>WNGE01015566.1_pt1 | contig 12961 bp, 13 predicted proteins | sample 5400651 | NCBI WGS metagenome assembly WNGE01 (sample SAMN13153370, study PRJNA577476) | soil metagenome | isolation source: 60 cm soil or saprolite under grassland replicate 2 | place: USA:California | collected 2016-06-15 | reverse complement strand
CTGAGCGCAACAACTTTGCTCGTGCTTGATACGTCATTCGTATCAGGATAAAACACACGCTCCGACATATGTCTCCGCTTTTGATCAAGTCAGCAAGGATTTTGCTACCATCTGGACGACGATCGATCCAATCGGGAATGGTGCGTTGTTTGCCGGGCGGTTATTCGCTAGAGACGATTACTTTTGCGCGGTAGCCAAGCCGACGAAGGAATTCCTCGCAGTCTTGCCAGCGAAGTCCGAACTCGGCGACGTCAGCGAGACCAAGTCGGCCAACAATATCAGTGAGGAGATCAGTCTTGGCTTCGTCGAAGTCGGCGTCCATCATCGCGCGCTCAGCCCAATCGACCAGTTCTGCTTGGCTGACTTTGCCGTACAGGTAGTGAGCAATCTTATCGGCGACGATCTGGCGAGTGATTTTCATTGGGTAGAAAATCGTTATCCGCCGACGGTCGTCAACACGCCTGTCGTCGCCTGCTGGAGCGTCTTGAGCAATTCGGGCACAAGAAGGCGAATATGTTCCAGGCGATTGGTCCGCCCGCGAAGAAGCACAACCGCTATTTTGAACTTCGTCAGATCTTGTTGCGTGGAAATCTTTCGATCGACAGTGATAAAGGCATCGAACTCCTTCTCAGCCAGCGCGAGCAAGTCACCATTCTTGATTCCAGCCCAGCCGCGACGCGGAACCGTAATAACAGAATGGTCGGCGAGTTCTCCCGCCAGTCTCCGATCGACGCATTGATTCGCTGCCCCCGCAGCTCACCCCTTGCGGGGCTTCGTCCATCTCGCACCGCTTCCCGCTGGCTCGATTCGTCGAGCAAGATCTTCACTCAGCAACGTGAGCGAGCATGCGATTTTTCGCTTCCTCGAGAAACGCGATCACTTGTTCGCGCGAGACAGTCGGGAAACCTTCCAGGAAATCCTCGATCGACTCGCCGCCTTCGAGGTAATCAATCAAATTCTGGATTGGCACACGCGTGCCCGCGAAACACGGCGCACCGCTCATGATTTCGGGATCGATTTTGACGACGGATTCACTCACGCCTCTGAATGTGGGACAAGGCGAGAACTACTGCAACAACTTCGACGGCCGCAAACAGGTGCGGCTGATCTGTAAGCGTCCATCATCTTTTTTCGCCGAACACCGAATGCGCATTCCGTAGTCCCGCGGGTCGGAGTTCACGTTGTCATTTTAACCAGGCTATCTTCAGTTCGCGTTCCAAAGTTTTGAATTCAGGATCCCCGGTGACGAGTTCGCAATTTCGGTGTTTGGCCAGCGCAGCGGCGAAAGCATTGGCCAAACTGATTCGATGAGAAGCTTTGAGTCGCGCCGCGAGGTCGGCCAACTCGCGGGTGACCGGATGAAAGGTGATCGGTAAGGAGACGAGGCTGGCCGCGGCCGTTTCCCAGCCAGCAAGTCCGTTTTTTCGAATAATAATGTATTGGACTTCGGCATAATTGACCTCCGTCATGTGCAGCGGCTCGTGACGGGTCGCCGCTGTGTGGAGCAAGGTCTCGACTGTGTTCGCGCCGGCTTCATCCCGGAAGTAGGCGATAAGCGCGAAGCTATCGAGAACGGAGCCGGGCATACCTGACTTCTTCCAATGCTTTTTCTTCCTTCTTATATTTCGCCCACCATTGCCGGAATGGTTTTTCGCCCGGTTTCCGCTTCAGAATGCCGCGGGCGCGTTTGACGGCCGCGCCAGTGATCGGCTTGAGCAGGATTCCCTCCGGCGTCGCCTGCACAACCGCTTTGGTGCCGTTTTCGATTTCAAATTCCCGGCGGATCCGCCGCGGAATGACAACCTGGCCTTTGATGGTGAATGAAACGGTTTCTGCCTTGGTAGTATCCGACATGCTTAAAAAAGTAAATCGCAGGTCGAAATGTAAGTCAAATCAGAAAAGTGTGACTTCGAATACAAAGTTCGTTTTGGCGGGCCGACAAAAGTCCGAGCCGGGCCGTTAACACGCCAGCGGCGTCTGCAGCAGAAATGTTTCGGCGGGAGCCGAGACCAACAGGCTGGCAGCCCATTCGACTGCGCTCAGGGCAGGCTCTGTGCTCCCCAACCACTTCATTCTCTCGAACGTCTTGTGGGCTGTCGCTTTGCGCGTGCTTGATCCTTCGCTCGTATCAGGATAAAACGCACTCACGCAAGGAAGTAGTAAGAAGGATGAATGGAGCGAATGGGATGAGCGACATAGAAGGTAAAGTTGCGCAGGGTAGCAGCGAAAGAGTGTGGGCAACGAATGAGTTTCAATTAAGAAGTAAGAACGATGTCTCCCCTTTTGATTAAAATCAGCAAGGATTTTGCGACGCTTTGGACGACGATCGATCCGATCGGGAACGTGGCGCTGTTTGCCGGGCTGACCGCTGCGCTCACGCGGAAAGAGCGGCATCTGACGGCGCTGCGCGCTGTGATTTACGCCACTGTCATCCTCGTGGCCGCCGGGACCGTCGGTCAGGTCATTCTCGACGCGATCGGCATTCACATGCACTCGCTCAAAGTGGCCGGCGGCATCATTCTGTTCCTGTTCGGTGTGCAGATGCTTTTCGGGAAAATGGATGCAAAGACGGACAGATCGCCAGAGGAGGGGCGCGACCTCGCGGTGTTCCCGCTGGCGGTGCCTTCCATCGCCGGACCGGGCGCGATGATGGCGGTGATCGTCTTGACCGATAACGATGTTTATACGGTGCCGGAGCGGCTCGAAACGGGCGTTGTCCTTCTGGTGGTGCTCTTCATCACTTATCTCCTATTACTTTTTTCCGATGCGATTCTGCGTGTGATCGGTCGACAGGGTGCGTCCGTCCTGGTCCGTGTAATGGGACTCATCCTTTGCTCTCTCGCAGTGGAAATCGTGCTGACTGCGCTCGGTGTGGTCGGTTGGACACCGGGGGCTCACTGAGGAAGTAAAAAGTAGGAAGTAAAAATTAAGAAGTAACAAGTGATCGGTGATAGGTCGAATCATGCATCATAAGCGGGTTGCGATACGCTTGGCCGCCTCATGCTACGCTTGAGCAAAAACGAAGAGTTCGTTTACGCATGACGCGTAGACCAGCACAACGACGTGCGCGCTACCAAGCCGTTTTGATTCGCGAAGTCGTGTGCTACAGTGTCTTACATGAGGGAGACGCTTACGATTAGTTTGCCGAAAGAATTGCGACGGGGGCTCGAAAAGATGGCCAAGGCAGAGGGTGTGACCAGTAGCGAGTATGTCCGTCGTGCTATCAAAGCCGATATCTTCCGGCGCGCGCTTCGTGCCGGGCGGCGCGAACTGGTACCGCAGGCACGCGCGCGAGGTATCTATACAGATGAAGATGTGTTCAAAATCGTCTCGTGAGAGTCGTCTTTGACACGAACGTTCTCTACGCAGCATTTGCGGCTAAAGGTTTCTGTGAGGAGCTGGTCGATGAAGCGGCCGGCGTGTGCGAGTTCATTTGGTCGGATACGCTCCGAGAGGAATTTGAATCAATTCTGGAGCGTCGGCATAAGATTGGTCCTGCCACGCGGGTTGCTTTGGCCGCATATGTGGATCTTTGTGAATTTGTTGAACCGGCACGGCTTTCTGAACCGATTTGTCGAGACGCGGATGATGATGTGGTCCTAGCGACGGCGCTTGCCGGTAAAGCAGATGTGATCGTGACGGGCGACGAAGACTTGCTCGTGCTTAAAAAACTCCGCGGGATTGAAATTCTATCCCCACGGCAATTCCTGCAATTGCTCGACCGCAGTAGTTGATCGGAGATGGTGGTCACAAAGCGCCGCTGCAGAATTGCGGCTGACCCAGTCGATAAGCTCAGGGCAGGCTCCGCCGCCGCTACAACAAGAAATGGCGCCCGTCAGCAAAGTCAGAAGTAAAAAGTAAGAAGGAAAAGGTATGAAGTAATCCTGCAAAAATCGCGCTCGAACTGAGCTTAGCGCCTCAATATCATCGGGGACTATGGACAAAATAGCGTATCTCTGCTCGCGCACTGTGATGGAAAAGGTCTTCCTAGCGTGCGCGCTTGGTTGCGTCTTCGCGTGTGGCGCAAAAAACCGGGCGGCGGATGACACGACGTCTGCCGACGCGATCAAAACGCCGGCCACGGTCGAACAAGCGGCGAAGGTCTTGGATCTCTCGACGTTCCCGCTCATGGACGGTGCGAAATCCGCTGAGTCGCGTCACATTGCAAATCTTTCCTATGTCGCACCCGGCGATGCGAAGAAGGCCTTGGAATTCCACCGGAAAGCGTTCGGCGCGCAAGGCTGGAAAGAATTGCCGAACAGCTCCGTCTCCGATCAATCGGCCAGCGCGATGTTCGCGCGTGACGGGTTTGTCGTCTCGCTCTCTGTGATTCCGTTCGAAGAGAACGGCGTGTCGGTGAGGCTGCAAAATCTCGGCAACGTGAAACCCGGCAAGCTCCCGGTTCCTCCGGGCGCAAAGGCGGTTTACCAAGGCGACCCCACCGCGATGTATGACACCGATGCGGTTGTGCCTGTGACTGCGGACGCCATTCGGAATCTATTCGTCGCGCAAGGTTGGGTGCCTTATGGCACGGCCGGCGATTCGGACTACTTCAAACAGAACGCAATTCTCGCGACGGCGACTGTCTCGTCCGCACCCGCGCGGGGCGGGAAGACCATGATCCAGTATTCGAATCAGCTAATTTCGTCTGATATTCCCGCGCCGCCGAACGTCGAGGATTTGCGTTACGTTGATGAACCGCCCGAACTTACGTTCGCGACGACGAACCAGGACGCCATCGTCGATTTTTATCGAAAGACGCTGGCAGGCGCGGGTTGGAAATCCACTATGGATAAGATGATCGACGTCGATGAGAAGCCGACCATGATCTTTCGCAATCCCGCGAAGGAAATGCTGACGCTAGCGGTCACCGGCGTGCTTGGCGGCAAGCTTCTCTTCTCGGTTGGTTTTCAAAGCGGGGCGGAAATCGCCGAGCGCGATCGTAGAATAAAAGAGGCGGCGCCCAAGCTTCGCACCGCGGCGGAAGCGAAAGCAGCGAAAGAGGCCGCCGAGTTGCTCGAAAGGAACAAGGTGCCGAAAGTCGCGGTGACTCTGCCCGCGGACGCGAAAGTCGTGAAGCAGACCAAGGACGAGATCAAGTTCACTGTCGGCAAGGGGAAAGCCAAAGCGGCTGTTGAATCTTTACGGACACAATTTCGCGACGCGGGTTGGAAAGAAAATGTCGCCTCAGTCACAGGCATGAGCGGCGTAGTCTCTGTCTCAAAAGAAGGCGGGCCGAGTGCGACGATCACCTACTCAGATACGGGTTTCTTGCCCACTGAGCTCAGCGTGTCGGCGATGCGCGCGGAACTGGAAGCGCCGAGGTAGAGTCAGAAGGAAGAAGGACGAAGGATGAATGCAGCGTCAGCAACGCTCGCGCAACTCTGAGCCGCGGAATCCGCGCGCTTCGATTAGCTCGACCGGGTCGAGCCAGAATTTTGCGTAGCGCCTCCGCTTGCTCCACATGGATGTGACGCGGCTCATGTCCTTTGCGGCTGAAAAAGAAAAAGCGATAGCCTCGGACGCGAAGAGCTTCTGGCATGCCTTGAAAATTCTATCGGTCCGATCTCCGCGATGACAAGGATTTCGGCGGTGGGGAGACCGTCCGTACAGCAGAGGTGTTTCGGCTAGCAGCCGAAACGGACAGGCTGGCAGCCTGTGCTCCCCGGAATCAGGAATCAGGGTTTGGAAGGTTCGGAACTCTCTTTGTACACGAATGGAATGTGCTCGGGCGTGATGATTCGCGCGATGTCTCGGACCATGACGCTCGCAAACGCCCTGCAATTTCAATCGGTCAGCGAGGCGACGATGTTTTCTACGATGCGTTCCGTCAGGGCCGAGATCGTCAGGAAAGGGTTGACTTCAAGTGCGGCAACAAAGCGCACTGAAGAAAAAGTTCGTTTGCGGTGGACGCGCAAACCAGCACGCGAGACGCGTGCGCTCCCCGGAACCGGATCACTGTTTTGTCGGCGGGAGCGGAGACGGGGCCGGGACAACGTGATTGGTGAAAAGTGATTACTGAGAAGTGATCGGCTGGCGCGTTTGATTCAGCCTGCGTAAATTCGCCTTTTGCTTGAGTCGAGCGGGCGCGATACAATTTGGGTGTGACTACGAGTCAGATCATTGAAGAAATCGAGCGGCTCCCGTCGAAAGAAAAAGCCGAGGTGCTGACCGCGTTGCTTCGTTCGCGGACGATGAAGCGTCAGCTATCGCCAGACGAACTCGTGACATTAGCCGATCAGATGGTCGCGACCAAAGACCCTGAAGAGGCAGACCGGCTGGAAAAAGAGATTCTTGCGGGCTTTTACGGCCGCTGAGCGATGCTTCGCATTCGACGCGAAGGCATTCCCGAGCCGCAGATGGCGCACCTCATCAGGCGAGTTCGACAACGCGAGATCTCAACTACGCAACTGGGGCTGCTCGCACGTTGGGTCGCTACAGATCCAGAAATTCCGGAGGGTCAGTGGTTCAAGCGTTTCCCTGAGATGATTGTCTGCGAAGAGGGTGCGCTGGTTAAGACGTTTCTACGGTCCGGACAAATTCCTGCAGGCGAAGAGGTGATGTAATCGCAACAAAACTTCGCAACAGTGAATCCGCTGTGGCAGACAAGCCGCGGGCATTCCCCAGATCAGCGTTCCGGCGGTGAAGACACCGCCGCTACAGAAGAGGCGTTTCGGCTAGCAGCCGAAACGGACAGGCTAACAGCCTGTGCTCCCCGGAATCAGGAATCACGGTTTGGAGGGTTCGGAACTCTCTTTGTACACGAATGGAACGTAGTCGGGCGTCAGGATTCGCGCGATGTCTCGGACCATGACGCTCGCAACGCCCTCAACCGGCTCCTTGGCCTGGTAGTTTATCCACGCAACGATCGTAATACCCGTCTCCGCCGAGTAGTAATCCGCAGTTTTGTAGCCGGGAAGCGCGCCGGTGTAGCCGTACCACCCCGCGCTGCAGGTAATTCCCAGACCAAAGGAAGTGTTGCCCAGGAAAGGGATGCAGTTGATGAGATCGTTGTAGGTCCCGGCTCCGCACGTCTTGCCCGTGGCGTACAGCTCGATCCAATGCCTGATGTCGTTCATATTTGAAATCATCGCGCCGGCCGATCCCATGAACGCGACGGGAATCGTGTTGCTGATGTCTTCCCAGTTATCTTGTTTGTCGAGATGATAGCCGTGCACCCAGGGGCTTGGCATGTCTTGTGTCTGTGGATAGGAGGTCTGCGTCAATCCGAATGGTTCCAACAGCCGTTTGCGGATCTGGTTTCTAACGCTGTCTTTCGTGATCGATTCAATGATCATCCCGATGAGCAGGTAGTTGGTGTTGGTATAGTGATAGCCTTCTCCGGGCGGGAAGTATGGTTTCTGCTTCATCGCCCATGCGACGAGCGTCTTCGGGTCGAAGTCCTTCGGCACTTTCATATTCAACTGCGCGAACAAAGCTCGCGCACGGTGATGCCCTCGGCATTCGGAATGGTAACACCCAGCGAGAAGCGGCTGAGCGAGTCGTCCAGGCCAAGTTTTTTTTCGGCGACCAACTGGAGAAGGACGCTAATGACGAATGTCTTCGTATTGCTGCCGATGCGGAAGTGATCAGCTGGAGTGAGAGGCACTTTGTTTTCAAGGTCGGCGTAGCCGAAGGCACGGATAAAGCTGCCTCCTTTGTTATCCCATACGCCAATCAAAGTGGCTGGAACGGGCGTGTGACCACCGAAGCGCTTGCGGTCGTTTTCGACGGCTGCGACGATCGCGGATTGAACGGACGTATCCGCCACTGAGGGCAACGCCTTGGGAGATTCCGGCATTGGCGATGTTTTCGCCGAAGGCGGAAGCGGAGGCGCATCGTCCGGCGCCATGTACGCACCGATCGATCCGAACAATGTGTCACTGGAATTCGCGTAGTTCCCCTGTGAGTCGAACGCTTCCGGCGCAAAGATCACCGCTACTGCGATAGCAATTTTCTTCGAGGGAAGGTACGCTTCAATCGCACCCAAGCCGCCGAGGAGGGGGTTCTGCAGGATCCACGATCCCGAGCGCACGATCCCCAGGCCGTAGTTGTATACGTTCGTTTGCGGGCCGCACGAGGGCGCGCAGTTATCCTGCTTCTTACCGAAGCCGAGCAGGTGCGGGCCAGTCATGGCTTCGTAGTCCGAAGGGATCTTGAGCGCGGTCCGGCGTTCGGAGTCGAACGCGTGCAGGATTGGACTTGGGATCTCGGAAGTTTGCGACGCGTTGGTGTTCTTCAGGCCCATCGGGCCGAGCACCTTTTCGCGCAGGAGCGCGTCGAGCGGTTTCCGGCCAATTTTGGAAAGAATCTCGCCAAGGATCATGAAATTGGTGTGCGCGTAGCTCCAGTTGGTTCCCGGTTCGAATTGGATGGGACGCGAGAACGCAATCTTGAGTCGCTCTTCGAACGTGAAGATGTGGAACGGATCTGCGTTGAACGCCGCGAGGAACTTCGGATCGGTCTCAAAGTCGGGATAGCCCGAGGTCTGGTTCGCTAACATTTTTAAGGTGACCTTGTTTGCCTCTGGCAGGTCGGGCATCCAGCGCTCGATCGTGTCGTCGAGCCTGACCTTGTGCTCGTCCACGAACTTCATGAGTAGCGTGCCGAGGTACGCAAACGCGACGGCGCCGTTGCGGAAGTGCATCGCCGTGGTCGCCGGCACGCCGGTCATCGATTCGCCGAACGCCTGGCGAACCACGACCTTGTCGCCCTGCGTGACCTTGACCATGACCGCCCGGAGGTGATCGGTCTTCATTGCTTTCTGAACGATTGTTGCGATGGCCGACGCCTGATCCGACTGCGGTGTTTGCGCTGCCGCCGAGAGCGCGAACAAAGTCAGAAGCAAAAAGGATGAAGTAAGAAGCCGAGAAATTTTCATCAGAAACCTAGAAGGATGGATTACAAATCAGAAGTAAGCAGCACCAAATTACGTTTCGGCTAGCAGCCGAAACCAACAGGCTGGCAGCCTGTGCTCCCCAGAACAGAGCGTCGCCGGTCAGAGACCGCTGCTACAGAGAAGCGACGTGACAGCGCCTCGCTTCAACAGCGACGCGAGACGCGTGGGTCTTTATCCCATCAACGGTCTTCGGCTCTAACGCAGGCGTGCGGCGCTCAGTGTTCGTTTGGTTTTTTCTTGCCTTGCTGCTTCTGTCCCTGCGGTTGGGGGCGGTTCCCGCCGCCCATCTGCGGACGAGGGCCTCCCATTTGCTGACGATGCTGCATCATTTGCTGCTGATGTTGCCCGCCCATCTGCTGTTGATGATGCTGCGCGCCCATTTGCTGCTGTTGATGCATCTGCTGATTCATCGCATGCGGCCCGTGACCGGCACCCTGGTGTTCCATTGATTTGTTGTGCGCTTTGGCCTGGTTTCCTCCAAGGTTTTCTCCGTTTCCCTGATTTTGGCCGGCGTGCTTGTTTCCCTGATTTTCGCCCGCGTGCTTGTTCTCGTGTTCTCCAGGTTTGCCCGCTCCTGCACCCTCGCCGTGATGTTCGGCCATGTTGCCAGCGTTATGTTCAGCATTTCCCGCTCCCTGACCCTGATGCTCCCCGACATTCCCGGTTTTATTTTCACCTTTTCCAGCTCCGGCTCCCGCTCCCGCCCCAGCTCCGGCTCCCCCTGCGGCTCCGGCACCCTCTGCGCCTTTGCCGTGAGTCTGATTAAACGATTTGACCGCATCGTTGCTGGGGTGACCCTTGTTGTTCTTCGCTTGAAGATTGGGATCCTGCTTTGCTGCGTTCTGTCGCTCGAGCTGCTGAGAAGTTGGCCCCATTTTCCTAGCGTTGGCCGCAGCAGCTTTTTGTTGGGCAGTCTCGTGCGCTTTGACTCCGTTGGGGCCATTGAAACTGGCACGGTTCTGAGTCACTTGCTTATTTACATTACGATTGACGTACGTGTTGTGAATGACGGTCCTGTTTACGTTCGACACATAGGTGTTGTAACTGAAATGGTTTCCAACCCAGCGGCCGCCCCAGTAACCCGTATTGAACACATAAGCGCCGTTGTTCCAGCCCCACCACGGCGGTGTCCAAAGCAGTCCTACTGTTGGTGGCGCGACCCAGGCGCCTGGCACCCAATAATAATCGGCGTCATAGCCCCAGTAGCCGGGAGTCCAAATATGGCCTTCGACCGGACAAGGCGGTTGCTCCACGACCGGCAGATCCGGCGGAGCAAAATTGACCGATATGTCTACCTGGGCGAACGACGAAGCCAAAGGTAGTGTTACGAACAGTAATCCAGCTAAAACTAAGGAACGCAATTTCATCATGGTCAGTTAATATCTGATGGAAATAAAATAAGCAATCACGTTTTGAATTCCCCGGCTCATAAAAATAAAACCAGAGATTCCTCGACTTCGCTCGGAATGACAAAGGGGTGAAGGTGGCGGGCAACAGGATTTCGGCCGACGCAGCCGCCGCTACAACGATGCGGATCTTAGCGTTTGTATCCAAAAAAGCCGCGGCGGCGGATTATCTCGGCAACTTCCGGTGGAACCATTTCTTCCCAACTTTCGTCTCCACTGCCGATACGTTTGAGCACGTCGCGTGAAAAGATGGGCAGATATTTCGGATTATAATTATCGAGCTGCACGAAACTGCCGCGACGACAAAGATAATCGTAGAGCAGTTGCAGATCGGATTTCAGGTTCACAGTCCGGGTGGTCTGTAATTCGTCGGTGGGACTTCGCTGGAGGGGATAAACGTAAATTTTTAAATCGTTCTTAAGAAGGCGGCCGAAGTTCTCAAGAATGCCGCCGGGCAGTTGCGTGTAATATTTTTCGTCGAACAACTCGTAAATACTTGGCACACCCAGAACGATGGCGATGCGTTCGTGTGTGCGCCACGAGAGATAGGCCGCGAGCCGGTAATATTCGAAATAATCGGAGATGAGCACGGTCATGCCGCAAGCGGCGAGGACATCCGCGCGCGCGAGGAAATCGCGGCGGTCGACCTCGGTGCCGCCAGCCAGCAGATTGCGCATGGTCAACTCAATGAGAGAAAGGATTGGCTTGTCCGCGACCGCAGGATCTTCCTTAAACTTTGCCAGCGCGCACTCCAACATATCGACGTTAACGTGCGTGACCGGCCGGAAACTGCCGCGTTCGACCAGCACGGCCTTGTTATGCAACTCATCGGACGGCTGTAGCACTTCGCGGTTTGGGCCGAACATGGCGGCGCCGCTTAGTCCGAGCTGCACGAGCTTCAGCGCCATAACGCGGTTGTCCACGTTACGAAATTCGATTCCGCTAAACTCCAACATGTCGATCTCGATGCGGCGGGTGGTGAGGTTGTCGAGCAGCGATTCGACGAGCTCCTCCGCCACATGGCTGAGGAAAAATGCGCCGTAGCAAAGGTTAACCCCCACGACGCCGAGCGCCTCCTGTTGCGCCGAGGCTTCCTCGTCCAGCATGCGCACATGCATGACGATCTGGCTGGGTTGATCGTTGAAGCGGCTCTGAAATTTGATGCCCATCCAGCCGTGACACTCCGGAGTGCTGCGATAGCTGCGCGCCACCACAGTGTCGGCGAAAGCGAAGAACGACGTGCTTTCGCCGCGCTCGGCGGCGAGACGTTCCACATCGAGGTCGAATTCGCGGTCGAGCATAGCCTGCAGCCGGCCGCGCGAAACGTACCGGTCCGCATGCCCGTAGATGGCGTCACTCACCTTCATATCGTAAGCCGACATGCTCTTGGCGACCGTGCCCGCGGCGCCACCGACACGGAAAAACCAGCGCACCACTTCCTGTCCCGCGCCGATCTCTGCAAACGTGCCGTACCAGCGCCGTAGAGTTTCGTCGCTGGACGATCTTTCGGGCCATTCACCGATCTGAGCTTTTATCTGCTCGTTCGTGAACAGACAGAGTCCGCGAGAATAAGAGCAAAGCTGGCTACAATCGCCCCGTCCATCGACGATCGTGGCGCGCTCCGTGAAGAACCGCGTGGATGTAGAGCGTTTCGCCGACGGCCGAGAAGAAGATCCGGTAAGGAAAACGACTTGTAAGCACGCGTCGAACGTTCCCCGTCGCGATGAACAATGCGAAATAGTTCCGGATTCTCCTGGGCGCGACGCGTTGCTCTCAAAATCTCGTCGATTAGCTGTTCGCCGAGTCCCGGAACCTGTGCTTCGTACCAACTTACAGCTTCAACGACATCTTCCACCGCCTGTGGGCGGAAGATAACAGTCATCGCGAACTCAAGCGCCGCGAAACGTCGTCTTTGAGTTGTTCTGCGGGGATTCCTGAATTTGGGCTGCGATGAAAATCTGCGAGTCGTTCATCGAGGATCGCCTTTTCCTCAGCAGTGAGATCGTGGTCTTCGATTTCAATCGCGCGACGCACCAGTTCTTGTCGTTCGGCGAACGACAGCTTTGGAATCTGAGCGAGGATCTCAGTCAGGCTCATCGTAAAATCGACGTCATTTCATGCGATCGAACGTTTTCTGAAGCAGCTCCAGATCTGACGCGTTACCTGTCTTTTCCCTGGTCGTCTCGATCCATTTCTTCTCCAGCGCGTTTTTGGTCGGGCGATCGGTTTCGTAAAACACGCCGAAAACTCCCGGGAACGGGAGCGTGGCGAGCTTGTAGGCCGCGAGCTCGTCGGTGACATCGTGCCGGAGCTCGTCCTCGGGTGTGTTGTCCCATTTTCTTTCCTGGATCAACTCGAAGCTGCCGCCTTTCTTCGGATTGGCGGGATCAAAAACGTCCGGGAAAAATTCGACGCATTCGGACAAACATTCGATGACGCTGAAGCCCTGGTGATCCATGGCGCGCTCGATCATCTGGATCATGTGAGGCACCTGCGCCGCGTGCGTGCGCGCGATGAACGTTGCGCCAGCCGAGATTAATTTTTTCATCGGGTTGACCGGCTGATCGATCGCGCCGGTGGGATCGGTTTTGCTCTTGAATCCGATGGGCGACGTAGGCGAGGTCTGTTTCTTGGTCAGGCCATAGACGAAGTTGTC
>WNGE01007038.1_pt1 | contig 12963 bp, 13 predicted proteins | sample 5400651 | NCBI WGS metagenome assembly WNGE01 (sample SAMN13153370, study PRJNA577476) | soil metagenome | isolation source: 60 cm soil or saprolite under grassland replicate 2 | place: USA:California | collected 2016-06-15 | reverse complement strand
TGGGATTTTGCTGCGCCATCAAACGTTGCGCGTTGCGCAAACCGTCGAGCGATGGATAGGGTTTTCGATTCAGCGTCAGCAAATGATCCTGATAACCATTTTCGGCCACGCTCGGATCGCTGATGCGGAGATGCTTCATCAGGATTTTCAGCGCCATGCGCTTATTCGCTGGTTACTGCACGAAAACCAAACCTTCCGTCAGCGCGGCGACCAACTTTTCAACCGCGCCCGCATGTTGCTCGAGGTAGGCACGCGTCACGCCGACCCCTAACCCCGGAAAGGTCGCATTAGTCTTGGCCAGATCGACGAGTTGTGAAAATCCTTTGCTGGTCAGGCGTTGGCTCAAGGTCGGATCGAGCACTCGCGGCGTCGATGCGACCGGCTTCCAAGGCGTGTCCGATGGTGACCGGATCGCCGATGGGAAGAAACGATATATTGTCGCGTTTCGGCTCGAGACCGAGCTGTTCCAAGGCAAGCATCGCATACATCCACGTGCTGCCGACGATGCTCTGCACGCCGAAACGCTTGCCGCGCAGCTCCTCTGCCTTTTTGATTTGCGGATTCGCAATCAGTTTCCAGCTTACTCGACTCGAGATCGACGTCAGCATTTTCACATCGACGCCCTGCGCCGCAGCGCCGAGCACCGATACACCCGAAGTAAATGCCGCTTGGATTTCCCCGGTTAACAGGCTTGCCACCAATGTCGATCCGCCGCGGATCAGAATAACCTGAGCTTCAATACCATGCTTCGCAAAAATTCCTTGGTCCTGCGCCGCCCACAAACTAAGCGCGCTGCTGCTTACCGAGGCCGCGCCGATGTTGACGCGCACAGGCGCGGTCGCGGCGCCGGCGGCGACCGAAGACAGCAAACCGAGACTGATGAGAAGACGACAGACAGCTCTGATCATCGAACACGATTGGCACGCATGGCGACTCGATTGGCGTGGCGTCGCTCGGTGTAGACAGATTTCTTTTATTCGCCCATGACTTTTTTCATCGCCGCGATGACATCGGCGGGTTGGTTCATCACCTCTTTCGCAAGCGCTTCGAGGTCGTCGCCGTGAATCAGCTCCGCGTCGAATCCTTGCTTCTTTGCGTCGGCGATGAGCTCCGGACTCGTCAGCGCCTTGGCATAAGCCGCTCGCAAAATCTTAACTTGCTCAGCGGGAATTCCCGGCGGCGCCAGCATTGGCGCGCTGCCGAATTCGCCGGATCCCAGCATGACGGTCACTAAACGACGATTCGCTTCCGAAGTTTTGTATTGGTCCATTAGCTCGGTAAGTAGCGGTGTTTCCGGCAGGCGTGGGTCGCGCTTTTTACCGCCTTGAACTAAAACCCGCACCAGGTTCTTGCTGCGCCAGGTGTTAAAAGGCTCGCGGCCAAAGAAAACCTGGATGGTAAAGGCGCGGCACTGCACTTCGCCGCGCTCCACCGCCAATTCGATGCTCGCGCCGCCTTCATAACCCGTGACTAGTTGAAACTTCGCGCCGATGGTTTGTTCGAGCAACTTAGGAAGATAGTAGCCGGTGTTGCCCGTTCCGGTTACCCCGCACTTCGGCGGCACCGTCGCAGTACGCACGTCGTGAATCGTCTTGTAGGGAGTATTCGCCCACATATACAGCATCGGAACGGTGGGGGTCATGCTGCCGACCCAGCTGAATTTCGACCAGTCGTATTGAACTTCTTGCCTTTTTAGAAGCTGTTCGAAGTACAGCGCCGCGTTGTTAACGACGACCGTCAAGCCATCGGGCTTGGCTACGCCGTAAATATAATTTGTCGCGGTCATCGAGCCGGCGCCGGGCATGTTTTGAACGACGGTGGCGGGGTTGCCCGGAATATGTTTGGTCAGTTGCGGCGCGATCATGCGCGCCCATAAATCGTGGGCGCTACCCGCCGGATAGCCGACGATGACCCTGATAGTTTTACCCTGATAATAGGGAGTTTGCGCCACAGCTTCGACCGACCACAAGAGAATGGACAAGAGCCAAATACTCGTCTTTTTCATTTCGCCTCCCACTCTGAATAAGCAAACGCCAAGTTAAACGACGAAGCCGGCGTGGTTTGCAACATAAGGCAGATCTAAATTAAACGTCAAGAACATTCGGCGGCGCGACAAAGTTGGCGCTGAACCTAGTCCCCAAAGGAATGGAGCATTGCGCGCGAGTCGGTCGCGCAGTGCAAAACCAATCGCGAGAAGGGAAAAAACGCCGGCAAATTTATTTCTGGTGCTTTGTGCACGAATCAATTACCATACGCGAGCTTTTGTAAGCCTAAGGAAGTTATGGCTTGATGCTTCATCAATTTGCTGCTTTCAAGAAGCGCTCATTTGAGCGCGCCGGCTTCACTCTGGTCGAAATTCTGGTGGTCATCGCCGTGATTGGTCTGCTCGCCGCGATCGCGATACCGCAGTTCATGACCTATCGAAGCGAGGCGATCGACGCGCAGATGAAATCGGATCTTCGAAATGCCTCGATTGCCATCGAAGCCTACTACGCCAAACAATCTGTGCTTCCGGCTTCCCTCGCCGAAACCGCCGGATACGGCTTCCAATCAACCGACGGAGTTACCTTATCGTTCGTCATCCTCTCGCCAACTTCATACAGAGTGACTGCCGCCAAACCGGGCGGTACTCAGTCAAACTTTACCTATGATAGCGCCACTGGCTCGATCCATTAGTCGAGCGCAACGCTGACGTTGTTGAAAGACACGAATTTCTTGGAAACGAAGCCGTTGCGAAAGGCCGCCCGGCTCGTTTGTGCTTGACGCCTCTTCGCAACTTCGATTAGGTTTGGGAGGTCTAAACCGACGCCTGCGCCATTCGCAATCTTACGGCGGCGCAAGGCAATGATCCTGGGCTTGACCGGCTTGGACATAAATAGCGCAAGGAGGATTCAAACATGGCTGATGGCATTAACGGAACGGACAAAATCTCCGTGCTCAATCCGGTAGGCTTTCCACCAAAGATTACGCCGAAACCGATGGCGCCGCGCTTGGAGAGCCTAGACGGCAAGACACTTTATTTAGTCGACCCGCGCTTCGACGACTCGGGGCTTTTCCTGCGCCAGGTGCAAGATTGGTTCGCCGATTACATGCCGTCGGTGACGACCAAGCTCGTAGAGATGTCGAGCGTCTACACCAAAGACGATCCCAAGACCTGGGAAATGATCAAAGCCAACGGCGACGGCGCCATCATCGGTGTCGGCCATTGAAGTACCTGCGCGCCGGCGGTCGCCGTGCACGCAATCGCTCTCGATAGCAAGTACGGTGTGCCCACCGTTGCTATCCATACCAACGCCTTCGACAAGGCGGTGCAATCGGTGACCCGAATGCACGGCATGCCCGAGGCGCGTTACACTTTCGTGCCCCAGCCGGTGATGGGCAAAACCGCGGAACAACTGCGCGCCTATGTCGAAGGCAAGAGCCCGATCAGCGGCCGGCCGGTAATGCAAGAAGTCATCGAAGGGCTCACCCGGCCCGCCGAGGGAGATCGCATCAAGGAGATCAAGTTTGAGCGCTCGACGTCGAGAATGGTCGACTCCGACACGGACGAAAACCTGCATCATTTGTTCCTGGAAAATAATTGGACGGACAAGCTGCCGATCGTTCTGCCGACGGAAAAGAAAGTCAGGGAAATGCTCGCGCGCACAAGCCGCAAGCCGGACGAAGTCGCGGGGCATATGCGCTCGAACCAATTTCGCCAGTATTGGGAATTCACGGTTGAAAAGGTAGCGGTTAACGCGGTGATGGCGGGCGCGCGACCGGAGTACTTTCCGCTGATACTGGCGCTCGCTTCGAGCGGCGTGAGCGCGCGCGGCAGCACGACCAGTTCGATGGCTGCGATGGTCGTCGTCAACGGTCCGATCCGTAACGAGATCGGCATGAACTCCGGCACCGGAGCGATGGCTCCTTATAACCATGCTAACGCCACCATCGGGCGCGCCTATGGTTTGCTGTCGCAAAATCTCCAGGGCGGCTCGCTCCCGGGGGACAGTTACATGGGCTCGCAGGGCAACGGCTATGCGTACGGTACTGTCACTTTCGCCGAGAATGAAGAACGCAGTCCTTGGCAATCTTTTCATGTCCAGCATGGATTCAAGCCGGCCGACAGCACCGTGAGTATTTTCACTGGTTGCCGCTCGACAGCCTTTACTCTCGGCGTGCGCGAAAAATTTTGGCGCGAGCACGTGCGTAACATGCTGCGCGGCATGGACGCGCACAGCGCGCCGACTTTCCTGCTCGACCCAATCGCGGCCAGGCAATACATCGACCGCGGTGGCTTCGATAGCAAGGAAAAAATGATTGAGTGGGTTTACGAAAATGCGCTGATGCCGGCCGGTGAGTATTGGGATTATCAACTGATTCAGAACTACATTTATCCCAGAGCAACCTTCGGCGAGGAACCCTACGCGTCGAAATTGAAAGCTGCGCCGGACGAAATGATCAAGATGTTCAAGCCCGACGAGATTCACGTTGTCGTGGTCGGCGGCGAGACCAATGGCTACTGGCGCATCATGGGCTGCAATTATCAGAAGACGGTGTCGGTGGATGAGTGGAGATGATGTCCTAAAGGGAAGAAAATCCGAAACTCGAATATCGAAATCCGAAACAATACCAAAGCTCGAACCCCATACGTAAAAACAAATTCATCGTTTCTCTTTCGATTTGATTATGTGGGAGCTATTTCGGGTTTCGATTTACAGATGATAGCGCGGCTTATTCGTATTCGATCTGCTGGAACAGTAGACTCAAACATAGGAGGCTACGATGACGAAATTTTCCAGAGGCGTGGCCGTTACGTTTTATCTCTGTTTCTTTGTTGCATCGAGTCTCACCTTTACCACGACGCTCCAGGCACAAGCCCCTTTTTATCAGGGGAAGAGCATAAGGCTCATTATCGGCAGTCAGGCCGGATCTCTCTATGATGGTTGGGCGCGCCTGTTCGCCAACCACATGGGAAAGCACATCGCCGGCAACCCCGCGATCGTCGGACAAAACGTGGCAGGCGCCGGCTCAGTGATTGCAGCGAATCAAATTTATAACGTTGCCAAACCGGATGGGCTCACCATCGGCGCTCTTCTTCCGGGAATCTACATGGACCAGCTCATTGGGCGAAAGGAAGTGCAATTCGACTGGGCAAGATTTAATTGGATCGGCACACCGGAGCAAACCGAATGGGTGTTTATTACCCGCCGGGATAGCCCTTACAAAAGTATCGAAGACATACGCGCAGCCAAGGAGCCGGCCAAATGCGGTTCCACGGGGACGGGCTCGTTTTTATACCTAGTACCCAAGCTTATGGAAGAGACCCTCGGAACAAAGCTCACTATGATCACCGGCTATCAGGGCGGGCCGGATGTTGACCTCGCCATCGAGAGGGGCGAGGTGCACTGTCGTGCAGTTTCCACCACGGCCTATTTCGGCCGCGAGCCTTACCTTACCTGGAGCAAAAATGGATTTGTTCGTCCCCTCGCTCAGACGGGGAAAAAACGGGAAACTTCATTGACGGATGTCTCCACTCTCCATGAGCTAATGGACCAGTACAAAACACCCGAGAACGGGCGGCGCTTGGCTACGGTCATCCTGGCAGCGAATATTTTTGGCCGTCCCTTAGTCACTCCTCCCGGAGTCCCTGCCGAGCGAATAAAAACCTTGCGCGAGGCGTGGAATAGAACGGTCAAAGATAACGAATTTTTGGCAGAGGCAAAAAAGCGCGGATGGCCCGTCGGACCCGTAGCCGGTGAGGAGCTTGAATCGCTGGCCAAAGAGGTGATCGCGCAGCCGCCGGAAGTTATCCAACGGCTGAAAAAACTCTTGGGGGAATAATCGCAGTGGGCGGCGGCGAGACCACTGGCTACTGGCGCATCATGGGCTGCAATTATCAGAAAACGGTTTCCGTGGATGAGTGGCGGTAGCGTTCTAACTTTGCGTCTTGGCGTCTTGGCGCGAGAAACATCCGAATCGAATAAGATCATGTCGCGCAAAGGCGCAAAGAACGCCAAGGTAAAAACATCACATGGCGGACTATGACGTAATAATTATTGGCTCGGGCCTGGCCGGCTTAACCGCCGGTTTATTCGCCGCTCGCCATGGTCTGTCTACGTTAATATTGGAATCGAACATTCCCGGCGGCCATCTGATCAGCATCGACAAGATCGAAGACTTCCCCGGCTTTCCGGACGGCATCGCCGGTTACGACTTGTGTCCGACAGTGCAACGTCAAGCGGCGGACCAAGGCGCCGAATTCCAGCGCGCGGAAGTTTCTAGCCTGGAAGCGCAGGATCGCTTATGGTCCGTGGTCACCGATGAAGAACGACATCGCGCCAAAGCCGTCATCGTCGCCACCGGCTCAAAGCTCAAAAACCTGGGCGTGCCCGGCGAGAAAAAATTAATGGGCCGCGGCGTCAGCCACTGCGCCAGCTGCGACGGCCCGCTCTATGACGGGCAGGTCGTCGGAGTAGTCGGCGGCGGCGACTCGGCGCTGCAAGAGGCGCTCACGCTGGCGAACTTCGCCGAGCAGGTTTTACTCTTCCATAATTCTGAAAAATTCTCTGCCCAGAACTCGTATCGACAAAGAGTGATGGAGACTTCAAAAATAATCCCGCGTTATCAAAGCACGATCGAAGAAATTCTCGGCGACGACGTCGTCACCGGTGTGCGGGTTCGCGATTTGCATTCGAGAGAAGTAGTGCACGTCGAACTCGCTGGGCTGTTCATTTACGTCGGTTTGCAACCCAGCACGGAGTTTTTGCGAAGTGTCATCAAGCTTAACGACACCGGGCATGTGCCGACGGACGGCTCAATGAAAACCGTCCGAGACGGCCTTTACGCCGTGGGCGACATCCGTCAGGACTCCGCCTCCCAAGCGATCACGTCAGCGGGCGATGGTGCCACCGCCGCGATGGCGGCGTATCATTATATTAGAAATCAGTTTGGCGAGAAAGGAACACCGGTGTAGAGAGCCTGGTAAGTCGGTTTTCGTTCTTTGATTGACATGTTCTGACAGAGCGGCTGGTTTTGGAAACCCGGCAAGAAATTTCCCTCTCCCCTTGCGGGAGAGGGTCAGGGTGAGGGGTAAAACAATTGTCAAGCACCCTCAACTCATTCCTCTCCCGTTCAAGGGAGAGGATCTCTCGAACGCAAGAGAATACGATGAAGAATTTAGAAACGCGCGCTGTCATCGCAATTTTATTCTCGTGTTTCTCCGTATGGAATCTGTTTTTTACCACAACTGTCAACGCACAATCCAACTTCTTCGAAGGAAAATCAATAAGAGTCATCCGCGGAGGGCAGCCCGGCGATCTTTACGACCTATGGACCCGGCACATCGCAACCTATTTGGGAAAACATATTCCCGGCAATCCGAGCGTCACGGTGCAAAACATGCCAGGCGCCGGCTCGGTGATCGCGGCGAACTATGTTTACAACGTCACGAAACCGGACGGGCTCACCCTTGGCTCGATCAATCCGGGAATCTATATGGATCAACTGATCGGCCGCAAAGAAGTGCAGTATGACTGGTCGAAATTTAACTGGCTCGGCACACCGGAGCAGACCGAGTCCGTGGTTTTTTTTCGCGGCGATAGTCCGTACAAAACCATTGACGACCTGCGCAAGGCTACCGAGCCGCCCAAATGCGGCTCCACCGGCACGGCTTCGACTACCTATCATATCCCCAAGCTTATCGAGGAGGTTTTTGGGGTAAAATTTACCATCATCACCGGTTATCAAGGCGCGGCGGACATCGACGTGGCGCTCGAACGCGGCGAGCTGCAGTGCCGGTTAATCACCATCGCGGCGTTTTTTGGCCGCGAACCGCACATCACCTGGTTCAAAAAAGGATTTACCCGTCCATTCGTTCAGACCGGCCGGAAACGAGATCCTATGCTGCCGGAAACGCCGACACTCTACGACCTGATGGATCGTTACAAAGTCCGCGATGCCGAACGGCGCTTGGCCACGCTGGTAATGGCACCGAACGAGTTTGGCCGGCCGTGGACTGCGCCTCCTGGCATGGCCCCGGACCGACTCAAAATCCTGCGCGATTCTTGGATCAGCACACTGAAAGATCCGGAGCTTTTGGCCGAAGCCAAAAAGCGCAACTGGCCGGTGGAACCGGTCGGCGGCGAACAGCTAGCGACGCTGGCGAAAGAAGTGATCGCCCAGCCGCCCGAAGTGGTTGCAAGATTGAAAAAACTGTTAGCGGAATAGTCCAGAGGATTTGGAACGTTGGATTGATGGAATATTGGAGTTCTGGGATTCTCCTATTCCATTATTCCAGCATTCCATTATTCCATTCTTTAAGGGAGGTTTTTATGGCAGCCAAATACCGCGCGGAACATATCGGCAGTTTTCTTCGACCCGCAGAGCTTCTCCAAGCGCGCAGCGCGAACGTTGGCGACGAGCAACTGCGCGCGCTCGAGGACAAGCATATTCTTGGCGTGATCCAACGACAAAAGGATCTTGGTTTCAAGATCTTTACCGACGGCGAGTTGCGCCGCGGCAACTTCATGAGTGACTTCAACGACGCGGTGGAAGGAATCGACGAAGGCGTGGCCGTTGCCCGGACTTGGAAAACCGGCGCCGGCCCATCGTCCCGTCCTTCAATGGTGCCTGGCACTATTGTAGGCAAGGTCAAACAGAAACGCCGATTGACCGAGCATGAATTCGCTTTCATCAAGCAGCACAATCCCGGCGACGTCAAAGTCACGTTGCCCACCGCCAACCAGTTTCCCGCGATTTATTACAAGAAAGGTATCAGCGACAAAATCTATCCGACTCATTCCGACTTTCTCTGGGATATCGTGCCGATCATCAAGGCCGAGATCCAGGCGCTGGTCAAAGAGGGAGCGCAATACGTGCAGATCGACGCGCCACGCTACAGTTATTATATCGATCCGAAATGGCGCAATTACGTAAAGAATGAAATGGGACTCGATCCTGATCAGGCGCTCGACGAAGCGATCCGCGTCGATAATGCTTGTTTGGAAGGCGCCAAACGTCCCAGCGTGACTCTGGCGATTCATCTTTGCCGCGGCAACAATCGCAGCCAGTGGTACGCCGAAGGAGGCTATGACGCCATCGCCGAGAACCTGTTCGGCCAGCTCAACGTCGATGCATTCCTGCTCGAGTACGAGTCGGAGCGCGCCGGCACGTTTGAGCCCTTACGCTTCGTGCCGCACGGCAAGACGGTCGTGTTAGGACTCGTGAGCAGCAAGCTTCCTGAGCTTGAATCCTCTGATCAGCTCGTGCGCCGCATCGACGAAGCGAGTAAGTACGTGGCGTCCGAAAATCTCGCTGTCAGTCCCCAGTGCGGCTTCGCCTCCACCATGGAAGGCAATTTGCTTACAGAAAACCAGCAGTGGCAGAAGCTCAAACTAGTCGTCGATACTGCCCGCAAAGTGTGGGGCACGGTTTAACTTTGACGCGCCGACCCCGAGAGTGCTATCTATCGTCGCGGCAAAAATCCCGGCATAGGAGAATCGCATGAGGCGTGTAATTCTCATTTCACTAGCGGCAGTCGTGGCGCTTTTCGGCTTCGGTTCCAAGGTCATCGGCCAAACCGTCAAAGTCGGCGCTGTGGTGCCGCTGACCGGAAGGTACGCTGCGCTTGGCGGCCAGGTCAAAGCCGGCTACGAGATCGGCGCCCAGCACATCAACGCCGCCGGGGGCGTGAGCGTCGGTGAAAAGAAGCTGCAGATTGAGCTGACGATGTTGGACGATGAGTCGGATCCGACCAAAACCGTCGCGCGCTTGGAAACTCTCGCCACCCAGGGCGTCGCAGCGTATTTGGGTGGAGCGGGCTCCGATCTGCACGCGGCGGCGGCTTCCATCGGCGACAAGAACAAGATTCCTTACCTCGGCATCGCCTTTGCGCTTCACAGCATTCACAAACAGGGCTTGCGCTATCTCTTCTCGCCTTTTCCGAAATCGCCGGACCTGACAAATGAGACCTTCGTTTTCCTCGATGCGCTGATTCCCGCCGCGCAACGCCCGCGCAAAGTAGCGCTCTTTCTCGAACGGACGGACTGGGGCAAGGAAATGGGCTTGGGCTGGGAAAGCGCGGCCAAAAAGCATGGCTATCAGATCGCTTCGAGCGGCGAATACGCGCCGGGGTCGAAAGATTTTTCCGATTTGATTTTGAAAGCCAAATCGGCGGGCGCCGAAGCTGTCCTCGCGCTACCATCACCGCCCGACGGCATGACCATCGTCAAGCAGATGAAGGAACTGGATTTCAACGCCAAGGTCAATCTTTTCATTCGCGCCGCCGACCCGCCGGTGTGGTCGCAGAATCTTAGCAAGGATGGCGATTATGTTCTGCTCACGCCCGGCTGGCACTTCGCCGCGAAATATCCCAAAGTCACCGAGTTGAACGAAGCGCATCAGAAACTTTTTAACCGCCCGTCCGATCCGCTTGTGGGGCCGTCCTACGCTTGCTTGCAGATTCTTGCCGATGCGGTCGCGCGCGCGAAAACCCTGGACCGCGAAAAACTTCGCGACGCCATCGCCGCCACAAAAATGACCACGGTAGCCGGACCTGTTCGATTCCGCTCCGATGGCACCGGCGAGGTCAAAGTCTTCGTCCTGCAATGGCTCAAGGGCAAACAAGAGTTGGTCTGGCCCAAGGAGTTTGCCACCGCGCCGTTCGGCTATCCCGCGCCGGCTTTTAGTCAGCGCTAGCCGCCATGAGCCTGAGCCATTCTGCGCAACCTTATCGTGCGCTGCTCGGATGCGCTCGTGAAGACATGAAGGGTATACTCGATTCAATAGGCGAGGTGATCATGAAACCGATAGTTTCGGCTTTCTTCGCAATGCAGATCGCATTGCTAGGCTTTGGCTTTGCGGCAACGGCTCAATCCATTAAGGTCGGCGTCGTAACGCCTCTCACCGGTCGCTACGCCGCCATCGGCAATGAACTCAAACACGGATACGACATTGCCGTGGAGAAAATCAACGCCGGCGGCGGGGTCCAAGTGGGGAACCGGCGCTTATTTTTGGAGTTGATCGTGCTCGATGACGAATCCGATGCAACTAAAACCGTCGCGCGATTGGAGACTCACGCCGCTCAGGGCGTGGTCGCTTACTTGGGAGGAGTCGGCTCTGATCTTCATGCCGCGGGCGCCACCGTCGCTGAGAAGAATCGGATTCCCTACCTCGGTGTGGGATTTGCCCTGGAGAGCATTCACAAGCAGGGCTATCGCTATCTCTTCTCGCCTTTTTGGAAGTCGCCGCAAATCGCCAGAGAAACCTATCGTCTTCTCAATGGCTCACTGGCGGAAAATCAACGTCCCAAGAAGGTAGCTTTGTTTCTGGAGAAAACCGATTGGGGACAAGAAATCGGCGGTTACTGGGAATCGTTCGGAAAGGAAGCCGGGTATGAAGTCGTCGTGAAGGGAGAATATGCGCCAGGTGCCAAAGATTTCTCGAACCTGATCTTACAGGCCAGATCAGCAGGCGCTGAGTCGGTCTTGGGCGTGCCATCGCCGCCCGACGGCATGACGCTGGTCAAACAAATGAAAGAGCTGGATTTTACGCCGAAGTTTCTGGTGTTGCTGCGCGGGTCAGACTCGCCGGCTTGGACGAACAATCTTGGCGCCGCGGGTGACTACACGATATTGGGCACGGGTTGGCACGCCGCCCTCAAGTATCCGCAGGTCAAGGAGCTGAACGATACTTACATGCGCAAACACAACCGGCTGGCCGACCCCGTCGTAGGCCCCGGTTACGCCGTTGTCCAGATCCTTGCCGATGCGCTGACGAGAGCCACGGCGGTGGACCGCGACGCGCTTCGCCAAGCACTAGCGAGTACGAATATGATGACGGTGTCGGGCCCCTTGCGCTTCCGCGCGGATGGAACAGCAGAGATTTCCGGCGTATTTATTCAGTGGCAAAAGGGGAAACAACATCTAATTTGGCCCAAAGAAAACGCCACCGCAGCCTTTGCTTATCCGGCGCTGCCTTTCAACCAGCGCTAAGTCACATTCTTGCCACCACAGTCGAAGCTCACTTACGCTGGTAATCCCTTCTTGCCAATGCCCCTGCTGACTGTAAGGAAAGCTACCAAGACCTTCGGCGGCGTCGCCGCGGTCAAAGATGTCAGTTTGACCGTTGAAGAGGGCGAGATCCTCGGCATCATGGGTCCGAACGGATCGGGAAAAACGACGCTGTTCAATCTCGTCAGCGGTGTTTTTTAGTACCAATAAACTGCCGCCCCATCAGCTTTGTCATCGCGGCCTGGCGCGAACTTTTCAGCTCGTGCGTCCATTCCTTGGTCTAACCGCCGAAGAGAATGTTCTGGTTGGTCTCGGTTATGGTCGTGAACGGCTGAGCGGTAGCAAAGCACGCGACAAAGCCGGCGAACTCTTGACTTCGGTCGGTTTGGCGGGACGGTCGAATCGTCTTGCCAACACTTTCACGGTGATGGATCGAAAGCGCCTCGAATTAGCACGCGCCCTGGCGACAGCGCCGAAACTTTTATTGCTCGACGAGTTCATGGCGGGACTAACCCCCACTGAAACCTCGGCGGCGATAAACCTCATTCGACAATTGCAGCGCGGCGGTCTGACCGTCGTCCTGGTCGAACATATCGTCTGGGCGTTGCTCGATATTTCGCATCGTATCGTCGTGCTCAGCGCCGGCGAGAAAATCGCCGAAGGGGCGCCAGCGACTGTGGCAAAAGATCCGCACGTGATCGAAGTGTATCTGGGAGAAAACGCAACGGATTGAGTGTTCCAGAGGTTTCAATAGTTCCAGTCGTTCCAATCGTTCAAGAACGATTTCCGAAGCTGACATCTGGAACGTCTGGAACTGCTGGAACAATTGGAACAGGGTTATCTAAATCATGCTCGAAGTAAAAAATCTCCAAGTCGCCTATGGTCCGCTCTTAGCGCTGCACGGCGTCGACTTGATCATTCGCCCCGGCGAAATGGTCGCTCTCGTCGGCCCCAACGGCGCCGGCAAGTCGAC
>WNGE01006510.1_pt1 | contig 12964 bp, 13 predicted proteins | sample 5400651 | NCBI WGS metagenome assembly WNGE01 (sample SAMN13153370, study PRJNA577476) | soil metagenome | isolation source: 60 cm soil or saprolite under grassland replicate 2 | place: USA:California | collected 2016-06-15 | reverse complement strand
TCGGGTCCTCGTTCTTCGTGCTGACGGGCTTCCACGGCGCCCACGTCACCGGGGGTGTGCTCTGGCTGTCGATCCTGATGGTGCTGGCGCTCCGGGGCAAGCTCGACCGGCGAGACTACACGAAGGTGGAGATCGCCGGCCTCTACTGGCACTTCGTGGACATCGTCTGGATCGCCATCTTCACGATCGTGTACCTCATCCCGTAGGAGAGCCGTCGACATGGCCGAGCCTCACGCCGCTGCCGAGCCGTCTCACGGAGGCGGGCACGCCGACGTCAAGACGTACATCAACGTGGCCGTCGCCCTGGCCATCCTCACCGCCATCGAGGTGGCCACCCTCTACATCCCGGGCATCCCGCACGCGTTCCTGGTGTCGTGCCTGCTGTTCATGTCCGCGCTGAAGTTCTTCCTGGTGGTGGGCTTCTTCATGCACCTGCGCTACGACAACCCCATCATGCGGGCGCTGTTCGTGGGCCCGCTCGTCATCGCCATCGCGATCATCCTGGCCCTGATGGCGCTGTTCAGCGCCTTCATCCTGCTCCCCCGTCACGTCCTTTGATCATGGCGCACGCTGGACCCGGGCCCCCGGGGCCGCCACCCCTCGGGCCCGATGGCTTCGACTGGACCAGCTGGCACGCGGACCCCTCGGTCGTCACGGGGCTCGCCGTCCTCGGCGGCGCTTACGTGGCGGCAACCCTCTGGCGGCGTCGGATCGACTCCGGCACCCGCGTCGAGCCGCTCAAGGCAGCCTCGTTCATGGGCGCGCTGCTGGTGCTCTTCGCGGCGCTCACGGGCCCGGTTCACGATCTCTCGGACTACTACCTGTTCAGCGCCCACATGATCCAGCACATGCTGCTGGTCTTCGCCATGCCTCCGCTCCTGCTGTACGGCACCGCGGGGTGGATGCTGAGGCCGCTGCTCCGCGACGCCCGCCTCCTGCGCCTGGGCCGTCGCGTGACCCGCCCGGCGGCAGCATTCGCCATGTTCAACCTGGTCCTGGTGGCCTGGCACCTGCCGCCGCTCTACAACCTGGCCATGGAGCGCCACCCGGTCCACATCGTGGAGCATCTGATGATCATGGCCGCCTCGGTGATGCTCTGGTGGCCGGTGCTCTCCCCCGTCGCGGAGCTGCCGCGGGCGGCGTACCCGGTGCAGCTCCTGTACCTCTTCGTCGCGGGGCTCCCCATGGTCATGGTGGCCATCTTCATCACCATGGCCGATAATCTGCTCTACCCGTTCTACGCGACGGCGCCCCGCATCTGGGGACGACTGACCCCGCACGCCGATCAGCACCTGGGCGGCCTCATCATGTGGATCCCCGGGGGGCTGATCTTCCTGATCGCCATCTCCGTGGTGTTCTTCCGCTGGCAGGCCGCCGGCGCGGACGACCTGGCGGTGCCCATGGTGGAAGCTCGCGATGGCCGGTAAAGGAAGCGGAGGGCGCCTCGACGGGCCCCTCCCGGACCTCCCCCATGACGCAGGGCGAGCCGCAGGACGGCCACGGGCTGGGCCCCGTGCGTCCGAGGCGAGCAATCTGGAACTTGGGCCGGCGCTCGAACAACGCCAGCCCATCCACGATGGTCCCGGGCACGCCCGCGGAGCCGCGAGGAGCTTGCCCTGGGCCGCCGTCGCCGCGGTGTTCCTGCTCATGACCATCGGGAACATCGTGAGCGCCACCGGCTCGGGCCTCGCCTGCCCCGACTGGCCGCTCTGTCACGGCCGGCTGATCCCTCCCCTCGAGCCCGGCGTGCTCATCGAGTACAGTCACCGGCTGACGGCGGCGGTCGCTTCCCTCCTGCTGGTCGCCACGATCATCGTGACCCTCCGCGGCGGGAGCCCGAGGGGAGTGCGGCGAGTCGGGATCGGCCTGCTCGTCCTGCTCGGCGTGCAGATCGGACTCGGAGGCATCACGGTGCTGCTCCGGCTGCCCCACCTGATCAGCACCGCGCATCTCGTCAATGCCCTGCTCATCCTGGGCGGCCTCCTGCTCCTGGCCTCGAGGACCGGCCAGGCAGACGCCATCGGCGACTCCGCCGGCCCCGTCGCGCGGCTCGGGCGAGTCGGGCTCGCCGTGCTGCTCCTGCAACTCGCGCTCGGAGGTTTCGTGCGCCACACCGGCGCCGGGCTCGCCTGCCCCGACTTCCCGCTCTGTAGCGGCGACCTGCTGCCCGGGCACTGGCTGGCGGCGGTCCACTGGGCGCACCGCTGGCTCGGCATCGCCCTGCTCGGTCTCTTCATCCACCTCGCCATCGCCTCACGCGGGACCCGGCTGGCCAGCGCCGCCGCCGTCACGGCGGCGCTCGCAGCCCTGCAGGTCACGCTCGGCATCGCCGCGGTTCTCTTCAGGCTCGATCCGTCCATTCGGGCGATCCATGCCGCCGTCGGCTACTCGCTCTGGGGCGCGCTGGTCTGGATCAGCGTCCGCGCCGGCGGCTGGGCAGGCGCGCTCGCCGAGACGCCCGGCTCCCCTCCCGACGCCGTCGAGGTCGGGCATGCCTAGGACTGGCCATGCCTAGCTTAGCTAGGCAAGGCGGACTCGCCCGCCGGTTCGGCAGTCTGGTATTCTGAAATGCACAGGGAGCGTGAATCGTGAACATCTGCGTCGTCGGCACCGGATACGTGGGACTGGTCACGGGGGCGGTCTTCGCCGACCTGGGGAACGATGTCGTCTGCGTGGACAACGACCGGGCCAAGATCCAGTTCCTGGGGGCCGGCCGGATGCCGATCTACGAGCCCGGCCTGGAGGAGATGGTGACCCGCAACACCGAGGACGGGCGCCTCGCCTTCACGACCGACCTCGCCTCGAGCGTCCGCCAGTCGGACGTCATCTTCATCGCCGTGGGCACGCCGCCGAAGGACAGCGGGGAAACCGATCTCTCCCAGGTCGAGGCCGTCGCGGCCGAGATCGGTCGGGCCATGGACCGCTACAAGGTGGTGGTGAACAAGTCCACCGTGCCCGTCGGCACCGGCGAGTTCGTCCGCGAGGTGATCACCCGCCACCAGCCCGCGCCCATCGACTTCGACGTGGTCTCCAACCCGGAGTTCCTCCGGGAAGGCTCGGCCATCGAGGACACGCTGCGGCCCGACCGTATCGTCATCGGCGCCCCCACCCAGCAGGTGGCCATGACCCTGGTGGAGCTGTACGCCCCGCTCGAGCGTCCCATGATCATCACCGATCTGCCGTCGGCGGAGGTGATCAAGTACGCCTCCAACGCCTTCCTCGCCGTCAAGATCTCCTTCATCAACGCCATCGCCAATGTCTGCGAGACGGCGGGGGCCGACGTGAGCCAGGTGATGAAGGGCATGGGGCTCGACTCCCGCATCGGGCTCGCGTTTCTCCAGCCGGGCCTGGGCTACGGCGGCTCGTGCTTCCCCAAGGACGTGGACTCGCTGATCCACACCGCGGCCCAGCTCGGCTACGACTTCAAGCTGCTCAGGTCGGTGGTGGAGATCAACAGGGAACGGGCCGCGCACCTCGCCGGCATGATGGAGAAGGCGCTGGCGCCGATGGACGACAAGACGGTCGCCGTGCTGGGGCTCGCCTTCAAGCCCAACACCGACGACATGCGCGAGGCCAAGAGCCTGGAGGTGATCCGGCTGCTCCACGCGGCGGGCGCGCGGATCCGCGCCTACGATCCGGTGGCGATGGGCAACGCGCGGCCGCTGGTCCCCGGCTCCGTCCTCTTCAGCCACTCCGCCTACGACGCGGCCGAGGGCGCGGACGCCATCGTCCTGCTCACGGAGTGGAACGAGTTCAAGTTCCTCAACCTGGAGCGTCTCCGCCGCCTGCTGCGGCGGCCGCTGATCTTCGACGGCCGCAATCTCTACGAGCCCGAGCGCATGCGGCGCCTCGGCTTCGAGTACTACTCCATCGGGCGAAAGCCCGTCCTGCCTGGCTAGAGCGATGAGAAGGGCCCATCTGCGGCGTTCTATCGGAGGGGGCCTCGGCGGCCCCCTCCGAAGCCTCCCCCACGAATCGGTTGCGCGGGCGAAGCCCGCGCTCGAAGCGGAACGCCAATCGCTGGGCGGCAAGGCATCCGACCGGTGCCGCATGAGGGTCTTTGCCTGCCACGTGGGAGTGTTCCACGTCCGAGCGCCGGCTTTGCCGGCGCAACCTGTTCCGGGGGGGAGGTTCGGAAGGGGGGCGTAGCCCCCCTCCGAGAGTGGGATCGTGCGGGTCCTGGTGACGGGCGGCGCCGGATTCATCGGCTCCCACCTCTGCGACTTCCTGCTGGCGCGCGGCTGCGAGGTGGTCTGCATGGACAGCCTCGTCACCGGGACGCTGGACAACATCGCCCATCTCCGCGACCCCCGGTTCCTGTTCGTCAAGCACGACGTGACCAACTTCATCGTCATCGACGGCGCGCTCGACTACGTGCTGCACTTCGCCAGTCCCGCCTCGCCCATCGATTACCTCGAGCTCCCCATCCAGACGCTCAAGGTGGGCGCGCTCGGCACCCACAAGGCGCTCGGGCTCGCCAAGGCGCGCGGCGCCAAGTTCCTGCTCGCCTCGACCTCGGAGGTCTACGGCGACCCGCTGGTCCACCCCCAGCGCGAGGACTACTGGGGCAACGTCAACCCGGTGGGGCCGCGCGGCGTCTACGACGAGGCCAAGCGCTTCGCCGAGGCCATGACGATGGCCTATCACCGCGTGCACGGGGTCGACACGCGGATCGTGCGCATCTTCAATTCGTATGGTGAGCGCATGCGCCTCACCGACGGCCGGGCGATCCCGACCTTCATCCGCCAGGCCCTCGCCGGCGAGCCGCTCACGGTCTACGGCGACGGCTCCCAGACGCGCTCCTTCACCTACATCTCCGATCTCGTCGACGGCATCTGGAAGCTGATGCAGTCCCCGGCCAACGACCCGGTGAACATCGGCAACCCGCGCGAGATGACGCTGCTCGAGCTGGCCAAGCACATCCTGCGGGTGTCCGGCTCCCGGAGCGAGATCACGTTCGCCCCCCTGCCCACCGACGACCCCAAGGTCCGCCAGCCCGACATCGGCAGGGCGCGCCGGCTGCTTGGATGGGAGCCGACGGTGGAGGTCGAGGAAGGGCTGCGCCGGACCATCGAGTGGTACCGCGGGACGGGAGGCGCGCGGTGAAGATCCTGGTCACTGGCGGCGCGGGCTTCATCGGCTCCCACGTGGTCGACGCGTTCGTGGCGGCGGAGCACCGGGTGGCCGTCGTGGACGACCTGTCGACCGGCAAGCGCGCTCGGGTGCATCGCGAGGCCAAGCTCCACGTGATGGACCTGCGCAGCGACCGGCTCGCCGAGGTGTTCGAGGCGGAGCAGCCCGAGGTGGTCGCCCACCTGGCCGCTCAGGCCGCGGTGCCCCGCTCCGTCAGCGATCCCGCCTTCGACGCCAGCGTGAACGTCCTGGGCGGCATCAATCTCCTGAACTGCTGCCGCCGCTTCGGCGTCCGCCGGATCATCTACTCGTCGAGCGGGGGCGCCGGCTACGGGGATACCGATGTACTCCCGACGCCCGAGGACCATCCCACCCGGCCCGCGTCACCGTACGGCATCACCAAGGTCACGATGGAGATGTACGTGAGCGCGTGGGGTCCCCTCTTCGGCGTCAGCGGTATCTCGCTCCGCTACGCCAACGTCTACGGCCCCCGCCAGGATCCCGAGGGCGAGGCCGGCGTCGTCGCCATCTTCTCCCAGCGCCTCCTGAAGGGGCAGACGCCGATCATCAACGGGGACGGCGAGCAGACCCGCGACTACGTCTACGTCGAGGACGTCGCGGCCGCCAACCTCCGCGCTCTCGAGCGCCCCGAGGTCGTCGGCTGCGTGAACGTCGGAACGGGGATCGAGACCTCGGTGAACGAGCTCCATCGCGCGCTGACCCGCGCGGCGGGCCTCGAGGTGGCGGCGCAGCACGGCCCCGCGAAGCCCGGTGAGCAGCGGCGAAGCTGCCTGAGCCCCGCGCTGGCGAAGCAGCGTCTCGGCTGGGCGCCCAGCGTCCCGCTTCGAGACGGGCTGGCCCGGACGCTGGACTTCTTCAAGCGCGAGCGCAGCCAGGAGTGAGGGCTCCTCCGCCGGCCCGGGCGAGCGATGAAAGGGGCTTGAAGCCGATGGCGAAACGAACTGACCCAGTGCTGGAGGAGATCACGGCATGATCGACGAAGAGCTGCGAGCCATCCTGGCCTGCCCGGCGTGCAAGGGCGACCTGATCTTCGAGGAGACCCGGATCATCTGCCCGGCCTGCAAGAAGGCCTATCCCGTGCGTGACGGCATCCCCGTCATGCTGATCAACGAGGCGGAGCCCTGGACAGGAGCCAAGTAAGCGCGGTCATCCTCGCCGGTGGTCAGGGGACGCGGCTCCGCCCGCTCACACTCCGCACGCCCAAGCCCATCGTTCCGCTCCTGAACGTCCCCTTCCTCGCCTACCAGCTGGACCTGCTCCGGCGCCATGGCGTCACCGAGGTGGTCCTCTCCTGCTCCTACATGGTGGAGGAAGTGCGCCGCGTCCTGGCCGACGGGTCGGCATACGGCGTCAAGCTGAGCTACGCGGTGGAAACGGATCCCCTCGGCACCGCGGGCGGCGTCCGCAACGCCATCGACCTCGTGGGTGGGCTCGTCCTCGTGCTCAACGGCGATATCCTGACCGACGCCGATCTCTCCGCCATGCTCCGCTTCCACGAGGATCGCCGGGCGGCCGCCACCATCGCCCTGTTCCCCGTGCCCGATCCGACGCCGTACGGGCTCGTGGAGACCGGAGAAGCCGGCCGCGTTCTCCGGTTCATCGAGAAGCCGGATCCCGCCCGGGTGACGACGAACACGATCAACGCGGGCATCTACCTGCTCGAGCGAGAGCTGCTCGGCCGCATCCCCGAGGGGCGGATGGTGTCGATCGAGCGGGAGTTCTTTCCCGGGCTCCTCGCCGACCGCATCCCCTTCTACGGATGGCTCGGCCAGCACTACTGGCTCGACATCGGCAGCCCCGCCAAGTACCACCAGGCCCAGCTCGACCTGATGGCCGGCAAGCTGGCGAGCGGGGCCCTGCTCGCCCCGGGAACCGACGGGCGCCGGATCGCCGACGATGTCACCCTCGAGGCGACGGCCCGGGTCGCCGGCCCCTGCGTCATCGGCGGCGGGAGTCGGCTCGACGCCGAGTGCCACGTCGGCCCGGGGACGGTGCTGGGCGAGCGGTGCGTCGTCGGGCGCGGCGCCAGGGTGACCGGCGCCGTCCTCTGGGATCACGTGTCGGTCGGGGACGGCGCCGTCCTCCACGACTGCATCATCGCCTCGGGGGCGCGCATCGGCGCGGGCGCCCGCGTCGGGCCCGGCGTGGTGATCGAAGCCGACCACGTGGTGGGCGAGCACGCGCGCCTCCCATGATATGCTAGCGAGGATGAGCACCGCGCTGACCCGCAACTTCTCGATCGTCGCCCACATCGACCACGGCAAGTCCACGCTCGCCGACCGGCTCCTCTCTCTCACCGGGACCATGGACGCCAAGAAGGCGGTGGGGCAGGTGCTGGATTCCATGGACCTGGAGAAGGAGCGCGGCATCACGATCAAGGCGCACACCGTGCGCTTGCTCTACACCGCGCGCGACGGGCGCGAATACACGCTCAACCTCATCGACACGCCCGGTCACGTGGATTTTTCCTACGAGGTCTCGCGCTCGCTCGCCGCCTGCGAGGGCGCGCTGCTGATCGTGGATGCCGCCCAGGGCGTCGAGGCGCAGACGCTCGCCAACTTCTACCTCGCGCTCGACAACGCGCTCACGATCATCCCCGTCATCAACAAGATCGACCTCCCGGCCGCCGACGTGGACGGCACGCGGGCCCAGATCAGCGACGTCCTCGGGCTGGACGGCGAGGATGCCCTCGTCATCTCGGCCAAGCACGGCACCGGTGTGCCCGACGTGCTCGAGGCCATCGTCACGCGGATCCCGCCGCCCACGGGCGACCCGGAGGCGCCGCTCAAGGCCCTCGTCTTCGATTCCTTCTACGACTCCTACCAGGGAGTCGTGGTCTACGTCCGGCTCATCGATGGGCGGGTCAGGCCCGGCATGAGGATCCTCCTGATGTCCAACGGCAAGACCTACGAGGTCCAGCAGGTGGGCATCTTCGCGCCGGACATGCGGCCGGTGGACGAGCTCGAGGCGGGCGAGGTGGGCTTCCTCACGGCGTCGATCAAGCGGGTGGCCGACGCCAAGATGGGGGAGACGATCACCGACGCGCTCCGCCCGACGCCCCTCCCCTGCCCCGGATACCGCGACGCCAAGCCCATGGTCTTCGCGGGACTCTACCCCATCGAGGACACCGACTACGAGGGGCTGCGCGACGCGCTGGAGAAGCTCCGCCTGAACGATTCCGCCTTCAGCTTCGAGCCGGAGACCTCGCTCGCCCTCGGCTACGGCTTCCGCTGCGGCTTCCTCGGCATGCTCCACCTGGAGATCGTCCAGGAGCGGCTCGAGCGCGAGTTCAACCTCTCCCTGATCGTCACCGCGCCCAGCGTGCGCTTCCGGGTCGTGACCACCCAGGGGGAGGTCCTGGAGGTGGAGAACCCCGCCAAGCTGCCGCCCACGGACCGGATCGAGCGCATCGAGGAGCCGTACGTGCGCGGGTCCGTCTTCGTGCCCACCGAGTTCATGAGCGAGATCTACAAGCTCGCCCAGGACAAGCGTGGCGAGCACCGGTCGCTCGAGTACGTCGGCAAGCGGGTCCACATCCAGTTCGACTTCCCCTTGAGCGAGATCGTCGTGGACTTCTACGACCGGCTCAAGTCCATCTCCAAGGGCTACGCCTCGTTCGACTACGACTTCCTCGAGTTCCGGGCCTCGGAGATGGTGAAGCTCGACATCCTCCTCAACGGCGACCCCGTGGACGCCCTCAGCGTCATCGTCCACCGCGACAAGGCCTACGAGAAGGGCAAGGCGCTCACGGAGAAGCTCCGGGGCGTCATCCCGCGGCAGCTCTACGAGGTGGCCATCCAGGCGGCGATCGGCAGCCGGGTCATCGCCCGCGAGACCGTGAAGGCGATGGGCAAGAACGTCACCGCCAAGTGCTACGGCGGCGATATCACGCGCAAGCGCAAACTGCTCGAGAAGCAGAAGGAAGGGAAGAAGCGCATGAAACAGGTCGGAAAGGTCGAGGTGCCGCAGGAGGCGTTCCTGTCGGTCCTCAAGAGCTAGCCAGCCGATGAACGACTTGCAGACTCGCCCCCAGGCCCAGGCGCCCGTCGCCGGCGTCGCCGCGCCGGCCCGCAAGAAGTCGCTCGCCCGCGAGTACATCGAGGCGATCGTCATCGCGGTGCTCCTGGCGATGGTCATCCGGCAGTTCGCCGTCCAGGCCTTCACGATCCCGTCCGGATCCATGATGGACACGCTCCTGATCGGGGACTACATCCTCGTCAACAAGTTCCTCTACGGCTCCGAGATCCCGTTCACGGACCAGCACCTGCCGGGCCTCCGCGCGCCCGAGCGCGGCGACGTCATCGTCTTCAAGTACCCGGCGGACGAGTCCCGCGACTTCATCAAGCGCATCATCGCCGTCGGCGGCGACACGATCCAGGTGCGCGACAACCGGGTCTGGCTGAACGGCAAGCTCCTCGACGAGCCGTACGTGCGTCCCGGCTCCTTCCACGCCACGCTGTCCACCAGCTGCGGCTACTTCTATGCCTGCGAGCCGCTGCGCGTTCCACCGGGCTCGTACTTCGTCATGGGCGACAACCGGGACAACTCCCAGGACAGCCGCTACTGGGGCTTCGTCAAGCGCCCGAAGATCCGTGGCAAGGCCTTCCTGATCTACTGGTCCTGGGACGGGGAGCGGCATTGGCTCCGCTGGCGCCGGCTGGGTCACTACCTACCGTAACTCGGAGGGGGGCTCTGCCCCCCTTCCGAAGCCTCCCCCCGAAGACAGCTTGCGCCGGCAACGCCGGCGCTCGAACCTCGCGATGACACCGCGCGAGCTCGTTTCCGACGCACCTGCAGACGGCCAGCAGCAAGTCTCGGTGGCTCCCTCTCATGTCTCTCCGGAAGGGTGGGCGCCCCACGGCGACCGGCTGGGGGTGTATCTGCACCTGCCCTTCTGCGCGGAACGGTGCGGCTACTGCTCGTTCAACACGGCCCCGTACACGCCGGGAAGCATGGGCCGATTCCTCGCCGCGCTCCTCGGCGAGATCGATCTGGTCGCCCGGGCGCCCTGGACCCGCTCCATCACCGTCCGGAGCGTGTTCGTCGGCGGGGGGACGCCGTCGCTCGCGGCACCCGGGGAGATGGCGGCCATCCTCGAGCGGCTCCGGGCATGCTTCGCGGTGGAGCCGGGAGCCGAGGTCACCGTCGAGTGCAACCCCGAGAGCGTGTCCCGCGAGGGCCTCGCCGGCTACCGCCGGGCCGGGGTGAGCCGCATCAGCCTCGGTGTCCAGAGCCTCGACGACCGGATCCTCCCGATGCTCGGGCGGCTCCACTCGGCCCGGGAGGCGCGGGAAGCCTTCGCGGCCGCGCGGGCGGCGGGCTTCGACAACATCAGCGCCGACCTCATCTACGGGCTGCCGGGGCTCGATACGGACACCTGGGAGGCGACGGTGCGCGGGCTGATCGAGTGGGAGCCCGACCACCTCTCCGCCTACGCGCTCGCTCTCGACGAGGGCAGCCTCTGGCACGCGGCGGGCGTCAAGGGGCTCCCGGGGGAAGACGCCGTGGCCGACCAGTACCGGTGCCTCGTCCACGCGGCCGGAGAGGCCGGCTACGAGCACTACGAGATCTCCAACTACGCGCGGCCGGGCCGGCGGTCGGCCCACAACCAGATCTACTGGCGCGCGGAAGAGTACCTCGGGCTCGGACCGGGCGCGGCCGGCTTTCTGGGCGACGTGCGCTACGTCAACGTGAAGCCGGTCGAGCGGTACTGCGCTCTCGCCGAGGCCGCGCAGCTTCCGGTGGGAAGCCACGAGACGCTGACGGCGAGGCAGCGGCTGGCCGAGCGGCTCATCCTCGGCCTCCGCACCCGAGACGGCATCCCGGGGCCGTGGATCGAGGAGCGAATCACGCTCGAGCCGGGACGCCTGCCCGCGCTCCTCGAGGCGTGGAAGGAGCAGGGGCTGCTCGTCGACGAGGGTGGTCGCATGCGACTCACCGAGGCGGGGTTCCTGCTCTCCGACGCCTTGTTCGTCGAGCTGCTCTGACCGTGTAAGATAAGAGGAGATGGTCACGCAGACCCTGGACCGGCGGAGCCGCGAGGTCTTGGTCGCGGTCATCGCCGAGTACGTGCGGACGGCGGAGCCCGTCGGCTCACGCGCCGTCGCGCGCCGGCACATCCGCGGCCTCTCCCCGGCCACCATCCGTAACGTCATGGCCGACCTCGACGACATGGGCTACCTGATCCAGCCGCACACCTCGGCCGGCCGGGTGCCGACGGACAAGGCCTACCGTTTCTACGTCGACCACCTCGAGCACGTGCCTTGGGTGGGCCAGCGCGCCGCGCCGGCGGAGCGGGCGACGATGCCGCATGCCGACGCCGCCGAGCGGCTCATGGCAGAGACGCCCGGGCGGCTGTCGCTCCGGACGCACATGACGGGAATGCTCCTGGCGCCGCCGCTCCAGCACACCGCGCTGGACCGGATCGAGCTGGGTCCGCTCGGGGACGAGCGGGCCCTGGCCGTGATCGTCACGGACACCGGCTGGGTCACGGTGCGGGCCATCTCGCTGGCGGAGCGAATCCCGGCCGACGACTTGCGGGAGATCGGCCGGGCGCTCACCCGCCGGTACCGCGGCAAGACGTTCCGGGCGATCGTGGACGATGTAGCGGCGCCGGCGGATCCGCTGGATCCGCTCTGGACCCGGAGCGGGTCGCTGATCGAGCAGATCGTGGCGCTGCTGCGCGACCGCACCCTCTACGTGAGCGGCGCCACCAAGCTGCTGGATCACCCGGACCTGTCCGACGTCGCGACCATGCGCTCGCTACTGGTGGCCTTCGAGGAGAAGGCGCAGCTCATCGATCTGCTCTCGCGCATGGCCGCCGAGCGCGGCGTCCAGGTGATGATCGGCAGCGAGAATCCGGTGAAGGAGATGCGGGAGTGCAGCCTCATCGCGTCCACCTACACCTACCGCGATCAGGTCCTGGGTGTCCTGGGCGTCGTGGGCCCCCGCCGCATGGCCTACTCCGATGTCATCTCGCTGGTGGACGAGACGGCGCGGCTCGTGTCCGACTCGCTCTCCCGCGTGAAGCATCAGCTCTACCTGCCGTCGTAGGCGTTGCGTCGAGGCCCGACGCAAGCCGGCGGGGCCGGGGCGCCGTGCTCACCCAAACTACACATGGGGTTCACAGGGCGCCCCGGCCCCGCCGGCTTGCGTCTACCGGCGCGTCGGCGACGGCAGGTTCGGGAGCCCGTCTGCTATAATTTCTTGGTGTCATGAGCGACGAGACGGCGAACGAGAAGAAGGAGCCCGAGGTGAGCGCGGGGTTGCCCGCCGAGGTCCCGGAGGAGCAGGAGATCCAGCGTCTGCAGGCGGCGCTCGAGGCCAAGAGCCGGGAGGCGGAGAGCCTTCTGGACAAGAATCTCCGGCTCATGGCCGAGTTCGACAATGCCCGTAAGCGGACGGTCCGCGAGCGGGAGGACTACGTCCGCTTCGCCAACGAGTCCCTCATTCGCGAGCTGCTGCCGGTGCTGGACAACTTCGATCGGGCGCTCCTGGCGGCGAAGAACGAGCCGGGAGCGGCCGCCGTGACCGCGGGTGTCGAGCTGATCCAGCGGGAACTGCTTCGCGTGCTCGAGAAGTTCGGCGTCACCCCCTTCACGTCGGTGGGCCTGCCCTTCGACCCCGAACGCCACGAGGCGGTCTCGCGTATCCAGACCACGGAGCACCCCGAGATGACCGTGCTCGCGGAGACCGCGCGCGGCTACCTGCTCAATGGCCGCGTCCTCCGTCCGGCGATCGTCACCGTGGCCGTGGCTCCCGACGCCTCGTCCGGCGAGCATCCGTCGTGAGACAGAGGCCCGGCCTCGGC
>WNGE01008983.1_pt1 | contig 12965 bp, 16 predicted proteins | sample 5400651 | NCBI WGS metagenome assembly WNGE01 (sample SAMN13153370, study PRJNA577476) | soil metagenome | isolation source: 60 cm soil or saprolite under grassland replicate 2 | place: USA:California | collected 2016-06-15 | reverse complement strand
CGCACGGGAGAAGGAGTTAACAAGCTTGTGCGGGCTTTGGAAGAAGCGCTGAGTTCCTGGCGGTTGCGCTCGCGTTTTCGAGTTCCATCGAATGAATCTGCCCTGATTGCCGAGATTCATCGAGTCGGTCACGTGTTGGAGCTGCGCTATGAAGGCAGCGACGCCGTGATCGTCGCCCATGTTCCACCGCATTTGGAACAGAAATTGGCTGATTACGCAGTGCGGGATTGAGCAACTAAATCTCCGACAGAGGATTCGACCTGGGCTGCGATCTGCGACCAGCCGGTCCGATCATTGGCTGTTGATGCAAACTGGAGCGCATCTCCGAGAACCAACTTGATCGCCACTGGTTGCGGTAGCCTTCGATGTGGCGGAAGAGCTTCAAAGGTTCCAACGAGACCGCAAGGAACAACGGGCACATTCGTTTGCGCGACGAGCATCCCGAGTCCGTGCTTGAACGGCATCATCGAGCCTGTGCGACTGCGGCCGCCTTCCGGGAAGATGATGAAGATGGCTTTTTCTTCCTGTAATTTCCGGCGCAAATCGGCCAGGGCGTGCGGTCCGCAATTTTTTCGCCACATTGGTAGCGCGTTGAGCATGATTGCCGAGAACGTGCTGGTCACATTGCTTTGAAAGAAGACGTCCCCCGCCGCGATGGGGAAAGCGCGTTCACGATGGCGGGGAGTTAGGGCGGCTCCAAGAATCAGCGCGTCAAGATGACTGCAATGATTCGCGGCGAGCACGAACGGCCCGTGCGCTGGCAGCTTGTCGCGGCCGATAATCGTGAGTCGATGTGCGATCGCGAAATAACTTCGCAGCATCGAAAAGCAAACGTGATGCGCGAGGCTTTCGAGAAGTCCGCTTTCGCGCCGCACGCTGCGAAACCGCTCGCTGGGCGTCAGACCCGTGTCGCGGGCAGGCTCAAGTTTCCAGGGCTCCATTAGATTTCCCATCCACTAAAAATTCGCTGCGGTTGCCCCGCGGCGAAGCCGACAAAATAATTGACGTAATGAAACACGGCGGGCGCGACAAGAATCAGACTATCGAACCGGTCGAGAATGCCGCCGTGCCCGGGAATGAGTTTTGCCGTGTCCTTTAGACCGAGATCACGCTTAATGGAGGAAAGCATCAGATCACCGAATTGCCCAACCACGCTGACGATGACGCCGAGGCCCAGCAAGCGGACAGGCGTGTCGAGCGCCGTGCCGAACGAGACAAAATGCGCGCCGAGCGCAAAGAGTGGCGTAGTCAGCACGATTGCGCCGAGCGCGCCGGCGACTGTTTTGTTCGGGCTGGTGTTGGGGACAAATTTTCGATGACCAAATAAATAGCCGCAGATGTAAGCGAAGATGTCATTGAGCTCCGCGGCGAAGATGATCAGCAAAAGGATCGGCCGATAATTCCAATCGTTCGCCATGTAGCCGAGATTACCGAGCGCGCTTCCGAAGAGAGCGAACCCGAGCACACCCAGACCGACGCGTTGGATGTAGCCCTTCGGTTGATCGGGAATCAAGCCACCTGTGGCAATCAACGCGACGGTCAGGGGAAACAATGCAACAAAGAGTCGATACCAATTATCCAGCGCGGCAAAAGTGATGAAGAGAATCCCGATCACTACGATGAGACTGATGGTTCGTTCCCGAAACAAGCCGGTAATGCGGGCATATTCGCGATAACAAAGAAAACTCAGGGTGGCCACAGCCAGGATCGTCCAGAAAGCGCCTGCGAGAATGGGAATGAGGATGAACAGAGCCAGCCAAATCCAGGACCGATAACGATCCCACAGTTCCTTTCTCTTACCGCTGGTGCTGTTAGCTGCCCGGGTCACAACAAAAATCAGAAGCGGCGCGACCATGAGCAGAACGAGGACTGTCAGCGTCAGGACAAACGTCACGCGATCGTCGAACGCGTGACGGAACCCAAACAGCCGCTGCCAGGTCGGGTTGCTCATTTCAAAGCGCGTGCGATTAGCCCCAGCCTGCGAACAACTGTGACCAGGCAGCCGGCGATGATCGTGACAAGACCAAGACTCATCGCGCCAAACTCGAAGTTATCGAAATGCAACATCTGCCATGATCGCGGAACGGCTGCGGAGTAAAGGCAAACAATGGTAATAACCAGCATCCGATGTTGTTTTGCCATCGGTCCGCAAAACTCGTTAGGCGCGCCGGCGATTTTTCCTGACGCGCGAACGTAAGCAGTGAAAATCGCCAGAATCGTTGCGATGTAACCAAGCGCGACGTTTCCACCCCAGGCGAAACCGGCGCCGATGAAGACTGCCGCGTCGGAAATACGATCCGGGACTTCATTGTAAAGTTCGCCCACTTTTGAGGCGCGACCGGACGCAAGCGCAATCATCCCGTCGAGCATGTTTGCGGTCAGCCGCAATTGGTTCGGCGAAACGTTTCGCGCGGCGAGCCAAGTCGTCGCTGCCTGTGCCCATTTTCGATTGCGGGTGGCGATCGGGCGACGATCCATTGCTTGCGTAGCAGGCTCCCGCATAATTCGTTGCTTTAAATCCATAGCCATTGACCGGTCATGCCGACCAGAGCGAGGGACCGCACAATCGAAGATTTGAATACACAAGTTTCATTGAGTAATCGATCATCGATTGTGAGGTCCTTCACTTCGTTCAGGATGACAACGCAAGGAATGTTGATAGGAACAACGTATGACTGCGCGGGAACGGGTGAAGCAATTAATTAAAGCCTGGCCGAAAGTTTACCCGAATGCGCATTGCGAGCTGGATTTTCGCAACCCGCTCGAGCTGCTGGTGGCGACGATCCTCTCGGCGCAATGCACGGACAAGCGGGTGAACATGGTCACGCCCGCGTTGTTCAAGAAATATCGCACGGCGAGAGATTATACGAACGCGCCGCAGGCAGAGTTCGAAAACGCAATTAAATCGACGGGGTTTTATCGGAACAAGACGAAAAGCATTCGTGCTGCCATGCGCGCCATCGCCGAGAAACATAGCGGAAAAGTCCCTGACACAATGGAGGAGTTATGCGCCTTGCCGGGCGTTGGCCGCAAGACCGCGAATGTGGTGCTGGGCAATGCGTTTCATAAAAATGAAGGGATCGTAGTGGACACGCACGTAATCCGTCTATCGCAGAGGCTCGGCCTGACGAAACACAAGGACGCGGAAAAAATCGAGCGCGATTTGATGAAGCTCGTGCCGCGCGAACATTGGACAAACTGGAGTCACTGGCTCATTTGGCATGGCCGCCGCCGCTGTTACGCGCGCAAGCCGGATTGTTCAAACTGCGAGGTGTTTCGGCTCTGCCCGAGCGGAAAAGTTTTTCTGCAGACGGGCGAAGCGAGGTCAGCCTGATTTGCCTTGTGCAACGGCCCGATCTTGCTCGCGATGACTGCGCTGATTGCCGTCGTGCTCGGCCTTTTTGCGCAGCTGTTGAAATTGCTCTTCGAGTTTTTTCAGGTCCTCATCGGAAAGATCTTCCAGATCGACAAGTTCATTGCGCGCGCTCCTGATGGCGCGAATGAGTTCATCCAACTTCAACTGCACGGCCTTTGCGTCGCGGTTTTGTGTGTTCTGAATAAGAAACACCATCAGGAAGGTGACAACGGTTGTGGCGGTGTTGATGATCAGTTGCCAGGTATCGGAAAAATGAAAGGTGGGGCCAGTAAGAATCCAAACAAGGATGACGAGCACAGCCCCGGCGAATGCCCAGGCGCTGCCGAGCATGATTGAGGAGCGGTGGGCGAAAACACGAAACGCATTGCTAACTACGCAAAGGAAAGCGTGTTCTTTTTCGTGCTCTTTTAGTTTTTCGAGTTGAGTCTCTTCCACAATATCACTTTAGCTTCGCGCCCAATGCGGCAACTGCGCGCATAAGCTTGATCGGATCGCAATGATTGCATAAGCGAACCGTTGATACTCGCGGAGAGGTAGCGAAGACTTGTTCCGCGGATGGAACATCTCAAACATCTGAACTTAGATGACGCGTGGCGGAATGAGCCGTTCGCCCTGCCTGTGGTTGACGCGCGCGCATGGGGGCCGCAACTGCGCTTCTCTGCGCCGCCGCGTTTGATTGCCGAGTTTTATCGGGAGCATGAGACGAATCTCGCGGTGCCTTTCCTCCTTTACGGGTCGGGCGACTTTCATTATTTAACCGCGCTTCGATTGCGCCGCGTCGCTGAACCGGTCGTGCTCGTTTCGTTCGACAATCATCCGGACTGGGACGTGCGCCCTCCGAAATGGGGATGCGGTGGTTGGGTCAATCGCGCACTGGAACTTCCGCACATCAAGCATGTGGCAGTTTGGGGCTGCGGCAATTTCGAATGTTGGTGGCCGCACCAAATCTTTGGGAACCGTCGTGCGGAACGCGCCGGAATTCTTGAAGTACACCCGTGGGCAGACGATCGACCGGTGAAAGATCGACAACGAAAAGGCGCCATCCTCCGCGAAAATTGGCGCCAGCGCTTTGAGCAATTTGTAAATGGTCTCGCCAGCGAAAATATCTACGTCACAATCGATCTTGATTGTCTGCGCATCGAAGAGGCGGTGACAAACTGGGAGAGCGGCCGGTTTTCGGTCGTCGATCTTGAGTGGGCGCTCGGAAAGCTGCGCGAATCTTGCCGGATCATCGGCGGCGATATTTGCGGCGCGTATTCGCCGCCGAAATATGCGCGGCGCAAACAGCGTTTCGCCGCGGAATTTGATCACCCGAAAATCGGGTTGCCTGCTGAAGACAAGATTCGTGCAATCAATCTAACGACTCTGGAAAAACTCTGGCCAACAGTCGTTGGCACATGATGTTTGCAGGGGCGGCCTCCGCGCGAGACCGGCGTCGCATAATGTCATTCTGAGCGAAGCGAAGAATCTCAGATCATTTCCGGAGGGATTCGTTCACGAAAAAAATCGAGATGTTTCGCTTCGCTCAACATGAGAACGCTATTTACGAAATGAGTTCAGCTCATTGAAACCAACACGATCCCGGCGGTGATCAGGAGCGCGCCAAGCGTAAGTCGCGCGCTTAGTTTTTCCTTCAGCACCATTGCCGCGAGCAAGGTGATGAAAATCACGCTCAAGCCCTGAAATGGATAGAGATAACTAAGGTCGAATCGCTGGAGCAGCCCAAGAGTGAGGAAAAAGGAAACTGTCATTAGAGCTATGCCGGTAGCGGCGAGCGAAACGAAGCGAGAGTTGCGCAGACCGTTCGTCGCCGAAAATTCCATCGCTCTTTTAAGAATGAGCTGGGCCAAAACAAAGCTCAGCAAAGAAACGACGATGAAGAAGAAGGCGAGAATGCTCACAGGCGTTCCTCGATTTGTGCAATTGGTTTTGCCACCAGCGCTAATCCGATAATCACCAGCGCAATACCGCACCAGCGAAGAGCCGAGATCAATTCGCCCAAAAAAATCCAACAGCCGAGCGGCACCAGAACATCGACTATTCGCGATAGGGGATAAGCGACGGTGAGAGGAACGTACCGGAGCACATACAGCCAGCTAATGAAACTGGCGATGATCAGAAGAATTGCCCACCACACCAGCGGCGAAGCGAGACCGTTGATTCCCGTCCAGGAGAAAGCGCTGTCAGGTTCCGCGATATCCGTTGCGCCGCGCTTCAAAAGAAACTCGGACACGATTACACAGACCACACTCAGGCCGAGCTGCAGCCAAGGGTTGCCGAAACCGGAGGGGCGATTTTGCATCCGCTTTTCTAGCGCGCCATAACGGCGTCGCAACCTAATTCGCAGAGGCTTGTAGCCACCGGCCTGTGGCCGGTTAGAAGAGCGCTGGGACTAACGGACGGTCCGCAGGGCCGTGGCTACAGAACGCCGCCATCAGAGCTGATCGGCGTTTGGAAAGCGCTGCAAAACAGGTTCGTGCCGCGTCGGCCCGAGATATTTGATCACGTGACAAAATATTGGATTCAACAGAGCGCTGGTGTGGCGCACATACAGGTCGAGCGGCACCAATTCGCAATCCAGATGCAGCTTCGGCTCGTAGTTAAGCGGATTGCTGTAGTAATATTTCAATCGTTGTTGCAGCGCCCATGAGATGATGTCGCGGAGCGTGTAAAAATACAGGTGCAGATCGAGCGCGACGCTGTAATCGAGTCCGATGCATTCGTCATAAATCGCCTCGCCACAGACTAGGCAAAAACTGAATGCGACGATTTTGCCGCTTTGTCGCCAGATGAAGAAACGCGCGCGTTCCGGCATCCGTTCCGCGACGGCCAGAAAATAATCTTTGGTCAGCGTCTCAAATTTTAACGGCGACCGCTCATGAACCGCCAGATACAGCGGATAGATTTCGTCGCCGAAAGGCGCGATGTCGGTTACGACCTCCATCTCGATCTTCGGCGCGCGCGCGGCTTTGCGGAATTTTCGGCGCAAATCTTTCCGGGTCGCTTTGCTGAGCGTGCGAAAATATTCATCCCAGTTCTCATAACGGAGCGGCAGCCGCGTCATAGGCATACTTGGAATTCGGCTATACCCGCTCAAGGCAAACGTTTCGACCGCCGAGCGATAGTTCGCCGGAAAATCCTTTAAAACGACCAGGGAAGCCTTGTTTCGCCGGGCATAAGTCAGAAGGCTCGCCAGTAGCGCGCTTGCCACCCATGCTTCGTCGCTCTGATCGCATCCGCCCAGGTCTCCAGTACCGGCCCCACAACCAACCATCAACACCCGCATTGTGAGGAAACGCGGGAAAATTTTGCGAACAACATCGACAACGGAACGAATTTTGCCCGGCACGCCTTCGACAAGATTTTGCCGAACAAAAAACATCGGCTGGATGGCGCGCACGTTGCCAGAATTGTCCTCGAGCAGCAGATAATAATGTTCGAAGCCGCAGTGCAGCGTCTCCTCGACGATTTCGTAGTAACGGTGATCTTTACACTGATTCTGAAACGCCCGTTTCCACGCTTCACAGTCTTGCAGTTCAGCTAGTGTGACCACTTTCGCCGCACCTTGCGGAAACGGAATCGCGTCGCCAGGCGGCATGGGAAGAGCAAGGCGGAAGAAGTGCTGCGAACGGCCCCTAGCCCTCTGATCGCTCTCTCGTTTCTTGCTTTGTTACGCTTTCCACTTTGAGCGTGCCGCTTCGGATATGCAGATCGCGCTGCGGATTGGGAATTTCGATTCCCGCCGCGCCGAGATGTTTGCAGATCAAATAATTCAGGTCGCTTTTGAAGCGGCTCGGTCGCCGGCTCATTTCCTCGCTCCAAACAACGAGCTGGAAGTCGATTGTGCTGTGCCCAAATTTCTCAAGGAACGCATCCGGCGCGGGATCTTTCAGTGTGGCTGGATGTTCGCGCGCTGCCGCGATGAGCGCCTCACGCACTTTGTTCACGTCGCTGCCATAAGCTACGCCCACCGGAAGGCGAAAACGCACTCGCCGGTCGGTGTAAGTCCAGTTCGTGACCGGCGAATCGATGAATTTCTCGTTCGGCACGATCATGGCGATGTTATCGTTAGTCATAATCAGGGTGCTCCGGGCGCGGATCTGCCGCACCTGACCGGTGATGCCTGCGACTTCGATGCGATCACCGATGGCGATGGGGCGTTCGGCCAGAATGAGCAGCCCGCTGATGAAATTGCTGGCGATGTTTTTCAAACCAAACCCCAAGCCTACACCGACCGCGCCGGCGAATACCGTCAGTGCCCCGAGATGGATGCCGGCATTGTCCAGAACAATGACAATCCCGATGATCAGCACCGCGTAGCCGACTATTTGGGAAATGGCGTGCCCCAGGGCGCGGTCGAGGCCGCTTCTGACCAGGACGCGATTAAAAAGGAAATGCCTTGTGCGGGATGAGAGCCAGAAAACTGCGATGAGCAGCGCGATCAAGAGGAAAATTTGCAGAAGGCTCAGCGTCACTCCTGGCAGGGGCGCGTTCCAATAAAGCGGGATACCTGCCGCGTTCACGGCGCTCACCGTGAAGAAGACAAGCGCGGACAGGCTCAGGATCGTCGTAACGATTGCAATGAAATTGGTGTCGATCTTGAAGCGGCTGAAAAGACGGCGCACCAGATCGCTTTGTAGGAACCGCGCGATGATGATGCCGGCTGCGAACAGGGCTGCGAAGGCGATCAATCCCAAAAAAGTGACGTAATGTCCGCCTACCTCAAACAATGGTTTTTCCAACAGCGGAAATCTCATTGGAGTCTAGTCTGAGGCGCGCCTTTCGCTTTCGCAACCGATAAGCAAAAAACACGGCCCGGTCCGTGTTTTATCGCTGTCTCGCAGATGAGCGAGCCGCTTCAGGTATCGCAATCGCGCTACTGTTTGGACGATTTCTCTTCGATGTATTTGATGACGTCGCCGACGGTTTGCAGTTTCTCCGCGTCCTCGTCCGGCACTTCGACCCCAAACTCTTCTTCAAAAGCCATCACCAGTTCGACAATATCCAACGAGTCTGCGCCCAAATCCTCAATGAAGGAGGCCTGCGGTGTGACCTGTTCCGGGTTAACGCCGAGTTGCTCGACGATGATGTCCTTGACCTTCTCTTCGATCGATTTTTCCGCCATAAAAATTTGTTCGGTTTGTGTTAGTCGCGCGTGGGTAAGTCACCGGAAAACTTAGGGATTATCCGGCACAGCATGTGGAAGTAAATGAATTGGGCGGCTTGTCAATCATTTTCAGGTTTGGGTCCTAATATCGCGTTGCGATGTCCGGACGCTCCAGCGCGTTCCCTATCAAGATTCTTCAGGTTTGCTTCCGTTTGTCGTTCGAGTAGATGAAACTGATGACCTCGTCTCCTGTCGAGACTGCCGATCTGCTCGATCTAAAGCTGCTGCCTGCGTGGGTGAAAGAACCTGGTGGGGCGAGGGACTATGAGCATTATAAAGGCGAAGAAGAGAGTGGCATCCCCAAAAAGGGGCAGGGTCGTCCGCAACACCGCAAAACAAAACGCCGAACATCCAACATCCAACGTCCAACGTCCAAGGGAGGCAGAGGTCAGCGCGAGGGATTGCGGAAGAAAACGGGCGGCAGTGATCGTCGTTCGAACGGGGACAAAAATCGCCGGTCGCTAAATCGGCATGTTCCGATTACGCAAACGCCGCAAGTTACGATCCGTTTCCTCCCATACCCACCAGCATTCGAAAATGTAGTAGCGCAGATCAAGTCCGGCTCAGTTGCGTATTCGCTATTTGCTCTGGCGCGTTTGTTCCTGGAAAAACCGGTGGGATATGTGGTCTGCCTCAAGGCCACGCAGGAATCGCCGCTTTATCAGCTTGGGGACAACAGCATGGTGTCTGCGGATCGGGAATTCCTCGAGCGAAACGCATTCCGATTCGCCCATCCTGATTTCTACAAGATGGACATTTCGGAGACCGATCCGATCAAGGGAAACTTCTCGAATGTGGCGCGATGCCGATTGAGTGGGACGCTTCTTGGCCCGACTAACCATCACAGTTATCAACCGCAACTGCGCAGCTTTTACGAGCAACGTTTCAGCCGCCGAATGAGTTTTACCGATTACCAGCGGCAAATCGAGATTGTAAGCGATGCCGCGTTAGTCGAGCGCTGGAAAGAAGAAGCGCGAAAGGTGACGAGCTATACAACGCTACGCGAAGAAAATCCTTTGACGTTTTCCTCTGCGGTGGAAGCGGAACGGCATTTTCGCTCGCATTATTTGCCAGGGTTGATCCGTAGCGTGGAGGAAGTGACCACTGGCGGGGCGATGAGCCGCCGTTTGCCGCATCCGATACTCAACCGCGCAATCGAGGAGGCGTGGGAGCGGGAGACCCGCTCGCCTTCGAACATGATGCAGGAGCTGGCCAGTCGATTTCGACAAAACGGCCTGCACGTTTTTCGCCATCGCCGCGGGATGTTGTTTGTCTCGCCAATCAGGGGCCGCGCATTTGTTCATGAACAAGCCGGTGTGTCTCCGTCTGTGAATGCAATTCTCCAAGCGCTGTCAGGGACGGCGACAATCAGTCGCAAACAACTTTTCAAAAAGTTGATTGGGGATGGCGCGAGCGAAGATGCAGAGGCACGCAGCCTGGCGCTCGCGTCCGACCTGCGTTGGCTGATCAACGAAGGTTACGTGATCGAATTCAACGATGGCTTGCTTGATCGGCCCCGAGCGAAAGGCGCTACGCAGCAAACCGCCCCGGCGGCGGAGCCTGCGCAGAGTTTGTCGACTGGATTAGCGGCCAAGACCATGGAGCAGCTCTGGATGCAAACGCCTCTACAGCTTACCTGGCCCGAACAGTAGCGGGGCTCCCGCCAATTTTATTTTAGATTGCGCCAGCTTTCTTGAGCGCCTTGTAAGCACCGTGTTTGTTGATCGTCTTAAGACCGCGCGCCGTGACGCGGATCCGCACAAACTTCTTAAGCTCAGGAACCCAAATCCGCTGGCGACGCAAGTTGGGCGCGAAAATGCGCGGCACCATTTTCGTGATGTGCCGGCCGACGCCGCCTTTTTTCTTGGCCAGACCACGGCGGTGAATAACGCTGCCGCGTCCTGCTCTTGATCCTGTGACGTTGCAAACTTTCATCTTTTCAAAAAAAGCCGCGTAAACTCCCGTGTCTCCGCGCGCGGGTCAAGCGAATCGTTTGTTCGTCAGCCATTAGGTAGATTGACCTCAATCGCCATGGGCGGTTCTGGTGAACCGCCCCTACCAATATTTTGACGTTGAACGCGCCATTGCTCCTCGCGGTCAAATTTAGCTCGCACCACAGCCAGTCGAGTCTGCAAGATTGCTATCGCACGTAAGCCAATGCACAAAAATAACCAAAAACTGCGGATCGGGATCGTCGGCGCGGGCAATATCGTTCGCACTCGCCATTTGCCCGGTCTTAAGAAGCACCCGGATGTTGAGATCGTAGCGGTTTCCAATTCTGCATACGAAAGCTCCGAGAAATTTTGCAGGGAAAATGTGCCGGGAGCGACGCCGATAAAAAATTGGCCTGAGCTGGTGGCGCTGCCGGACATCGACATTATCTGGATCGGCACACCGCCTTACATGCATTCGGCGGTGACGATCTCCGCGCTTGAAGCGGGCAAACATGTCTTTTGCCAAGCGCGCATGTCGATGGATTTGGCGGAGGCCGAAGAAATGCTGGCGGCATCCAAACGTTATCCCGAGCTGGTGACCATGCTTTGCCCGCCGCCATTTGGACTACGAGGCGATTTAATGGTGAAAAAGATTCTGGCCGAAAATTATATTGGCCGACCGCATCATGTGCGGCTGCAAAGTTTCACCAGCAATTATTTGGATCCCGGCGCCCCGACGCATTGGCGGCAAAAGATCGAGATCAGCGGGCTCAATACTCTAACCCTGGGGATTTACGTGGAGGTATTGCAACGCTGGCTGGGCGACATCACCGGCGTGTTCGGGCGCGGGAAAATCATTTATCCAGTTCGCGAAGGTTACGAGGTGGTCATTCCTGATTTGCTCACGGTTCTGTGCAGTTTCGAAAGTGGCGCGGAAGGCGTTCTGGAGTTTAGCGGTGTCAATGCGCTGGGGCAGGGCGATCGGCTGGAGATTTACGGCAGCGCCGGGACTCTGACGTACGATTTCACTTCCGACGTCGTGCAAGCGGGTAAGCTCGGCGATCGTGCGCTGCACGTGGTCGATCTCCCGCCAGAATTGGAAGGCGAATGGCGTGTGGAAGAAGATTTTCTGGCGGCGGTGAAATCCAAGGGCCGCGTGCGCCCTCACCCGACGTTCGAGGACGGCGTTCGATACATGCGCGTCGTGCAGGCTGTCGCTGATTCTCGTGCACGGAATGAATGGGTAGCGATTAAATCCTGAATCACATCATCGCGTTTCCCACTAGAACTCTTCTGACCACCAGTGCCCATACTAGCAGCGTGACAAGTTGGTACCACGCGAAGAACCGATCGTAACTACGTCGGCTGGCAATGAGGCCGCCGCCGGCGAGCAGCGCATATTGCCCCGCGAACGGCACATACCACACCGGTTGAAAAAGTTCGCCATGAACTGCCGTTTGCGCGACGTCGAGCAAACACATCGCGATGAAGGTGGAATAATAACCGGCGCGGTTCCGTTCGAAGCGGCCCTGGTGTTCTTCCGCTTCCGAGAGGTCGGGCGGGTAAAGGAAAACTGTGAGCAGGTACAGCGTGACGGTCCAGGCAGTCAGGACCAGGAATTTGTCGAAAGTCCAGTTAACCTCTGTGTTCCACCTGAATGTGACCCACCATTGCAAAACCAGCAGCAGCAGGGTCGCGACGGTGAGCACAATGTGCACCTCATCGAGCGGGTTTTCTTTGCGCCTGTAAAACGCGCGCCCGGCTCCCGCGAGCAGGTTGGTCACGCCCAGGCCGATGATTATTGACATCAGCGCGGCAATGAATTCGAAACTGCTCATCAGGTTTTGTGCGTTCTGCATGGCGCGCTGAGCTTAATGCGGACCGAACTCGAAAATCGAGTGGCAAATGGCATGTTCGGGGTAGCGCATGCGTCCCGCGTGCTGGCGAGCGCGTCCTCGCGATCGCGAACTTTTTTTGACGGCTTTGCAAGCATTCCACCGAGCAGGACAAGAAAAACATCGTTTCGGCGCGACGCCGAAACCAACACGCGAGACGCGTGCGCTACCCATCAAAGAGAACGCGACTTTGCCAGTAACCAGCCCAGGCCGTCATTCAAATCAGCCAGCGCGGTGCCTTCGATCGGATCATTATGATAGGCGCCGTGCAATGCGATCACGCGTTTTTCTCCGGCGTAAGCGTTAACCACCAGCCGGTGAAAGCGAGGCGCGACTACTTCATCCCTTTCGGCCAGCAGGAAGATTGCCGGCGCATGAATCGCCCTCGCGTTCTCGATGCTGTCGAGATCTCGCGGAATCTGCAACGCGACGGGACCGGCCAACAGCCAGAGGTTCCACCATCCAAACTGGCGGAGAATCATTTCACGCAGCGGCGGAGGATTATGCAGAATCAAGCCGGCGATCCCGGCAGGCCGGGACGCAGCCACGTGGAGCGCGGCCGTCGCCCCGATGCTCGCTCCGAAAGGCACGAT
>WNGE01009722.1_pt1 | contig 12966 bp, 14 predicted proteins | sample 5400651 | NCBI WGS metagenome assembly WNGE01 (sample SAMN13153370, study PRJNA577476) | soil metagenome | isolation source: 60 cm soil or saprolite under grassland replicate 2 | place: USA:California | collected 2016-06-15 | reverse complement strand
TGGCTCAATCCCACACCCCATGCAATCGCTGTGTACGCTTCGTCACCGCTGTCGCCAGCGGCCACGCAACACTCGCTACCAAGCAGGCGCTACCCCTTACTTGGGCCGGACTTGCACCGGCTGGATCGCACCAGCTTGCCTGGCGCACTCATTCGATCACCTCGTCGGCGACCGCGAGCAGCTTATCCGGGACAGCGAGGCCGAACATGCGTGCGGTGTGTGCGTTGATGACCAGTTCGAATTTGTTTGCCTGCACGACCGGCAGGTCCTCCGGCTTCGCGCCCTTGAGAATGCGGCCGGTATAAAGGCCAACTTGACGAAACCCATTCACAACGTCCGATCCGTAGCTCATTAGCCCACCGGCTTCGGCGTACTCACGCAACGCATATATCGCGGGGAGGCGGTGGAACGTGGCCAGATGTGCCAGCTGGGCATGTCGGCCGTTCAGAAACGCGGTGTTCCCGACAAGGACGGCATCGGGCCGCTCGCGACCCATCGTTTCGAAGGCGGTATCGAGCTCGGCGCTGGTGTCGGCATTGAGGACCTGGATTTGCAGCCCCATGGCGCGAGCAGCCACGTTCGCGTCCTTCAATTGAGTCTCAGTATTTGCGTCAGCCGGATTGACGAGCATTGCGATGCGCGCGAGGTGGGGCATTAACTCACGCAGGAGTTCCAGCCGCTTTGCCGTCACCTCAGCATTGAAAACATTGATTCCTGTCATGTTGCCGCCCGGTCGCGAGAGGCTTGTGACGAGGCCAAGCCGCACTGGGTCATCTCCGACAATGAAGACAATGGGGGTCGTCGTGGTTGCAGCCTTGGCCGCGAAGGTCGACGGCGTACCTGCGGTGGCGATCACGGCAACGCGGCGGCGGGCCAAATCGGCCGCCAGCTCCGGCAGCCGGTCGTCTTGATTATTGGCGAGTCGATACACAATCGCCACGCTCTCGCCTTCCACGTAGCCGGTGTCTTTGAGGCCCTGGCGAAATCCGCGCAGCCGATCCGCGATCGCGTCAGGTAGTCGAGAGTCGAGAAACCCGACCACCGGCATTGCCGATTGCTGCGCCCGCGCCGCGAGCGGCCACACTGCCGCCGCGCCGCCGAGCAGCGTGATGAACTCGCGGCGTCTCAGGGCTGGCATGGTCTCTCCCCACCCAGTGCAGCCGGTTTCCTCAGCCTAGCACGGCGGGACCGGCCGGTCCTTGGGGCAACCCTGAATCGTTCTGAATTGGGGGGACGCCGGCAGGCGGTCGGCCGCAGCGGTCGGTTGCAGGTTCATTCTTTCTTTGTCGCGCTTCTTGTCTGCGATCTTCACGGCAGCTCGGAGATGAGCTTATGCCATTCTGGCTCTGACCAGGCTCTCGCAGTGCTGGTGCGAACATTTCCCAATGCGCCGGTCGCGAGCGCGAACTTGGTGACGTTATCTCCGCTTGCAGATTCGACTACAAGGAGCAGATCGTGTTCGCCGGACGTTAGATAAGCCTGTTTGATCTCGACTCCCAGTTTCTTGGCGAGTTCCTTTGCGGCTTGGCTCCGCTTAGGAGCGTCCTTGACCGCGCGGATTCCCTGTTCGGTCCAGTTCAGCGTCAAAATGAACGTCGGCATGTGATCCTCCACTGGTTCACGAAAGTGGAAAGTAGTCTGTGCGTGCAGCAGCAGCGCGAGCTTACCATAACATAAATGACAAGGCCTCTCGCGCCGACCGTTCTATCAGCTGACGCGTCGCATGACGACCTGCCAATGGCAACAGCTAGTCAGCGGGAATTTACGGTCGCCACTTCGCACTTAGACCCCAAGAGATAAGGCGGGGCGTGATAGTCTTTTTGGTTTTTACTGTTTTGTCGCTTTGTCGTTTCACGGTTGCGTTTTCTTGCGAGACACAGCTGCACACGTGGTAATCATCCGACGGGGGCGTCGGGCCGCTCGCGCACAAAACTTGCGAAGGCCGCATTGATCTCCCGGCTGGTGCTGGCATTGAGGACCTGGACTTGCAGTCCCATGGCGCGAGCAGCCGCTTCCACGTCTCTCAACATGGTCTCCGGAGCGACACCGGCCGGATTGACGAGCACGGCCACTCGAGTGGCAGCGGGCACCAGTTCGCGCGGGCGTCAGCTCGATCTTCTGCATAATAAGGAAGCCGGGGGTTTGCTGGGGTACCGATGTTGCTCGCGGTGAAATCAGTGAAGAGCGGATCCTCGCCAGGTTTATATCGGTTGGTACGGTACGGGTGGCTGACATGAGCAACATCGCCCCCGCAGCGAGCGACCTCGCGCTCGCCAAAAAGGTGCGGCATGTTGGGCATCGCCGATGCCGGCACAGCCATGCTGATGCACCAAAGTCCACAGGCGATGTTCGGGATTCCTCACCCCGGTCGAAGGCCGTCACGGACTCCTGGAGCCGGGCACTGCGGCGGAGGATCACCATTCCCCGTCGCCGCCGCGCTCTTCGGCGCGGGGCAGTAGCGCCTTCGTCCAACCGCCGGTATGACACGTGCTGGAGCCGCTGATGAACCGCATTGCGATTCAGGTCTTGTTGCTTTAACAATTTCGGTAAGAGGCTAGACCAGTTGCCAGTCTGGCCGAGAACATCTTCGGGAGGATCCTATGCTGCGAAGAATTCTTGCGGCTGGGCTGGTGCTCGCTCTCTCAAGCGTACCGTTGCAAGCCCAAGTTGTCGTGAAGATTGCGACAGTGAACGCTGGCGATAACCCGCGAAATATCGCCGCCCATGAAATGGCCAAGTTGCTCAATTCGCGTTCGAACGGCCGGATCAAGGCGGAGGTCTATCTCAACAATCAGCTCGCCAAGGGCGAGGCGGCGATGCTGGAGGGAATTCAGCTCGGCACCATCGACATCGCGCCGGTTGGAGCGGCTCCGATCGGCGGAATTTTTGAACCCGCGTACTTGCCGCTGTCTCTTCCATTCCTGTGGCCTAGCCGTCAGCACGTGTGGCAAGCGACGGATGGAGCGCTGGGAGCGGAGTTGACGAAGAAGATCGAGGCTAAGAACGTGAAGGTTCTTTGCTTTGGTGGCGGCTGGGGTTACCGCAATGTGATGTCGAATACCAAGGCGATCAAATCGCCGGCCGACATGAAAGGGATGACCATCCGCGTGCAGCAGTCGTCGGTTTATATCGGCATGATGAAGGCGCTCGGAGCCAACCCTGTGCCAATGCCCTGGAGCGAAACCTATCTTGCGCTCAAGCAAGGCACCGTCGACGCGATGGAAGCCCCGGCAGTGTCCATCGTCTCGGACAAGTACCACGAGATTGGAAAGTATTATTCGCTCACGAAGCACACCTATGAGCCCATTACTTGGTTCGTCGGCAAGCGGCTCTACGAGGGGCTCTCGCCGGAGCTCAAGACGATCGTCGACGAAGCGGCCAAGCAGACCTGCACGATCGATCGCAAGGCCGAACTCGACAGCGATGCTGGCGATCTCGAAACAATCAAGAAAGCCGGCGTGCAAGTGACCGAGGTTCCGGACACACGACCGTTCCGTGATCTTATGAAGCCGGTTTACGACGAAGTCGGCTTGAAGGTTGGCAAGGAGTGGCTGAACAAGGTGACTTCGGCGGCAAACTAAAATCGCTGATTGAATCGCAAAACCGGGCGTTGGCGGCCACGATGTTTCGTGACCTAGCCAACGCCCTGATCTGGCTGATCGAAAAGCTTCTGCGGGAGGGATTGCGTGCGACTGGCAAAAGCGCTTCTCGACAAGAGCCTCCAATGGATCTGCATCGTGTTGCTTGCGGTTATCACCGTCGACCTTTTGCTCGGCGTGTTCTCCCGTTACGTGCTCGCGCGGACCTTCGTTTGGTATGACGAGGTCGCACGGGCTTGTTTCATGTGGCTCGTGTTCATCGGCTCGGCCGTCGCTGTCAGGCTGCGCGGCCACTTCGGTCTCAATGTTTTGGTCGAGCTGGTGCCGGGTCGCCTTAAACGGCCGGTGCTTTTGATCACGCCACTGACGATGATCGTTTTCTCGGCCGCTCTCGTGCGCTTCGGCTGGGATCTGACGCTGTACGGCGCGAGCCAGAGCACAGCGGTCATGGGCATGCCCGTGTCTTGGATTTACGCGTCGATTCCGACCGGAGGTTTGTTGATCGCCTTCTACGCTCTTCTTTTGCTGTTCGAGGAACCGGACAGGAAAGCTTCACCGTGATCGTCATCGCCATATTGGTCTTTCTCGGATTGCTCTTCCTGGGTGTCCCGGTTGCGTTTTCGATCGGTGCCGCGGGCCTCGGCGGTCTCGCATGGCATGGCGGCTTTCCGCTCATCGTCATCATTCAGCAAATTCACCAGTCCGTTGATTCGTTCGTGCTTTTGGCAATCCCTCTCTTCGTATTTGCCGGGATGCTTATGGAGACGGGCGGCATCGCGATCCGCCTGGTGCATCTTGCCCAAGCACTGATCGGCTGGATTCGCGGTGGGCTCGCTATGGCCGTTGTCGTCGCCGAGTATATTTTTTCGGGTATCTCGGGTTCCACGATCGCCGACGTTTCGGCGATCGGCGGGACCATGATTCCCCCCATGGTCCGCGCGGGCTACCGACCTGCGCAAGCGGTCAGCATTGTGGCTGCCGCGTCGGCAATGGGAATTCTCGTGCCCCCATGCATTCTCATGATCGTGCTCGGGGCTATCGCGAATGTGTCGGTCGCGGCGCTGTTCGTTGCAGGCTTCGTGCCGGCGGTCGTTCTCGCTCTCGCCATCATGGCCTATATCTATTTCGACGCGCGCCGCGAGGGCATCGCGCCACCGCAGCAAATGCCGATTGCGGATATTCGGGAGGCGTTCAAGCGCGCGATCATCCCGCTCGGCCTTCCGGCCATCATCTTCGGCGGCATTCTGGGCGGGGTCGTGACTCCGACCGAGGCCGCTGCTCTTGCTGTGCTCTATGCCTTTGTCGTCGGCGTGTTCGTCTATGGGGAGATCAAATGGAAGGATTTGCCTGACATTATGATCCGGAGTTCGGTCGTGACTGCGGCAGTTTGCTTTTTGCTGGCGGTGGCGGCGGTGATCGCATGGATGCTCGCCGTCGCGCAGGTTCCGCAGGCGATACTTGCCAGCATGCAGGGGATGTCTGCCGGACCGATCAGCTTTCTCATTTTCAGCGCGATCTTGTTCATCCTGCTCGGAGCGGTGCTCGAAGGATTGCCGGCGGTGGTCATCCTCGTGCCGACCTTCCTTCCGGTGGTGAAGCAGATGAACATCGACCTTATCCACTATTCAATCGTTGTGACGGCGGCGACCGGAATCGGGTTGTTTCTGCCACCGATCGGCGTCGGATTGTTCGTTGCGTGCGGGATCGCCGGTGTGTCGATCGACAAGGTTTCGCGCGAAATGCTGCCCTACATCTGGATGCTCATGTTTGGGTTGCTGATCGTCATCATGTTCCCCTGGCTTACGCTCGTTCTTCCAAGGCTGTTTCACCTCTGATGGACATCCAACTGACCCATGGTGACCGTGTCGCCGTTGTCACCATTAACCGACCGCATGACGAGAACCGGTTGACGCGGGATGCGTTGGATCGGCTGCATGAGATCACGCAGACGCTGTGCAGTGATCAGGAGACGCTCGCCGTTATCATCACCGGCGCGGGCGATCAGTTCTTTTCGGCGGGAATGTTGCACCCGAAGGTGAGAGCGACACTGTCGAAAGGGGAAATTCTCGATATGGTGCGCGCCGCGAATGCGGCTTATGACCAGATCGAGACCCTGCCGCAGATCGTCATTGCCGCCCTGAATGGGATCACTCGAGCAGGCGCTGCGGAGATGACACTGGCCTGCGACATTCGACTGGCCGCGGACCACGCGACCTTCGCAATTCCTGAAGCGAAATGGGGTGGGGTTCCCGGCGCGGGCGCTCCGGTGCGCCTGCCCGGCATCCTCGGGGCGGCACGCGCTCTCGAACTGATCTGTACCGGACGGGAGCTGACGGCTCCGGAGATGGAACGCTACGGCCTTGTCCAACGGGTCGTGCCACGACAAGAATTGATGTCTGTGGCCCACGCGTTAGCCGGCGGAATTGCCACGTGCGGGCCGCTGGCGATCCGCGGCGCAAAGCGCATCGTTAGGCTCAGTCAACGCGCCGGTTTCACTGCAGCTCGCGAGCTCTCGGACGCGCTTCGGAGTGCGCTGGAATCAACAAGCGACATGGCTGAAGGGCAGGCGGCGATTCTCGAAGGCCGCACGCCGCGCTTCACCGGGCGGTGAAAGGAAGCGGCGAGAGGAGGGATGCGACAGATCGGCTCTTCCTCGCCGATGAGACTGGACGCTACCTCGGTCGCATCTGCCATTATCGCGAGTGCCATCCACGCGTGACATGTCTCGCCCAACATTGCGGGCGCCGCGAGCACCTCAATGACGACTTTCACGTCGTGACGTTGTCGAAAGAACTTCTTGCCGCGCCGCCAGTTGACCTTTGGCCAAATGTCATCCGCCGACTCACGGTGCCGGCTGATGTAGAAGCATTATTGCTGACTGAGCTCGAACGAGTTCAATAGTGCGGCGAGTTCGAGAGCCTTGAAATGACGTCAGGTTTCTGGCCAATCCGGCCTCAAGCGGTTGTCCTGCGCCAACGGTTTCCGACGCGAATGACTATACGAGCGCGACGGCCTTGAAGCCCGTGCCAGAGGACCTGATCCGTTGTATAGTTGAAAGCGCGAGGGAACCGGGGCTGATACGCGAACGTCAGCAACCGAGGTCTGCCATGAAAGTCAAAGACGCGATGCACAAGGGCGTCGACTGGGTCAGTCCAGATACGCCTAAACCCGCCGCGCGAGATGGGCGAGGACCGCCGCTTGCGATGCTCATGTCTCGAATGAGCCGTCGGATCTCGAGTGACGTCTTCGGCCGGCCACCGCGAGGCCTTGATTGCGAGCGCCAGTAGGCTCGGAAGCCGGCGCGGTGCCAGCGGATCACCGTCTGTCTGCGGCTTGAGAATTTTCAGTGCGTCCAATGCTCCAGGAGCCACACGATAGAGGCCCGCAAACACCAGGCGGTCAATATTGCCGAACGCCAATCGCTTCGGGGACTTGCGCCGCAGCACGTTGAGTTGGTGTCGAAGGACAAGGATCTCGGCTTCCAACGCAACCCGCGACCGGAACAGTCCGAGCAAAGCGCACCAGATCAACTTGCAAAGATCGCTCATCGGGAGCGAGTATCAACCGATTCGCGGTCGCGGTCAGCCGTCTTGGTTTGCGGTAGGGACAAGGAGCAGCCGCCCCTTTAGGCTATCGGCTACGCGGCAGGATCGCGGGCTCAGCGCCGGCTGTGGAGACTCATGGCAAGCAACATCAAGGCGGTCGAGGTCCATCAGAAGGTCCCGGCCAAGTCCGAGGCCAAGGAGCCGACCGAGCGCACCGATGATCCGGTGCGCATGTATCTGCGCGAAATGGGCTCGGTGGAGCTGCTGTCGCGCGAGGGCGAGATCGCGATCGCCAAGCGCATCGAGGCCGGCCGCGAAGCGATGATCGCCGGGCTGTGCGAGAGCCCGCTCACCTTCCAGGCCATCATCATTTGGCGTGACGAACTCAACGAGGGAAAGGTCTTCCTGCACGACATCATCGACCTCGAAGCGACCTATGCCGGGCCCGACGCCAAGGCCATGCCGGCGCCGGTGATTGGCCCCGACGGCCAGCCGATTGTGCCGCCGGCCGCCGCCGTGCCGGTTCCCGGTGCGCTCGCGCAGACGCCCACGCCGCCGACTCCCCCCGCCATCGCCACGCCGCTTAAGCCGGCGCCGGCAGCTTCGAACGAGGAAGGTAACAGCGAGGGGAAGCCTGAGGCTGCGGCCGAAGACGATTTCGACGACGACGATATGGAGAACTCGCTCTCGCTTGCAGCCATCGAGGCCAAGCTCAAGCCCAAGGTGGTGGAGACCTTCGACAACATTGCCGACGCTTACAAGCGGCTGCGCCGCCTGCAGGACCAGGACATCCAGAACAAGCTGCGCAACGACTCGCTCTCGCCCGCGCAGGAGCGCCGCTACAAAAAGCTCAAGGGCGACATCATCAGCGAGGTGAAGTCGTTACGGCTCAATCAAGCGCGCATCGACGCGCTGGTGGAGCAGCTCTACGACATCAACAAGCGCCTCGTCGGTTACGAGGGCCGTCTGATGCGGCTGGCCGAGAGCCACGGCGTCGCGCGCGAAGATTTTCTCAGGAACTATCAGGGCTCCGAGCTCGATCCGCGCTGGCTCAACCGCGTGTCCAAACTGAGCGCAAAAGGCTGGAAGAGCCTCGTCGCTCGCGACAAGGACAAGGTCAAGCAGCACCGCCACGAGATCCAGGTGCTCGCGGGTGAGACCGGGCTCGAGATCGGCGAGTTCCGCAAGATCGTGCAGATGGTGCAGAAGGGCGAGCGCGAGGCGCGCCAGGCCAAGAAGGAGATGGTGGAGGCGAACCTGCGCCTCGTCATCTCGATCGCCAAGAAATACACCAACCGCGGCCTGCAGTTTCTCGACCTGATCCAGGAAGGCAATATCGGCCTGATGAAGGCGGTCGATAAGTTCGAGTATCGCCGCGGCTACAAGTTCGCGACCTATGCCACGTGGTGGATCCGGCAGGCGGTCACGCGCTCGATCGCCGACCAGGCGCGCACCATCCGCATCCCCGTGCATATGATGGACGCAATCTCCAAGGTCGTACGTATGAGCCGGCAGCTGCTCAACGAGCTCGGCCGCGAGCCCACGCCCGAGGAGCTTGCCGACAAGCTCGGCATGCCGCTCGAGAAGGTGCGCAAGGTGCTCAAGATCGCCAAGGAGCCGCTGTCGCTGGAAACGCCGATCGGCGACGAGGAGGATTCCCACCTCGGCGACTTCATCGAGGATAAGAACGCGATCCTGCCGATCGACGCTGCGATTCAATCCAATTTGCGCGAGACCACCACCCGCGTGCTCGCTTCCGTCACACCGCGCGAGGAGCGCGTGCTGCGCATGCGCTTCGGCATCGGCATGAATACCGATCACACGCTGGAAGAGGTCGGCCAGCAGTTCTCGGTCACGCGCGAGCGCATCCGCCAGATCGAGGCCAAGGCGCTAAGGAAGCTGAAGCACCCGAGCCGGTCAAGGAGTCTCAGAAGCTTCCTCGATAATTGGTGAGGCGGGGGCCCCGCCACCTTTCGCGCCGGCGCGTGGTTGACCTTCTCGATCGTGTGTGAGCCTGGTTTGGCGCGCGGGGTTACGGCTGTGATGACTTGTATCTTGTCGGGTTTCTGAGATGAGCAAGATCAGCAGCGGCGAAACCAAGAATACGCTCTACTGCTCGTTCTGCGGCAAGAGCCAGCACGAGGTGCGCAAGCTCATCGCCGGTCCGACCGTATTTATCTGCGAGGAGTGCGTCGAACTGTGCATGGACATCATCCGCGAGGAGAACAAGTCCTCGTTGGAGAAGTCGCGCGATGGCATTCCGACCCCCAAGGAGATACGCAAAGTTCTTGACGACTATGTGATCGGTCAGGATCACGCCAAGAAGGTGCTCTCGGTCGCGGTCCACAATCACTACAAGCGTCTCAACCACCAAACCAAGCACAACGACGTCGAGCTCGCGAAGTCGAACATCCTGCTGATCGGCCCGACCGGCTCCGGCAAGACGCTGTTGGCGCAAACCCTCGCGCGCATCCTCGATGTGCCCTTCACCATAGCGGATGCGACGACGCTCACCGAAGCCGGCTATGTCGGCGAGGACGTGGAGAACATCATCCTCAAGCTGCTGCAGTCCGGCGATTACAATGTCGAACGCGCCCAGCGCGGTATCGTCTATATTGACGAGATCGACAAGATCAGCCGCAAGTCCGACAACCCCTCGATCACCCGCGACGTGTCGGGCGAGGGCGTGCAACAGGGGCTGCTCAAGATCATGGAAGGCACCATCGCGTCGGTACCGCCTCAGGGAGGCCGCAAGCATCCGCAACAGGAATTCCTGCAGGTTGACACCACCAATATTCTGTTCGTATGCGGCGGTGCCTTCACCGGGCTCGAGAAGATCATCTCGGCGCGCGGCCGGTCGAGCTCGATCGGCTTCGGCGCCCAGGTAATCGCGCCCTGTTCGTATGCGGCGGTGCCTTCACCGGGCTCGAGAAGATCATCTCGGCGCGCGGCCGGTCGAGCTCGATCGGCTTCGGCGCCCAGGTAATCGCGCCGGAAGACCGCGGCACCGGCGAAATCTTCCGCGAGGTCGCGCCGGAGGATTTGCTGAAGTACGGCCTCATCCCCGAATTCGTCGGGCGGCTGCCCGTGCTGGCCACCCTTGAGGATCTCGACGAGCTGGCCCTCAAGCGCATCCTCAGGGAGCCGAAGAACGCGCTGGTGAAGCAGTACCAGCGGCTGTTCGAGATGGAGTCGATCGATCTCACCCTTGCGGAGGAGGCGCTGGGCGCCATCGCTCGCAAGGCGATCGACCGCAAGGCCGGCGCGCGGGGGCTGCGCTCGATCATGGAGGGCATCCTGCTCGACACCATGTTCGACCTGCCGAGCCTCGAAGGCGTCGAGGAGGTGGTGATCTCCAGGGAAGTCGTCGAGGGCACCGCGCGGCCGCTCTACATCTATGAAGACCGCGCCAACCGGGCGGACAATGCGAGCGCATCGTAGAACGAGCCTTGCCCTGCGCCGCTTGCAGAACGCTGATCGTCCGAAGAAGCAACGCAAATTCGTTTACGCTCAGCGAGCGTCATTTGCCTCTGGCCTTCAGCCATGCGTCGGATTTGCGGGATATCCAATCGTTGATCTCGGACTCCGACTGAAAGCTGTCGATATGCTCAACGCAGCCGTCCGGCCACGTGAGTTCGATGTACCACGCACTGCCATCTTTCAGACAGCATGGCTTCATCGCTGGCTTGGATGAAAGATTGGCCATAACGCCGTGTATGCGCCTGTCGAGACCACAACGCAGACCTGGAAGACCTTCCTTCGCAATCATATGGAAGGAATTGCATCGATCGATCTCTTTGTTGTTCCGACGATTGCCTTTCAGCAACTATCCGCATTTCTTGTTCTAAGCCACGAACGGGGGCGCTTGTTGTGGTTCGCGGTGACCCGCAATCCGACGGCCAAGTGGTTGGCACGACAAATTACCGAAGCTCAGTCCCGCACTGTGTCGGGCCGCGCACTCGATTGCGCACCGCCTTGGTTATTATAATTACTCCTTCCTTTTCGTCCGCATGCTGTGCGACTGAGCTCCGGCGAGATGTTGAAACGGCGACCATCGGCGCGGCCTATCGACATCGTGCATTAAGCGCAGTGGATCGGCAGGTTCGAAATTTGTCTCGAACCGCTTGGCAGCGTCAACGACCTGCCAGCCGCGATGCTACGTCGGCCAGTGCCGTGTCTCGTGCACCTTGCGCTCGGCGCACCACAGTGATGCCCATGGTTGCCAGAGCGAAATTGCCTTCATTTTCTCGCTTCGGTCATGCTCTGGCTCGTGCCTTCCTCCTGGTTTCGACCGCCTCGCCGCGGACCTCAAGAAGAGAGACCGGTCCGCCGGCGACATCGTCGTTGAAGACGCCGACGACTAGCCGGCCGGTGTACCAGGCGAGCGTATCGAGGTTGGTGCGGCCCTCGACCGTGATCGGACCATCCGTGAATTGGTGATGACCGTGCACTACATGTCGCGCGCAGTGACCACGCTGATCAGGCCCCTTGTAGATCTTCCACAGCAGCGTCTGCGTATCCTGCGCGTAGAGCGGCTGGTCCGGTTCGACGCCGGCGTGCACATATACCCGGTGCTTGTCGATGTGCATGAGTGGGAGCTCCTCGAGCCAGCGAAGGTGCTGTTCCGGCACGACCTTCACATCGACAACCTCACCCTCCTTTTGTCCGTAGGACATCAGGGTGGCGCCGCCCCCGTTGTCCATCCACCATCCCGCTCTGATCGGCTGACGGCAGCACTGCCACATGATGTCTTCGTGGTTGCCTTTGAGGCAGATGAGTTTCAGGTCGTCGGACTTCCAATCCATCAGCCGCTCGATGATCTGGCGACTCTTTGGCCCGCGGTCGATATAGTCGCCGAGCGTAATGATGGTCGCTGGCCGGCTCACCTTCGAGTGCTCAATGATCTTCGCTACGGCTTCCGAAAGCAGATCGTAGCGCCCGTGCAGGTCGGCAATTGCGTATGTAAACGGCATCACTTCACCTCGATTACTTCCACGTCAGCCGCTCTCGCCTGGCGGCACATGTCGGACGTTCCTTTGCCGCCTGAGAATGCCAGGCATGGGCGTCGTCATACAGCTCGAACATGCCCGTATTCAGCGCCAAGACGTTTTTCGTCGCGGTGTCGGCCGGGCTGGAGGCGGTGCGACCGGTGATCGCCTCCATATAGGACGGCAGGTTTTGAGCGTATGCCGCTGGGCCCAGCCCCAGCAGCGCGATAGAGGTCACAGTAGCGTAAGGCGTTCGATTTATCCCGCGTGGTTCAGCCTGACACGATCCTGCGGTGGCATCGAGCAGGGTTTCGGGCCTATTGGCACGGTGAACTGCTGAAGCTTGGGTTCGAAATCGCCGAGTCGACCGTCTCCAAGTACATGATTCGGCGCCGAGGGCCGCCATCGCAGACCTGGCGGACATTCCTGGCTAACCATGCGGACGCCATTGCGGCGATCGATCTCTACGTGGTTCCAACCCTGGCATTCGAGCGCCTGTTTGCGTTTCTGATCATGGGCCACGGCCGACGACAGCTGCTCTGGTTTGCAGTCACTCGACACCCGACAGCGGAGTGGCTGGCACAACAGATTGTAGAAGCATTCCCGTGGGACAAGGCACCAACCTATTTGGTGCGCGACAATGATGGCGCCTACGGGCAGGCGTTCCTGACTCGCGTCCGCACGATGGGGATTCGCGACCGCCCGATATCACCGAGGTCGCCCTGGCAGAATCCATATGTTGAGCGCCTGATTGGGACGCTGCGGCGTGACTGTTTGGATCATGTCCTGATCTTCGGCGAACGGCATTTGCGACGGGTTCTGACATCGTATTCC
>WNGE01018054.1_pt1 | contig 12967 bp, 11 predicted proteins | sample 5400651 | NCBI WGS metagenome assembly WNGE01 (sample SAMN13153370, study PRJNA577476) | soil metagenome | isolation source: 60 cm soil or saprolite under grassland replicate 2 | place: USA:California | collected 2016-06-15 | reverse complement strand
TCGTGTCTGGTCAATCCGCGCGCGTGTCACGAGACTGAAATCGTGTTCCGGCCCGCTGCTCGAAAGAAGCGCATCGCCGTCGTCGGCGCCGGGCCCGCGGGGCTCGCGTGTGCGACGACCGCCGCCGAAGCGGGACACGCGGTGACGCTCTTCGACGCCGCGATCGAGATCGGTGGCCAATTCAACCTTGCGAAACGCATTCCGGGCAAGGACGAGTTCGCTCAGACGCTCCGTTATTACGGCCGGATGATCGAGCGTACCGGAGTGACATTGAAGCTCGAGCATCGTGTCGACGCGTCCGATCTCGCCGGCTTCGACCATGTGGTGCTCGCGACCGGCATCATTCCGCGCACGCCGGCGATTCCCGGGATCGACCATCCGAAAGTCGCGAGCTATGTCGACATCGTCCTCGGACGGCGCGAGGCCGGCCGCCGCGTCGCGATCATCGGCGCCGGCGGCATCGGCTTCGACGTGGGCGAATTCCTCACCCACCACGGCGGCCACGACGAGGTCGGTGAGTACCAGGACGAATGGGGCATCGATACCGGCTATGCGGACCGTGGCGGTGTGAAGCCCCCGCTGGAAGGACGCTCTGCGCGCGAGGTCTGGCTTTTGCAACGCAAGGCGACCAAGGTCGGCGAGGGCCTCGCGAAGACCACCGGCTGGATCCGCCGCACGCTCCTAAAACGGCGCGGTGTGCAGATGCAGGGTGGCGTCGTCTACGAGCGCATCGACGATGCGGGCTTTCACCTGCGGATCGACGGCAAGCCGCGCATCCTCGACGTCGACACGATCGTCGTGTGCGCGGGGCAGGAGCCTCGGCGCGAGCTCGCGGAGCCTCTGCGCAACTCGGGCATTCCGCTCACCCTGATCGGTGGCGCCGATGTGGCGGTGGAGCTCGACGCGCATCGAGCGATCGCGCAGGGGACCGAAGTGGCGCTGGCGCTTTAGTCCGTAGTCAGCGCCCGCTGTAAGCAAGCGCGCCGGCCGACAGCAGGAGACCGAACGCGACCTCGAACAGCACGGTGCGAAACAGCAGCGCGTTCTGCGCCGGTCCCGGCGGCGTTCGGCGGAACTCGCGCTGCAGCCGCCATCCCCACGGCGATGCCACGACCGGCAGCGCGAACCAGGCGCTGCCTTCGATCCACGCAATGAGCACGGCAAGCGCGAACGGAGCGAGGACCAGCAATGCATAAAGACGCGTCGCGGCCGCTTCGCTCAGGACGACCGCCAGCGTCCGTCGCCCGGTGTTCCGGTCATGCTCGCGGTCGCGGAAATTGTTGACGAGCAACACGGCGGCCGCGTGCATCCCGATCGCCGCCGCCGCGATCCACGCGCCGATGCCGATCGTGCCGGCCTGCACGTAATACGCGCCGCACACGGCCACGAGCCCGAAGAAAACGAAGACCGTCAGCTCACCCCACGGTGTAAAGGCGATCGGTCGCGGTCCGCCCATGTACGCATAGGCGGCAATCGTCGAGGAAACCGCGGTGGCGACAATCGGCCAACCGCCGCGAATCATCAGGGGCAGCGCAACGAGTTGCGCGACCGCGACGGCCGCGACGATCGCCCGCCTGACCTCGCGGGGGGCGAGCCAGCCGTTCGCCGTCGCGCGCGGCAAGCCGACGCGCATGCCGGTTTCTCGGCCGCGGTCGGTGTAGCCGACGTCGTTCTGCAAATTGGTGACGACCTGCATCATCATCGCCGAGTTGAGCGCGATAAAAGCAATCCACGGATCGAAGGCGCCCTCGAGCGACCATGCGAGGCAGGTCGCGACGATGACCGGGATCGTCGCGATCCATAGCGTCTTTGGCCGCAGCGCAACGCGCCACGCATCCAAGGAGCCGGGGCGGATGGAAGGCAGAGTGGCGGCGTCAGGCCGGGGCACGAAGGAGGGTCGACAATGTCGAACTGAACGGATCCGGGCGCGATTATAGAGACTTCGCGGCAGGGTCGGACAGTTCCGCCGACATTGTCATGACCGGCGTCAAATCCTGCGCCGACGCTAAGGCAGTATGCTCGAATCGCACGGGGGGGCATGATGAAGATCTTTCGCGATCGAACCGACGCCGCGACGCAGCTCGCGCAGGCGCTTCGCCAATGGCAAGGGAAGAACCCCCTCGTGCTCGCGATTCCCCGCGGCGCGGTGCCGATGGCCAAGGTCATTGCCGACGCGCTCGGCGGGGACCTGGACGTCGTGTTGATCCGGAAGCTTTCTGCCCCAGGGAGCCCGGAATTCGCGATCGGCGCGGTCGATGAAACCGGGTGGAGCTATGTGGCAGACTACGCATCGCAGGCGGGTGCGACGCCGGATTACATCGCGCGGGCGATCGCCGCAGAGCTTTCGACGATGCAGCGTCGCCGCGCACAGTACACTCCGGTGCGGCCGCCGCTCGATCCCGCAGGCCGCGTCGCGATCGTCGTCGACGATGGCCTCGCCACCGGCGCAACGATGATCGCCGCGCTGCATGCGATCCGCGAGCGCGGGCCGCAGCGCCTGATCTGCGCGGTGCCGGTAGCGTCGACCGAGGCCGTAGAAAAGGTGCGCCCCCACGCCGACGATGTCGTCTGCCTGCAGACGCCCGCGTTCTTCCACGCGGTCGGGCAGTTCTACCAGGACTTTCGCCAAGTCGACGACGACGAAGTCATCGCGTTGCTCCGTGCGGCGGGATCGGCAATGCCACCCCGCACGTAGCCACTACACACCCCTCACGTTCCGCGGGACGGGACGAGCCAGCGCACGAACCAGGCGGACGCGGCGGCAGCGGCCTCCTCGAGCGTGCCCGGCTCCTCGAACAGGTGGGTCGCGCCGGGAACGATGGCGAGCGCCTTTTCGCAGCGGAGACTCGCGTAGGCCGCGCGGTTGAGATCGATCACGACGTCATCGCGCCCGCCGACGATCAACAGCGTCGGCGCCATCACGCGGCCGAGCGCATCGGCGCCGGCAAGATCCGGCCGTCCACCGCGCGAAACGACGGCGGCGATCGGGTTATCGGTCGCTGCCGCTGCGGCGAGCGCTGCCGCGGCGCCGGTGCTCGCGCCGAAATAGCCGAGTGCAAGGCCCGCGGTGTATTCGTCCTTGCGCGCCCAGTCCGTCGCCGCGAGCAGGCGCGAGGTGAGTAGCGAAATATCGAAACGCGTTCGATACGCGTGATCCTCTGCCGCCGTCAGCAGGTCGAAGAGCAGCGTGCCCACACCGGCCTGGTTCAGCACGTCAGCGACGTAGGTATTGCGCGGGGAATGGCGCGAGCTGCCGCTGCCGTGCGCGAACAGCACGAGCCTTGTGGCGCTGGCGGATAGTGTCAGCATGCCATCGAGGCGCGCTCCATCGGCAGCAATGACGACGTTGCGGATCGCCTGCGCCGTGCGCGAGCGATCGCTTGCCATCGTCGGTCTCGTTAGTGATGGGGAGCCCATGGCGATGACTCCGCTAAAGTCTCAGCGATGCCAGCGCGCGCGCACCGAGTACTCGTCCTTGCCATATTCGAGCTCGAGCTCACCTTGATAGGCGTGCCTGACCGCGTCGCCAATCCGGCGCGCGAGATGGATATCGGTGGTCGTGATGACAATCCGCGTCGGCGCTTCGTCGATAGCCATGATCCGGTGCACCGGGTGATCGGCTTTTTCCTGCGTTTCCTCGTTTCGGGCAAGCCGCGTCATTTCCTCATGGTGCGCATCGACGAATGCACCTTCCAGCGTCAGGGTTCCGGCGGGCAGCTTGTCGCGAATGCGGTGGCACGCAGGACACAGGACCTCGTGCGCGCCTTGCGGCGCTGCGCCCCAGGACCACCGGCCCCGCCGGAATACGGCACCGCAATCGCCGCATCGCGCGGGCTCGCGGTACTTCCCCTTGGCTTCGTAAGGGTCGTGGCGCAGATCGTCGTACACTCGCGCACCATGGCGGACGATCCCACCCGGCGGCGTGAGCGGTGTCGGTGTTGTTTTCGCTCCGGTCATCGTCTCCACCCTTTTTTCGATTCATTGGCAGCAACGATTGCGCGTCCGCGTTTCGCCCGCCTCTCCGGTTGAGACGCTTCGGCGCAGGACGAGTTCCGGTCTCGCGCGATGGAGTCAGGTCTGCGCGTCGATCTCGGCAGCCAAGGCGCGCAGCGCTGGCGCGATCTCGACTTCGTAGCCCGGTGCGTCGTCCAGCGCGCGCAAGCTGTCAGGAAGGCGCGAAAGCTCCGCGCGGGCGTGCTCGCGCGCATCGGCAAGGCGGGTCGCCACGGACACCGGTACGCCGCCGCGCAGCAGCGGCGCGAGCAGCGGGACCGCAGCGGCGGGCGGCGCGTCGCTCTCGAGGGTCAGCACGTCGCCCGCGAGCCGCCCTTGCGCGCCGTAGCGCCGCCATAGCTGCTTGCGGCCCGGCCACGTCGCCTTGCCCTGCGAGCGCTTGCGGCGCGGCCTGCCTTCGTATTCCTCGAGCTTGTAGGCACAGTCGAGGTAGGGCGCGTCAGCCGAAGTGTTCATCCGCGTGCCGATGCCGAAGCCGTCGATCGGCGCCTCTCGCGCGATCAGTTCGGCGAGCCGGTGCTCGTCGAGATTGCCGCTCGCGAAAATCGTGATGCCGGGAAACCCGCCCGCGTCGAGAATCGCGCGCACCCGCCCCGCATGCTCACCCAGATCGCCGCTGTCGATGCGCACGCCCTTGAGCGCGATGCCGGCGTCCCGCAACCGTGAGGCAAGCGCGACGACCTTGTGCGCGGCGCGTTCGGTATCGTAGGTATCGATCAGCAGCACGGCATTTTCCGGATGCGCGCGCGCAAAGAAATCGAAGGCGGTCGCTTCGTCGGCGTGCGCCTGCACGTACGAGTGGGCCATCGTGCCGAACAGCGGAATGCCGAACTCGCGGCCGGCTTCGACGGTCGCCGTCCCGGCAAATCCGGCGAGATAGCTTGCGCGCGCCGACAGAAGCGCCGCCTCGGCGCCGTGCGCGCGGCGCAGGCCGAAGTCGACCAGCAGACGGCCGGGCGCCGCCAGCACCGAGCGCGCGGCCTTGCTCGCGACGACGGTCTGGTAGTGGATGAGATTCATCACCCGGCTTTCGACGAGCTGTGCCTCGCGCAAAGGCGCGACGATGCGCAGGATCGGCTCGTCGGCGAAGAAGACGGTTCCTTCGGGCAGCGCATCGACGTCGCCGGTGAAGCGCAGATCGGCGAGCGAGGTGACGAATGCGTCCGTGAAGCGTCCGGATTCCGCCAGCCATTGCAGCTCGCCGGCCGAAAAGTGCAAATGCGTGAGGAAGCGCAGCACCTGCTCGAGTCCGGCGGCAAGCAGAAAATTGCGGTGCGGCGGCATCTTGCGCACGAAGAGCTCGAACGCCGCGGTGGCGTTCATCCGCTCCTCGAAGTACGCCTGGAGCATCGTGAGCTCGTAGAGATCGGTGACGAGCACGCCGGGAATCATCGAAGGGATCCTCTCGCGCGAAATTCGGGGGCAACGAGCATCATCGCTCATTTGGCCCACGGCGTCCGGGCAAGGCGGAGAATTGAACCGGCGCAACGCGCCCGGGTCGTACATTGTGAAACGTGCAAAGATGGATGCAGGCGGCGGCGATGGCGTGGCCGGGTCGGGCTCGCGACAAATGACGTGGGAGCATTTCGCGCACGGCGCGGACATCGGCGTGCGCGGGGTTGGCACGACGAAAAGCGAGGCCTTCGAGGGGGCGGCACTGGCATTGACGGCGGTGCTGACCGACCCGGATTCCGTCGCGGTGGCAGCGTCGGTCGAGATTCATTGCGAGGCAGCCGACGACGAGATGCTGCTGGTTGATTGGCTCAATGCGCTGATCTACGAAATGGCAACCCGCGACATGCTGTTCGGCCGCTTTGCGGTGACGATCACCGGCAACGTGCTGACGGCAACTGCCTGGGGCGAGCCGGTCGACCGCGCGCGGCATCATCCCGCTGTCGAGGCAAAAGGGGCGACCTACACTGCGCTTTCCCTCGCGCGGCGCAACGACGGTATGTGGGTCGCGCAATGCGTCGTCGACGTATGAATCGCGTGACAGCGAGAGACCCCCGATGGACCCGGCGCGGCTGATCCGGCGATCTGCTTACGCATGGGAGATTCCGCGCCACGGTCCGATGCGCGTGCCAGGCATCGTCTTCGCCGACGAGGCGCTCATCCGTGCGATGGACGACAAGGTAGGCGAGCAGGTGGCCAACGTCGCCGCGCTGCCCGGCGTCGTCAAGGCGTCGTACGCGATGCCGGACGCGCATTGGGGATATGGCTTTCCGATCGGCGGCGTTGCGGCATTCGATCCCGACGATGGGGGCGTCGTGTCGGCAGGCGGCGTCGGATTCGACATCTCCTGCGGAGTCCGCACACTTCTCACGGGTGTCACGCTCGCGCAATTGGCGCCGGTTAAGGAGGCGCTCGCCGAAGCGCTCTACGACGCGATTCCGGCCGGCGTGGGCAGCACCGGCGCACTGCGCCTCTCGGCATCCGAAATGGATGCGATGCTCGAAACAGGCGCGTGCTGGGCCGTCGACAGGGGCTACGGACGGCCTGAGGATCTCGAGCGCATCGAGGAGCGCGGCGCGATGGCGGGCGCGCTGCCGCCTCGGTCATCAGATCGGCACCGAATTCCTGCGCGAGATGGCCGTCACCGCGAAGGCCGCGAGGATCGACTTGCCCGATCGCGAGCTCGCGTGCGCGCCGATCCGCTCGCCGGTAGGCGAACGCTACCTCGGCGCGATGCGCGCGGGGATCAATTGCGCGCTTGCGAACCGGCAGATCCTGACTCATCTGGCACGCGGTGTCGTCCGCACGGTGCTGCCGGACGCGAACCTTGCCTTGCTCTACGATGTTTCGCACAACACGTGCAAGGTCGAGGACCATGTCGTCGACGGCAGCAGGCGGCGACTCTTCGTTCATCGCAAGGGCGCGACGCGCGCATTCGGTCCCGGTCACGCGGAACTGCCGCGCTCGCTCTCCGAAGCCGGCCAACCGGTGCTGATCGGCGGCAGCATGGGGACGGCGTCGTACATCCTTGCCGGAACACGTCAAGGCGGCGGCGAGGCGGCGTTCGCTTCCGCGTGTCACGGCGCCGGCCGCAGCATGAGCCGCACCCAGGCGACGCGGCACTGGCAGGGACGCAGGGTGGTCGACGAGCTTGCGGCGCGTGGCATCCTCATCCGCAGTCCATCGCTGCGCGGCGTCGCCGAGGAGGCGCCCGGCGCTTACAAGGACGTGACCGCGGTCGTCGATGCCGCCGCCCAGGCGCATCTCGCGCGCAAGGTGGCGAGGCTCGAGCCCGTCATCTGCGTCAAGGGATAAAGGGATTTTCGGGGATGGAGCGGACTCTGGTTCCAGACTGCTGTCATCCCCGCGGAGGCGGGGATCCAGTGACTTTCAACCCAAGACACTGGGTTCCCGCGTCCGCGGGAACGACGAGAAAAGCTCACTGCCGCAGCACGCATTTGGTGTAGAGGTCAGGGAGCGCGCCGGCGGCGTCGTATCGCGCCTTCAGTGCGGAATAGGCCGCGCGATCGAACACGCTCCAGAATTCGTCGCTCGTATAGTAGGAATCCGAGTACAGCGACTTGAGGCCGTTCAACTCTCTCACCTTGCGTTCGATCAGGCGATTGCGATAGCCGCGCGGGTGCGGCTCCCGATCGCGCACGACGTCCCAGAAGCCGAAGTTGATGTAGATCGTTCCGGCGCGCAGCGGATAGAGCGCGAATGGCGCCGCGGCTGCCGGCGCCCGGATCGGGCACAGCCATATCGGCAGGATCCCGATCTCGCGGTGCATGAAGTCGAGGAATTCGGCGGCGCGATCGAGTGGAATGTCGACGTCCTGGATCACCGATTCGGAGTGCCATCCGCGCAAACGGTCGAGCGCGTGTGTGACGCCCCAGCGGCTGTTCCAGCGCATGATCCGCTGGTAGGTGATCGAATTGAGACGCTCGCGACCGAGGAGCCGGCGCACCAGCGGATGCTGCGCGCCGATGTTCTTCGAGCACCAGAACCAGTCGGTGTCCCAGCGCCACAGGTAGTCGCGGACGGTGAGAAAATCCGTCCGGCGCTCGCGGATCGAGCGGTAATAGATCTTTTCGAACGTGTAGTCGCTCGTGTACGGCGCGCGTTCGACGAAGCGGCCGAGCGTGAGGTAGATCTCGTCGCCCGAAAAGACGACGCCGTCGAGAAAATCGAGCTCGGCGTCATCGCAGCGACGGGCGATGTCGGCGAAGCAGCTTGCGGCGCTTTCGTGCCGGACGTGTTCGAGCGCGACGAATGCCTTGACCGGCGTCGTCCGCGCGGTCACCGCCAAGGCGTAGCCGAGCGTTCCGTAGGAGTTGGGAAAGCCGAAAAACAGATCGCGATGCTCGTTGTCCGGCGTGCAGGTCACGATGCGCCCATCGCCGGTCAACACATCGAATGCGGCGATCGTGTTGTGGACGAGACCCCAGCGGAACGAGGACGCCTCGATACCGACTCCCGCGAGCGCGCCGCCGAGCGTGATCGATTTCAACTGCGGGACCACGGCGGGCATCGTGCCGTCCCGGAGCGTCGCGTCGGCGAGCGCCATATAGGGGACCATCCCCTCCGCCTCGACCACGCCGGCGACGGGGTCGACACGGATCACGTCGTCGAACGGCGCGAGGTTGATCTTCGGCCGGGCTTTCGCCGTGCGGTCGCGGAACAGGTTCGACGTGGTCTTGGCGAGCCCGATCGCACCCGCGCCCTGGGCTGGCGTCGCGGCGAGCTCCGCCACGAGCTTCGTCTTCTTGTGCGCGTAGGCGTTCACGAAGACCGATAAAGAAACGATCGGCTCATCGGGTAGTTGTTGCCGACGCTCCCCTTGCTGACGGTGACCTGGAACAGGTCGAGTTGCGGGTTCTTGGTCCGGAACAGTTCCGCACACGACCAGAGATACGTGCGCCAGATGCGGCGAAAGCGCTCGTCGAAGCGCTTCGGATCGAGCGCATGGATTGCCTCCCAGTTGCGATCGAAGCGCTCGGCCCAGACATCGAGCGTCAGCGCGTAATGGCGGCGCAGGTTCTCGACGTCGACGATCTCGAGCCCGCAGCGCTCCATCCAGTCGAGCGCCTGCGAGAGGCTGGGGATCCAGCCGCCCGGAAAGATGTATTTGCGGATGTAGAACTCGGTATCGCGCCTGCCGACGTGGCCGATGAAATGGATGACGCCGAGTCCGCCGGGCTTCAACGCCGCGGCATGCGCGCGCACGACTTCGGGCAGGGAATCGCGCCCCGCGTGCTCGAGGGTGCCGATCGAGAGCAGCTTGTCGTACTGGCCCGGGATCTCGCGGAAGTCGCAGTCGACGACGCGAATCTTGTCTGCGAGCCCGCGGCGCCCGATTTCGGCGCGCGTTTCCTCGACCTGCTCGGTCGTCGCGTTCACGCCGGTCCCGAGTGCGCCGTAATGATCCCACGCGTGGAACAGGAGGCCGCCCCAGCCCGAGCCGACATCGACGAACGTCTCGCCGGGCTTGAGCAGAACCTTGCGGCAGACGTGGTCCATCTTGTTGCGTTGCGCCTCTTCGAGCGTCGTCGTGCCTTCCTTCCAGTACGCGCACGTGTACATCATCGCCTGCGCGTCGAGCCATGGCCGGTAGAACGCCTGGCCGTGTCCGTAATGGAAGCGGGCGTTGGCCTTCGCCTGCGCAATCGAGCGGTTCGAGTACCTGAGCTCGTGCCACTGGTTGCGAATTCGGACGAGCGGCATCTGGACTTGGTCGAAGTCGGCGTCGAAGCCGGCCCGGAACGCGAGCGCGAGGTTGCCGTCGATGTCGATGCCGCCGTCGAAGTACGATTCCAGCAGTCCGACATGGCCGAAGGCGACGACGCGCAGTTCCGCCGCAGGATTGCGAAACGTCAGCGTGAACGCGGGAGGCCCGTCGCGTGCCTGGACGACCGCGCCATTGGACAGGATGACGCGGAACGGAATTGCGGTGGCCGCGGCCACCGCGGCGAGCTTGCGGGCGACCGCGTTGGAAGGCGTCGCGGGCGCCGGCGCGGTCAAGGTATCCGTGATGACGTGGTTGTGGTTGCTCATTTTTTCACCCTGGAAGTAACGATCGTACCGCCGACCAGTCGTTTTCTTAAAGCGAAGGTCAGCCGTTTCGCAGGTGTCTCCTTTCGCGTGCCGGACGCCGTCTCCGATCCCCCCGGAGGTTGCCGATCCGCAACGCACCGCAACCAACGTGCCGATCGAAGAGGGCTGATTTAACGAGATAAGTTGTTTTTGATCGGGGAGCGAGCACGTAGGAATTACAGCAGCCGAGGCTAGGAATTACCGCACCCAGGCCAATCGTCGCCGATCGGCGGTAATATCGTTACCTTGCCATGGACCTCATCCTGACGCCTGAAATCGAGCTCGTTGCCGGGAACGAGGCAGCGACCTTTCCCTCTTTCGCGATGGGGATCCCGCTTCCTTGCGCCGCGGGACCCGGCGATGACGACGAAGACGACGAGGATCCGGTCACCGGCGGCGGGGGCGGCGGCGGGGGCGGCAACATCGATCCCGACGATGATGATGGCTCCGACGAAGAGGATGAGGATGACGACGAGGACCCGCTGTGGGCGAGACCAGGATTCCACCGGCTAACGGCCTTCGCTGCATCGCAGCATACCGTGCTATAATCCGCTTCAGCAGCGATTCTGCGAGGTTTTGACGGTTGCCCGCTGCAGGCCATCCCACTAAAGGCGACCGGATCATCGGCTTCTAATCTTCCGGGCCTTCCGTCAAGAAGTCCCCGAGTTCATTCTCCCAGCAGTTCGAGTCTGAGCAGCGGCAGCACGGTTAGCGACGATGGAGCAGTTTGTCGACCCGGTTGCGGCTGTTGGCGCGCGTCGGCGTGTCTTCTGAGGGCGACCTTCGCCTTCGAGTAGCGCCCGCCGCTCCCTACGTTTCCCGCCATTCCGGAATTCTGGGCACGGCCCGCCGTCTTGGCGGCGCCCTGCTTTGTTCGTGCCTTGCGTGCCGCGTACCGCGCGACCCGAGAGGCATCGTGAAGGAAACGAGCATGACATTCGAAGAATTGAAACTGGCCGCGCCGCTGCTGCAAGCAATCGCGGCGTGCGGCTATACCGAGCCGACTCCCATCCAGGCGCAGGCAATCCCGCCACTGCTCCAGGGCCGCGACCTGATCGGCTCGGCGCAGACCGGCACCGGCAAGACGGCGGCGTTCGTGCTGCCCGCGTTACAGCGTCTCGCTGCGTCTGCTGTCATCGGTCGCCCCTCGCGCCACGGTGCCGCGAATCCGCGCGTGCTGATCCTCGCGCCGACACGCGAGCTGGCGCAGCAGGTCGCCACACAGGCGGTCGCCTACGGCCGCAGCCTGCGGACGAAAACGGTCTGCATTTACGGTGGTGCTCCGTACCCGGTGCAAAACCGCGACCTCGCACGTGGCGTCGACGTTCTTGTCGCCACTCCCGGCCGGCTGATTGACCACCTCGAGCGCGGTCGCATCGATCTGTCACGGCTCGAGGTGCTGGTGCTGGACGAGGCCGACCGGATGCTCGACATGGGCTTCATCGACGACGTGGAGCGCATCGCGGCGCTGACGCCAAAAACGCGCCAGACGGTACTGTTCTCCGCGACGTTCGACACAGCGATCGCGCGGCTCGCCGGACGGCTGTTGCGCGACCCGGTGCGCATCGACGTCAAGGCCGAGGTCGCGACACCGCTCGCGATCGAGCAGCGAGTCCACTTCGCCGACGACCATTCGCACAAGCATCGGCTGCTCGATCACCTGCTCGCCGATGCCGCGATCACGCAGAGCCTCGTCTTCATCGCGACCAAGCGCGATGCCGAATCGCTGGCGCTGCGGCTGCGCGGCGAAGGCCATGCGGCAGCGGCGCTGCACGGCGACATGAACCAGCGCGAGCGCACGCACACGTTGCAGGAAATGCGGCGCGGCCGCGTGCGCACGCTGGTTGCGACCGACGTCGCAGCCCGCGGCCTCGACGTCGCCGGAATCAGCCACGTGATCAACTTCGACCTGCCGCGGCAGGCCCAGGATTACGTCCACCGGATCGGTCGTACCGGCCGCGCCGGCGCGATGGGGATCGCGGTGTCGCTCGCGCATCACAGCGACCGCGGGGCGTTGCGCCAGATCGAGCGCTACACGGGCAAGGCGATTCCTGCGCATGTCATTCCCGGGCTGGAGCCGCGGCCGCGTCCTCCGCGGGGCTCCGAGCCGCGGCGCGCAGCGACGGGCAAGCCCGCCTACCGCGGGGCTCCGCGATTCGGTGGCCGCGATGCCGCGGGTGGATCGTCACGCGGCGGCTATTCCGGGAAGCGTAGCCGTCCCTGGTAGGGCGGCCTCACCGCCGCCCATCGGACGGGGTTGGTGCACTGCATCAACCCCGTTTCTTCGATGGCGCGGCCATTCGCGCCGCCGGGCCGTCCCAAGGCGCGAATTGCTCCCCTCGGGGGGCAGCGCGGCGGCGGAGCCGCAAGCGTGGGGGCACACATTCGACGCCGTGGGACCGTCCCAAGGCGCGAATTGCTCCCCCCCGAGAGCAGCGCGGCGGCACACAGCGGGCCGCCGATACGCAAGCCTTCGCGGACGCGTCATACTGCGCAACTCGTTTCCGCAGTCCAAGACTCCCGGATGGCTGCCTACCTGTCGATCGAAAGTCTTTGCGTCTCCTATGGCGCGTCGCAGGTGCTCGATCGTGTGAACATCGAAGTCGCGCGCGGCGAGATGATCGCGCTGCTGGGAAGCTCCGGCTGCGGCAAGACGACGCTCCTGCGCGCGATCGCCGGTTTCATCGCGCCCCACGAAGGCCGCATCCGCGTCAATGGTGCGGACATTACGCATCTGGCGCCGGAAAAGCGCAATACCGCGATGATGTTCCAGTCGTATGCGTTGTGGCCGCATATGACCGTCGCCGCCAACATCGGCTACGGCCTCGTGATGCGCGGCGCCAGGAAGGACGCGATTGCCGCGCGCGTCGACGAGATGCTGAAGCTCCTCCAGCTCGAGGGCTTCGGG
>WNGE01011455.1_pt1 | contig 12968 bp, 14 predicted proteins | sample 5400651 | NCBI WGS metagenome assembly WNGE01 (sample SAMN13153370, study PRJNA577476) | soil metagenome | isolation source: 60 cm soil or saprolite under grassland replicate 2 | place: USA:California | collected 2016-06-15 | reverse complement strand
GTGAAGGCAAAAGAGTTGATGTCGATTCAGGAATTGGTTTTCAGCGCACCCGAAATTCTTGCCTCGATTCAGCAGAATCTTTTCGAGCGTGCAAAGAAATTCCGTGACGAAAACACGTGCATTATCAACTCGAGAGACGAATTCTACGATTTCTTCACTGCGAAAAATTCCGCCAAACCGGAGATCCACGGCGGCTTCGCTGTCGCGCACTGGAGCGGGTCTCGCGAAGTCGAGGAACAAATTAAAGACGACCTCAAAGTGACTATTCGCGTTATTCCCTTTGATTCTTCCGCCGAGCCCGGTCAATGCATTTTCACGGGTGAACCGAGTTCACGCCGCGTGGTTTGGGCAAAGTCGTACTGAAACCGCCGCCTGTCGGGTTGACGTGCTCAGAAGAGACTGTTTATTCCCGCAGCAACCGTGGAATTGAAGCTTTACAGTCGTGAATGGTGCTCGTGGTGCATTGACGCGAAGGAGTATCTCACCGAGAAAGGTTACCGCTTCAATATTGTAGATGTTGGCAAAGATCGACAAGCATACGAGGAGATGACAAAGCTTTCGGACCAGACTTATGTCCCGACATTTGTAGCGGGCGCCCGGGTCCTGGCCAATTTCGATACCGATCAGCTCCAGAAATTTCTCAACGAGCACCAGATCAATCCCTAATGCTTTTTGGCCTTTTTCTAACCCTCGGCGTCGCGGTGCTCAGCATCGCTCTGCGCAGTTTTCAGAATTCGTACTCACAGAGAGCGGGTGCGCTCGGTATTCTCGTCGCCAGTTTTCTCGCCATTTATTTTATTACCGGCAACTGGGTGCTGGGCTTGGCCGCTGCGCTGAGCTGGCTCTTCCTGCCGTGGCTCGAAATTCTAACCCGGATTCGCGCGCTTCGGCTGCCGAAGGAAAAACAGCTCCGGCCGAAAACTCCGCCGTCATACGATACTTTCCCTGCGCTGAGCGAGATCACGCGCGAGATCGAGGACGAAGGATTCGTGCATGTGCGCGACGCTGGGTGGGACTGGGAGGATTATCGCCAGTTTTTCCGATTGTTTTACAAGGAGGAAGATCGAGCACAGGCCGCGATCTGCCTGAACGAACAGCATGATCTTTCATTTTATTATCTGCGGATTTCGTCGCGCGCGAAGGACGGCACCGCTTGGACGACATGGAATTATCCACTCTCCTACGGCTTAAAGCTCACCCCCCAATTCCGCATCAATCGCCAGCGAGCCGATCAATCATTCTGGCAGCTTTATCAAAGCCACCGCGATTTTCTTCGCCGAGCCGGTGTGAACGCGGACATGATCGATGCGCTCGACGAAGAGCGGATTCAAATGGAAATGGAGAACGATCTGCGCGACCAAATTTCGCACAACATCCATAAGGGCGTCCTTAAACAAACCGCCGCTGGCGATGTAAAATATTCCTGGCGCGGGATGATTTATCTTTGGTGCCAGTTCCTGGTCGATCTGGTGCGCTTGTAACTGTTCCGCTTCCTCTTGATCCTAATCTTCGTTCTGTTGGAGAGAGCAGAGGACGAGGGAGAGGAAGATTAGAAATCGTTACACCTTCATGATCTCAGCTTCCTTGCGCTTGAGATGATCGTCGACGGATTTGACGAAACGATCTGTCAGCTTTTGCACTTCGGTTTCCAAATCGTGCAATCCATCTTCACTTAATTCGCCTGCGGCTTTGAGTTTCTTCGCTTCGTCGAGCGCCGTGCGCCGATTGCTCCGCACGCGGACGCGCGCTTCCTCCGCCATTTTGCTGAGTGAACGCACCAGATCCTTGCGCCGCTCTTCGGATAATTCCGGAATCGGCAGGCGAATAATCTTTCCATCAACCGCCGGCATGATGCCGATTTTCGATTCCTTAAGCGCCCGTTCGATATCCTGCACCGTGCCCGCGTCGAAGGGTTGAACAACGAGCAGGCGTGACTCCGGTGTTGTGATCAACGCGAGTTGCTTCAGCTTCATGGTCGAGCCATACGCCTGGACATCGACATTTTCCACCAGTCCGGGCGAAGCTTTGCCGGTGCGCACCGCAGCAAATTCGTGCACCATGTAGTCGACGCTTTTTTCCATCGACATCTCGGCTTCCAGAAGAATGTCGTCTCTGCTCATGCTGCTGAAGTTTTACTGCGGTTGCGGTTCATCGCAAACCAGGGTCCCGACTTTTCGGCCGAGCACAGCGTCGCGAATGTTGCTCGGCTTGTTCATATCGAAAATCACGATCGGGATCTTATTGTCCATGCAAAGGCTGAATGCGGTCGAATCCATGATCTGCAGTCGTTTTGTAAGCGCTTCAGTGAATGTAAGGCGATCGTAGAATCGCGCGTCTGCGTGGGTATTTGGATCTCGATCGTAGACGCCAGCGACTTTAGTGGCTTTGAGGATGACGTCAGCGCGAATTTCGCTCGCGCGCAGCGCCGCGGTCGTGTCGGTCGAAAAGTAGGGGTTACCGGTGCCGCCGGCGAAAATAACAATGCGCCCAAGCTCCAGATGGCGGATGGCGCGGCCCAGAATAAACGGTTCGGCCACATTTTTCATTTCGATGGCCGTTTGCACGCGCGTTTCAACGCCCATCTGATCGAGCGTGCTGCGCAACGCCAGCGCGTTGATCACAGTGGCGAGCATCCCCATGTAATCGGCCGTGGTACGATCCATGCCGCGATGAGACGCGGAGAGACCGCGCCAGATATTTCCCCCGCCGATCACCACGGCCACCTGCACGCCGAGATCGCGCACCTCTTTTATGCGTTCGCCAATCTCATGCACGACGGCCGGCGAAATGTTGTCGCGAGCGCCACGCTCCTGCAGCGCTTCGCCGCTCAACTTCAGTATGATGCGTTTATAAGCGGGCGCTTCCGTTTGCATGATCAACCTTCATCAAATAGGACGCCGCGACATTTGGAAAGCAAAATGGTGTAGTCGCCGACCTCTGGACGGCGTCGTGCGCGCGTGCTAATCACCTCAGCGCCACGCTTCGCAGAGCGAAGCGGCTACCGTAGCTGCGAGCGGGACAGCTACACTTTGACCGCATGCCCGCGCAGAAATTCGCTCGCGTTCATCCGCCGTTTTCCTTCTAATTGGACTTCACGCAATGACAACGCGCCTTTGCCCGCGGCGATAACTAACTCATTTTGGCTTCTCAGGATCTCGCCGGGTTTTCCTCCAAAATCGACATGCGTCGCAGAGAAAATTTTCAAATTGCGCGTCCCATTTGTTGAGATGGTGATAAACGCGCCTGGCCATGGATTGAACGCGCGGATTTTTCTCTCAATTATTTCGGCGGGCTCCGACCAGTCGATCTTGCCGTCGTCGCGAGTCAGTTTCGGCGCGTACGTAGCGAGCGCATTGTCTTGCGGAATGCGCGGCGCATTGCCTTTCGCAAGCATTTGCAAAGCGTCGAGCAATGCCTCCGGAGCAATCTGCGCCAGTCGGTCATGCAATGAGCCGCCCGTGTCCGCCGGCAAGATCTCGATCTTGCGCTGTAATAAGATGTCGCCGGTGTCGAGTCCTTCAGCCATGTACATCACTGTGATACCAGTCTCGGGATCACCCGCGGCGATGGCCGCCTGGATTGGCGCAGCTCCCCGCCAGCGCGGCAGAAGGGATGCGTGCAAATTTAAACAAGCGACAAGCGGAATATCGAGTAACTCACGTGGCAGAATTTGCCCATAAGCCATCACCAAAATCGCCTCCGGTCGCAGCGCACGAATTTCTTCGATTGCTTGTCGATCTTTGATCCGCGCCGGTTGCAGGATCGACATCTTCGTTCCCGCAAGCGCCCTCTTGATCGGCGGCGGCTCGATTTGCTGAGTGCGTCCCACCGGCTTGTCCGGCTGGGTAACGACTCCGATAACTCGATGCTCGCTCGAGCGCAGCAAAGCTTGCAGCTCGCGCACCGGCATCGCGGCTTTGCATTTTTCGCAGTAAAGGCTCGAAGCGGTGAAATTTTCAAACTGCTGCTGGTTCATACACGCCGTCGTTCACGCTCTCCAGGATCTCGAGCAGAACTTTGGCGGGCGGCTGAGTGGCGTCAACTACCGTGATCAGCTCTTGCGGATAATGCGCGAGCACCGGCTTCGATTCCGCTTCGTAGGTCTCAAGGCGACGCTGGATGACCTGGTCGTTTGCGTCGTCGAGACGGTTATCTTTCAGGGCGCGCTTTTTAAGCCGGGAAAACAGCGTTTCGTGGCTCGGGCACGAGAGATGAAACACTTTTTTCACATCGATCATTTCCTCCATGATTTCGGCTTGGCCAACATTTCGCGGAATCCCGTCGAGCACGAGTGTATCGATGTCTGGTTTAAACTTGTGCGCCTCCACCGCCGCATCAATCGCCTCCCGCCAGAGTTCAACTGTGATCTCATCCGGCACGAGTTGACCCTTGCTCGAGTATTCAAGGAACGCCTTGCCGACTTTCGTGCGCGTGTCGATGGAGCGGAATACGTCGCCGCAGGCGCAGTGATAAAAGCGCGGGATTGTCCCCAGAGTTTTGCCCTGCGTCCCTTTTCCACTGCCAGGCGCACCAAAGAGGATAAAGGTGTTGTATCTCATCAGCGAAATTGGTTTATACCGCAGCCGGGCCGAACCCGAAAAGGAGAATCGGCCACCTATTTTCCTGCAGTGACAGGATCGACATTTACTCGTCGCCCCGCCCGATCGAAGCGCACGTTGCCATCGATCAGCGCGAAAATCGTGTAATCGCGACCGAGGCCAACGTTTTTTCCCGGTAAAAACTTCGTCCCGCGCTGACGCACAATGATGTTGCCCGCGATGACGATCTCGCTGCCGAATTTTTTTACGCCAAGCCGTTTGCTGACGCTGTCGCGCCCGTTCTTAACACTACCTTGTCCTTTTTTGTGAGCCATGACGAAAGTTGATAGTTGCTAGTGGATGGTTGGCGGCTGCTTTATTCCTCGCTCTTTTTCGCCGCAGTTTTCTTCGTCCCGATACTGATGCTTTTGATCTTCACCCGCGTCAATTTTCGGCGATGTCCGACCGTGCGATGATAACCTTTACGCCGTTTAAATTTGAACGCGATTACTTTTCTGTCTTTGCGCTGCTCGACGACTTCGGCGGTAACTTTCGCACCAGAGATGAGCGGCGTTCCGTGCGTGAGGTTTTCCCCGTCAGCATACATCAAGACATCCCCGAACGTCGCGGTTTTACCAGCTTCGATGGCAAGAAGATCGACATCGATCGTGTCGCCTTCCGCGATGCGATACTGCCGCCCGCCAGTCTTGATAATTGCGTAAGCCATAAGCGCGCTCCTCGGAGAAAAGCCGCGCAAAATTCCACAGAACCGCCGTCTTGACAAGCGGAAATGCTGTAGCGGCCGACCTCCGGGCGGCGCGGCGCCACGATTTTGAACGGTTCAGCGCCACGCTTCGCAGAGCGAAGCATCTTACAATTGCGAAATCACCAGCACGATCTCGCCCTTTGGCGGATGCGCCTCATAGTGCGCTAGAAGCTCGCTGGCGGTACCGCGCCGGAATTCCTCGAATTTTTTGGTGAGCTCGCGGGCGACACAGAGTTGTCGATCCGGCATGATGCCGGTACATCCTGCAAGTGTTTTGGTGAGGCGATAAGGAGATTCAAAGAAGATCGTGGTTTCGCCACGCTCAGCCGTTGCGCGTAATTCGCGCTCGCGCTGGCCGCTTTTGACTGGAAGAAATCCACCGAAGTAAAATCTCTCAGTTGAAAACCCGGAGCCGACGAGCGCGGCCAGAATTGATGACGGCCCGGGAATGACAGTGAGAGGGAGCCCGCGCTCGATGCATGCACGAATCAGGCGCGCACCCGGGTCGGATAGCGCGGGCGTTCCGGCGTCGGTGATCAGGGCGACGTTTTTGCCTTCGGCGAGCCGCTCGGCGAGTTGCGCGGTGCGCATCGCTTCATTGTGCTCGTGATAACTGAGCAGTGGTTTCTTGATTCCGAAATGCATGAGCAACATTCCGGAATGCCGCGTGTCTTCAGCCGCGATCAGATCGACTGATTTCAATACTTCCAGCGCGCGCAACGTGATGTCCGATAGATTGCCGATCGGTGTGGCGACGACGTAAAGCATCACATATCATCGAATCAAAATCTGTCCTCCGCTATCGAATGCAGGCGGGGCATTAATTTCTGACAAAGCCGAGTCTTTGGTGCAAAACGAATCCGTAAAGGAGGCATAACATGAAAAGAAGTTTTTACCTATTGGTGTTGGTACCATTGGCATTGGTCGGCTGCGCGGAGGAACCGACGACGGTCACGACGACAACGACTACTCAAGAAGTCACGACGACCGGTCCAGCCCGCGAGGTGGTGGTCGCCAGGACTCCCCCGGCAGTTCGCGTGGAGGCCCAAACCGTGGCGCCCGGGCCCGGATATGTCTGGACGAGAGGTTACTGGCGATGGACCGGATCCGACTATGTATGGGTGCCAGGGACTTATGTGGTGCGGCCCAGGCCGACCGCGGTGTGGGTGGAAAGCCATTGGGTGCGTCGCCCCGGCGGCTGGGTTTTGATCGCGGGCCATTGGCAGTAGTCGTTAACTGAGTAAACACGAATGACGGCAGACTCCTCCCGTGGGGTTTTTGAGTTGTTGTCTGTGTAATCGAAGTTCCGAACGCCGTTTCACTAGAATAAATCTCCTCGGTCGCAAACGCGTGGCGAGACTTTGTCTCATCGAGCTTGTGTCCACTGGTATTGATTCGTGGTTTAAAACGTCAATTCTTGTGGCATTGTGTGGAACGATCGAAGCTAGTGCTCACAGGCTATGAAACCAACGGGTCCGTTCGCTGCTGGCAGGAAGCGGTTTCCGCAAACTGATTACTTCTTTCATTCAGGCTTTGGCGAATGGCGCGGCCATCCCTCGCCTTACGACGGAGAGGACAGATCGGGATTCAGCAATTTTTACAATTTAGGACGCGAATTCCGAATCGAAGCGGCACGGGAACGCGCCAAGGAAATGGCTGTGTTTGCGCTCATCGTTCTAGCGTCGGCGTGGCCAGTGATCTACATGCTAGTGACCGTCGTCAAATTGCTGAGCACGGGACGGCCGTTGCAGTAACCTTTTGGCTCGAACAACCGCTCTTCGTATCGAGGAAATCGATTTGCTCGGTGGCAAGAAAAGCGCGTTGATAGTGCCGTGTTTAAGTGGCGGCGCATCATCGTTCTCGCCGCTCTCGCCGTCTGTCTGGCTTTTCTCGTGCTCGTCGTATCTTTGTATTTCCGGCAACACTCGATGCTTTATCATCCGCGGCCGTACGACGCCAGTTACGCGGACACGTTGCCGCACGATGGCGCAGAGCTCCATTTTACGACGATCGCCGGCAAACAAGTTGCATTTTATTTGCCCGCCGAATCGGCCGACCGATTGCCGAAGCGAATCTGGGTCGTCTTTTGTGGCAACGGTTCGCTAGCGCTCGATTGGGCGTGGCTGCAGGCACAGGATCGACAATCGCGCGACGCATTTTTGCTTATCGATTACCCTGGCTACGGAAAAAGCGATGGCTACGCCACGATTGCGACCACCCGCGCCGCTGCGGATAACGCGCTCGACGCGCTGGCGGCGCATCTGGGCGCGAACGAACACGAAATTGAATCGCGACTGGACGTCATCGGCCATTCTTTAGGCACAGCCGTGGCGCTCGATTTCGCCACGCGGCATCCGGTCGGACACATCGTTCTCATTTCCGTGTTCACCACGTTGCGTGAAGAAGCCGCAACGATCGTCGGCGGACCGCTTTCACATTTGCTCGTCGAAAATTACGATAACCGCGCCGCTTTGCGCCAACTTGCGCGTCGCTCGCCGCTACCAAGGATCGACATCTTCCACGGCACTGATGACGACACAATTCCAATTCGCATGGGCCGCGAGCTCGCCGAAGACTTTCCTGCGTTGGTGAAATTCCATCCCGTCGCGGGCGGAGACCATGTCAGCGTCATCGGCAAAGCCGCCCGTGAAGTTGTCGCTGCAATGAATGAGTGGCCAGCTCTTCGTTAGGCATCAATTAAGATCTCGGTCGTGGAGAACAACTTGATCGCTTTAAGGGTCAAGTTTTGCCGAGCCCTGGCAGGTGACGGATGAACCGGGTTGTTGCCTAACGAGCCGTCGGCCAGAGAAACTCGTCGCGGTACTGCGGTGTTTCTTCTGGCGCGAAACCGTGGCGCGTGACGTTTTCGGTAACGACGCGTGGTACCAAGAATTGCAGTAGATAATCCGCGCCACCAGCTTTGGTGCCGCCGCCGCTCATCTTGAATCCGCCGAATGGGTGCCGGCCCACCACCGCGCCGGTGCAGGAGCGGTTGATATAAACATTGCCGGCTTCGATTTGCGCTTTCGCGCGCTCGATGTTCGCGGGACTGCGCGAGAAAAATCCGGCGGTGAGCGCGTAGTCCGTGCCGTTGGCAACCGCGATCGCTTCGTCAAGATCGCGCACTTTCAAGACACTAATCACCGGGCCGAAAATTTCTTCGCGCGCGATACGCATATTCGGTTTCACGTTGGTAAAAATGGTCGGCGGAATGAAAAAGCCTTTTGGGGGCACATCCTCACGCTGATAGGCGAGGGTGGCCTCAGACTTTCCAATCTCAATGTAATTCAAGATCCGGTTGTAGGCGGTTTCGTCGATCACCGGACCGACGGTGACGCCGGGCTCCTCCGGATTTCCGACGCGCACGCTGGCGGCGGCCTTTAACAAGCGCTCCATCACGCGATCGTAATTTTCTTGGAGCAGAATCAAACGCGATAACGCCGAACATTTTTGGCCCTGGTAACCGAATGCCGAGTAAGTGCAATCAACGATGGCTTCATCAAGATCGGCATCCGAATCTATGATGACGGCATTTTTGCCGCCCATCTCGCAGATGACGCGCTTGAGTTCTCTTTGACCGGGCCGCGTGATTCCGGCGCTTTCCCAAATTCTCAGACCGACTTCGCGCGAACCGGTGAACGCGATAAGATCGACATCTTTATGATCGACAAGGTGTGCGCCCATGACCGAACCCTTGCCGGGGAGATAGTTCAGCACGCCAGGCGGCACGCCAGCTTCCTCGAGGATTTCCATCAGCATCGCGCCGCAGACGGCCGATTGCTCGGCCGGCTTCATGATCACGGTGTTGCCGGTGACAAGCGCCGCGGTCATCATTCCGCCGAGGATTGCGAGAGGAAAATTCCACGGCGCAACGACAAAGGCGACGCCGCGTGGCCAGTAATGATAGTAACTTTCTTCGCCAGGAACGTTCTGCGTCAGACGCGGTCGTCCAATGCGCCGCATTTGCTGCGCGTAGAAAAGGCAAAAGTCGATTGCCTCGCGAATGTCGCCGTCGGCCTCCGTCCACGGTTTGCCGACCTCAAAAACTTCCAGCGCGGAAAGCTCAAAACGGCGGCGCTCAATGATGGCCGCTGCACGTTCCAAGAGCTGCGCGCGTTCTTCAAATGGCGTCCACCGCCACTTTTCGAATGCGTCGCGAGCGGCTCTGACCGCTCGCTCCGCTTCCGCAATTCCAGCCTCGGCGACTGCGCCCACGACATCGTCGGGCGAACTGGGATTAATGGAGGCAATCGTCTTGCCGGTGAAGACCTTTTCCCCGTTGATCACGAGCGGATATTCCTTTCCGAGCCGCGTCCGCATTTCACTCAGCGCTTTGCGCATTTTGTCCTGGTTTTCCTGGTGTACGAAGTTTGTAAGGGGCGCGTTTTCGTAGGTATCCCCCGGAGGGGTATCGAGGGAACGGCTATGAGATGGATGTCGATCTTTCATTGCATTTGTGGTCGCATTATTTGAGCGCGGTAGCACGCCATTTCGGCTCTTCCGCAAAAGTTCGCATGGATCGCGCAATAATTCTTGCTCCGAAACATTTTCGGCGAATTTTGCGCGCAGAAATCCTTCATTCGAAGTGTTCTCGAGCAGGCGCCGGACGAGATAGGACATGCCGGGCAGCAGTTCGCCCACCGGGCAGTATTCGCGGACGCGATAACCCATTTCGACAAGGGCGCCTTTAATTGGGCCAGCCATTCCATAGAGGAGTTGAAATTCGAAGCGGCTGGGATCGATTCCCAGTTCGTCCGCGAGCGCCTGTGCATGCGCAATGCTCCTAACGTTGTGCGATCCAAAGGCGCCGGTAACAATCGATCCGTTTTCAAACAAGATTCGCGTGAGCGTCTCGAAATTGACGTCGCTTTCGGGCTTCTGAAAATAAACCGGACAATCCCAGCCATTCTGGCGCGATTTTATTGTTTCGTAATCCCAATACGCTCCCTTCACCAACCGCACCGCGAAACGCGTGCCGCGTGCGCGACCCCAATCGATCAAATCGCGCAAATCGGCTTCCGAATCTCGCAAATAGGCCTGTATGACGATCCCGGCATGTGGCCAATCTTTGAACTCCTCTTCGGTGAAAATCTTTTTGAAAAGTTCGAGGGTCGTATTTTTGTGCGCGTAACTTTCCATGTCGAAATTAATGAAGGCGCCGAGTTCTCGCGCGCGGCGCAGAATCGGTCGCAGCTTCGGCGCGAGATGCGCAATTGCATTGGCCGGATCGGCCGGATTAATTTGCGAATAGAGAGCGGAAATTTTGACGGAAAGATTTACGACTGGGAAAAGCTCCGAGTTCCTGCCGAGCGGATCGGTCCAGCCTCTTGTTTCGCGTGCGAGGGTCTCCAGTAAATCAAGACAACGCGCCGCGTATTCGTCGGTCTCCGTTTCGCTGACGACGGCTTCTCCCAAAAGATCGACTGTGAACCCGATTTTCTGTCCGCGACGTTTGCGCAGCGCTTTCATTACGTCGTGTGGATTCTTTCCGGCAATAAATTGGCGCGCCATTCCGGAAATGTTCCAACGCAGGACGCGCCCGCTCACCCACGGAACAATGCGCGCCAGACGGACACCGGTATGAACAAGAGGCGCGAAGCCATCGCGCAGATCTGCGAAATATTCCTCGAGATGCTCGACGATTTCGCCCGATCTGTGCAGCGACGGGAGCACATCCACAAAGCGAAACAGTTGCGCCTTGAATTGCTCATCGCGCATCGACAGCGCCATCATCCGCTGATAAAAGCCTGCTCTGCTGAAAAGCGATTCAGGATGCTGATTAACCAGCTCGAAAATGCGCGTCCCGCGTTGTTCGATCTCGCTTTGGAGCGATCTCATTTGCAAAACTAGTCCGCCGCAATGCGTTAGGCAAAGCGGAAGGAAGGCATCGCGAGCATCAAGAATAATTTTCTGCGGCACACGCTCACTTTGCGACCCGTGTTCGAAATAATGAATGAGACTGTTGCATAAATTTTGGGAGAGCAAGTGGAGTGGAGGAGATTTGCCTGGCGGACTCCGGAGGCCCAGGGCTCGGATCTGTCAGGCAATCTCTATTGCCAGCTTTCATACAAGGAGCGGCGATCCCCAGTCCGCCGCTGAGACAGGGTTCGCTTTCTTGACCCGATGTTCCGCCCAAGCAAAGCCCGGTTTTGCTACACGCAACGGTGCGCTCGAACTAAAGCACCGCGGCCAGGAGACCGCCGCTCCTTGTTGGACTGAAAACAACCGCAGGACGCGCGGACACTCATTTGCTCGTCGGCTCGAAGTCGATTAGCAAGACGGTCATGAGGCAGAGTGGCGAACGTTATGAATTCGCCAGCGACAACACCGCGGCGATTTGCCCAGAGGCATGGGAGACGCTGGAAGAAGCGAATGCCGATGCCGCGCCATCGTACGGCGACGATCGCTGGACGGCGCGTGTGTGCGATCGCGTCCGTGAAATCTTCGAGATCAATTGCGACGTTTATTTCGTTTTTAACGGCACGGCGGCAAATGCGCTGGCGCTCGCGCACGTTTGCCAATCGTTCCATAGCGTTATTTGTCACAAGCATGCCCATATCCAGACCGACGAATGCGGGGCGCCTGAATTTTTCACAAAGGGATCGAAGCTCCTTTTGATTGGCGGGTCCGATGGCTCGCCGCAGCGAGTCCGCCCAATGGCGGACAAGATCGAAATCGGAGAGGCAGAAGCAGTAGTCGCGCGCCAGAATGAGCTGCATTCGCACACGCCACGCGCGATTAGCATTGCCCAGGCTACGGAGTTCGGAACCGTTTATACGCGCAACGAGATCGCGGCGATCGCTGAGTTTGCGCGTGCGCGCGAAATGTTTCTTCACATGGACGGCGCGCGCTTTGCCAATGCGATCGCGTCGCTCAATTGCGCGCCGAAAACAATCACGTGGGAGGGTGGCGTCGATGTTCTCTGTTTTGGCGGAACAAAAAATGGCACGGCTGCTGGTGAGCTGGTCATTTTCTTCAACAGCGAGATTTCGCGTGAATTCGATTATCGCCTTAAACAAGGCGGGCAGCTCGCTTCGAAAATGCGTTTTCTTGCCGCGCCGTGGCTTGGTCTTCTAACAGATGACGTCTGGCTGCGGAACGCCCGGCATGCCAACGACATGGCACGCCAGCTTGCTGATCGCCTGCAAAACGAGGCCAAGATGGATATCGTCTTTCCAGTGGACGCGAATGCGGTCTTTGTCCGGATGAATGAGCAACTTGTGCGCGATCTCCACACCCGGGGATGGGATTTTTACAAGTTCGTCGAGCCCGATGTTTACCGGTTGATGTGTTCGTGGTCAACGACCGAAGCAGCCATCTCCGATTTCATAACCGATGTTCTTTCGTTAAATGATTGAACGGATAGCGATCGCGAAACATCTGTATCGGAGGTAAAATGAATGCGCTTGCGCGAGCTTTGATGTTGACGGCGGTTTTTCTCGCCGGATGCCGAGCGACCCGAGACGTCGCCGCCACTTCTTATCACGTCACCCGAGGTGTCGCGGTCGGTTCGTATCGTGTCGCCACTGCGCCGGTGCATTACGCTTTGCACCGACATGGCGAATCATCAACGACTACGGCGACAGAAACAACGTCGTCGGATGTTACCGTACCCGGTCAACCCATGCCGGCGCCAGAGGTGGCTTCGGCGCCGCAACGGCGGC
>WNGE01006507.1_pt1 | contig 12968 bp, 12 predicted proteins | sample 5400651 | NCBI WGS metagenome assembly WNGE01 (sample SAMN13153370, study PRJNA577476) | soil metagenome | isolation source: 60 cm soil or saprolite under grassland replicate 2 | place: USA:California | collected 2016-06-15 | reverse complement strand
GCGCGATTTGCCCGGCGCGGTCGGCGATAGCGCGGCCGCTGGCGCCGGCGCGGACGCGGAAGCTTCGCCCTGGGGAGCGGACATGGTGGCCAATGCAAACGGGGGACGCAGACGCCGTCGTCGATTGTAGCAGGGTTGCATGTGCGCTCGCGCCATGCATCTGGCCGCGCGGTCGCGTGTCGACTAGAATGCTTAGTCTCATCGGTCGCGCGAGCCTCCTGCGACAAGAAGTCTGCCGCATCGTGATCATTTTCTCGCTCATCGTCATCGCTGTTATCGCGGCGCTGGCCGGTTACTTGGTCGGCGCGCGGCAGCGCTCACCGGCTGTCGGAATTCCGGCGACGGCTGCGCCGGCCGCGACTCCCGTCGCTCCCGCTGCGACTCCCGTCGCTCCGGCGCCGCCGGCCGTGGAAGAGCGTGTCGGGACCGACGGCTTCGGCGACGAAAAGGCGCGCCTCATCCGCAGCCGCGACAGCGAGGCCGCTGCGCTTCGCCGCGAGCTGACCGATCGCGAGCCGGCTATTGACCGGCTCGCGGCATTCACGCGTGAGCGTGCAGAGCTCTTCCGCACTCTCGCCGACACGCGCGCCGAAACCGCGCGCTATCGGCAGCTCGTGATCGACATCGAGACCAACGCTCCACCGCCGATTCTGGCCGGTATGGGCGAGCCCGACGACCTGAAGCTCATTGTCGGCATCGGCCCTGTGCTGGAGCGAATGTTGCACAGCCTCGGCATCATGACGTTCCGCCAGATCGCGCGCTGGACCGATCGTGAAGTCGCCGAATTCGACGCCAAGCTGCCTGAGTTTCCCGGCCGCATCGTGCGCGATCAGTGGGTGACGCAGGCGCGTGCGCTGCATCAATCGAAGTACGGCGAGCGCCTGTGAGCCCGCGCTCGCCGTAATGAGTACCGCACCGCCTGCCGCCGCGCGGCACGCGGTGCCGGCGTCGAGCCTGCTGCTGGTGGCCATTCTCATGCTCGTCTGGGGCTGCAACTGGCCCGTGCTGAAGCTGGGCGTCACCGAGCTTGCGCCGCTGACTTTCCGGGCGACGACGCTTCCATTCGCCGCGTTGGGATTGCTGCTCGTATCGAAGCTATCCGGTGATTCGATTCGCATTTCGCGCGCGTTGTGGATCAAAGTCGCGGCGCTCGCCTTGTTCAATATCGCCGGGTGGAATGGACTGATCCTGTTCGGCGTCCAGCAGATGCCTGCCGGACGCTCGGCGATTCTCGCCTTCACGATGCCGATCTGGAGCGTGCTCTTCTCGCTCTGGCTGTTGCACGAGCCGCTGTCGGGCCGCACGCTCGTCGGGCTCCTGGTCGGGATGGGCGGCATGGCGCTCCTGCTGGGCGAGGAGATCGTCAACGTGCAGCGCGCCCCCGTCGGCGCATTCCTCATCATCGGTGCCGCGATGTCGTGGGGCTTCGGTACCGTGCTGTTGCGCCGCTGGGCGCCGCTCGTGCCGCAGAACACGCTGACCGGATGGATGATGCTACTCGGGTGGATTCCGCTCGCGCTTGCGGCACCGTTGTTCGATCTCCATCCGCTCGCCTCGCTGGCGACGATGTCCGGCACCGCATGGTTCGCGGTCTTGTTCAACATCTTCCTTGCCGGTACCGTCGCGCATTGGGCGTGGTTCCGCATGGCGCGCACGCTGCCGGTGGCGGTCAGCTCGCTCTCCTCGTTGCCGGTGCCCGTGGTCGGCGTCTTGTCCGGCATGTTGTTTCTCGGCGAGCGGCCGGGGGCGAGCGAATTCATTGCGCTGGCGCTGGTGCTCGCGTCGCTCGCCGCGGTGATGTTTCCCGAGCGCAGGTAGGGCCGATTCATTCGGCCGCGGCGTTGCCGTCAAGGGCAGTGCGAATAAATTCGCACCTACAAGCGCGCGGAACTTCGTAGGGCCGAATTCATTCGGCCGCGGCGGTGGTGTCAAGGGCAGTGCGAATAAATTCGCACCTACACAAGCTCGGGAATGAGTGTCAGCGGCCCCTTGCCGGCGAAGTAGGCGTCGAGGTTGGCCTTGCACAGATCGCCCATCGCCTGCCGCGTTTCGCGCGTCGCGCTGCCGACGTGCGGCAGGAGCACGACGTTGTCCATGGCAAGAAGCTCGGCGGGAATGTGCGGCTCGTCGGCGAAGACGTCGAGCCCCGCGCCCTTGATGACGCTCGCCTTCAGCGCCGCGACGAGCGCCGGCTCGTCGACGATGGAGCCCCGCGCGATATTGACAAGCGTTCCCTTCTTGCCCAGCGCGGCGAGCACCTCCGCATTCACGATGTTCCGGGTCGCTTCTCCGCCGGGGCACGCCACCACCAGGAAATCGACCCGCGCGGCGAGTCCCTTGAGATCGCGCACGTATTCGTAAGGGACGTCCTGCGGCTTGCGGCCGGTGTATGCGACCTTCATGCCCATTGCGCGCACCCGCTCGGCAATCGCCTTGCCGATCCGCCCCAGGCCGAGAATGCCGACCTTGCGGCCGGCAAGCTTGGTGGTGAGCTCGGGCCCGCGCTTCTTCCACTCGCCGGCCTGCGCGAAGCGGTTCAGGCGCACGAAGCCGCGGCCGGTCATCAGAATCAGGCCCAGCGCAACGTCGGCGACATCGTCGGTCAGCACGTCGGGCGTGTTGGTCACCTTGAGGCCGCGCTTCTTGCAATACGCGACCGGCACGCCGTCGTAGCCGACGCCGAACACCGAGATAATCTCGAGCTTCGGCAGCGCGTCGAGCAATTCGGTTGGCGTCACGGTGCCGCCGCCCTGAACGAGGCCGCGGATGCGCGCGCCCTCGGCGGCGAGCAAGCCCGTCTTGTCCTTCGACTGTACGTAATCGTGGCATCGATAGTCCGTCTTGAGCGGATCGTAGAGAAACGGCGGCAGCGGTGCGGTGACGAGGATATCGGTAGGCATGTTTTCGACTCAGCGTTTGTGTTGTTGTGCGAAGTATTCTAGCAACGAAGCGAGCAGGCCGGCATCGGCCGGAGCGGTGACGATCACCTGGCGCAACCCCAATTCTCGCGCGCGCTCGGCGATTCCCGGGTGCGGGACGAAGGCCGGCGTCGCGGCGAGATGCGCGCGGCCTTCGTCGCCGAGGATGTCCCAGAGGTTGTCGAGCCCCTCGCCAGAGGTCAGCGTCACAGCGTCGACGCACTTGTCGTGCCACGCATCGATCAGGCCCGCGATGCCGCTCTGCGGTTTTGCGCGTCGGTAGCACTCGACCTGCACAACGGTCGCACCGCGCGCCTCCAACGCGGTGCGCAGCAGCTCGCGGCCGCGGTCGCCACGGAAGATGACGATTCGTTTTCCTGCGACGTCGAGGAGCTCGGGCAGCGCGAGCAAGCCCTCGCTGTCCATCGTCGTCGGTGGGATGCGCGCGTTAGCGATGCCTACGGCCGCGAGCGCGGCGGCGGTCCCCGGTCCGGGCGCGAGGGTAAGGATGCGCGCCGGCCAGGCCGCCGGATCGCCGATACCGTATTCGACCGCGTTGGCGCTGACAAAAATCGCGATGTCGTAGCGCGCGAGATTCCACTGCACGTCGCGCAGCGCCGCCACGTCGGCAGGTGGCAGGATGACGATCGCAGGAAAGACGAGCGGCCTGCCGCCCAGCGCCGCGATCTCGCGCGCCAGCCCCGCCGCTTGCCGCGCCGGACGCGTGATGACGATCCCTGCACCGTTGAGCGCGCCCGTCACAGCGCTTCCGCCAGGATCGCCGCCGCGCCCCGCGCGAGGAACTCGGTGGCGAGCGCATCGCCGAGCGTCGCGGCGTCGCCGGCGTCGGCGACCACCGTGGAACGCTCGCCGCGCAGGATCCGCTTGCCGTCGCGGCTCGCGATGAGACCGCGCAGCCATAACTCGCGACCGCGCCAGGTCGCATAGGCGGCGAGCGGCGTGCGGCAACTCGCTGCGAGCTTGTGTCCGAACGCACGCTCGGCCGCGGTTGCTAGCGTCGTATCGGCATCCGCGAGCGGCTCGAGCGTGGCGATGACGTCCTCGCGATCGGCCCGGCACTCCAGGGCCAGCGCGCCTTGGCCGATTGCGGGCAGGCTGTCCTCCGGATCGAGCAGCGCCGCGATGCGGTCGGCGAAACCGAGCCGTTTCAGTCCCGCGGCGGCAAGAATGATTGCCGCGTGATTGCCCTGATCGAGGCGGTGCAAACGCGTATTGACGTTGCCGCGCAGCGGCTCGACCCTGAGCTCTGGATAGCGCGCGCGCAGCTGCGCCTCGCGCCTCAAGCTCGACGTGCCGACGACGCTGCCCGGCGGCAACGCGGCGAGCGAGCGATGCGCATTCGACACGAACGCATCGCGGGGATCTTCGCGCAGCATGATCGCGGCGAGCGTGAATCCCTGCGGCATGCCCATCGGCACATCTTTCAGAGAATGCACCGCGAGGTCGGCGCGATCGTCTGCCATCGCCTGCTCGAGCTCCTTGATGAACAGACCCTTGCCGCCGATGTCGGCGAGCGGCGCTTCGAGCCTGCGGTCGCCCTGCGTCGTCAATCCCAGGAGGTCCACCCGGCACGACGGATAGAGCAGGCGCAAGCGGTCGCGCACATGCTCCGCCTGCCACAGCGCGAGCACGGATTGGCGGGTGGCAATGACGAGTTTCTCGGGCGGGAAAAGTACGGCGGACATGTTCACTCGCGCCGGCGGAACCAGCCGGTTACCGCGAGACGCTCGCGCGCCGCCGGGAGCACTTCGTGTTCGTAGCGATCGGCGAGAAAGCACACCAAAGTCCCTCCGATGGGCACGATATCGCTCATCTCGTTCTGCGAAACATGGAGGCGTAAAGCGCCGCCGTCGGCCGCGGTCCACGCTTCGTTGAGATAGATCACGCACGACAGCACGCGGGCGTCGTCGTCGCGCAAGCGGTCGCGATGACGGCGATAGAATGCACCGGGTGGATAAAGCGCGTAATGGCCCTCGAAGGCAAAAAGCCCGAGATACGTCGACTCGTTGAGGGCGACGCGTAGCGTTTCCAGCGTGTGCCACAGCGCGATCTCGGCCGACGCCGGAGAATGTTCGTCGAGCCACAGCGTACGGTCGCCGCGGATGTCGCTGCGCTCAACCCGGTCCTTGCCGCGCCCAATGCGCGCGGCGCGGAATTCACCGCTCGCGTCGCGGCACCGGGCCTCTGCCGCGAGCGAGGCAACGACCGGCGCCGGCAGGAAATCCCGGACGATTGCGAATCGCGCGTCGGCGATGGCAGCGCACACGCGGGCAACTGCGGAGTCGACGACGTTTGCGAACGTCACTTCGCCTGCGGGCTCGTCTGCAAGTGAATGGGACAGTACATGAACATTCCTGGACATTGGAGACGGTCTGCCATCTTATAATGCGGCAAGCGGTTGGGCGCAACCGTCTGTCAAAATACACCGACCTCACGGCTCGTCTCATGCGCATCGTCATCACCGGTGGCGCCGGCTTCCTCGGCAGCCGTCTTGCCCGCGCGCTCCTCGCGCACGGCTTGCTCACCGACGCGCGGGGCGAAGCGCGCGAGGTACGCGAGCTCGTGCTCGTCGACGTCGTCCGCGCAACCGTCGCCGATCCACGCGTGACGGTCGCAACGGGCGATCTCACCGACCCCACGCTGATCGAGCGCGTCGTCACGCCCGGCACCGACTCGGTCTTCCATCTCGCGGCGGTGGTGAGCGGCCAGGCCGAAGCGGAGTTCGACGTCGGCATGCGCGTCAACCTCGATGTGACGCGCGCGCTGCTTGAGCGCTGCCGCAGACTGGCGAAGCCGCCGAAGTTCGTCTTCGCCAGCTCGCTCGCGGTCTTTGGCGGCCCGCTGCCGGATCCGGTTCCCGACGATGCGCCGGTGATGCCGCAGACCTCGTACGGCGCGCAAAAGGCGATCGGCGAATTCCTCGTTTACGACATGACGCGCAAGGGTTACCTCGATGGGCGCAGCTTGCGGTTGCCGACGATCACCGTACGGCCGGGCAAGCCGAACAAGGCCGCGTCGTCATTCGCGAGCGGCATCATTCGCGAGCCGCTCTCCGGCGTCGATGCGATCTGTCCCGTGGCGCCAAGTACGCAGATATGGGTGTCCTCGCCGCGCACGGTCATCGCGAACCTGATCGTCGGCCACGAGGCGCCAGCGTCGAGCTTCGCGCTCACGCGCTCGATCAACGTGCCCGGAATCCACGTCGGCGTGGACGAAATGGTCGCGGCGCTGCGCCGCATTGCCGGCGACGCTGTCGCCGATCGCGTCAAGTGGCAGCTCGATCCGGCGATCGATCGCATCGTCTCGACGTGGCCCGCGCGCTTTGCGCCCGTGCTCGGGCCGGCGCTCGGCATGCAGGCCGATCCGGACTTCGACAGCATCGTCCGCGCGTATATCGCCGACGATAAATAGCGACGATAAATTGGGTCAGAGACGAATTTATGTTTCGTTGAGAACTTGCGCAGCAACCCCCGAAGAGTCGTCTCCGACCCCAAGCGGCTCCACCTCGCGCAGCGCCCGCAAGAAGATTTCGGGCCCCGACCCCTTGAGCAACGCCTCGTCGGAAAGGATGCGGCGCCACGCGCGTGCTCCGGGTGCGCCGTGGTAGAGCCCGAGCACGTGACGCGCGATCGCACGCATCGCCACGCCCCGCACGAGCTGCGCCTCGGCGTAGGGAACCAGCGCCTCGACGATCTCGGCGCGCGTTCGCTGCGGCGCCGCCTCGCCGAAAACGTACTCCTCGGCCTCCGCGATCAGATACGGGTTGTGATACGCGGCGCGGCCGAGCATGACGCCGTCGACGCGCTCGAGTTGCGCCGCGATCGCCTCATGGTTCGTAACGCCGCCGTTGATGACGATCGTCAGCTCCGGAAAATCGCGCTTCAAGGCGTACACCTGCTCGTACTTGAGCGGCGGCACTTCACGGTTCTCTTTCGGCGACAGGCCTTTCAGGATGGCGTTGCGCGCATGGACGAGGAACGCGGTTGCGCCGGCCCTCGCGACCGTACCGACGAAATCGCGCACGAATGCGTAATCCTCGACGGCGTCGATGCCGACGCGATGCTTGACGGTCACCGGCAGCGCGACCGCGTCGCGTATCGCCGCCACACAGGCGGCAACCAGCGCCGGCTCAGCCATCAGGCACGCGCCGAAGCTCCCAGTCTGCACACGCTCGGACGGGCAGCCGACATTGAAATTGATCTCGTCGTAGCCCCAGGCTTCGCCCAATCGCGCGCAATGCGCCAGCGCCTGCGCGTCGCTACCGCCCAGCTGCAGCGCGACCGGGTGCTCAGCGGAATCGTAATCGAGATGCCGCGGCACGTTGCCGAACATCAGCGCGCCCGTCGTTATCATTTCCGTGTACAGCAACGCGCGCGGGCTCACCAGGCGCAGGAAGTACCGACAGTGACGGTCGGTCCAGTCCATCATAGGGGCCACGCACAATCGGTGCGACAGGTTCTTCATTCGCTTGAGGTTCTCGACGCTCAATCGGTCCAGTAGACCATTGGTTTCAGTTGCCGCGTAGCCGGTCGCGAGCCCGGAACCACCATGTCATCAATGGCCGGAACCAGGCCGTGCCGTTGTAGAAGGGCACCGCGGCAAAGGATATGTCATCAAACGCCGTCTTTCCATCCTGCTGGCCGAGCACTTTCAGCGCGACCTTGTGGCCGAGGTAGGGCATCAGCGCCACCCCCGACCCATTGCAGCCGAGCGCGAACCAGACGCCGTCGCGCTGGCCGATCCCGGGCAAATCGCTGCGCGTCATTGCGACATTGCCGGTCCAGACATGGGTGACGCGAGTGCCGTCGAGCGCGGGGAAAATTGCGCGCAATTCCTTCATCAGCCGTTCGGCGGCCTCGTCAAGCGGAATCGGGTGCAGCGCGGCGCGGCCGCCCAGCACGATGCGCGTGCCGTCGGGTGACGGGCGATAGTACAGGTGCTTGTCCCGGGTCTCGACGATCATCCGGCCATTCGGGATCAGGCTGCGAACGCGATCCGCTCCCAGTGATTCGGTGGCGATGAGGAAGCTCGGTATCGCGACGAGACGGCGGGCGAGTGCCGGCGTGGCTCGGCCCGTATAACCGTTGGTGGTGGCAATGACCGCGGTCGCGTCGATGTTTCCGCGTGCCGTCTCGACGATGAATTTGGTCGCTTCGCATCTGACCGCGGTCACCGGCGCGTGGCCCGCGACGAACGCTCCGGCTGTCCGCGCTCGTCGCAAAAGCCCGAGGTGGAACAATGCCGGATGCACGCCGCCGTGCGCGTGAAACAGCAGGCCGCCTTGATAGCAATCCGCTTCAATCTCGCGGCGGACATCGGCCTTGCTCAACACGTCGACCGCCATGCCGAGGTCGCGCTGCAGCGCCTGCGCATCGCGCGTCAACGCCGCGTAATCGCCTTTCGTCCATGCGCCGCGCACCCGCCCGCTCACCTGCAGTTGGGCGTCGATCGTCTCGTCGACGATCAGCGCTTTCGCAAACTCGAGGGACGCCATGCCCTCGCGAATCAGATCCCCGGCCTTTTGCGGGCCGAATCGCTCGATGAGCTTGGTGTACGACAGCCGGTGGCCATGACCGATCATGCCTCCCGATCGGCTCGAAGCGCCCTCACCCGGCGCGAGAGCGTCGAGCACGACAACCGACCGGCCGGCCCGGGCAAGCGTCAGTGCCGCCGACAAGCCCGCATACCCTGCGCCAATGATCGCGACATCGCAACTTTTCGGCAGCTCGGCTTCGATCGGCGATTCGCGCGGCGCGGCGTCCCACCAGTACGGGTCGTGGGAAAGCGACCCCGATTCGGTCCGCATGTTTTCTCCCTTTTTGTCTTGGTCCGGCAATTGTATGATCATAGGGCGCGGATCGCTTCACCTCTATCCACGGAAACAACGCGCAACCACGTATAGCGCCCATGCTTCGCATCGTCATCATCGGCGGCGGAATTACCGGCGCCGCCGCAGCCGCTGAACTGGCGCGTGAAGGCCAGGCCGTCACGCTGATCGAGAAACACGGCATCGCGGCGATGGCGTCGGGCTGGACGCTTGGCGGCGTGCGCCAGTCGGGACGCGACTCCGCCGAGCTGCCGCTGGCGCGCGCCGCGGTCGCGCTGTGGGGTGAACTGGCCGAAACCTTGGGCGCCGATGTCGAGTATCGCCGGACCGGCAATCTGCGACTCGCCCGCACGCCGGCTGAAGTCGACGTCATCCGTGCACTCGTCTTGACCCAGCAGGCGCTGGGCCTGGACCTCCACTTCCTGTCCGACAATGCCGCGATCCGAGCCGTTGCACCGGAAATATCGCGCAATGTTCTCTCCGCTTCCTACTGCCCCACCGATGGACACGCCAATCCGGTCAAGGCGACGCAGGCATTCGCAGGGTTTGCCCGGTCGCACGGCGCTGCGATCCGCGAAGGTGTCGCCGCACTCGCGATAACGGTGAAGGGCGATCGCGTGACGGGCGTCGACTCGTCCGAAGGATTCATTCCCGCCGACCGCGTAATCGTCGCTGCGGGCGTCAATACGCCATCGTTGCTCTCGCCACTCGGCGCGGATCTACCGTTATCGATCAGGATCACACAGGTCGTTCAGTCCGAGCCGTTGCCGAGTTGTCTTCTGCCTGCGTTCGGCGTGGCCAATGCCGATTGTGCGGGACGGCAGGAGGCCGACGGTCGCCTGCGCTTCAGCAGCGGCGCCGGCGCCTGGCCTGGCGATCCTTCTGAATGGGCGGAGAGCTCGCTTGCGCCATCGGCATCCGATATTCGCCGCGTCGTGGATCGTGTAACCCAGGTGCTTCCGATCGCGGCTCGCGCGCCGATTGCACGCACATGGGGCGGCCTCATCGATCTGACGCCTGACGCGCTGCCGGTGATCGATGCGCCTGAGTATCCGTCCGGCCTGGTGATTGCGGCCGGCTTTTCGGGTCATGGATTTTGCCTCGGCCCGGTCAGCGGATTGCTATGCGCCGACCTCGCGCTCGAGCGTGTTCCGAGGCATGATCTTTCGGCTTTCAGGCTGGCTCGTTTCGCGCGACACGCGACGACGCCGTCCGAGCTCACCTTGCACGGATAATGGATTATTGCGCATTACCGTCTACAATCGCGTTACCTACAGGAGGGCCGATCAATGAAAAAGATCGTATTCGGCATCGTATGCGCGGCGCTGCTGTTCGTACCGCCGGCCTTTGCGCAAAAGAAGAGTCTGGTCGTCGGCATGGGTTCCGCCGATGCCGGCAAGCTCGATCCGCACATCGCTTCGACCACCCCGGACAAGGGTCTCTTAAGCTGGATGTTCAACGGCCTCGTCCGCGTGCGACCCGGCAGGATCAGCCCGGAATTCATCGAGCCCGATCTGGCCGAGAGCTGGACGTCGAACCCGGCCGGCACCGAATGGACGTTCAAGATCCGCGCCGGCGTGCAATGCCACCATGGCTATGGCGAATTCACGGCCGACGACGCCGCGTACTCGATCAAGCGCGCCAGCAACAAGGCGACATCCTCGTATTCCAATGATTACTCGGCCGTCGACAAGGTCGAAGTCCTCGACAAATCGACGCTGAAGATCACGCTGAAGAATCCGGTCGCCGGATTCCTAGGCTACGTCGCCAACGTCAACGGCGGCAACATGATCTGCAAGAAGGCCGCGGAGGAGATGGGCGAGAATTTCTCGAAGAAACCCATCGGCACCGGACCGTTCATGTTCGCGGAATACCAGCCGCAGCAGTTCGTCAAGCTGGTAGCCAACAAGCAGTATTTCCGTGGCGCCCCGCTGATCGACGACATCACGTATCGCTACATTCCCGCGGATTCGAGCCGCGACCTCGCGTTCCAGTCGGGCGAGCTCGACATGGTCTACGGCAAGCAGGATCAGACCTGGGTCGACCGGATGTCCAAGCTGCCCGGCGTAAAGGTCGTGGCGATGGATCCGGCCGAATTGTCGGAGCTGCATCTCAACGTCACCGTCAAGCCGCTCGACGACATCCGCGTGCGCCAGGCGATCGCCTATGCGATCGACCGCAAGGCCATCGTCGCGTTCAAGGGTGCAGGCACGTCGCGCGAAGCGGTTTCGGTCGTCCCGTCGGGCTATCTCGGGACCGACCCAAAGGCGCCGCTGTTCCCGTACGACCTGGCCAAGGCGAAAGCGTTGCTGGCCGAAGCCGGATATCCGAACGGCGTGACGATCAAGACCATCCATACGACGCTGACCGGCATGCAGACTCTGATCGAGGCGGTACAGGCGCAACTGAAGAAGGCCGGCATCAATCTCGACATCGAGCTGGTGGAGCACGCGACCTTTCACGCGCAGATACGCAAGGATCTGTCACCGATCGTGCATTACCAGGCGGGACGGTTTCCCGTGGCCGACGTCTATCTGACGCAGTTTTTCGATTCGCGATCGATCATCGGCACGCCGACGGCGGTGACCAATTTCAGCCACTGCAACGTCGCGGATGACGAGATACGCGGGGCGCGCGTCGCAACGGATCCGGCCAAGCAGCTCGCGCTCTGGAAGACCGCGCAGGAGAAGATCATCAAGGCCGTTTGTGGCGTGCCGATCTACGAGCAGCTCCAGCTATGGGCGTGGAAGGATACGCTCGACATGGGGTACGAGGTGCAGGGTTCTCTCAACCTGTCGCCGCCGGTCACCGAGAAGACCCGCTTCACCAAATGAGCGGACGATCACGAATGTGATCGGACGCCGCAGCCGCAGCAAAGGGCCTGCTTAGCAGATCAGGATGTGACTACCTTCCTGATTCGCCGTCTGGCGTTTGCCTGGGTCACGCTGTTCGCGGTGCTGACGCTGGTCTTCGTGCTGGTGCGGATCGTCCCCGGCGATCCGGCGCAGCTCATCCTCGGCGACCAGGCGAGCCGCGAGGCGATCGACGCCCTCCGGCAGCGGCTCGGTCTCGACCTGCCGCTCTCCAAGCAGTACACGGTGTTCCTGCTGGGCGCCTTGCGCGGCGACTGGGGCGTCTCGATGATCTCCGGCCAGCCGGTTATCCGCGAGGTGCTGCGCGTGTTGCCGTGGACGATCGAGCTGACGCTGGTCTCGCTGGTCATCGGCATCCTCCTGGGCGTTCCGGCGGGCGTCTACGCAGCGATCCATCGCAACCGCTTCGTCGACTACGCAGTGCGTATTTCCTCGCTGCTCGGGTTGTCGTTCCCGCCGTTTGTCTCGGCCATCATCCTGTTGCTCGTCTTCGCCATCGCCCTGCCCTGGTTCCCGGTCATCAGCGCGCGCTCCGGCAGCGTCATGGCCTGGTACCAATCGATAACACTGCCCGCGATCAGCCTCGGCCTGATCTCGGCTGCGTATGTGACCCGCGTCACGCGCTCGGCGATGCTCGAGGTCCTATCCGAAGATTACGTGCGGACGGCGCGTGCCAAAGGCGTGCCGTGGAACGTGGTGATCTGGCGACACGCGCTGCGCAACGCATTGATCCCGATCATCACCGTCGTCGGACTCTATCTCGGCATCCTGATCGGCAATTCGGTGCTGACCGAGATCGTTTTCAGCCGCCCGGGCCTGGGCAAGCTGCTCATCGGCGCCCTCAACCAGCGCGACTATCCGATGCTGCAGGGAATGATGGTGATCTACACGCTGATCGTAGTACTGGTGAACCTGCTGACTGACCTCGCGTACGGGTTTGTCGACCCGCGGGTGAAGCTGAAATGAACGCCGCCGGGTCGTCCGAAGGCGCTCTACGCACAGCGGCGCCGTCGCCGTTCGCGTATTTCGCTTCAGCGACGCTGAAGGCGTTCAATACCAACAAGACGTCGTGGATCGGGCTGGTGGTCTTTCTGATCGTGGTCGTTGTGGCAATCCTCGCGCCGGTGCTCGCGCCGTTCGATCCGAACGATCAGAACATCCTCGAGAAGTTGCGCGCGCCGACCCTCGAGCACTGGCTCGGAACCGACAGTTTCGGCCGCGACACGTTGTCGCGCCTGGTTTATGGAGCGCGCGTTTCGCTGATCATCGGTGTCGTTTCGACACTCGCCGCGATGGTCATCGGGACGGCGATCGGCATGCTGGCAGGGT
>WNGE01017813.1_pt1 | contig 12974 bp, 11 predicted proteins | sample 5400651 | NCBI WGS metagenome assembly WNGE01 (sample SAMN13153370, study PRJNA577476) | soil metagenome | isolation source: 60 cm soil or saprolite under grassland replicate 2 | place: USA:California | collected 2016-06-15 | reverse complement strand
GGCTCGAAGAGGAAGAGGCCGTCGCCGGTCGTTCCGATGTAAAGACGCCCTCCCGGCGCAGGCGCGGCGGTCGCCAGCGCCAGACCGGCGCGCGGGCTCGACACGGAAAGCCGCCGTCGTCCCTCTTCCCAGACGAGCTTTCCGCCGACTTCCTGCAGCGAGCTGTAGGAGCCGGCGGTTCCCGCCCCGCCTTCCTGGAAGATGCCCCCTTTGAGGATTCCGATGCGGCGGCTGTTCCAGCTCTGTCCATTCCAGCGTGAGACGCCCTCGACCGAGTGAACCTCCAGAAGAGGAATGCCGGCAGCATCCGAAAGAAGCTCGGCGGACACGGGCGAGGCCGGGCCGCCCATCGGCTCGAACGCTTGCCCCGCGCCGGCCACCCGAAAAACACCGGCCGTCGTGACGAGGACGGGCAGGGAGAAGGGCGCGGAGAAGAGAGCGATCGCGGCTCCTGCCGGCGGATTCGCGGGCGCGAACCAGCGTTCCCCCAGGTCGCGCGAGAAGCGCAGGCCGGAAGAGGAAGAGAGAGCGAGCACGGTCTTCCCCGCCGGGTCGCGGAACGCCACGAGCGACGCGGCCGGGGGGAGCGGATCGCGCGAGACGCGCCGCACCTTCAAGCCCCGCGCTTCCCAGACCCCGCTCTCCTCGCCTCCGTACGCCCGGAAGAAGAAGAGCCGGGCCGGGTCATTGGGGTCCGCGACGAGGTCCGAGACGCGGCCTTCCGTCAGGCCGACCGATCCGTGGCTCAAAGTCGCTCCCCCATCGTCGGAGACGAACACGCCTTCTCCCTCCGTGCCGACGTAGAGCCGTCCGGTCGCTCGATCCACTTCGAGCGCCGTAACGACCAGGCTCTCCCGCGAAATGCGGCTCCAGGTCTCGCCGCCGTCCAGCGAACGGTGGAGGCCGCCGACTGTGGCGGCGTAGATCACGCCGGGGCGCTTCGGGTCCCGGCGCACGGCATGGGAGCGGCGGTTGGTGAATCCGTTCTTGAATCGTGTCCAGTGGTCTCCGCCGTCCTTGGTGCGGTAGACCCAGCCGCAAGTCGAGACCCAGATGTCGCGCGGGTCGGAGCCGGCGAAGTCCCAGGTGTAAATGGTCGCGTCCAGCACCATTCCTTCGGCGATCCGCGACCACGTGGCTCCGCCGTCCCGCGTGCGGAAGGCCTGGCGCCAGGTGCCGGCATAGAGGATTCGGGCATCGGCTGGATCGAAGGCCAGAGATTCGACCTGGAGGAGGCCCTCCGTTTCCATGCCCGTTCGCGACCAGGTCTCTCCGCCGTCGCGAGAGAGACGCACTCCGTCGTCGCCTCCGACCGCGAGCACAGTGGGATCGCCCGGCACGAGGGCGAGCGATCGCGTAGCGACCATTTCCTTCCAGCGCGCCAGGATCGTCCAATCGGCGCCGCGATCGTCGCTTCGCACGACGAGGCCTCCCGCATACTGGCCGGCGAGAGCGGCCCAGAGCCTTCCGGGCGTCTTGGGATCCGCGATCAAGGCCGTCACGACGTAGCCCGGGAAGGCGGGCCCCTGCCGCAGCGGAGCCCAGGACGAGCCTCCGTCGCTCGAGCCGTAGAAGTTGCCCCGCGACGTGCCACAAAAGACGGTCCCGGGTGCAAAAGGATCGGTCGCAAAGACCCTGACGTCCGCTCCCCAGATCGGCAGCCGCCACCATGTCGCAGCCGCCGCCGGCGGCGCTGCCGCCGCGGCGGCTAGAGAAAGGAGCGAGAACAGACGGAGGAGCTTCTGGAACATGAGAGGAGAGCCGGTTAGCGGTCTTCCCCCGGTTGTGCCGCCTTCGCAAGAACGCGCACGCCAGAAGCGCCGGGTCTCGCGGAGGTGCCGCGCCGCACCGCGGTCATCTGCGCCAGGATCGATACGGCGATCTCCTCCGGAGTGACGGCGCCGATCTCCACGCCGATCGGGGCGTGAACGCGCCGGAGATGCTCCCCGGGAACCCCTTCCTCGGCGAGCTTCGCAAAAACGCCGCGCACCTTTCGGGCCGACCCGATCAAACCGACGTACTTCGCGGCGGGCGCCGTGTCGGAAAGCCACGGGCGGAGGGCCGCCAGGTCGGTCTCCCAGCAGCGCGTCACAATCGCCACGTAACGGTCGCGTCCCGGCCGCAACGCCTCGGGCGGGAGCTCGTAGAGCCGATTGGTCTGAAAGACGGCCGCATCCCGGGGGAAGCGTTCGCGTCTCGCGTACTCTTCGCGGTCGTCCGCCACGGCGACTTCGTAGCCGAGTTCGACCGCCATCCGCGCCAGAGCGAGGCCCACGTGTCCGCCCCCCAGGATCAGGAGCGAGGGCATGGCCTTGAGCAGCTCGACGTACACGCGCGCCGAGCCACCGCAGATCATGTTGGTCGCTTCGCGCTCCTCTCCGGACCGGATCTCGCGGTCGAAGAAGTCGTACCATTTGATCAGGCGCTCCGGTCCCTCCTCTCGGAAGAGAGCGCCGGCGTCGGCCACGACGAGAGCCTCGAAGGGACCTCCTCCGATCGTGCCGGAGAAGCTTCCGTCCTCGAAGATCAGGAATCGCCGGCCGATCCTTGACGGCCCCGACCCCTTCGTCTCGACGACCGTCGCAAGGGCAAGCCGGCCTCGCCTCTGAAGTTCTTCGGTTAGGTGACGAAAAAATGCGTCATCCGACATGGATTGCCTATTCTAGCAATTGATGATTGACGATTGAAGATTGATGATTGAGAGGCCCCCCGTGGCTCAATCGGCAATCGGCAATCATCAATCGGCAATTCCTCCCATCGAGTAGGATTCCCCGCCATGGCCTCCGTCCGCGTCGCCGTCTTCCCTGCCGCTGGCCTGGGAACCCGATTTCTGCCGGCGACGAAGGCGCAGCCCAAGGAGATGCTGCCGCTGGTCGATCGGCCTCTGGTGCAATACGTCGTCGAGGAAGCCTGCGCCGCGGGCCTCGAGCGCATCGTCATCGTCACCGGCCGCGGCAAGAACGCGATCGAGGACCACTTCGATACTTCCTTCGAGCTCGAGCGAATGCTCGAGGAAAGAGGGAAAAGCGACTTGCTCGGGCAGGTGCGCGAGATCTCGGAGCTGGCTCGGATCTCCTACGTCCGGCAGAAGTCCGCCCTCGGCCTCGGGCACGCCGTCCTCCAGGCCCGGGACCTCGTCGGAAACGAGCCCTTCGCGGTCATGCTCGGGGACGACATCGTCGACGCGAAGGAGCCCTGCATCGGCCAGATGATCCGGGTCTACGAACGGCGAGGCAACCCCGTCATCGCCCTCCAGGAAGTCCCGCGAGAGCAGACCCGCCAGTACGGGATCGTCGGCGCGCGACCCCTTCCGGAGGACAGCCGCGTCGTCGAGATCACTGACATGGTCGAGAAGCCCCACCCTGATACCGCTCCGTCCAACCTGGCGATCATCGGGCGCTACCTGCTTCCGCCCGAGATCTTCGGAATCCTGGCTTCCACGACTCCCGATGTCGGCGGCGAGATCCAGCTGACCTCCGGGCTCAAGACGCTGCTCCAGAAGCGGCCGATCGACGGTTACCTCTTCGAGGGCCGGCGCTACGACGCGGGCGACAAGCTCGGGTTCCTGGAGGCAACCGTCGAGTTCGCCCTGAAGAGGGAAGACCTGGGCGGAGCCTTCCGGAAATACCTGAAGAGTTTGAAGCTCTAACTAATCCTTCCTGGAGTCTTTCTTCGACTCGGTTTTCGTCTCGCCGGTCTTTTCTTTCTTCGACTCCCCGCTGTTGGACTCTCCGGGCTTCGACTCCGCGGGCTTGGACTCCGACTCGGCCTTGGGAGAAGTCCCCGATTTGCCCGCGTTGGTCCCGCGGGCATAATCGGTCGTGTAAAAGCCGCTTCCCTTGAACTGGATCGCGGGCGCCGAGAACGCCTTCTTGAGTTTCCCGCCGCAATGCGGACAGATCTTCAGAGGCTTCTCCCTCAGGCGTTGCAGAACCTCGGTCTTGCGCCTGCAGTCGTCACAGACATATTCGTAAAGCGGCATAAACGATTTTGGATTTTGGATTTTCGATTTTAGATTGGATGCCGGGTGGTAATCCAAAATCCAAAATCTAAAATCCAAAATTACTCCCCTAGATTTCCCCCTTCCGTCTTGTACTGGATCTTCTTGCCGACCGGCGACGTCACTCGTATCCTGCGCAGAAGACCGAGACAGAAGAAAGCGTAGAGCAAGCGGGCGTTTTCCGCCAGGCTGCCGGGACCTCGCGAACAGAGTTGCTGGAGCGGAGTCTTTCCATCCACGGCTTCGAAGAACTCACGTTCCTGTGCGGAGAAGAGGCCGAGGCCCGCGTCCGGAGTCTTCTCGAGCACCGCCTGCGCGGAGCCCAGGCGGTGGATCAGCCGTTTGACGTTCGCCGCGCGCCGGATGCCCTCCAGAATGACATTGGGAAGCGGAAGGTCCATCCGGACGAGATCCGCCGTCCGCCGGGCGCCGATTTCGAAGACGACATCTCCCGTTTCCCATTCGAGAGCTCCCAGGACGATTTCGCGGATCTGGCCCGCGATCGCGGCGTTCAACCGCTCGGGCGTCACGAGTCCCATCTGCAACAGGACCTGCCCGATCTTGAGCCCTTCGCGGATCCGGCGGGCTTCGACCTCGCGCGCCGTCTCGGCGTCGAGGGCTCCCTGGCTGAGCAGGTATGCGGCGAGCCCGAGGTCCTTCTCGTTGGAGGCGGCGAAAACGACGGAACCCTCGTCCACGACGATCCGGCGAGCGCGGCCCTCGGTCGAAACGTTCACGATTCCGGGGACGCGGTAGCGGTGGATCGTCGCGAGGATCTCCGCCAGAGGCGTGGCGGCCAGATCACCGTGGTATTCGAATTTTCTGGACATCGTGCGGCTTGATGGAATCGTAATCCGAAGAGTCGGCAGACGGTAGAGGGAGCCCTTTAGAATGCAGGCGTGATCAGCGTCGAGGAAGCCCTGTCGATCATCGCGGCGAGTGTGGTCCCGGGAAAGGAAGAACGAATTCCGCTCGAGGAGGCCCTGGGAAGGGTCCTGGCGCGGGATGTTGCCTCGGACGCGGATTGGCCGCCTTTCGAGACGTCGGCGATGGACGGCTACGCTGTCCGGATGGCCGACGTCCCGCGGCCGGGAGCGTCGCTTCTCGAGCGGACAGAGCCCGTCGCGGCGGGAGATGCCCCTCCGGGTCCGCTGCGCCTCGGGGAGGTCGTCCGCGTCATGACCGGAGCGCCGCTTCCCGCCGCAACCGAGGCCGTGATTCCCGTCGAGAGCGCTCAGCGAGAAGAGGGCCGAGTGATTTTCGAGATTGCACCGGCTCCTGGCGCCCACATCCGCCGGCGCGGAGAGAGCATCCGGCAAGGCTCGCGGCTCCTCTGCGCGGGCCGGCGCGTCACGCCGGGGGACATCGCGCTGGCGGCGCTGGCCGGCGCCGCTACCCTTCCCGTCTTCCTCCGCCCACGCGTCGCGATCGCCGCTACCGGAAATGAGCTCGTCCCGGCCGGCGAAAAACCGCGCCCCGGGCAAATCCGCGACTCCAACGGACCAATGCTTGTTTCGCTGTGCCGCGCGGTAGGATGGGCCGCCGCGGAGCGCCGCCCCGTGGCCGACGAGGCCGCGGGCGTCGCGGCGCTCTTCGACTCGGCCGGGAAGGAGGAGGACGTCCTGGTGACGTCGGGCGGCGTCTCGGCGGGAGACTTCGATCTGCTCCCGGAGATCGCGCGCCGGCAGGGCTTTGAAATCCTCTTCCACGGCGTGTCGGTCCGGCCCGGCAAACCAATCGTCTTCGCGCGCCGGGGCGGGACGCTCTGGTTCGGACTTCCCGGCAACCCTGTCTCGACCTCCGTCTGCTTTCATCTCTTCGTGCGCTTCGCGTTCGGCCGCCTGGAGGGGGACCCGAGGCCCGGAGCGCCGCGGGTCGTCGCGCATCTTGCGCGGGACCTGCCGTCGAGCGGAGCGCGAGAGACCTATCGTGACGGGATTCTCACCAACGCCGGCGGGGTCGAGAGCGTCGAGCCCCTGACTTCCGCCGGGAGCCACGACATCGCGGCGCACGCGCGCGCAAACGCCTTGATCCGCGTCCCGGCCAATTCCGGGCCCCGGCCGGCCGGATCGACAGTCGAATGCCTGCTCCTGTGATCCGCACACGAAGACTTCTTCCCTGCGCCACTGAGGACCGGCGTGTGCGCACATCCGACGGCGTGGCGATCGCGTACACGTTGTGGCGCCGCCCCTCGAGGGAGATCCTCGTGCTCGCTCCCGGGTTCTGGCGCGTGAGGCGGGCAAAGGAAAATCTCTACCTGGCCACGCATTTCGTCCGGCGCGGCTACGACGTCGCGGCAATCGATTTTCGCGGCCACGGAGAGAGCGGCGGCGCTTACACGTTCGGCCCTTATGAGACGCAGGACTTTCTCGCCGTCGTCGAAGACCTCGTGGGCGAAGGAAAACCTTATTCGCGCTTTGCGGTTCTGGGCCTTTCGCTGGGCGGCTCGATTGCGGCCGAGGCAGTCGCACGGCATCCGCACCCTCCGTGCCGCGCGCTCGCCCTGATCTCGTCGCCGGCACATGTCTCCGCATTGCGTCCGCGTCCGTGGAAGCCGGGCGCCGCCCGCCAGGTCCGGTTGCGCCATGTCCTGCGCATGCCGAGGATCGCGGGCAGGCGCCTGCTCGCACCCAAGCCCCGGATCGCCCGCGCCCTCGCGCAGTTGACGATTCCGAAACTCATCGTGACGGCGGAGGGAGACTGGCTTCTCATGGACGGGCCCTGGCTCAGGCCGCGGCGCCGCCGGTGGATCACGTGCACCTGGACCTGCCGGGCTCACTCCACGCCGATGCTCTCGTCCGGTACGTTCCGCTGTCTCTCCTGCGCCTGCTCGACCGATGGTTTAGCAGGAACGCGCCGCCATAGGCGGCGCGGTTTCACGTTTCAAGTTTCAGGTTTCAGGAGGACTGGCGGACGTATCTTCCCGAAACTTGAACCCTGAAACCTGAAACAACTTGGTTAAAGGCTCTCTGAGAGGCCGGCTGGACCAGAGGGCGCGGGCTAGAATCGCGGCGTGAGCGTGCGGCGCGTCGTGGTGACGGGAATCGGATGCCTTTCCCCCAACGGCAATGGCCGAGAGGGGTTTGCGCGTGCTCTGCGCGAGGGCCGGAGCGGCGTCGGACGGATCTCCCTCTTCGATCCCGAGGGCCTGCCGGCGACGATCGCGGGGGAGCTCAAAGGTTTCGAGCCCGCAGCGCACGTCGCGGCCAAGGACGCCAAACATGTCTCGCGCGCCGTGCCGATGGCGATCGCCGCGTCCGCGGAGGCGCTGGCCGACGCCGGGATCGATGCGGCTGCCCTGACTCTGTCGCAGCGCCGGGAGCTCGGCGTCGTGCTCGGGACGGGCGGAGGGCCGATTGAATTTTCCGAACGGATGTACCACCTCTACTACACCAACCAGGTCAAGAAGGCGTCGGTTTACGCGATCGCCTCCGGCACCATCGGCACTCTCTCCTCCGAGATTTCGATGCAGTTCGGCCTCCGCGGCGCCTCACACGTCGTCTCGACCGGCTGTGCTTCTTCCACCGACGCCCTCGGGTACGCCTTCCGCTCGATCAAGTTCGGAACGGACAACGTCCTGCTCTGCGGCGGCGTGGATGCCACGGTCGTGCGCGGCATCATGGAAGGCTTCGTCATGATGCGAATCGTCTCGACGGGCTGGGAGAGCGATCCGCCACGCGCTTCCCGCCCGTTCTCCGCCGACCGGGACGGCTTCGTGCTCGGCGAGGGAGCCTGGATGTTCGTGCTCGAGGAACGCGAGCGCGCCCGGGCCAGGGGAGCGAAAATCTACGGCGAGATCCGAGGATACGGCGCGACCTGCGACGCGCACCACCGGGTCAGGCTGGACGAAACGGGCGAGGAGCCCGCGCGCGCCATGTCTCTCGCGCTGGAAGAAGCGGGCCTCCCCCCCGATGCCGTGGACTACCTGGCCTACCATGGCACCTCGACGGAATTGAACGATCGCGTCGAGACTCGCGCCGTCCGACGCGCCTTCGGGTACCGGGCCGCTCGGCTGCCGGGCTCTTCCATCAAGTCCATGATCGGCCATCCCCAGGGCGCCTGCGGCGCGGCCGGAGTCGCGGCGACGTTGCTCGGAATGCGGGATTCATTCCTTCCTCCGACCGTCAACCTGGAACGGTCCGATCCCGAGTGCGACCTCGACTACGTCGCCAACGAAGCCCGCAGAGGCTCGTTCGAGCACGCCCTCTGCAATTGCATCGGCTTCGGATCCAAGAACAGCGCGTTGGTGATTTCACGATAGTCCCGAGTCGCGGGTCCAAGGCCCCAGCCCGCATAATCCACGAACGACTCCGGCCGTCCCGCGGATCCCGGGGGTCCAGGGGGCGCCACGCGCCCCCTGCTCACGGATGCTCGCCGGATACTTGGTCAGGCCTCCTCTGCGATGGCAGGGGCTGTCGGGGGACCTTCTGGTCCCCCGTCCCCCCGCGGACGGTCGCCCTCGTCGGTCTTCCTCGTCCCGACGAAAAATCTCTCGCGGGAACAAGATGTATCTCGGCGCCACCTCATCTCGACGCAAAATACCGCTCATCTCTCAACGACACGCGTGTGTCTCGGCCGGGTGCCCGTGAATTATCCGGGCTAAGGAGCCGGGCCGCACGGTTCGACTCTGGACTCTGGACTTTGTATCCTGGACCATGAGTCTCTTGGTGCCCCTTCGCCGGCCCTCGCGCGAGATCCTCGACGAGACGGACCTGGCGCCCGAGGAGATGATGCGCTCGCTGGAGGACCTGGACTTCGTCAACCGCTTCTGGGGAAACGCCCGGGTCCTGGCGCGTCGGATCGAGCCGAAACTTCGATCTTCCCGGCCCTCGCGCTTCACCATCCTCGACGTCGGCGCCGGAGCCGCGACGCTCTCCCGCGATCTCGAGGAACGACTGGATCGAGCCGGGACTCTGGTCTCCGTTGTCGCCGTGGATCTGCAATGGCGCCACCTCATCGCGGGACGCGGGCGCTCTCGTGACGGCCGCGCGCCGGCGGTAGCCGCCGACGCGTTCGCCCTGCCCTTCCCGGACGGCTCGACGGACTGGATCGTCTCGACTCTCTTCTTTCATCACTTCTCCCCCTCCGAGAACATCCGGCTTCTGAAGGAGCTCGCGCGAGTGGCCCGCGCAGGCTTCGCACTCCTGGACATACGGCGCAGCCTCCTGCCTCTCCTCTTCGTTTCGATCGTCGGGCGCGTTGCCTTCAAGAGCCGCGTGTCACTGGAGGACGGCATCGCCTCTGTGCGCCAGGCCTACACGGCGGAGGAGGCCCGACTCTTCGTCTCCGAGGCTCTCCCAGGGATCCGCGTTGACCGCGTTTTCCCTTCCCGGATCCTCGTCTCCTACCCATGAGTCGTCACGACTCACAACACCGCTCGTCTCCCGTGGATGCCGTCGTCGTCGGCGCGGGTCCGGCGGGATCGGCCGCCGCGATCGTGCTGGCGCGCGCGGGCCGTCGCGTGCTCCTCCTGGAGAAGGACCGATTTCCGAGGCCCAAGGTCTGCGGCGAGTTCCTCTCCTCCGACGCCCTGCCGCTGCTCGATCGGCTGGGGGCGCGGCGAGCCCTCGAGGAGCAGGAACCGGAGCGCATCGAACGCGGATCCTTCTCCCTGCCTCGAGGACCCGCCGTGAGCTTCCGCCTGCCGGCTCCGGCGCTCGGGATCTCGCGCTACCTCCTCGATGACCTGCTCGCGCGTCTGGCCCGCGACGCGGGCGCCGACGTCCGGTTCGGTGCGCGGGTGATTTCCATTGAAAGAGATCCCGAGGCAGGATTCCGCGTCCGTTACACACAGGAGCAGCTCACAGAAGAAATCTGCGCGCGCGCCGCGGTCGGAGCATGGGGCCGTTGGGACTCGCTCGATCGGAAGCTCGACCGGGGATTCCTGCGCCGCGGACGCCGGTTCTTCGGGTGGAGTCGTGACTATTGCGGAGACACGAGCGCCCTCGGTGGGGAAGTCCGTCTCTACGTTTTCGCGGGAGGCTACTGCGGCCTCTCACGCGTCGAAGGAGGCGCGGTCAATCTCGCGGGCGTCATCTCGGAGAGTCGGCGCCGTCGCCTTCCTCCCGGCTGGGAGGCCGTTTGCGAGCACGCCAGAAAATCCAACCCGGCCTTCGACAGGTCCCTCGCGCCTCTCATCCCCGGCCCGACGGGATTCCTGGGCACCGGGCCGGTGTTCTTTACTGCCAAGCCTCCCATCGAAGGCGGCATTCTCATGGCGGGGGACGCCGCCGGGGTCATCGATCCCTTTTCGGGCGAAGGTCAATCGGCTGCGCTCGCCTCCGGGGTCCTCGCCGCGCAAACGATCGAACGATTTCTGTCCGGAGAGTTCCGCCCGGATCAACTGCCTCGCGCCTATGAAGACGCCTGGAGACTGCGCTTCGCGCGCCGCTTCCGGTGGAGCACGGCCCTCCGGCTCCTGATCCTGCACCCATTTGTCGGCGCGATTGCCGGCCGCCTCGCAGGCGACAGACTCATCCGCTTCGGAATGGCCGCCACACGCCGGTAATTGACCCGATCACCCGATCACCGGATCACCCGATTCTCACAGTCCCTTCGCCCCCTCCGGCGTGAACAGCGCTTCATCCAGCTTCGCCGCCCGGTAGTCGGTGTACTCGAGCCGCGTCAAGGTGTGTGGATCACGCGAAAGGAGATCCCTGATCTCCATCTCCGAGACGATCGTCTTCCCCGCCTTCCGCGAGAACTTCGTGAAGGTGACTTGCTTTGCCTCTTTCCCGGACGGAAGACGAAAGAGAACCCTGGCCGGAAGGCGCTCGGCCTCGTTCCACCACAGCACGACATGCGGGTAGGCGGCGTTGTGCGACTTCGCCGTGAGATCGAGCACGCGGCAGGTCTTTCCGCCGACAGACTCTGATTCCGGACGCAAGACCGCCGTGAAGTCCTCGGCGAATCGCAGTCTCGCGACATCCCCCATGGAGGCGCCTCCGAGAAGGCGCTGGTTCGGTGTGACCGGAATCGGGCGGCTTGCTCCCGGGACGATCAGCCACATGCGCGGACCGTCGGTCAAGACCTTGCGCCCGCTGTTGCTTCCGCCGCGAAACACAATCAAGCCGCGATCGCGTCCCTTCGTATAGATCTCGAAGTCGGCACTTCCCGTCACTTTGCCGTCCACGACCTGACTCGCGCGCGCCGTGATGACCGCCTCCTCGAACGCGTTGCGAGTCGCGTCCGCCGCTTGGAGCCACGACTGGATATCCGGCGCGGCGGCGGGACCCATCAGAACAAAGGCGAGGAGAAGAACCCTCATGAAAACAGGAACATGGCGATGTCGGTCACTCTTCCCGCCGCCGCGCCGAGTTTCACGTTTGAAACCCTCTCACACGTGCCCCAGCGCGTCCACGATCGACAGGCGGGCTGCGCGGCGCGCCGGGAAATACGAGGCGAGCAGCATCGTGGCGATCATCACCAGGAGACCGGCGGCGTAGGCGAGAGGGTAGAACTGCACGTGGATCGGCATGCCGTGCGTCGCGCCGGGGGGAGGAGGCAGGATGATGCCGGAGGCGTTCAGGATGGCGCGCACGAGGAGGGCGAGGATCATCCCCGCAGCGCACCCGGCGATCGCGAGCGCCGTCCCTTCCGTCAGGAACATCTTCAGGATGCCCGAGGGACGGGTCCCCAACGCCCGCAGTGTCCCGATCTCGCGCGTGCGCTCGGTCACTGCCATGGTCATCACGATCGCGGCCGAGAGGATGACGATCACGACGAGGACCGCTCCGACGAAACCAAAGATCCCGATGTAGAGGAGCTTGACCTGCCCGTAGAAGACCGCGAGCTCGCGCCAGTTCCGTATCGCCACGGGGTAACCCGCGGCATTCAAGGCGAGACGCAGACGCCCGGCGGTCCTTCCTTCGTCGGCTCCGCGCTTCAAGAACACCACGAGCTTGGAGACAGTCTCCGGGCTCTGCAGGAGCCGCGAGGCCAGCGCGGTACCGCAGGCGAGATACCGGTCGTTCAACTCCTTGATCTGGACGTCGGCCAACCCGGTCACGACCGCATCCACCGCGTTCAAGGAACCATCGGGCGTGGTCGCCATCAGCGTGATCGAGTCTCCGGTCTTGACCTGCAGGGCCGAGGCGAGACCCGTGCCGAGAACCACACCGTCTCCTCCGTCGCCGGAGAGGTATTTGCCGGCGACGATGAGCTCCCGCGCGTAGGTGGCCGCGGCCTCTGGCTCGGGGTCGACGCCCACACCCAGGTAGGGAACCGATTTGGCGCCGCTCGCCGCGAGGCCCACGAAGTCGATCCGGGGCAGGACCGCCGAGACGGCCGGGTCGCGCGAGGAGATCGCCCTGGCTCGCGAAGCGTCGTGCAATCCGAACTCCAGAGTCTTCTCCTCGGTTCCTTTCATCGCGCGGCGGTCCACGACCTGGAGCTGGCCGACCGTGCGGATCGTCCCTTCCTTCAGCCCCTCGAAGGACTGCGCGATGAAACCCCCGGCCAGCGCGAAAGCCGCGAAGCCGAAGGCCACGACGGCGCCCATCAGGACTGTCCGCCTCTTCTGGCGAACGAGATTGCGCCACGCGAGCGAGAAGGCGCTCACGAGACTCGATCCTCCTCGACCCGCCCGTCGCGAAGGAGGATCACGCGCCGCGCGCGGGCGACGACCCGCGGGTCGTGCGTCGCGAAGAGGAACGCGACGCCGCTCGACTCGTTGATCCTCCGCATGAGATCCAGGATCTCCTCGGCCGTGTGCGAGTCGAGATTGGCCGTCGGCTCGTCGGCGAAGACGATCGCAGGCCCGTTGGCCAGAGCGCGGGCGATCGCGACCCGCTGGCGCTGGCCGCCGGAAAGCAGGTCCGGCCTCACCCCGAGCTTGTCATCCAGTCCGACCGACCGCAGCAATTCCCTGGCGCGCTCCCGCCGCTCCGGATCGGCGACTCCGGCAATGACCATCGGAAAGGCGACGTTCTCCTCGGCGGTCAGCACCGGAATCAGGTTGAAAGTCTGGAAGACG
>WNGE01012001.1_pt1 | contig 12974 bp, 9 predicted proteins | sample 5400651 | NCBI WGS metagenome assembly WNGE01 (sample SAMN13153370, study PRJNA577476) | soil metagenome | isolation source: 60 cm soil or saprolite under grassland replicate 2 | place: USA:California | collected 2016-06-15 | reverse complement strand
TCGAGCTGGAAAACTCTTTGATGCCAAGTCGGGCCGCCTGATCGGATACAGAACTCAGGACGTATGCACATGCGTGTGCCCATAATCTTCAACGTGCACGGTGTCTCGCCGGCGCAAATGGCAACCGTCTTGGCGGAAAGAGACATCGGGGTGCGCGATGGAAACATGTATTCCCCGTGCCTGCTCACGCGACTCTCGATTGCACCGGAGAGTGATGCGGTACGCGCTTCCCTAGCTCATTACAACTCTTTCGAGGAAGTCGACCGTTTCCTGGGTGCACTTCACGAAATTGCCGGTGAGTAACTTTTCTCTCTTGTGCGAAAGTTCTTCCAATTTGCGAGATTTGTTCCAGTTCAAGAAAAAGGCATGAATCGTGCCTAACCGTCAGAGGCACTTCACGGCCGAGGTCGACGCCGCCTCGGGCATTGTCCGCGAACAAGACGGATTGCAGCGGAGACTCAGCCAGCGGCAGCTAACCATGATCGCGATCGGAGGCGTGATCGGTGTCGGTCTCTTCCTCGGCAGCAGCGTAACCATCGAACTTGCCGGCCCCGGCGTGATCGTTACCTATCTTCTAAGTGCACTCATCGCCATGGTCGTCGCTTATTCGCTAGCGGAAATGGCCGTGGTGCACCCGGTTTCCGGTTCTTTCGGAATTTATGCCGAAAAGTATCTCAGCCACTGGGCGGGATTCTGCGTCCGGGCGACGTATGGCCTAGTGCAAATCATCGCGATCGGAGCGGAAGTCACCGCGGTGGCGATCTACTTTGCGTTCTGGTTCCCGAGCGTTCCGGGCTGGACTTGGGTGGTTCTGGTTTCTGCTGGCCTCGTCGTCGTGAACTCCATGCAGGTGGGCAACTTCGGCGAATTTGAATACTGGTTTGCGATGATCAAAGTCGTGGCCATCCTCGCCTTCATCGCCGTCGGATTAGCACTGATTACCGGCCTGGGCTCAGGGCACGCCATTGGCTTGGCCAATTTGACGCAGAACGGAGGCTTCTTTCCCCACGGCTTGCGGGGGGTCTGGCTGGCTCTAACTCTGGCCATCACCAGCTACATGGGAGTGGAAGTGATTGCGGTAACGGCGGGTGAGGCTCAGGAACCGGAAAAATCGATTCCGCGCGCGATGCGGACGATTGTGTTTCGGCTGATCTTCTTCTATGTGTTTGCGATCGCAGTCATGCTTGCGATGACCCCGTGGAACCGCACCGGGAGCACAAGTGTGAGCGGAAGTCCCTTCGTACGCGCCTTCGCGACCGCGGGAATTCCGTATGCGCCAAGCATCATGAATCTGGTGGTGATCACGGCGGCGCTCTCGAGCGCGAATACCAATCTGTATCTTTCCACGCGGATGTTATTTTCACTTTCGCGTGGTCAATATGCGCCGGCCTGGCTGAGTCGGCTGAGCAGCAACGGCGTACCCCATCGCGCGCTCGCCATTTCCGCAGGCGGCATGGTGGCAGCGATCCTTTTGGCAATATTCGCCCCCAAGGGCGCGTTCCTGCTTTTGTACGGCACTGCGGTCGCAGGCATGTTCTTTGTGTGGATCGTGATTCTGCTGACGCATCTTCGCTTCCGGCAGTCCATCAGCCGCCAAACACAGAAAAACTTGCCTCTTAAACTGCGCGCTCATCCCCTGCCAACGTTGGCGAGCATTGCTGCTGTAGCCGCAATCGCATTGAGCACGTTCTGGGTGGACGGACTGCGCTACACGTTGGTTACGTTTGCGCCGTTCCTGCTGGTCATGTCGGTGGTATACGGAAAATATCGAAACCGATCGAGCAAATCTGGTCTTAAGTAATTAATCACCGCGCCATGTGGCCGAAGCCGGATAAACATTCCCTTTACAAGAAGATGACACTTACTTGACACTCGCTTGTTTGCGCTGTGCAAACTGCTCTAGGAGGGAGCACCCTGTTGGAGAGAGTCATGAAGATGACTTCTGTGTTGTTGCTCATGATACTGTGCTTTCGGTGCAGATACTGCTCCCCAAGGCTGCCTCTTCGCAGCCTGGAGTTGCTACTCAGACGGTGGTGGCGACCTAAATCAGTACAAGCAGTTGGATCGGGAAGCGCATTGCCCCGGATATCAGCAGGGATACCACGGTGAACCGGAGAACATAGAGACTGCGAAGTTTAGCCCCAGTGAGTGAGCAAGCCAGTGTAACAAATTTCTGATCAGTCTTCGACTCGCGCACGGCCGATGAGCGATTGGGACTCGCGGCAGCTCTGGCCCATGCTCTGGAACATCCGCACGGCCCGTTCTTCCGCATGGACCGTGCCAGCCGGCGAATTTCTAAACCTCAGTTCCCAGCGTCGCGGACCGTTTCTGCGGACGAATGTTCTGGTTCAGGCGGAAGAGGTTATCCGGATCGTAATGTGACTTAATAGCTACCAGACGCTCCCAGCGTTCCTGGTACGCTTCAGGAACCCGGTCGTCCTCGTCGCCACTCATGAAGTTGACGTAAACGCCTGGAGTCATTGAGGGGCGGAGTAGTCTGAAGAGGTTTCGAACCCATGCGATGTTGGCCGCGTCCTCAGCGGCGTCAGACCAATTGCCAAGCACGTTCACAACGAATGGCGAACTGCGGTCACCGAATGCTGTCTCGGCTGCGCCAACTCGGGCCGCAGCTCCACCCAAATAGGCAAGCTCAATCTGAGTCATCGGCGAGGGAATGCTAGCCAGCGCCTCAACCATGTGGTCAATGCTGCTATCGTCGAGAGTCTTGAAGTAACCGGACTTCGTGTAATACCGCCGGCCATGCGGAAATTCGGCATCAGCCATTGTTTGCAGGGCAAGAAAAGATAGGACTCTTCTAGTTACTTCTATAGGCTTGCAAATGGAGAGTGCGTGATCCAGACATCGGCGGCTCTCTTTGGGATCTCCGGTCCAAAGCACAGACTGACTGAGCACTGGGCGCTCACGCACACGCCCAGGCACGTTCTCGCTGTTGAGAGCGAGTCGCAAGGAGAGATTCCACTTCAAATCGTCGGGCGCCTGTGGCATGAAATCTCTCCAGTGGCGCAGCAGCCGAGGAATATCGTCCCCGAGATACAGGCTTTCGCCGAGCACCACGGATTTCAAAGGATGGAGTTTCACCTCGAATTCAGTCACGACGCCAAAGTTGCCGCCCCCGCCTCGCAAAGCCCAGAAAAGATCCGCGTTGTCTTTTGAACTGGCGTGAACAACGGACCCGTCAGCAGTCACCAATGTGAGGCCTTCGACATTGTCACAGGACAGCCCGAAACGCCGGGTCAGCCACCCAAAGCCTCCACCCAGGATCAAGCCCGAAGCGCCCGTATGCGAAACGACACCGGCGGGAAACACAAGTCCGTACTTTTGAGTAGCGACGTCTACCGAGCCGAGCAGGCAACCCCCCGCAAAGCGGGCTCGACGAGCATCGCAGTCAACGGTGACCTGGCGCATTCTTGAAAGTTCAATGACCAAGCCGTCGGCACAACTGCCGAAGCCGGCCAAGCTATGTCCACCGCAACGCACGGCCGTGACAAGACTTATAGTCGAGGCGGCACTGACGGCAGACTGAATGTCAGGGACCTCGGCGCAGCGAGCAATAAGGCCAGGCCTGTGGGCTACCATTCCGTTCCAAATACCTCGGGCACTCTCGTAGTCATCGTCGCCCGGACGAATCAGGTCTCCCCGAAACTGTCCCTTCAGTGAAGAGTAGACCTCTTCGATGGCCTTGGTCATACCCTATGTGTCCTTAGGATCCATACACGAATGCGCCGATTTCAACTCGAACTCAAGCTCTCGACGCTCACGATTTCCTGTGCCCTTATCACAGTTGCTTGATGTTCTCCCACTTTTCTTGTTCAGGGTCTGTGAATGCAGGTTTGTAGCTACACCCGGAGAAATCGTGCGCAAGATGCGTGAATGTGTGCCCACTCGATAAGGCCGGGGAACACCGGATGGACATTGGGACAGATCATGTACAGAGAATTGAAGGCCATCGCACGGCGTCACTGCCGCTGATAACCCGGCCACTGGGACTCGTCCCCGAAAGGATTTCACCGAGCTATCGCCCCATCGAATTGTCCGCCAATCGAAAAAGGACTTGGCTGAAGTAGAGTCATGCAACCAGTAGCAGAACTATTTGCATCTCTGCCGTGCTGTTGCTCGCAAACCCGACCAAAAAGAGCCAGCCCCCCGGAGGGAATCGTGGCCATCTCTTTCCGCAGAGTGCCCATGCGGCTAGCGGCCGCTGTCATCGCAACAGTGTACCTCTTGCCGCCGCCGTCAACCCGACTGCTATCGCTGCAGGCATTGGCCGCTGATACGACTAGCTTCACGCGACAGGTGTCACCGAGCTCCGAAACCAACGCCACCGAGCCGTCCGTTGCGGTGGATCGATCCGATGGCACCGAGTGGGTCGCCTGGCAAGCCAGCGGAACGCATGTCGCCCGTTCCGACGACGGCGGGCACACCTTCGTACAGACGCCCATTTCGAACCTGTTCGGGTCTGATGTCGGCGATGTGGACATTCGGGTCGGCGGGCCCACGCCCTGCAGCATAGCCCAGCGGCTCAGATAACTCTCCGCATAGATCCCGAATGATCCGGAGAACGGATGTACCACCGCCATTTCAGCCAGACAGTAGGCGATTACTGCCGCAATCGCTGCACCTATCAGATAGCTTATGATTACCCCCGGTCCGGCGAGTTGGATGGTTAGGCCGCCGCCCAAGAACAAACCACTCCGATCGCCCCTGCAATGGCGATCATCGTCAGGTGCCTTTGGCTCAGACTTCGCCTGAGCTCCTCTTGCTCTTGAGCCGAAGGCGGCGCGGAGGCAACCCCAGCTTCCGGCAGATTTGCGGCCTGCTGTTCCATCTACATGTCCTGAAAAATTAGGCCGAGTTCTCAATGAGAGAACCGAGCGCCGCGATGAAGCAATTGATTTCTTCTTCGGTGTTGTAGTGGACAAGTGAGGCCCGCACAGCACCATCGTCGGAAGAAACTCCCAGCCTCTTCAACAGGCGCGGAGAATACATATTGCCGTCGCGGACTCCAATTGCTCGGTCCGCCAATTCTGACGTGACAGTTGCCGGCTTTACTCCCCCAATATTGAAACAAATTGTCGGAACGCGACGCGCAATGTGTTCCGGGTCGCGTACTCCGTAAGTACTTACACGAGGTAGTCGCTGCAGCTCTTTCAGTAGCCGAGCGGAGAGCTTTGCCTCATAATGGCGAATCGCCTGCATGGCGCCGACCAAAGCAGCTCGACGCGACTTATTAGCATGGCCATTGGGTGCTGTGCGCCGGCCCAGATCTTCGATATAACCGATTGCGGCATCCATGCCGGCGACATTCTCGTAAGCAAACGTTCCTACTTCGATCTTCATCGGTGCCTTGTCTGGGATGAAATCTTCGCGGAACGTAGGCAACGCCTCGAGCGCAGCCGCTTTGCCCCATAAAAATCCCATGTGTGGCGCGAAGATTTTGTATCCCGAGCAGACGAGATAGTCGCAATCAAGGTCCTGGACGTCAATGGGGCCGTGCGGCGCATAATGCACCGCGTCGATGAACACCTCCACGCCGGCGGCATGCGCCATCCGGGAAACCTCTTTCACGTCCACAATGGAACCCAGCGCGTTGGATGCCATGGCACACGCGACCAGGCGAGTTTGAGATCCTAACAATGGTTCGAGATCTTCCGTATGGAGGAGCCCATCCTCCCGCATCTTCCACCACCGGATCTCCGCGCCTCGCTTTTCCAGCACCAACCATGTCGCGATATTCGCTTCATGATCCATATCAGTGACGATAATTTCTCGCCGCGCTCCCATGATGTCGGCAATGGCGAGACTTACAATGCGAATGAACGAGGTCGCATTCATGCCGAAAGCAACCTCGTCCGCCGAGTTCGCGTTGAGAAACGCTGCAACGCTCTGCCTTGCCCGTTGAATGGTTTCGTCCACCTCCACACTTTGGCGGTATCGGCCTCCGCGCTGCACGTTGCGGAGGATCAGGTGTTTCTGCACTGCGTCCAATGCTGCCTGGGGAATCTGGGCACCCGCCCCGTTGTCGAAGAAAATGAAGTTGTCCCCCAGATTGAGCGCGGGGAAGCACTCCCGGACCCACGAAATCGGAAAATCAGACATGAGTTTCTATTGCTGCTTGAGCTGCTGATAGATCGTGGTGGCGTTATCGGCAAAAGTCGCTTCAAACTTTGGGTACTGCCGGAAATCCTGGTACTGCTCCATGTGTATGCCCTGCCTGACCTGCTCCAGGCTGGCGCTCTTCTCATACAGCGCACGCACCTGTTGATAGAGATCGTTCAGGTAATTGCGAAATCGCCACAGTTCGGCCTTTGTGGCTAATTCGAAATGACCCGGAACTACCGCTTCCACGGGCAAGGTCAGCACAGCATCGAGCGCTTTGATCCAGCTTTCAACGCTGCCCTGATCCATGGCGGGTGAAGACCGATTCAAAAATAGATCGCCCATGGCGATTGCATGCTGTTCCGGGAAATAGACCAGCGCATCGCCCGACGTGTGCCCCTTCCCCGGGAAATATACTTCGGCGGTATATGGGTCCAGGTGCAGTGTAATCTTCTGCTGGAAAGTTACGTCTGCCAGACGAAATCGTGAACGGTTTGCTGACGGCAGTGAGGCGAGGAGCTGTACCGTGCGCTCGCGTGTCCAGTCTGTACAGATGACGACAGCAGCCGGGCCGACAGTGGCATTGCCTCCCTGATGGTCCGGATGGTAATGCGTGTTCACGATGTACTGCACGGGAAGCGCAGAGATATTCCTGATCGCCCGTAACAGTTTCCCGCCCTCCTCATCATTCAAACCGGTATCGACGACGAGAATGCCTTTGCCACCGATCAGAACAGTGGAATTGGCGCTCGAGTCATTATCGGAGATGTAGGCATAAAGTCCCGGGCCGATCTGCTTTACCACCGGCGCCGCGCGGCCGGGAAAGACCGCAGCAAGCACAAAGATCAACAGGATTGTTCGGAAACTAATAAGGTGAGCCAAGCGCATTGGAATTGGCCTTCTTCTAGAAACTCAACTTCAAAGCGAATTGCGCGAGGCGCGGACCGCCAGAGCCCAGGCCCACATTGTTCTGCGCCGCATCCGGGGTCGTGAACAGCGCCCCGAAATTGGCAGCCGCTCGAATATTGCTGGGAAGAGCAAAACTGGGATGATTGGTGATGTTGAAGAACTCAGTGCGGAACTGTAGGTTGACACTTTCTCCGAGTTTCATGTTCTTCAGGATGGAGAAATCGAAGTCACGGTATCCTGGGCCGACAACAATGTTCCTCCCGGCATCGCCGAAGGTGAGGGGCTGATTGTCCACGAATGCTGATGTGTTGAACCACTTCTGCACGGTGTGGGGCCCGGCATTCGGATCCCCCACCAGGTCGGGGCGATCATTGCCCAAGCCCGTCCCACTCAAGCCCTTGCCCGTGAGCACAGAGAAGGGCTGTCCCGTTTGCAATGTAAGAATTCCGCCAACCTGCCAGCCTTGGCCAAGCAATTTTGGCAACTGGTGCATCGCCGGCAGTTCGTAGATCAAGCTCCAGCTCAGGCGATGGCGGATGTCGAAATCCGAATTCCCACGCTCGGCCCGCAAGTTGTAATTGTCCTGCGGAAAGATGGTAGTGGCATTGGCACCCGAGCCGAAGAAGACCGATGCGCCATCGATTGAATGAGACCATGTATAAGAAGTCAGAAATGAGAGGCCGTGGCTGAATCGTTTGTCCAGCTTGGCTTGCCAGCTGTTGTAATTCGAGCTGACCACGTTCTCGGCCTGAAAGAGCTGCGCGTATCCAAAATATGGCGTGCGTGCAACGCTGGGAATAAACGGGATCGTGGTCGGCATGCCGCTGACTAAAGACTGCACCGCTCCAGGAGGCAGCCCCATCAGCGAGAGTCGCGTACTCAGATCAGGGGTAAGCTGGTTTAGCTGTTTTTGCGTGATAAATGCCTGATCAATCTGCCGGAAACGGGGCAGTTTTGTCCCTGACGTACCGACGTATCCGATTTCCAAAAGTATCCGCCCTGGTAATTCATGCTGAATCTCTAGGTTGTAATGCTGCGCGTAAGGTGTTCTCAGCCTCTGCTGCGTAATCGTCAGTACAGGAAAAGGCGAGGGGCCGAACACGTTGGGCCAGAGTGCTGCCGTAAAAGGAAATGGAGTGAAATAGTCGGGCAAGAATGGCGGATTCAGCATTACATTTCCTGGAATGTTCCCGATGATCGTTTCGTAGAACACTCCGTATCCGGTGCGAACTACTGTCTTGCCATTGCCGAATGTGTCCCAAGCCAATCCAATCCGCGGAGCCAAGTTGTTGTGGTCGGGATCGTAAATGCCGCCGACCTCGCCCTGCGTGACTACCCCGGAGGCGCGCAGGACAGCTAAATCAGTCTGTACTGTAGGCGCGAGAGGAAGGTAGGTTGTGAAATCCTGTGGCCGCCAGGTGCTCAGCCGCCCATGAGCTTCGCGCAGAACGGTGTTCAGTTCGTATCGCAAGCCGTAATTCAAAGTCAGATTATGGCGAAGCTTGAAACTGTCTTGTGCGAACACGCCGTAACTGCTAGTGCGGAAGTTGCGATGGGAATCGCCAACAAACTCCAGCACGCCATCGGGGAGGCCTGCCGCGAAATCGATTAGCGCGTTTGGTATGTTGGCGCCGCCAGCTCCACTGGAAGGTATTACCTGCCGTGCGGTTGGGCTGGTCAATTGCGCCTCCAAGGTTGCTCACCGCTGAACTGCCGGAGACAAATCCGCCGGCAAATGCCAGTTGCGGAATATTTCCGAGACTCAACGGAGCATTGGGTGCCCAGCCTGTATTAAATCCAAAATCTGCCGCCTTCGGTCCAGGCTGTGTAACCAGCGAAATATTGGAACGCGTGAATCCAAAGCGTGCTTCGTTCAGAGTCCTCGGACTGATTACTCGTGTGTAAGACAACGCCACCAGGTGGTTGGCGCCGTTATCGTTCACGCCATAACCAGGAATATTGGTTCCGCTCTGTCCGGGAGTAAAGGGAAAGAAAATGTCGACGCGGGCGCGGCTGTAACGCGCAGACAAACTGTCTGAGCTGCGCAAGCGATGGTCCACTTTGACCAGGAACTGGTCCGTGCCGTCACCTTGTTCAGGAGATGAGATGAAGTTTCCTGACGGATCGCTCAAATTTGGTTTGGGAAATAGATTGAACAGCTGCGCGCTTACCGGGTTCACCGCAAACGTCACAGGATTGCCATTCTGATCAGTGAAGTTGCCTGCCCGCTCCGCTAAAGTGGGGACATTCGTAATGCGAGTAATTCCCGCTCTGCGCCGGAACCCTTCGTAGTTCAGGAAATAAAACGTCTGGTTCCTGATGATGGGCCCACCAAAAGTACCGCCGAACTGGTTGAGCCGCAATGATGATTTGGGGAAACTCTGGTCGTTAAAGAAATTGCGGGCGTCGAGTACATCATTCCGGAAAAAGTCGTACACCGATCCATGCAGCTGGTTGGTACCTGATTTGGTTACAAGATTGACCACCGATCCGCTGTTGCGGCCGTATTCGGCCGAGAAAGTGTTGGTCTGAACTTCGAATTCCTGAATGGAATCAATGGAGGGAATCTGGGCCGCTTGCCCGCCGAAGTAGTCGTTATTATCGACGCCATCCACCAGAAAATTGTTGGAGGTGGAGCGCTGTCCGTTGGAGGAGAAGCCCGACACGCCTCCTTCGCCCCCTTGCTGTCCACCTCCGCCCCCAGAACTCGCAACGCCCGGATTCAGCCGCGCCAGTTGCGCAAAATCGCGCCCGTTCAGCGGAAGATCTTCCACTTTGCGGTTATCAATAATCTCGCCAAGTTTCGCGGTCTCGGTTTGTGTGAGATCGGCATTGGCTGCCACAGTGATCGATTCTGCTCTTGCACTGACACGCAGCGCCAAGTCGAGCGTTCGGACTTGATCGACACCAACTTCGATGTTTTTGGCTGTGGTCGTGGCGAAACCTTGCGCTTCGGCAGTGACCTCGTAGACGCCGGTGGGGACCGCCAGCACGCGGTACAGTCCGTTCTCCGCGGTGGTCGTTTCCCGTCGCAGACCAGTAGCCGCGTTGGTCACCCGCACCTTTGCCCCAGAAATATCGGCACCCTTCTCGTCCCGGATGGTGCCGACAATTCCGCCCTGAGTGCTTTGCCCCGGCGCAACATAGGCCAACGCTAAAATCAAAACAACTATGTTGTTGAATCTCCTGATCCACATGCTTCCCCCTCGAACTCGTGCTGCTTTTCCTGTGCTAGCTCCTACCAGGAATGCAAAGAGTTCCCCTGATTAGTGATTTCATCCTTGTAAACCACGCCATCCTTCATTACGAACTGCACGTGTTGCAACATGCGTACGTCGGACAGAGGATCGCCCTTTACCGCGACAATGTCCGCCAGCTTGCCTTTTGCGATGGAACCGACCCGGTCAGACCATCCCATAAGTTCAGCCGCGTTGATGGTGCCTGCCTGCAGCGCTTGGGCTGAAGTCAGGCCAAGTGTGACCATCGACCAGAACTCGCCCCCATTCTCGCCGTGCGGATAGACTCCCGCGTCTGTGCCGAGTGCAATCCGCACGCCGCTGTGAAAGGCTTTCGTCATGTTCTGCTTGGCGGCGGGAATAATGATGGCCGCTTTCTCCGTGATCCATGGCGGTAAATGCATCTGCGGCGCGTGCTCCTCAAACCAGAAGAGCGGATAGGAGGTCGGAACCAGGAAAGTGTTGTGCTCCTTCATCAACTGAATGCCTTCATCGTCGAGAAAAATCCCATGTTCGATTGAGTCCACGCCGGCGCGCACTGCGTCCTTGATCGCAACCGTGGAATGCGCGTGGGTGGCCACTTTTCGGCCCAGGCGATGCGCTTCTGTAATCAAAGCCTGCATCTCAGCCGGACTGTATTGTTCCAGGCGGGGGTAGACTCCGCCGGAAGCGCAGAATTTGATAACGTCAGCGCCGTATTTCACCACCTCCCGGACCTTGTGCATCACAGCTTCCACCCCATCCGCCGCGCCCTCAGCGGAGTAATGAAATTGCGGAGGCAGCAGATTGCTGTCGCAGTGTCCGCCGGTAATGCCCAACGGCGGCCCTGAAACCTGCATACGCGGCCCGATCACATCCCCGGCATCAATGGCGTCACGCAGCGCGACATCTGCGTAACCTTCTGCTCCCACATTCCGCACGGTCGTAAAACCGGCTAACAATGTGAGTCTTGCATTCTTAGCACCGGTCAGCGCAGCGCGCGGGGTGGAGATGCCGAGCGATTCGTAACCACCGCCTCCGGCGTCGAAGGTCAAGTGTGTGTGAACATCAATCAAGCCTGGAAGAAGGGTGGCGCTTCCAAGATCGATCATTCGCGCATTGGCCGGCGTGGCGAGATCGCGGCTGCCCACTGCTTCAATGTGATTTCCAGAGATGAGCACAACGGGAGAGTCAAGCAAGCGGCCGGAGGTGGGGTCAAACAGCTTGCTTGCCCGGACCACAATAGGGGTGTTGGAAGCCTTTTGTTGCGCCCCAAACGAAGCCGCAGACGCCAGTGAGGCAATCAGTAGCAGTTTCGCACTCACTTGCCAGTCCGGGGAGTGCCCTCTTGGATCTCGCAACCGAAACCCCCGTCATGATTTGGTTCGCCAAGCTACTCCACCGAAATGATGTATGTCAAGAGTATTCAGATTTACATATCTGTGGTATACCAATGTTGGTCTAGCCTTGATTGTTCCGAGGCGAAGGTGTTCACCTCGATCCACTTTTCAGGAGTTCCTGTGGCAAATACCAGAAGCCTCCTGCGCTGGCTGCTCCCACTTTCGGATCCAACTTTTCCCTCAGTTTCCCCACCAGTTCCGCTAGCACTTCCTTCGTATCCTGCTGCACCGGACCCCGCAACTTCGCCCGCTTCGAGCGTGATTCACTCTTCTTTGGAGAATTGCTATGCTTCTTCAAGGTCGATCTCCTTATCCACTGTGATTGCACCGTAGAGTGCGTTGATCACCGGTAGCTTAACGCCATCCGTGATCGGGGATCGACCTTCTCATCCCATCTAAGTCCAGCGAGGAGCGCGTGGTGTACAAAAAAGCTGAACTCAACGGGAACGTTGATTCAGAGAACAACCACGGAGGCTCCTCAAGGACATATGTATTACATCGGACTGGATGTTCACAAGAAGACGATCAGCTACTGCGTCAAGGATGCGAGCGGTCAGGTTCACCAGGAAGGCCAGATCGGAGCAACACGCTACCGACACCTGCTGGTGCGCCAGATGGTGCAGATGAAGAATCGGATCTCCGGTCTGCTGATGGAAACAGGAGTGAGCCACAACAAGCGGCGGCTGCACAAAGTGGGGTATTTCCGTGAGCTACTCTCAAGCAACGCAGAGGTGAATGAGAGTATCCGACCTCTGCTGCGGGTGAGCCGAGACAGCATCGTGCGACTGCAGAAAATGGATACGCCCTGGTCAGTTCCCTACAGCGGGACCCTTTGCTGGCGGAGCGAATCAAACGCCTCAGGACCGTTCCTGGAGTAGGACCGATCACGGCGCTGACCTGGGCACTGGAAATGGGAGAGGTTTCGCGTTTCCCCTCGATCCGAGAAGCCATCAGTTACTGCGGGCTCTGCGGTGATGAAAAGAGCTCGGCCGACAAGGTGATGCGCACCCCGCTTTCCAAACAGCGCAACAAACATATCCAGCGTGTGCTGGTGGAAGCCGCGAAGCTGCACCCAGACAGAATCATGATCTGGCCCTGGTCTATGAAAGAGAAAAGCAGAAAGGAAATGCCAATCGAGCGACGCTGGCCGTAGCTCGGAAGATGGTGGCTTATCTGCTCGCCGTTGATCGGGGGCAACGCGATTTCGTACCGTTCGCAGATCCGCGGAGCGTAGCGGCCTAGAAACCGCGGCCCTCCCCGGCGAAAAAACAACAGGATCACACAGCGCGCAGACTGCCAGGTCCTGCGGTTGCCGACTGAGCGACGGAGATCA
>WNGE01007427.1_pt1 | contig 12974 bp, 7 predicted proteins | sample 5400651 | NCBI WGS metagenome assembly WNGE01 (sample SAMN13153370, study PRJNA577476) | soil metagenome | isolation source: 60 cm soil or saprolite under grassland replicate 2 | place: USA:California | collected 2016-06-15 | reverse complement strand
TCATCCCGCCCACCCGGGTGCAGCGCACGACCATGCCCAAGACGCTGCAACGGCTGATCGCCAGGCTTCGCAACCGGGTGGAGACCTCCTTCAGGGAGATCACCGACCAGATGGAACTAGCCCGGCACGGCGCGCACACCTTCGAAGGGCTGCTGACCAGGACCGTTGCCGTCCTCGCCGCCCACACCCTCCTGCTCACCGAACTCGGTAACGCGATGTGAACAGGCACATCAACCTACATAACGCGCCTAAGGCGGCGGATGCCGAGCTGGCGGGGCTGGTCGCGGGCGATGAGCTGGCCCGGGGATCGCTGGAGGAGGCGGAACGGTTTCTGGGGCTGGCGGCGCGGGGATCGGCGTCGGTGCCGACCGGCCGCCGCGCGCAGTGGCAGGTGCTGCTCGGGGTGGTCCGGCTGCTGCTGGCCCGCCAGCGCGGGAACCTGGAGGCCGTGGCCGAGGAGGCACGGCGCCTGCAAGCCGTCGCCGAGGCCCCCGAGGCGGCGCTGCACGGCCTGGGTGAGGAGTTGCGAGCGCTAGCGCTGATCAACCTCGGCATCGCCGAGGCCTGGGCGGGTCGGCTCGACCAGGCGCAGCGGCACCTCGAGCAGGGCATCGCGCTCGCGCACCGGACCGGACGACCCTATCTGGAGTTCACCGGCCTGGCACACCAGGCAGGGGTCGAGGCCTTCCGGTCGCTTGCGCGGGCAGAGGAGCTCGGCAGGCAGGCGGTCGAACTGGCCGAACGGCACGGCTGGACCGACGACCCGGCCGCCGGCGCCGCCTACGTGGCACTCGCATCTGGACTGGTCTGGCAGGGGCGCTTCAAGGAGGCAGAAGGCTGGGTCCAGCACGCCGAGCGCACTGGCAGACCGGAAGCCGACCCCGCGGCGAACATGGGGATTCGGTACGTCCGTGCTCTGCTCGAGCTGGCGCGTGGCCGTGACCACGAGGCGGTGGCCGCCTTCCACGCCGCCGAACGGCTGGCCGGGCTCCTCCCCGCACCGCACGTGCTCCTCAGCCGGACGTGGGCACTGCAGTTGCACGCCCTGGTACGCCTGGCGAGCTGGAGCGCACCGAGCGGGTTCTCGCCAGCCTCGAAGAGCAAGACCGCGAACGCGGGGAGATCCGCACCTCCACGGCGGCGCTGCGGCTCGCCCAGGATGACCCGCGCGCGGCGACCGCTGCACTGGCGCCGGTCCTCGAGGGCTCAGCTCCCGTTCCCGGCGGTTCTGGCTGGCTCAGGCCTTCATGCTGGAGGCGATCGCCCGGGACACGCTCGGCGACGTAGCGACCGCCGGCCGCGCGATCGAGCGCGCCCTCGATCTCGCCGAGCCCGACCATGTGCTGTTCCCGTTGCTCCTCTACCCCGCGCCGGGACTGCTGGAGCGCCATGCCCGGGACTGCGCCAGACACGCGGCTATGGTCTCGGAGATCCTCACCCTGCTTCCAGACCAGCACAAGGAGCCAGGACGGCCAGAGGGACTAGCGTCAGGCGGGTCCCTCCATACTCAGGAGGATCTGGGGGAGGTGTCCCCCTATCTAGCAGAGCCGCTGAGCCGAAGCGAGATCCGCGTGCTGCGCTACCTGCCCACCAACTTGTCGGCTGTCGAGATCGCCCGCGAGCTGTCCCTATCGGTGAACACGGTCGGACACATACGCGCCACCTGTTCGCCAAACTCGGCACGCACCGGCGGACCGAGTCCGTTGAACGCGCCCGCGCCCTCGGCCTGCTCGCAGCCTCCGCTCGCCAGCGCTGACTCAGGCCCAGGTCCGCGGTCGGCGCGGGCGGGGTGAAATACGCGCTTCAGCCGCCCGGGCTCGGCCCGAGGTGCCGGTCGGCCAATCAGATATTGCAGCCTGTGTCCGGGTTCAGCCCGGGCGAGATCCGCACGTGGTCTACACTGCCGCTAGCATCATGTCCGGCCAGCGCGGCTGCCCCCAGATAAGGGCGGAATTCACCCGGATAAGGTGCGCAGGTACCTCCTCGACCCACGGCTCCAGCTTGGCGTCATCCCAGCGAGGGGCCGTCGGTGCTCGATCCCGGTCTTAGACGGCCGGCGAGCTGCGTCCGCGACGTCACGTGGAGCTTGCGGAACACCTTGCGGAGGTGATAGTCGACGGTGCTCGGGCTGATGAACAGCTGCGCGGCGATCTCGCCGTCCGACGCTCCGGCCGCCGCTAGGTCGGCCACCCGCGTTTCCTGACGCGTGAGATCAAAGGCGGTCTCCGGGGTGCGGGCCCGGGCGCGTTCGCCGGTCGCGCGCAGCTCTGCGGCGGCCAACTCGGCGAGCCGGTCCGCACCCATCGCGGCGAACATGTCATGCGCGATGCGCAGCTCCTGCCGTGCGTCCCGCCGCCGCTTGGCCCGGCGGAGCCACTGGCCGTAGAGCAGGTGAGTGCGCGCGAGGTCGACGGCCATCCGGCACCGCCTGAGCTGGCTGATGGATTCCAGGTAGCAGCCCTCCGCGTCCGCACCCTCGGCCAGCAGCGCCTCGCAGCGGGCATGCAACCCGAGCGCCCAGGGCGTTCCGGCTGCGAGCGCGCGTTCGGACAGGGTCTTGTGGGCGGTAGCCGCGGCTTCGTAATCGCCGGCCCGGACGGCGGCCTCGATCAACTCCGGCAGGGCCCCCTCGGCCGTGTAGGCGGGATCGTTGTCGATCACGGCCTGCGCGGAGGACATCGCCGCCGCGTAGTCTCCGCCGAGCAAGCCGGCCACGGCGACGATGTACCGGCCGATGTCCGCGGGCCCGCCCTGGCCTCGTGCGGCCGACTCGCGGACCTGGGCCAGACCGGTCGCGCGGGCCTCGGTGAGGTGGCCGCGATAGGCGAGCAGCAGGCCGTTGCTGCGGCTGTTGACGCCGAGCACGCCGGGACCGCTGCTCATGGTCAGCACCTCTAGCATCAGCGCCCACCTCGTGTCGGCCTCGCGGAAGTGGCCGGCCATGGATTCCGAAACCGCGTGGAAAGCCAGCGCGACCGGCAATGTCGTGAACGCCCCCGCGGCACGCGCCATCTTTTCCCAGCGGCCGGACAGGTCGAAGGTGGCCTGGTCGTCCCACAGGCTGCCGGCGGCCGCGGTACCGAGCGCGAACCACCGAAGGCCTACCGCGGGATCGAGGTCGTCGGCGAGCAGCGCGGTCACGGCAGAGCGGAACGGCTCCACGGAGGCCTGGTAGCCGAGGGTAAACCGGGCGCTGTATCCCTCGAGCAGCAGGTCGCCGACTGACGCGGAAGCTTCGGGGACAGGCGGGAAGGCCTGCGCCGCGCGGGCGATTTCCCGGGTCTGCGCCGGGCCGGCCCAGATGGCCGCCTGCAGCGCCAGGAGCATGGTGTCGCGGGCCATCCTGTCGTCGTCCGCGAAGGCCCGTGCTGCGCTGGCCAGGATGCGAGCCGCCTCGGCGGCGTGGCCCTGCGCGAAGCGGATCGCGCCCTCCAGTCGTTGCGCCTGGCAACGTGCCGTCACACCGGTAAGCCGGGGTAGGGCGCCGTCGAGTATCTTCTGGGCCCCGACTGGGGCGCCGGCCATGAGCCTGGCCTCAGCCAGGGCGACCTCCCGTTCGGCACGGCGAGCGTCGTCGGGCGTCAGGTCGGCCGCGCGCCGCAGCAGCGCGGCCCTGGCCGCGTAGCCGCCACGGGTGCCCGCGCGTTCGGCCGTGTGCTGCAGCTTGGCCGCGAGCTTCTCGTCGGGGCACACCGCCGCCGCGGCCAGGTGCCACACGCGCAGCTCCGGGTGGCCCTCCTCGGCCAGCGCACGGTGTGCCTGCCGGCGGTCAACGGCGCTCGCGCCGTGGTACACCGCGGACCGCAGCAGCGGGTAGCGGAACCGCACCGAGCTGCCGGGAAACTCCAGCACGCCGGCTCCGGCCGTTTCGGCTGAGGCCGCATCCGGGTCGATGCCGGCCTGTGCCGCCGCGCGCCACAGCCGACCCCGCTCACCGCCCGGGTCGGCCGCGGCCAGCAGCGCGAACGCCTGGGCGTCTGGCGGCAGGCTGCGTACCTGGCGCAGGAAGTGCTCCTGGAGCCGCTGGCCGAGCGGAAGCGGTTCGGGCTGTACGGCGCGACCGGAGAGCTGGTCGGCCGTGTACTGGGTACCGAGTTCCACCAGCGCGAGCGGGTTATTGCGGGTGTCGGCCAGGATGCGGTCGACGGCTTGCGCGTTGAGGGCTCCGCCGGCCACCAAGCTGAGCAGCTTACGCGCCTCGGCGTCGGGCAGGCCGTCTACCGTGATCGTGGGAAGCTGCTCGAACACCGGCTGGGCGGCGGGTTCGCCGACGCCGGCGATGAGGCCGACGCGGTCCGCGTACAGGCGGCGGGCGACGAAGCCGAGGACCTGCGCCGATTCGGGATCGAGCCAGTGCGCGTCATCGACGATGCACAGCAGCGGCTGTGCTTCAGCCGCCCGGGAAAGCAGCGTGAGCGCCGCCAGTCCCACCAGGAACCTCTCTGGCGGCGGCCCTGCTTCCTGGCCGAAAGCAACCCGCAGCGCGCCCCGCTGCGGAGGTGGCAAGTCGTCCAGCTCCGGCAGGCACGGGACCAGCAGCTGGTGCAGGCCACCGAACTCCATGCTGATCTCCGACTCGACGCCGGCGATGCCGCAAACCCGAAGGTCCGGTGCTGCCGTGACGGCGTACTCGAGCAGCGTCGACTTGCCGACGCCGGGCCCCCCGCGCAGCACCAGCGTGCCGCTGAAGCCACTGCGCACCGCGTCCAGGACCCGGTCGATCGCCGCCCGTTCGGTCCGGCGGTCGAGCAGCACGAACTCCTCCCGCCACCGGTCATCCACGCGCCGCGGCCCGGCCCAGTCAGTGAGAAGCACCGGTGACCACCGCCTTCCGATCTCTTGTGATCCTGGGTGTCAGCTAGATGAGCCGACATCGCTTAGTTCTGGTGATTTCTCCCCCCGGGAGGTCACGGTGCCGTGTGCAGTCATCACAGTGGCTCATCCGCCAGTGCGGTGGAGCTCGAGCAGTTCGAGACCCAGCGCTTCGAGCTGGGCCAGCACTCCGTACAGCGCTGCCTGGTCGACCAGCGGTCCGGTGAGTACGGTCTCCGTTCCGTCCGCCTGCGCACTCAGGTCGGGGAACGCGACGAGCAGCATGTCGCCCATCCGCCCGCGGACGCGGATCTCGTACCAGACCGGTCTGGTCAGTTCATCCATGACGTCAAAATGCCCGTTTCTATGTGTCGCCCGGCCGGGAACGGTACTTCATGGTTCCGCCCGGCTGGGTGAGCCGGCATCGCGCGATTCTGGTGATCCGCGACGGGCGGGATGTGCCCGCGGACCCATGCCAGGCCACGTATTCGTGACAAGAGGCCAACGGACGATCTCGAGTCACGGGTTTATGCTCGCCTGGACGGGATGCTCATGGACCCAGACACTGACACGATCAGATCGGCCGCGGCCGATCCTGCTCCCGTGCTCCTGAACCTGCCGCCCGCCGGTGCCGGTGCACCCGTCCCCGCGGTCAGGGGCGGAGTCGTATCTCGCCGCGCGTTGTTCGAGCGGCTCGGCCGAGCCGGGCGCATCACCCAGGTGTCGGCGCCGGCGGGGAGCGGGAAGACGTTCTTGCTGCGGTCCTGGATCGGCGCGGCGGGCCTGACCGAGAGCACGGCATGGGTGCCGGTGCATCGGGAAGAGCGCAATCCGCAGCGGTTCTGGGTCTCGGTGCTCAGCGCGCTCCAGACCGCGGCCGGTTCCACCGTGGTACGGCCCTTGACCGCGGCGCCTGACCTGGATGGCTGGGCGGTCGTCGAGCGACTGCTGAAGGACCTGGAGTCGCTCCAGGACCGGGCGTGGCTGGTGATCGACGATGCGCACGAGCTGCGTTCGGCCGAGACGCTGAGCCAGCTTGAACTGCTGCTGATGCGCGCCCCCCCGGAGCTGCAGTTCGTGCTCGCCACCCGCCATGACATGCGGCTGGGGCTGCACCGCCTGCGGCTGGAAGGCGAGCTTACCGAGATCCGCGCGGCCAACCTCCGGTTTACCCTCGATGAGGCCCGGGCGCTATTCGGCGGAGCCGGGGTGGAGCTGCCTGAGTCTGCCCTCGCATTGCTGCATGCGCGGACCGAGGGCTGGGCGGCCGGGCTGCGGCTGGCCGCCTTGTCGCTGGCCGGGCACCCCGACCCGGAGCGGTTCGCGGCCGAGTTCTCCGGCAGCGAGCGCACGGTCGCTGAGTACCTGCTGGCCGAGGTGCTGGAGCGGCAGAGCGAGGAGGTGCGCCGGCTGCTGCTGCGAACCTCGATACTGGACCGAATCAGCGGGGAGCTGGCCGACCTGATGACCGGAGGTTCAGGCGGGGAGCGGATCTTGCAGGATCTGGAGGAGGCCGGCGCGTTCGTCGTTTCCCTGGACGGGCGCCGGTCGTGGTTCCGCTACCACCGCCTGTTCGCCGACCTGCTCCAGTTGGAGCTTCGGCATACCGAACCGGGCGGCCTGGCGACACTGCACGCCACTGCCGCCGGATGGTACGCCGGGCACGGATACCCCGTCGAGGCGGTCCGTCACGCCCAGGCGGCGCAGGACTGGAGCCTGGCCGCATGCCAGCTGTCCGACCACTGGGTCGATCTTGATCTTGGCGGGCAGGCTGCCACCGCGCGTGAGCTCCTCACCGCATTCCCGGCCGACGTCACCGGGGCCGACGCGGAGCTCACCGCGCTGACCGCGGCGGCTGAACTGGCCAGGGGATCGCTGGAGGAGGCGGAACGGCAGCTTGCGCTGGCCATCCGGCGGTCCGCGTCGGTACCCGCAGACCGGCGTGGACGCCTCGAGATCATGCTGACGGTCCTGCGGCTGTACCTGGCCCGGCAGCGTGGGGACCTGCCGGCGGTGACTGAGGCGGCGGACGGGTTGCTCGCCGCCGTCGACACGCCGGACGAACCGCAGCTCAGCCTGGGGGAAGACCTGCGAGCGCTGACGCTGATCAGCCTCGGCATCGCCGAAGTCTGGGCGTTCCGTTTCAAGGACGCGAACCAGCACCTGGAGCAAGGCGTAGCTCTGGCGCGCCGGATCAGGCGGCCGTATCTCGAGTTCCTCGCCCTAGCGCATGGAGCGGAACTCGCCGCCCTGCGGTCCTATACGCGCGGAGCGCAGCGAAGCAAGCAGGCGATCGACCTGGCTTATCAGCACGGCTGGAGCGACGAGCCGTTCGTCGCCGTGGCCTACACGGTGCTCGGCGGAGCGATGGTCTCCCAGGGGCGGCTGGCGGAGGGTGAGCGGTGGCTCGGGCACGCCGCGCGCACCCTGCGACCTGACGTCGAGCCGGCCGTCGGGATGCATCTCCACTACGCTCGCGGGGGCCTCGAGATGGCGCGCGGGCGTCACGCCGACGCGATCGCCGCCTTCGGCGCCGCCCGGCAGCTGGCCGAGACGCTGGTCACACCGCATACCCTCGCCACGCCGATGCGGGCGCACACGTTGCAGGCCCTCGTGCTGCTCGGCGAAACGGGCCGGGTCGAACGCTCCCTCGCCGAGCTGGACCCTCGCGAGCGCGAGGGTGGCGAGATGCGGAACGCCATCGCGCTGCTACGGCTGGTCCAGCACGACCCGCTGGCGGCGACGTCCGCGCTGGCGCCCGTCCTGGACGGCTCCGTCCGAGTCCATCCGGTATGGGCGGTGGCGGCGGCCCTGCTCGAGGCTATCGCGCGCGACGAGCTCGGCGACCCCGTCGCCGCCGAGCGCGCGATAGAGCTCGCGCTGGACCTGGCAAAGCCCGACCTGGTGCTTTTCCCGTTCCTCGCCTACCCTGCCCCGGCACTGCTCGAGCGCCACGTCCGGGACTGCGCCAAGCACGCGGCCCTGGTCGCTGAGATCCTCAGCCTGCCGAGGGGGGCCAGGGGGGGCGGGCAGCCCTCCCAGGATCGGGGGGGTCTTGGGGGGTCGCCCCCCCGGCTAACAGAGCCCCTCCGGCTGGCCGAGCCGCTGAGCCAGGGCGAGACCCGGGTGCTGCGCTATCTGCCCACCAACTTGTCGGCTCCGGAGATCGCCCGCGAGCTGTCGGTGTCGGTGCACACGGTCCGCACGCACATCCGTCACGTGTGCGGCAAGCTGGGCGCGCACGGTCGGACGGAGGCGGTGACGCGTGCCCGTGCCCTCGGCCTGCTCGCGCCGTCTCCCCATGCGCCCTGAGGTTTTCTGGGTTCAGGGCACCAGCATCAACAGGACCGGCTTATACGGACCTGAACGGACGGGGACTCCTTTCGCAGGCTGATGTCGTGCGAAGATCTTGGTCATGGGACCCGCCGAAGGATCGGACGCCGCTGCCGGCCGGGTCGCTCGCCCTGGCGCGGGAGGAGTCGTGTCCCGTACCGGGCTGTTCGAGCGGCTCGGGGCGTCGGCCCGGGTGACCGTGATCTCGGCGCCGCCGGGCAGCGGGAAGTCGGTGCTGCTGCGGTCGTGGATCGGCGAGGCGGGCCTGATGGGCAGCGCCGGGTGGGTATCGGTCGGGCGTGACGATCGTGATCCGCAGCGGTTCTGGCTGTCGGTGCTGGGAGCACTGCGCCAGACTTCTGCGGGGTCGAGGCTGGTCCGGGAGCTGACGGCGGCGCCCGACCTGGACGGGTGGGCGGTGGTGGAGCGGCTGCTGAAGGATCTGGCGCCGCTACAGGACCGGCTCTGGCTGGTGCTCGATGACGTGCACGAGCTGGGGTCGGCGGAAGCGCGGCGGCAGCTGGAGCTGCTGCTGCTGCGCGGCCCGCCGGAGCTGCGGTTCGTGCTGGCGACCCGGCATGATCTGCGGCTGGGGCTGCACCGGTTGCGGCTGGAAGGGGAGCTCACCGAGATCCGCGCGGCGCACCTGCGGTTCAGCCTGGCTGAGGCCCGGGAGCTGTTCGCCGCGGCGAGGGTGGAGCTGCCCGAGGCGGCGCTGAGGATGCTGTATGAGCGGACGGAGGGGTGGGCGGCGGGGCTGCGGCTGGCGGCGCTGTCGCTGGCCGGGCACCCGAACCCGGTCCGGTTCGCGGCTGAGTTTTCTGGCAGCGAGCGGACGGTAGCGGACTACCTGCTGGCCGAGGTGTTGGAGCGGCAGAGCGAGGAGGTGCGGCGGCTGCTGCTGCGAACCTCGATCCTGGAACAGGTCAATGGCGAGCTCGCCGATCTGCTGACCGGAGACGAGGGCGGCGAGCGGGTCTTGCAGGAGCTGGAGGAGGCGAACGCGTTCGTGGTGGCGCTGGACGTGGCACGGTCGTGGTTCCGCTACCACCGACTGTTCGCGGACCTGCTGCAACTGGAGCTTCGCCGGACCGCATCGGGTGAGATCGCCGCGCTGCACCATACGGCTGCGCAGTGGTATGCCGACCATGGATACCCGGTGGAGGCGATCCGGCACGCCCAGGCGGCGCAGGACTGGCGACTGGCCGTTCGCCTGCTCGGCGACCACTGGCCCGGCCTGCAGCTGGGAGGGCAGGCCGCGACCGTGCATGCGATGCTCGCTGGGTTCCCTGCCGAGGCCCGCGCGGCAGATGCCGAGCTCGCGGCGCTCGCCGCGGCCGACGAGCTGGCTCAGGGATCACTGGAGGCGGCGGAGCGGTACCTGGGCCTGGCGGCGCGGGGATCGGCGTCGGTGCCAGCCGGGCGCCGGGGCCAGCTGCAGGTGCTGCTCGGGGTTGTTCGGCTGCTGGTTGCCCGGCAGCGCGGGAACCTGCCGGCGGTGGCCGACCAGGCGCAACGCCTGCAGGCCCTGGCCGAGGCGCCGGACGCGGCGCAGCCTGGCCTGGGCGAGGAGCTGCGCGCGCTGGCGCTGATCAGCCTCGGCACCACCGAGGTCTGGACGGCCCAGTTCGAGGAGGCACAGCGGCACCTGGAGCAGGGCGGGGCGCTGGCGCTCCAGATCGGGCGGCCGTTTCTTGAGTTCAGCGGCCTGGCGCACCAGGCGGCTATCGAGGGTTTCCGGTCATCGTATTCGCTGGCGGCGGAGCGCAGCTTGCAGGCGATCGAGCTGGCCCGGCGGCATGGCTGGACCGACGAGCCGGCCGCCGGCATCGCGTACGTGATACTCGCAATCGTGCTGGCTTGGCGGGCGCGGCTGGACGAGGCAGAGCCCTGGATCCAGCGCGCCGAGCGCACCGTCAGACCGGAGGCCGAGCCAACCGCGGGGCTGTTGGTCTGCTATGCCCGCGGGCTGCTTGAGCTGGCGCGCGGCCATCACGCCGACGCGCTGGTCGCTTTCCGAGCTGCCGAGCCGCTGGCTGGGCTCCTCGCCGCACCGCACTTGCTCGTCAGGCGGGTGCGGGCATTGCAACTGCAAGCCATGGTGCGCCTCGGCGAGACGGAGCGTGCCGAGCGTGCCATCGCTGAGCTCGGCGAACAAGAGCGCGAACGCGGCCAGATACGCATTGCTACGGCTGTGCTGCGGCTAGCCCAGGACCACCCGCACGCGGCGATCAACACGCTCGCCCCGGTCCTCGACGGTTCTGCTCCCGTAACTCGTTCGACCTGGTTGGCTCAGGCTTTCATGCTGGAGGCGACCGCCCGGGACGCGCTCGGCGACCCGGCCGCCGCCGGGCGCGCCCTGGAACGCGCGCTCGATCTGGCCGAGCCTGACAGTACGCTGTCGGCGTTCCTCATCCACCCTGTCCCGGCGCTGCTCGAGCGCCACGCCCGGGACTGCGCCAAGCACGCGGCTATGGTCGCTGAGATCCTCAGCCTGGTTCCAACGAGGCACCGGGACACCAGGGGGCCCGGGAGGATGGCATCGCCGGGGGCGCGGGAGAGTCCTTGGGGGCCGTCTCCCCAGCCAACCGTGCCGTCCCCCCAGCTAGCCGAGCCGCTCAGCCAAAGCGAGATCCGGGTGCTGCGTTATCTGCCGACCAACTTGTCGGCTCCGGAGATCGCCCGCGAGCTGTCGGTGTCGGTGAACACGGTCCGCACGCACATCCGCCACGTGTGCGGCAAGCTGGGCGCGCACCGCCGCACCGAGGCGGTCGCGCGAGCCCGCGCCCTCGGCCTGCTCGCTCGATCCGGCCGCACGACCTGAGGTTTCCTGTCGCCTGCCTGGGCCAGCCGAGCACGAGAAGGGAGATGCACATCTCGCCCTGTTCGGCCCGCTGCGCGGCGGGCCGGATGTCGACGAGCTCGCCGCCGGACACTTCGCGGAAGGCCTGCCGCGGTGTCAGCCGTACGAGGCGGGCGCACCCCGCCGCCAGGATCTCCTTGATACTGCGGGCACCCGGCGGCCTGGTCATCACCACGCGGCGGCGCCTTCGGTGGCCAGCTTGACCAGCCCGGCCGGCGTGAGGTCGTAGCGCGTCATCTGCGGCAGCGGCGGCGAGTAGGCGTGCACGCTCACCGCCACCGCCGCGGCGGTGTTGCGCACATCGTGGATGTAGCGGGGACCGAACGCGCGTGACCCGCCCGCCCCCACCGGCTTGGCCAGCACCTGCCCCGTCGAGGTGGCCCCCACCACCCGGCGCTCCATCAGCGTCCCCCAGACCACGGCGAACGCGCCGGCCGACCCGCCATGATCGTGGAACCCGGTCGCCTGGCCCGGCAGCCAGCTGATCACCCAGACCTCGTGGCTGTCGCCGAGGTGGATCCTCTCGTACCAGCAGCCCTCCGGGTTCAGCCGGACCCGGCCCAGCCAGCCCGCCGGGCTCGCCGCCAGCCGCCGCACCACGTCGGCCAGTTGCCGCGCGCCGAGTAGCCGGCCAGGCTGCACGCTGGTTCGTGACGCCGGCCGGATCATCGTGCTCATTTTCGAATCTCTCCTCGTGTTGATGCCACCCCGACGCATGCTCTGCGGCCAGGTGATCCGGTGCCGGCCACTCCGGGCACCGAGGCTGGTGCTGACACATCTTTCCCTCCGCTGTAGAGCAGCTTGTTGGTTGCCAAGCCTCGCGTCCGGCTGGGTGAGCCGTCGTCACGCAATCGAGATGACCTGCGGGCGATCACCGAGCGGCTGCTGAAGGACCTGACGCGGCTGGGCGACCGAGTCTGGCTGGTGGTCGATGACGTACACGAGCTCGGCCCGGCCGAGGCTGGGCGTCAGCTGGAGTTGCTGGTGATGCGTGGCCCGCTGGAGTTGCGGCTGGTGCTGGCCACCCGGCAGGACGTGCGGCTGGGCCTGCACCAGCTGCGGCTGGAGGCGTCGTGCTCGGCTCAAGAGCACTCACCGCGCCGGACACGGAACAATCCTGCCAGGGGCCTCGCGTGCCATAATTGTTGGCATGGGGAAGGCGCAGGATCCCGGACCGGGCTCCCGTGTCGACAACCCGCAGGACGTGGAGGTCACCGGCGACCTTCCGATGTCCTTGACCACCTTCGTTGGCCGAGAACGAGAGTTGGATGAGCTCCGGTCGCTGTTCCGGGAGGGAAAGCGACTTGTCACCCTGGTTGGCATCGGCGGTATCGGTAAGACCCGCTTGGCCCTGGAGCTGGGCTTCAGCGCTGGTGACCTGGGTTGGGCGAAGGTCTACTTGGTTGAGCTTGCTTCGCTGGCCGACCCGGGCCTGGTCGACGGCGCTGTGCTCGAATCGGTGGGCGGCGGATCCAGCCGCTCTCCGCTGCAAGCGGCGGTGGAGTACCTGCGCGAGGCAACGGTCCTGCTGGTGCTGGACTGTTGCGAGCATGTCCTGAATGCGGCCCGACGTGTGGCCGAGGTGCTGTTGCGCAGGTGTCCATCCGTGGCGGTTCTGGCCACGAGCCGTTCTCCACTTGACATCGCGGGGGAGCTGGTATGGCCAGTGCCTTCGTTGTCGATGCAGAAGCGCAGCGACGCTGGTGAAGCAGGGGCGTCTGATGCGGCCCGGCTTTTTGCTGATCGAGCCGGTTACGTGCAATCACGGTTCGAGCTGAGCGAGGATGTCGCTGGAGCGGTTGAGATGATTGTTCGCCGGGTGGACGGCATCCCGTTGGCTATCGAGCTGGCCGCGGCACGGGTTCGTGTTCTTTCCGCTGAGGAAATTGCCGGCGGCCTCGATGATCATCTGCGACTGCTGCGTGGTGGTCACTGGTCAGATCCTCGCCACCAGACCATCCGGGCG
>WNGE01006500.1_pt1 | contig 12977 bp, 9 predicted proteins | sample 5400651 | NCBI WGS metagenome assembly WNGE01 (sample SAMN13153370, study PRJNA577476) | soil metagenome | isolation source: 60 cm soil or saprolite under grassland replicate 2 | place: USA:California | collected 2016-06-15 | reverse complement strand
TCGAGAGCGCGGCGGCGGCCTTCCGCGGAGAGTTCTTCCAGTCGCCCCCGCCCTACTCGGCCAAGAAAGTGAGGGGACAGAAGTTCTACGAGATGGCGCGGCGCGGAGAGACCGTTCCCGTCCTGCCCAAGAAGGTCCGCGTCTCGCATCTCGCGTTCGGCCGCCTGGACGAAGCGGGACGGCTCCCCTTTTCGGTCTCCTGTTCCTCGGGAACCTACGTGCGCGCGATCGCGAGCGAGCTCGGCGAGAAGCTCGGGTCGGGTGCGCACCTGGAGGCGCTCCGACGGACACGCATCGGAAAGTTCGACGTCGCCGACGCCGTGGCGCTCGAAGTCTTCGAACGGATGTCCCTGGAGGAGCGTCTCCGGCCTCCTCACTCGATCCCGCTCTCGCAAATCGCCTTCCCCTTCGAACGTCTCCGGCTCGCCTCGCTCGAAGCCTGGAAAGTACGCAAGGGACAGCCGATCCCGTTTCGCGGTCTCTCCGCAAAGGAGGGGGACTGGGTCACGCTTCTGGGACCCTCCGAAGAAGTCGTCGCCTTGGGCCAGGTGACTCCGATGGGAACGGGCAAGGTCAGCCTCGTGAAGCCGAAGATCGTGCTCGCCGAGTAGCAGGTTGCTGAAAAAGGGTGTGGGTGGCGTTGCGAGCGCCGCGGGGTCGGACGCAAGGAGCCGCGACGAAGGCGATGCCGAGGCGCATCGGGGAGGAGCGGCGACGCCGCAGACGGCCCCGCGCGACTTTCGGCTGCGGCGGTCGCGTTGCGACCGGCAGCCGAGAGATTTCAAAGGGCCCCGGACTGCCAGGCCCCGGTCTAGACTCTCTCGGCCGCCGTTCGCGAAGTGAACGCCTGCGGCCGACAGCCAGACACGACACCCGCATCCATTTTTCAGCAGCCTGCTAGCTGGAACGGAAGGCGCAAATCATGGTAGGCTAATTGTTTATAGAAAAAGTGTGAAGGAGAGACAGAAGTGAGCGTTACCCAGTATCAGACCGAGAAGCCCAACGTCATCGGGCAGTATCGGGTCCACGAAACCGACACAGGGTCTCCGGAGGTCCAGGTCGCCCTGCTGACAAACCGGATCACCTACCTGACCGACCACTTCAAGACCAACGCCAAGGACCACCATTCGCGGCGCGGTTTGTTGAAGCTCGTTTCCCGGCGGCGGAGGCTGCTCGATTACCTGAAGGACGAAAGCCCCGAACGCTACGCCCGGTTGATCGAGCGGCTCGGTCTGCGCAAGTAAACCCGCGGCAAGCGAGAGGGGCGGACCGGCGGCTGCGCGGCCGCGGGTTGCGTCTTTGTTTGCTGCCGCTGTGCTGATGAGGAACACACAAATGACTCAACACCAGACATCCCTTTCGCTCGGGGCGCTTCCGCTCGAGATTCAGATCGGCAAGCTCGCCAAGCAGGCCGACGGCGCCGCGGTCGTCCGCTACGGCGACACCGTCGTCCTGGCCACGGCCGTCTTCGCCAAGGAGCCGAAGGAGAACGCCGATTTCTTTCCGCTCACGGTGGACTACCGCGAGGCCACCTACGCGGCGGGGCGCATCCCCGGCGGCTGGTTCAAGCGTGAGGGCCGGCCGACCGAGAAGGAGATCCTGACCTCCCGGCTGATCGACCGTCCCTTCCGGCCCCTCTTCCCCAAGGGCTTCAACCACGAGACGCAGATCATCGCGCTCGTCCTCTCCGCCGATGGGCAGAACGATCCCGACGTGCTGGCTTTGAACGCCGCTTCCGTGGCATTGACCTGCTCGCTCGTCCCCTTCTATTCGCCCGTGGGCGCCGTGCGGGTCGGACGGCTCGACGGCCAGTTCCTGTTGAACCCCACCAACGCGCAGCGCGAGAAATCCGACATTGATCTCATCGTGGCCGGGACCGAGGACGCGGTCGTCATGGTCGAGGCGGGAGCCCGGGAAGTCTCGGAGACGACGATGATCGACGCCATCTTCTTCGGCCACGAGGCGGTGCGCCGGATCGTCGCGGCGCAGAAGGAATTGCAGCGGCAGGCCGGCTTCTCGGAGAAACCGGATTGGAAGTCGCCGGATGCCTACCCGGCGGAAGTCTTCGCGCAGGTCCGCTCGCAGTGGGAGGCGCCGATGATGGCCGCCCTGACCCTGCCGAAGAAGATCGCATCGTACGCGGAGATCAAGGCAGTCAAGAAGGCGGCGGTCTCGATCGTCCCGGAGGAAGAGGAAGACAGGAGACTTCACGTCGCCAGGGCTGCGGACGACCTCGTCAAGGTCCTGACGCGGGAGACGATCCTGAACCAGGACAAGCGGTTGGACGGCCGCCGCTTCGACGAGATCCGCCCGATCACGGCCGAGGTGGGTCTCCTCCCCCGCACGCACGGCTCGGCGCTCTTCACGCGCGGCGAGACCCAGGCCCTGGTCACCGCGACGCTCGGCACCTCTGACGACGCGCAGATCATCGAAGAGTACGAGGGGGAGAGCGAGCACACGTTCCTCCTGCACTACAACTTTCCGCCGTTCTCCGTCGGAGAGACCAAGTTCATGCGCGGCCCTTCGCGGCGCGACATCGGCCACGGCAACCTCGCCCGCCGGTCGCTCTCCCCGGTCCTGCCCAACGAGGAGGCCTTCCCCTATACGGTCCGCGTTGTCTCCGACATCCTCGAGTCCAACGGCTCGTCCTCGATGGCCACCGTCTGCGGAGGCACTCTCGCGCTCATGGACGCAGGCGTCCCGATCAAGGCGCCCATCGCGGGAGTGGCGATGGGGCTCGTGTCCGACGGAGACCGCTTCGCGATCCTGACCGACATCGCCGGGCAGGAAGACCACTACGGCGACATGGACTTCAAAGTGGCAGGCTCGCGCGAGGGAATCACGGGCCTGCAGATGGACATCAAGATCAAAGGGCTTCGCCGGGAGATCGTGGAGCGGGCGCTCGAGCAGGCGCGCGTCGGCCGCCTCCACATCCTGGAAAAGATGTCCTCGGCGCTCGACCGTCCGCGCGCCAACATTTCCCCTTACGCTCCCCGTATCTTCACGATGCAGATCCCGCGCGACCGAATCCGCGACGTGATCGGCTCGGGCGGCAAGACGATCCGGTCGATCATCGAGTCCACGGGCTGCAAGATCGACGTCGAGGATTCCGGCAAAGTCTCCATCGCCTCCTCCGACGAGGCGGCGGCGCTGCGCGCGATCGAGATCATCGAAAGCCTCACGCAGGAGCCGGAGATCGGGAAGGTCTACCGCGGCAAGGTGCGCCGGGTCGAGCCCTACGGAGCCTTCGTCGAGATCCTGCCCGGCCAGGACGGCCTCGTGCACATCTCGGAGCTCGCGCCCTACCGCGTCCGGCAGACGACCGACGTCGTGAAAGAAGGCGACGAGGTGACCGTCAAGATCATCGCGGTGGATCCCATGGGCAAGATCAAGCTCTCACGCAAGCAGGCCCTGTCGAAGGAAGAGCTGGAGGCTGAGATGGCCATGGCGCCCGTCGCGGTCGGCGAAGACGAGGGCCGGGACGAGTTCCCGCGCGGCACGCGTGGACCGGGCGAGCACCACGGCCACCCCAACCGCGACCGCGACCGCGGCCCGCGGGGACCCAAGAGATAGTTTCAGGTTTCAGGTTTGGGGGCCTCGTAAAACGTTAAGCGTAAAACGTTAAACGAGGCACGACAAACTTCTCCGTTCTCCGTCTCGCGTTTTACGTCTAGTAAGGCATTTCGTCGTCTCCGAGGCCGATCATGTGCCCGATCTCGTGGACGACCGTGTCGCGAATCTCGCGGATCGCCTCGCCGCGGGTGGGACAGCAGCGCAGGATCGGCCCGCGAAAGATCGCGATCTGCGCCGGCAGGTGAGAGACCGCCGCTCCCCTCTCAAAGTACGGCACACCCCGAAAGATTCCGAAGAGCTCGTCTTCGTCCGGGATGTCCGTCTCTTCGTAGTCCTCCTCGAGAGGCTCCTCCTCGACGACGATCACGATGTTCTCGAGGTACTTCCGAAAGGCCGCCGGCAGCTGTGAGATGGCCTCTTCGACGTAGGCCTCGAACTGCCGCCGGGAAACGCGAGAAGAGCTCATGAGGTTGGCTGCCCTTCGCCAAAGAGGGTCGCGAAGTTCGCGGTCGTCAAGCCGGCGACCGTCTCGAGATCGGTCCTCTTGACCTGGGCGAGCTTCTTCGCGGTCTCGACGACGAAGGCGGGCTCGCAGGGCTTTCCGCGATGCGGAACGGGGGCGAGAAAGGGCGAGTCGGTCTCGATGAGCATCGCGTCGAGAGGCAATCTCGCGGCGGCCTCTCGAATGTTGTCGGCGGCCCGGAAGGTGATCATTCCGGAGAAAGAGACGAGGTAACCCAGATCCAGCGCGCTCGTCCCGTAGTCGGCGCTTTCCGTGAACGAATGGAAGACACCCGGCCGCTCCCGCCGCGGGAAGCGCTTCAGCATCGTGAGCATCTCCGCGCCGCTCTCCCTGTTGTGGAGGATCGCCGGCAGCTCGAGTCTCGCCGCGAGGTCGAGCATCCACTCGAGCACTTCGAGCTGCTTGCTTCGCGGGGACAGGTCGTAATGGAAGTCCAGCCCGACCTCGCCGATTGCGGAAACCCTGCCCCGCCGCGCCAGCGCCTCGAGGGCCGCGCCATCCCGGGCCGGCTCGAAGTCCTTCGCCTCGTGCGGATGGATGCCGACCGCCGCGAAGACGCCGTTGTGTCGCTGTGCCAGTTCGACCGCCGCCGCGGAGTCCTCCAGAGTCGTCCCCGGTATGAGAAACCGGCTGACTCCCGCCGCTCTGGCGCGCTCGAGGACGGCCGCCACATCGCCGTCCCCCATCTGGAGATGGCAGTGGCTATCCGCCAGATCGGGTGATCGAGCGATCGTGCCATCGGGTGATCGGCCGGAGCCCTCGTTCACTAGCTCACCCGATCACCCGATCACCCGATTATTTGACCCGGCTGCCCGGCGGGACGTCGGCGGCAACTTCCAGAAGAGAGGGCTCTCCCGCTTCGCCGACGGTAGCGGCGAGGACCATTCCGTTGGACTCGACGCCCATGAGGGTTGCCGGCTCCAGGTTGGCGACGAGGACGACGTTGCGGCCGATGAGGGTCTCGGGCGCGTACCGGGCGGCGATACCGGCCACGATCTGGCGCCGCTCGGTCCCCAGGTCCACCTCCATCCTGACGAGCTTCTTTGATTTCGGGACACGTTCGGCCGTGAGAACGCGGCCCGTCACGAGCCGCACTCTCTGGAACTCTTCGATCCCGATGCGGTTGTCGGAAGGCGAGACGGCCTGCGTCGTCTCGACCGGCGCCGTGACGTCCTTGCCGGATCCCGTTTGCTGGTCCATGGACACAACCTCCGCTTTCGCTGAAAAGCCGGTCGGCGACTCGAAGTACGCGCTCTTATCAGCGCGTGGGAAGAGAGGACCGCTCTCTGGTGTCGGAGTTCCCGTCGGAAGGCGGCCCCAGTTGAGATCCCCGGGGCCCGGATCCTCGCCGGGGAGGCCGAGCGTGACGAAGATCTTCCGGGACGTGGCCGGCATGAAGGGAAAAAGCATCACGGCAGAGAGACGCACGCCTTCCGCGGCGGCATAGAGGATCCTCGACAGGCGCGTGGACCGCCCCTCTTCCTTGCGGACCTTCCAGGGCTCGCGAGCGACGACATAACCGTTGATCTGAGTCAGGAAGCGCCACACGGCCTCGAGCGCCCGGTTGAAGGCTAAGTTCTCCATGGCGGCGCGCCACTCCGACTGAGCGGCGGAGAGGGCGGACAGGATCTCGTTGGAGTCGCACGCTTCGGGGGGAGTCCCGCCGAAGGACTGACGCAGGAGCGCGGCGACCCTCGAGACCGTGTTACCGAGGTCATTGGCGAGGTCGGCGTTGAACCGGCCGAGGAAAGCCTCGTCGGAAAAGTGCGCGTCCTGGCCGAAAGTCATCTCTCGAAGAAGGAAATAGCGCAGCGCGTCCGCGCCGAACTCCGCTACGAGACTGTCCGGCCGCACGACGTTCCCGATGGACTTGGACATCTTCTTCTCGTCACGCAGCCACCAGCCGTGCGCCCAGACGGTCGTCGGAAGCGGAAGACCCGCCGAGAGAAGGAAGGCCGGCCAGTAGACGGCATGGAACCGGAGGATGTCCTTGCCGATCAAATGCACCCGGCGTCCCTCCGGGTTGTCCCAGAACTCCCGGTAGAGCCGGCCGTCCTCCGACCCGAAGCCGAGCGCCGTGACGTAATTGGTCAACGCGTCCAGCCAGACGTAGACGACCTGCCCCGGCCGCCCCGGAAACGGGATTCCCCACTTGACCTTCGAGCGCGACACCGAGAGGTCGGTCAGTCCCCCGCGCATGAAGGACATCATCTCGGATCGGCGCGTCTCCGGCCGGACGAACTCGGGATGCTTCTCGTAGTGGTCGAGGAGCGGCGCGGCGTATTTCGAGAGCCGGAAGAAGACGTTCTCCTCCGATTCCCAGACACACGGCGTGCCGTGGACGGGACATCGCTTCTCTTCGTCGAGCTCCTTCTCGGTGTAGAAGGCCTCACAGCTGCCGCAGTACCACCCCTCGTGCCGGGCCGAGTAGAGGTCGCCGGCCTTCTCGATCCGAGAGATGAGCGCCTCCACCCCTGTCCGGTGCCGTTTTTCCGTCGTGCGGATGAAGTCGTCGTTGGAGATCTCGAACTTCTTCCACAGATCGTGGTAGCGCGCGACGACCCTGTCCGCGAGCGCGATCGGCGTCATTCCCTGCGCCGCGGCGGCCTTCTCGATGTTCTGCCCGTGCTCGTCGGTGCCCGTCAGAAACCGCGTCTTCTCGCCGATCAGGCGGTGATACCGCGTCGCCGTGTCCGTCACGACGGTCGAGTAGATGTGCCCGATGTGGGGCAGGTCGTTGACGTAGTAGATCGGCGTCGTCGCGTAGAAGGTCTTCATCGAGTCGAGGAAGATACCTTAAGACTGAAGACTGAAGACTGAGGACTGAGGGCTGAGGACTGAGGACCGAGGACTCGAGCAAGCAATCAGCCGAAAGGCAGCTTCCGGGCGATAGCCAGTGAAGTCCTCAGTCCCGAGACCTCAGTCCTCAGTCCTCAGTCCTCAGTCCTCAGTCCTCAGTCTCCTCCTGAGCATGACCTACATCAACCCGGCCTCCCGGAACGAGACGCACCCTTCGCGCCCTACCACGATGTGGTCGAGGAGGCGTAGCCCGACGGATTCGGCCGCCGCCGCGAGGCGACGCGTGAATTCCCGGTCCTCCCGCGAGGGGGACGGATCACCCGACGGATGGTTGTGGTACAGGATCACGCCCGCCGCGTTGGCGAGAAGCGCTCGCTTCAGGATTTCGCGCGGCTCGACGACCGCCCGATCGAGTGTGCCCCGGTAGATCTCCGGGTCATCTCGCAGGAGGCGGTTGCGCGCGTTCAGATACAGCACGCCGGTCCGCTCCTGAGCGCCGTCCCCGCGCGCACGCCGCAGGTAATCCTTGACGAGTGAAGGCTCGTTTAAGAGGTCGCGACCCGAGAGGGACTCCGCGGCCAGTCTCCGGCCGATCTCGAGCGCCGCCTCGATGACCGATCCCCGGGCCTTCTTGACGCCGCGCTCCCGGCGCAGCTCCGCCCCCGAAAGCCCCGCCAGCCCCGCGAGCCCTCCATGCGCCGTCAGGATCCGCCGCGCCGAGTCGAGCGCGCTCTCGCCCCGGATCCCCGACCCGAGCAGCAGCGCCAGCAATTCCTCCCCCGACAGCGCCGCCGCCCCCAGCCGCGCGAGCCTCTCCCTCGGCCGCTCGTCCGAGGGTAGATCCGATATCCGAAACACGACCCGACTCGATTGTTCCGTCATGAATGTGGCCGCGAGACGGCCGGCCGCGGGACCGCGAGGACGCGATCATAATCTCACAGAATGGGCGCCTCACCGCAGTCCGCTCTGCGGACGTTTCTTGTGGCCGTCGGAGTCCTGTTGCTGGCAGCGGGCATCTTCTGGCCTTTCGTGTCACGGTATTTCGGGAGATTGCCGGGGGACATCGTGGTGCGGCGGCCGGGGTTTACGTTTGCCTTCCCGATCGTCACTTGCCTGGTGCTGTCGCTCCTCTTGACGCTGCTCCAGTGGGTTTTTCGGCGATGAGGCGAGAGTAGAGGGCCTCGGTCCGGTCGAGCCGAACTTCCGAAGAGAAGGCTTTCTCGACGCGCTCTCGGCCGCCGCGGGCAAGACGCTGCGCGAGCGAGGCGTCGGTCAGGAGACGTCGGACGGCGGCTGCCATCGCGGCGGGATCGCGCGGGGGAACGAGGAGGCCGGAGTCGCCGTCGACGACGAGCTCCGGGTTGCCACCGGCGGCACTGGCGATGACGGGGACACCCAGGGCCATGGCTTCGCGGAGCGTGCCGGTGATGCCGAGACCTTCGTAGGAGAGGTCGGCGACGATGTCCGCGGCGGCGAGCACGTCGGGCATGTCGGAGCGGAAGCCGATCGGGACGACGCGGTCCCCGATCCCCTTTTCCCGGGCGAAGGACGCGACCTCCTCTTTCTTCGCCTCGTCCTCGCAGGCCACGATAGCCGTCTTCAACTTCGGGAATTCCGGCGCCAGAAGGGCCGCCGCGGTGATCAGGTCCCGCCAGCCCTTCCACTCGCGCGCGCCGACCTGAACGAGGAGCGTCTCATCCGAAGTCACGTTCCACTCGCGGCGGACGCGGTCGCGGTCGGTCATTGCCGGATCGAAGCGCGAGAGATCCACGCCGGCGTAGATCACGTTCACCTTCTCAGACGGCAGCTTCCCCGACGCCACGACCACCTTCTTGATGTCTTCGCAGACGGTGACGACGGCGTCCATCCGCACATGGAACTTGATGCGATTGAACATGTCGAGCGGAAAGGAGACGCCGCGGTTGACGACGATCACTGGCCGCCGGCGCGCAAAGTACGTCGCGAAGAGGGCCACGGAGTGCGCGATCCCCTTGTGAGCGTGGACGACGTCCACCGCGCGGTCGTCGAAGACCCTCGCCAGCCGGAGGGCGCTCGAAAGATCGAACTCGTGTTTCAACGCCAGGGGAATGAAGTCGAGCCCCTCCTCCCGCGCACGCGCCCGGACATCTCCGACCGGCCGCGAGACGATCGCCACGCGATGTCCGCGCGCCGCGAGCCCGCGCGCGAGCTGGAACATCTGCACGACGCTCCCCGTGGAAAACAGCCCCTTCTCGAGAATCTGAAGAACGGAGAGAGGGCGGGATGCTCTCATCTGACCCGGTCGTGCCCCGCGTGCCGTAGGGGCGGCCCTTGCGGCCGCCCGCCCCTGCGCGATACACCACAAGGGCAGGACCGCCGTGCTTCCTCGTCACACCAACATCCCCAAAGACCATCCCCCACGATCGATCGGGCTTTAGGGGACCACGAGAGGCGGGCGGGCGCGAGGCCCGCCCCTACGACACCGGGGAGACCGTCGTTGGATGGGATGGCGTACTGGAGGTCGGGGCAGTCTCGACGACGCGGCTTGGCCGCGAGGGGCGGGCGGAGGCAAGCCCCGCCCCTACAGCACGAGGGGGCCGACGTGAGATCCCCGATCGAGCTAATCCCCATCCGGCCAATTGCGTGTGGCGGAGTCAGGGACGAGGACGATCTTGCCCTGGTGGTTACTCTTTTCCAGGCGCTCGTAGGCTTCGACGGCCCGGGAGAAGGCGAAGGTGCTGTCGATACGCGGGGTGAGCTTGCCGGCTTCGACCGCCGAGAGCATGGCGCGAAACTCGCGGTCGTTGGCCATCGTGGAGCCCAGGATCGAGAGCTGGTTCCAGAAGACGAGCCGCAGCTCCTCTTTCGGATTTGGGCCGGTCGTGGCGCCGCAGGTGACGATGCGGCCACCCTTCGCGGCGCATTTCAAGGAGGTCATCCAGGTCCTGTCTCCGACGGAATCGATCACGACGTCCACGCCGCGCTTGCCGGTCAGGGCGCGGATCTCCTTGGCGACGTCCTGCTTGCCGTAGTCGATCACGACTTCGGCGCCGGCTTCCGTCAACCGTCGAGCCTTCTCCTCGCCCGAGGTCGTGGCGAAGACCCGCGCTCCGACGAGCTTCGCGACCTCGAGCGCCGCCCCTCCGGCTCCGCCTCCCGCCCCGTGGATCAAGACCGTCTGACCCGGCCGGACGTCGCCGCGTGTGATGATCATCCGCCACGCGGTCTGGTAGACGAGCGGGAAGGCCGCCGCGTGCTCGAAGGAGAGCCGCTCCGGCATCGGGAAGACGTTTCTCGCGGGGAGAACGACCGCCTCGGCGAATGTGCCGGGCACGTGCTCGCCCAGGATCTGGAACCGAACGCAGAGGCTCTGCTCTCCGGCGCGGCAGAACTCGCACTCGTTGCAGTAGAGACCCGGCTGGAGAATCACGCGGTCGCCCGGCGAGAAGCCTCCGACCCCTGCGCCCACGGCATCCACGACTCCCGCTCCGTCCGCTCCCGGGATCTGAGGCAGCGGCACTCCGGGAATCCCGTCGCGGACGAAGATGTCCAGATGATTCATGGCAGCCGCGCGGATCGCGACGCGGACCTCTCCCTCGCGCGGCTCCGGTCTCTCCAGGTCGCCGTACTCGAGGACCTCGTTGCCGCCGTGCTTCTGGAAGAAAACAGCTTTCATATCGACATAAGGCGTAAGGCGTCAGGCGTAAGGCGTCAGGCGTCAGGCGAGGCCTCTACGTCTTCGCGCTCCTCATCCGAGCTCTTCAATATCACGGACTTCGCCTAACGCCTCACGCCTGACGTCTCACGACCCCCGGGCTCAATTGAGGTAGCCCAGGGATTTCAGCTTCTCCAGGTACTCCCGATCGGTCGCGGCGGAGCGAGCCGGCTCCTTGGCGCGACGCGGACCGTAGGTCGAGACCGTCGCCGTTTCGAGGGTGCCGGGAGGGAAGAGCGCGGCGACGGGACGACCGGCAAGCTCCGCCGCCGCGGGCACTCCGGCCCGCGCGAGAATCGAGGCAGCGACGTCCTCGGGGCGGATGCGGAGAGTCTTGACCGGCTGGCGTCGGTCGAAAATGACCATGCGTCCCAACGCGAACGGTGCGGCGTGGCTGTCCACCGCGAGGATCACGAGAGTTTCCTGCCCGGCGACCGCGCGCGAAACTTCGTCCTCGAGATAGCGGTGTAACTGATCCGTCGCCCGCAGGCGCTCTTGCGACCTGACCCTGTCCCGAAGAATGTCCAGGCCCGGAAGATAGACGGTGACGACCTGCTGGCCGCCGCGCCGGCGCAGCTGGAGGGCGTCGATCGCCCGCCGGTCGGCGGAGATCCCGTCGATGGCCCCCGCCAGAATCTGCTCGTTGCCGACGACATCGGCGCCCGGCCAGGGACCCGAAGCCCACCATCCCACCGCGACCGCCGGCAGTCCTGCCGAGGCCGCGACTTCCCAGAACGTGAGGCGATGCCGGTCGGACGCCGACACCGGCGAGTTCACGACGAGCCGCAGGGCAGGACCGAGCCGGCGCAGATACCACGCGGTTCCGAGGGGCGGGCGCAGGCCGGAGGGCGATCCTCGCGGCCGGACTCGGGCGAGGGCCCGCACGCCATGACGGGACGACGGCTCTCCCGTTGCCAGATCGGTCCAGACTTCCGGCGGAGTCGCCGCCTTCGCGGGCCACCAGCCGGTGACCCCGGTCGCGAGAAGCTCTCGAAGACCGGAGAGGCCGTCGGAGGCGGGAGCGTCCAGTGCGAGCCCGTCCACGGCGATGACGGCGACCGCGCCGCCGCGGGGCGAGGGCAGTACCGGAGGCGTGGGCGGGCGCTTTCGCCAGGAGGACGAAGAGAAGATCGCCAGGGCGATCAGGACCCCGGCGACGGCGGCCGCGAGAAAAACCCGGCGGCGTGGCCGGCCGGGCAACAAGCGGGAGTGCGCGTAGGCGCGGGCGAGGAAACCGGAGCGCACGCTTCTGGCGAGAATCAACGCCGCGAGCGCGACCGGCGCTCCCCAGAGCAACGCTCGCGCGGGAATTTCGCGGGAGAGGCTGTAGGCCCCTCCGATCCAGAGAAAGAAGACCGCCGTTGCCGCGGCGAGGCCCAGGGCGGTTGCCGTGCCCGCCGGGGCCCGGGAGCGGTCGGCGATCACCCCAAGAAGAATCGCCAGGATTATCGCGATCAGGAGGTCCGCGCAAAAGAGATGGACGAGAAGCGCCGCGACCGCGGTCAGAGAATCTCCGAAGCCCGCCTCGCCGGTTTCGACGGCCGCCAGCGAGGCGACGGCCGCCGCGAAAGCGCCGAGGAGGATCGCGGGAAGGAAGAGACCGCCGAGGCCGGCGAAGGCGCGGCGAAAGACGTAGCGCTCGACACTGCCGTTCAAATAGCCGAGCTCGCGCAGGCGCCGGCGGGCTTCGTCGAGGGAGAGCGGAGAATTCGTGCTCACAACGGATCTGGACCAGGGCCCGCGGTCGTCCTCGGTGCCGTAGGGGCGGCCCTCCCGGCCGCCAGCCTCGCGTCGTCGTCAGAGCCTCGTTGTCGCGGGCGGGGCCAAGCCCCGCCCCTACGGCACGAGGAGCACGAACCGGGACCCGCGGTTGGTTCCCCCGTCATCTCTCTCTATTCCGGACGACTCGGGCGAGATCGGCGAGTACCGCGGCCTTCTTGCCGAGGGGCAGGAGGGACGTCACGGCGGATTCGAGGAGCTCTTCGACGAGCTTGCGGGAGGAAGCCAGACCGAAGAGCGTCGCGAAGTTCGCGCGGTGCGCGTCGCGCCGCGTGTCCTTGCCCATCCGCTCCGGGTCTCCGGAAAGATCGAGCATGTCATCGGTGATCTGAAAGGCCAGGCCGAGGTTGCGCGCGAAGAGTGTCAGCGCTTCGAGAGTCTCCTCGCCCGCCCCGCCCGAGAGCGCCCCCGCCTTGACCGCCGCCACGAAGAGAGCACCTGTCTTGCGCGAGTGAATCGCCTCGAGGTCCTCGAGCGTAAGGCTCGCGGGGTCGGCCCCGAGGTCCGCGGCCTGGCCGGCGCAGGAGCCTTCCGCGCCGATCGCGCGGGCCAGCTCCTCGACGACTCGCGCGCGCGTTCGCGCCGGCGTCTCCGGCGCCTGCGAGGCGA
>WNGE01006499.1_pt1 | contig 12979 bp, 9 predicted proteins | sample 5400651 | NCBI WGS metagenome assembly WNGE01 (sample SAMN13153370, study PRJNA577476) | soil metagenome | isolation source: 60 cm soil or saprolite under grassland replicate 2 | place: USA:California | collected 2016-06-15 | reverse complement strand
ATGAGGCGGCTCACGAGCTCCTCCGGATCGGTCGGGTCCCAATCAGGCCCTTCGCCACGCAACGGATCGGTGACGGCCGGGTCGACGACGATGAGGTCGGCTTCCTTGCCCGGCTCCAGGGAACCGGTCACGTCGGCTTGCCCGAGAGCCGCGGCTCCGTCCAGGGTTCCAAGACGAAGCCATGCGAGCGGGTCCAGGACGGCCCGGTCGTCGAGCCCTGCGGCCCGCCGGGCCACCTGCGCGTATGCCCCGATCCGCATCGCCCCGAAGATGGACAGGTCCGGCCCGCCGGCCACATCCGAGCCCAGCCCGACGCCGATCCCCGCGTCCAGGTACCTGGCCAGCGGCATCATTCCCGAGGCCAGGAACAGGTTGGACGCCGGGCAGTGCGCCACCCGCGCCCCTGACTCGGCCAGGCGCGCAACCTCGCGATCCGAGAGATGCACGGCATGCGCGAGCACCGCGTGCGGGCCCAGCGCGCCGGCCCGATCGTAGACGTCGAGATAATCCATGGCCTCCGGAAAGAGCCGCAGCACTTCGGCGATCTCGCCGGCGTCCTCGGCCAGGTGCGTCTGCCACAGGGCGCCGGCCTCGGCCGCCAGGCGAGCCGATTCACGCAGCATCTCGGCCGTGCAGGTGACGGCAAACCTCGGCGTGAACGCGTAGCGCAGCCGCCCGGCGTCGCGCATGTGCCAGCGCGAGCAGAGATCGGCCGACTGGCAGAGCGACAGCTCCAGCGTCTCGGCAGGTGTCCGGTCGCCCTCGTCGTAAGTGAACCGGTCCATCATGACCTTCCCGATCGTGGCCCGGATGCCGTGCTCCTGGGCCGCCCGGAAGGCGGCGTCCAGGCTCGGCTCCCAGAGGGCGCCGTACAGGAGAACCGTGGTCGTGCCGGCCGCCGCGAACGCCCGAAAAGCCGCCGGCGCGATCCGCTCGGCCGCATCCACGTCGAAGTCGTGCTCGAGGGGGAAGACGTACCGCCGCAGCCAGTCGAGGAGCGTCAGCCCGAAGCCGACGCCGGCGTTCGGGATCTGGGGCAAGTGGGCGTGGAGGTCGACCAGGCCCGGCATGATGACCCACGGCCGGAGGTCGATCGCGCCGTCGATCTCACGCGGTCTGCCGGTTGCCGGCCCGATGGCGGCAATCCGCCCGTCGGCCTCGACCTGGATCAGGCCGTCAGGCTCATGGCGCGTCCCGCCCTCGGCGAGCGGGCTGATGATCCGTGCGCGAAGCGCGAACGGCGGTCGTTGCGGCAGTTCGGGGGTCACCGGCCGCGATGCTAGCACGCACCTCCCGCGCGCCTGCGGCCCTCACGCCTCGTCGTCCCGACCGCCACCGGACGGCACCGATCCGGCGGTTCGTTGTGCCATGGCAGCAGAAACTGGTCCCAGGGACCTCCGGCCAGTCGTCAGGGCCGGGGCTCGCTGCCTACACTGCGGCACCGTCGCGGCGCCGCCCACAGGAGTGCGGATGAACAATGGCCTGTTGAGCACGATCATCCTCATCGCGATCATCGGCAACATCGCACTCATGTCATTCATCGTTCTTCCGTTGATCCGGCGACGCCGAGCGGCCAGATCGTCAAACCCTGGCGCGATCCAGATCGAGAGCACGGCGGCGCCAATGGCGCCACCGCCCCGGATCGACCCGGCCGAGACCGAGGACGCCACGGCACCGGATCGTACGGCGGACGGCGTGTCGATCTCGACCACAGAACCAAGCCAGCCTCCCGACGCAGGAGACCAAGAGCCCGACATGGATCGCACCGACGACGAACCGGCCCGACCGCCTCGCTGGGCGCTGCCGCCCGACGACCGCCCGGCGGATGCCATCGAGGCATTCCTGTCGGACGTCCGCCAGGCATCCGCCGAGATCGAGGCGGCTGCGCCCGATGTGCTGCCGGCGGCCTCGGGAGGGACTGGTCGGACGGAGGGCTGGTCCCGGCCCGCGGATCGCGGCCCGGACCCGGCGGCGCTCGCGGATCCGGTGACCGGCCTGGATGGACCGGCCGCCTGGTCGCACGCCGTCGCCCAGGAGGCCGCTCGCTCCTCGCGATACGGTCGACCCGTGGCCGTCGTGATCGCCGAGCTCGACGGGCTCGGCCGGCTCGAAGAGCGGTTCGGCTCGGGGGCGGCAGACCGCCTGATCCCGCCGGTCGCCGACGTCCTGCGGCGGAGTGCCCGATCCGCCGACACGATCGCGCGCCTCGACCGCGTTCGGTTCGGGCTTCTCCTCCCGGAGACCGACGAGATCCAGGCGATCAACCTCGTCGAGCGGATCCGCGCCGGCTGCGACCGCTGGCTGGCCGCGGGTGCCGTCGCCGTTCGCCTGTCGATCGGCTGGGCCAGCCCGCCGCTCGGCGGTGACCTGGGCGACGCGCTGGGTGAGGCCGAGGAGCGCATGCATCGCGAGCAGCGCCGGCCGGCCGGCTGACTGTCGCGCTCCTGAGCGCCTGTCACACCGCGCAGCACTCGCGACGAGCGGGCCCTATTGGAGCAGGCTCTCGTCCACCAGCTGGTCGATCGTTGGCGATGCGCCCGAGATCGGCGAGTCGGACAGGCCGGCCATGAAGGCCACCGACCTGGTCCAGGCCGCCCGGTCGATCGCGCCCGCACCGTGGGCCTTCGTGTAATCGCTGGACCACGTCTCGATCGTCGCCTTCAGGATCGCGAGCTGCGTGGTGGGCTCCTTGCCCAGGTCCGGGACGACGGCCACCGCCGCGTCCAGCCCCTTCTGCGGGTTCGCGGCGACGTCCTTCATCGCCCGGAGCGTGGCCCCTATGAACGCCTTGAGCGGGTCGCGTTTCGAGCCGAGGGCGACCCCCACGATGAGCCCGTTGCCCGGCAGCGGCACGGTCTGGTCGACGTGCAGGATCGTCGCCGGCGTCCCCGAGAGCTCGAGCTGGACCGGCTCGTTATTCACGAAGCCCGTCGCCGCGTCAACGGCCCCCTGGGCCAGCGCCGCTCCCTGGCCGTAGTCGGGGTAGAGCTGGATGTCGAGATCCGACGGCTTCAGGCCGGCCGAGCCCAACAGCGCCTGGAGCATGATCCAGCCGCTGCCGTACTTGCCGGGCGTGCCGAGCCGCTTGCCGCGGAGGTCGGCCGCCGTCTTGATCCCCGACGAGCCCTTGGCATAGACGATGTTCGGGAACTGCGCGTAGATCGTGGCCACGTAGTGGATGGGGATGCCCTGGCTCACGGCCGGAATGACGCTCGTACCGTCGGCGATGCCGATGTCGATGGCGCCCTGGCCCAGGAGCTGGATGACGTCGGTGTCGGTCTGGTTGTTGAACGTCACGTCCAGGCCGGCGTCACGGTAATAGCCGGCCTGCCGGGCGAGGTAGAACTGAGCGAACTGCACGCTCGGGATATAGCCCAGACCGACGGTCAGCCTGGTCCGCGCGGCGGATGACGCCGAGGGAGTCGCGCCCCCGCCGCAGGCGCTCGCGAGACCGACGACGAGTGCGATGAGGACGGACAGGCGATTCACGCGCCCTCCTGGCAACTTGGTCAGCCCCGGTCGCCGACGAGGCGGCGCTCCAGGACGACGACGACGAGATAGAGGGCAACGCCCAGCAGCGCGATCGTGGCGAGTGCCGCGAACTCGAGCGGGATGTCGAACAGGCTTCCTTGAGCAAGGATGACGAGCAGGCCGAGGCCGCGGTCGGCTCCCGACCACTCGGCGATGACCGCGCCGATGACGGCCAGCGTCACGCCGACGCGCAGTCCTCCGAAGATCGACGGGAGGGCTCCCGGGATCTCGATGCCCAGGAGCAGCTGCCGCCGCGAGGCGCGGAATGCCCGGCCCATCTCCAGGAGGTCGCCGCTGACCTGCCGGATGCCGACCATCGTGGCGACCGCCACGGGAAAGAAGACGATGATCGCGCACATGATGACCTTCGACAGGAGCCCGCTCCCGAACCAGAGGACGAACAGCGGGGCAAGCGCCAGGACCGGCGTCGACTGCGCGGCGACGATGTACGGGGAGAAGACCCGCTCGGCGAGGTGCGATCGAGCCAGGGCGTAGCCCACGATGACGGCGGATCCGGCGCCCGCTACGAAGCCAAGAGCGATCTCGGTCAGTGTGGTCGCGGCGTGGGGGGTCATGGTCCCCTCGGTCCAGGCTCGAACGAACCGGGCGGCCACCGTTTCGGGAGCCGGGAGCACGAACGGCTTCCAGTCGCCGATGACGACGACAGCCTTCCATGCCAGCACGAAGAAGGCCGCGCCGACGACGATGGGTGCGATCTCGCGGAGCACGCGACGGACCGTCACCGACTCCTCTCCGCGTCTCCGGCCAGCAGCTCGCGGATTCCCGATGCCGCCGAGGAGACCGCCGCCGCATCGAGGCGGTCGAGGACCCGCGGCCTGGACAGCTGGATGGGCACCTCGCCGGAGAGTCGGCCCGGCCTACCGGTCAGGACGGCGACGCGATCGGCCAGGAAGACCGCCTCCGCCACGTCGTGGGTCACGAGGACGACGGTCGTGCCGGTCGCGGTCCAGATCTGCTGGAGCTGGACGTTGAGGCGTTCCCGGGTGAGCGCATCGAGCGCGCTGAAGGGCTCGTCGAGGAGCAGGACGGCGGGGGCCGGCGCGAGGGCTCGCGCCAGCGATGCACGTTGGCGCATGCCCCCGGACAGCTCGTGGGGACGTGCGTCGTCGACGCCATGGAGTCCAGCGAGATCGAGCATCTCGCGAGCCCGGACCTCCCGCGGCAGGCGAGCCCAACCGGCGAGCTCGAGCGGGAAGGCGACGTTGTCCAGGACCGAGCGCCACGGCAGGAGGCGTGGCTCCTGGAAGACGAGACCGACCCGAGGATCGGGGCCTGCGACCACCTGGTCGTCGAGCTCGACGGATCCCGTGTCTGGCGAGAGGAGGCCGTCGACGAGCCGGAGCAACGTGCTCTTGCCCGAGCCGTTCGCACCCACGAGGGCGATGAACTCCCCGGGTTTGACGGTCAGCGTGATGCCTGTCACGGCCGGCCGCGAGCCACCCGATGTGCGGTATGCGTACGACACATCCGTCAGGCGGATCGCCGGCGCGGCGGCGTCCGGCGCGCGGTCGACGGGCCGCTGGATCGCGCCCGTCAGCGTCGGCGCGACGGGTTGATCATGTCGATCGGTTGTGGAGGTCGTCTTCAGCGTCGTCAGTCCCGAAGCTCCTAATCCCTGCTTCGGGGCGCGACGCCGATCGGTCCGCGCCACCCAACGGGCGCGACTGCGCGGCCGCTCGCCTTCTTCCATCCGGACTGTACCGTCGGCTCCGGTTGCGGCGGCCGGCAGTGCCGGTTGCGCCGTTCGGATCTGCTGACGCCCGCCGCTGGACGGCGGGCCGCTCGTGGGCTCGACCCCGCTTCGCGGGGCCCTACCACCGGTCGGGAATCTCACCCTGCCCCGAAGGCACCGCGAGAATAGCACGGCATCGGTCGCGGGCTCGCACGGCCGGTGGCTCGGCGGCAGAGCTCGGCCGGCTCAACCGTCAGCGCCGGGCGGTCAACGCGTCGAGGCAGAGCCGGCCAGGCGATGGACGATCGGCGCGATCGCGGGCCAGAGCTCTGAGTAGACGGCGAACAGGTGCTCGTACGTCGCGCGCAGCGTCGGGTCGGGCTCCAGGCGGTGATCGACCCTCGCCATCGCCCGGATGGCGGCGAGCGTGCTGGCGTGCCAGCCGAGGCCCACGGACGCCAGGATCGCCGCGCCGAGGACGGCCGCCTCGCGCACGGCCGGAACCGCGACCGGCACCTGGAGCACGTCGGCCTTGATCTGGTTCCAGGTGTCGCTTCGGGCGGTGCCGCCGGTCACGGTCAGCTCTTCGATCCGGACGCCGGCCGCCCTGATCGGCGTGGCAAGGTGACGCAGCGCGAGCGCCGCGGCCTCCAGGACGGCCCGCGCCAGATGGGCCCGCCCGTGGGCCAGCGTGAGCCCGACGAAGGCGCCTCGCGCCGCCGGGTCCCAGATCGGGGAGCGCTCGCCGGCGAGGTACGGCAGGAACACGAGGCCACCGGCCGCCGGTGGCACGCTGGCGGCCTCGGCGATGAGCGCGTCCGGGCCCGGTCCGCCGGCCAGCACTCGCTCGTCGAGCCAGTCGAGCGCCTTGCCGGTCGCGGTCATCGCACCGCCGATGAACCAGCGGCCCGGCAGCGGTGCCGGAGCGGCCCAGATGCCCGGCACCTGGACGGCGTGGTCCCAGTACACCGCGAGGCCGCCGGACGTTCCGCCCGTATCGACCGCGTCCCCTGGGTCGCTGAGGCCGGCGCCGTGAAAGCTGGCGAACGAATCCACCGTGCCCGCGAGGACGGCGACCCCCGCCGGCAGGCCCAGCGCGTGGGCCGCGCCAGGCGTCAGGCCGCCGAGCACCGTGCCGGCCTCGACGACCGGCGGCAGTCGATCGGCGGCCAGCCCGGCGCGCGCCACGTCGCCCGGCTCAGGGAGCACCTGCCCGAACGACCGCGTCGCGGCCGCGGTCCCGCTGAGCCGGAACGCGGCCCATTCCCAGGCGTTGAGGTACCAGCGAGTGGCGGCCGCCGCGCCGGGATCTGTGCGTTCGAGCCATCGCGCGGCAGGCAGGATCCCCAGGCCCCACCCACGCAGGCCGGTCGTGCGCTCCAGTTCGGGTGCCTCGGCCGCGGGACGTCCATCCATCCAGGTGATCGCGGGATGCGTCGCCCGGCCGTCGTCATCCACCGGGACCATCGTCGGACCCTGGCCCACGACGCAGACGCCGGCCACCCGCTCGCCGTCCCCCATCAGCTCCCGGCTGACCACGGCGAGCGCCGTCCACCACGCTTCGGGGTCCTGCTCGGCGCGTCCCTCGCCCGCGTCGACGTCCATGGCGTAACCGGCTCGGGCCGTGGCCACGAGCCCACCGTCGGCGCGGATCAGGCCGGCCTTCGCCTCAGTCGTCCCGAGGTCCACGGCGAGGATCAGGGGTTGGCGCGCGCTCACCGTTGCATTGTGAGGTCGGCGCCGAAACCGAGTCGCCGCCTGCCTCGACCTTCAGGTCACTCGGACCTCGGCGATCCATTTGACCCAGTCGAGACCGCGCCGCGCCGGGGCGACGAGCCGGCACGGGGCACCGTTCTGGGCTGGCAGCATCCCGCCGGCGACGCCGGTGGCGAGGAGGAGGCCTGGGACGACGTCGATCGGAAAGGTCGAGGTCCAGCCCGTGATCGATCGAACCTCGACGGAGCTAACCCGCGGATCGGCTTGCGCGATCTCGAGCACGGATTCGAGGGTCACGCCGCGCCACCTCGCATCGATCGCCCAACCGGACGTGCAGTCGAGGGTCGCTGGCAGGTCGCGCTCGCCGAGCGCCCGCAGGTCCGCCAGCGCGAGCTCGGTGGGCCGTGCAACTCGACCGGTGACTCGGAGGCGCCAACCATCGGTGTCGAACTCGGGGATCGGCTCTCCGAAGAATGTCGTGGGCGGCGGCTCACCACCCGGAAGCCAGCGGGAGCCGGTGAACCGACGTTCTCCGCCGCGCGAATGGCCGAGTAGCTCAATGCCGGCGTACGTCAGCGTCGACGCGGCCAGCATGCCAAGGCCAGCGAGCAGCGACCGTCGCGTCAGGAGCCGTGCGACGGCGCCGCCCCTGAGCGGTCGATTGGGCCGGAGGAGATGCCACCGCCGCGGAAGGAGATGGAGCACGAGGATCGGCAACAGGGCGATCCCGATCCAGACGTGAAGGGTCAAGACCGTCACTGAGCCGATGGCCAGCAGGCCGATCGCCGGAATCGAGCCGCTCGCCACCCAGGCGTAGCCGGCAACCATGCTGGCCGATGCCAGGAGCGCGACGGCGAGTCCCAGCACCAGCCGGCCCCAGCGTCGCCGGCCGGCCGCCTTCGGCGCGCTCCTCCGAACCTTGACCATGACGGTCAGCAGGAGCGAGCCGGCGAGGACATCGTGCAGCGTGTACAGCCATCCCGCATCGGGTGTTCCGGCCCGTAGAGTCATCAGCCCGGTCGCCGCCATCGCGACGACGAGGACCGCGAGCAGCCGGTCCAGCGCGGCGCTGGTCATCTGCATGGTCGAAGTATCGCTCGGCGTGGAGCTCCGCCTGGCCGTTACCCGGCCGAACGACGGCTTCAGCCGCCGAGCAGGCGTCGCACCTCCGCGACCTGGAGCGGATCGAGACCGGGTCCCGATGCGAGGGCCTGTCGCAACAGCTGCCGGCCGGCGGTCGTGTCGCCTCGGGCGAGCGCGATGGCGCCGGCATGGGCCACGAGTCGCGGGTCTCGACTGCCGGTCCCGAGCGCCGCCGCGATCTCCACGCTCGCGGCGTCGAGCCGTCCGAGACGGTAGAGCCCCCACGCAACGACGTCGTGCCCGTATGCGTCGGGTCGAGCGGCCAGCGCGGCCTTCGCATGATCCAGCAGCTCGTCCGACGCGCCGCCATGGTCGAGCTCGAACAGGATCAGCTGCCGGTCGTAGACCGTCCCGGCCAGGTCGCTCAGGCGGCGGATCGCGCGGACCGTGGCGTACTGGCGATCCGCCTCCGGGGCATCGCTCGCCTGCGCCGCGAGATCGCCGAGCAGGCCCAGCGTCTCGGGCTGCGGCGCGATCGACGCGGCGTGTCGGAGGAGGCCGAGCGCCGAGGCGACGTCGCCCTCGTACGCCTCGGCGCGGGCCAGACCGACGAGCGAACCCAGGTCGTCCGGACGCAGCTCCAGGGCGGCCCGGTACTCGGATCGCGCGAGGGCGGGGTCACCGGTGAGGCGAGCCAGCTCCGCCAGCTGGAAGTGATAGAAGCCGAGATCGGCCGGCGCCGTGTCGCCGTCCGCGGCTGTCCGGGCGATCGCCTCGACGCGGGCATTGCGAGCAAGCTCCATGGCGCGGACGGGATCGCCGGTGACGAAGGCGAGCCGAGCCAGGCGCGCATCCACGGCCGGGCCGGGCGCCGAGGCGTCCAGCCGGCCGTAGGTGGCCGCCGCCTCTGCGTACCTCCCGAGCTCCAGCTGAGCATCGCCGATCGTGGCCAGCGCGCCGATCTGGGCGGGGTCCTCCGCGTAGAGAGCGCCCGCCGTGGCCAGCGCACCGGCGAAGTCGTGAAGTCCCGCCTGCACGGTGGCCTCGACCGCGCGGGCGGACTCGTCGCCCGGGTGGATCCGCTCGGCAAGACGGGTCGCCTCGAGTGCCCGCTGATAGTCATCGAGATTGGCGGTCAGGCGCCCGCGAGCGTGATAGACGAGCGCGAGATTGGTCGCGGAGATGAAGTCTTTGCCATTGGCGCGGACATTGGCCGACCATGTCCCGATCGCCTTCGTGAGCTGGGCGACGGAGGCGTCGCCGCCGGCATCGAGAGCGAGGCCGGCTGTCGCCGCTGCCTGGTCGAGCGAGACCGCATCAACGTGCGCGCCGGACGCCGGCTGGGCTGTCGTCGAGCCGGACCCGCCATCGATCATCGGCCTCAGGACGTACGACCCACCGGCCACGACCACGGCCGCGAGCAGCACAGCGATGGGTCGCAGGCGAACCGGGTGCTCTCGTGTCAGGGCGCCCATGAGCATGACTCCGACTGGCGGCTGAGACGGCGAAGCGCGGGAGAGCGGCGATGGCCGCTCTCCCGCATCGGCCTAGTGCGGCAGGCCGAGATAGGGGAAGCTGCCGAGATAATCACTGTGAGGCCCGACGCCGTCTCCGGCGATCGCGCCCTTGGTGACGATGCCCAGCTCGGCGTCGATCACGTCGTCGGCGAGCGCCCTGCCGTTCAGCGGCCCGACCGCACGGGTCCTCGTGTCATAGGTGATGACGTCTGGCAGGAGGAGGTCGGCGATGGTGCCGGCAGTGGCCGGGTCGTAGCCACCCAGATGCTCGAGCGTGTCGATGATGTTCGAGCGGAACCGTCCGCTGAGCGCGGTTCGCTGCTGGGCCGGCTCCGTGGTGTTGAACGCGTTCTTGTCGGCACCCGTGCCGTTGAAGACCGTGTTGATGGCCGGTCGACCCATCTGGTCGGCCTTGATCCACGCGGTGCCATTCCAGAAGCTGGTGCGGCCCCATACGCCCACGTGGGTGGCGAGCTGGTCGTCGGGCACCTCGATGACGATGGCGTTCGTGTTCAGCCCGACGAAGAAGTCGGTCGGATCGCAGCCCAGGCAGTCCGTACCGACGCCCTTGACCGAGCCGAGAAACCCGGTCAGGTCGAAGAAGAATGGGTCGGAGCGAACGCCGGCGAAGATCTTGGCGCCGTCGCGCGCGGTTCCGACGCCGTTCCCGGCGGTCGATCCCGAACCCCAGGCGACCCCGCTGGCGAGGGTTCGGGCGTTCACGCCCGTGTAACGGGTCACCCAATACGACTGAGCTCCGCTGGCGTTGGCCGGGCCGAACCGGAAGACGTACGCCAGGTCCTGCACGGCGTCGCCGTTCCTGTCGACGTTGAGCTGGTAGCGGACGTTGGTGCCGAAATGCCCGCCGAACAGGTTGATCGCCGGGTTCGTGGTCATGGCGAGCACCGTGCGAGAGGCATTGGCGCCCTGGAAGACGTAGACGTCGTTGATATCGCGGTCGCCGTGCTCCGAGTGCGGCGCAAAGTCGCCCGCTGCGTTCGTGAGCCCGCCGAGAGCGGGGGCGTCCAGGTGATCGGCCGCCGCGGTGAGGAGCGGGGCCGCGCCGACGCTCAGCACGACGAGCGCCGAGCCGAGCGTGGCCAGCTTGAAGAGAGTGCGCATGGCGCTGGTTCTGGTCCTTTCCCCTGTCGATGAGGCCCGGGGCCCCCGGGGACCGTCCGTCCCCGGGATCGGGCTCGTCTGGGCGTTGTGCCGGCCGGCGTGTCGCGACTCCCACCTGACCGTTCGGCCGTGTCTACGCAGGGGTGGTACGAATGGATGATTCCGCCCGGGACTACTCGGCGGAGCGCGGCGAGCTCGGGCCGAGCGCCTCCGACCTACAGGACCTTGCCGGGGTTGAGCAGGCCGAGCGGGTCGAGGGCGGCCTTGATCGAGCTCATCACGCGCATGACGTCCGGACCGACCTGCTCGGCAAGCGCCGCCCGGCGTGCCGTACCGACGCCGTGCTCCGCCGTGATCGTGCCGCCCAGGCCGATCGCGGCGCGATAGAGGTCGGCCCGCGTCGCTTCCGTGACGGCCTCGGCCCGCGGGTCATCGCGGTCGAAGACGAGGGTCGGGTGGAGGTTGCCGTCGCCGGCGTGGCCAAAGGTCCCGATGCGGACATCGTGCGCAGCCCCGATCCGCTCGATCGCGGCGATGAGGTCGGGGATTCGCGCTCGGGGCACGCCGACGTCCTCCATCCGGGCAGTGCCCAGGCGCTCGAGCGCGCGGTACGCCATCCGCCGGCCCTGCCGCAGCCAGTCGGCCTCCTGGGGATCGGCGGCACGGACCACGGAGCTGGCACCGGCCGCCTCGCAGGCCGCCGTCGCCCGGTCCATGTCCGCGACGGCCGCTTCGCCCGGCAGGTCCGTCTCCACCAGGAGCATCGCCGCGGCCTCCCGGTCGAGCCCCAGGTGATGCCAGTCGTCGACGGCGCCGATCGTGAACCGATCCATGAGCTCGAGGGTCACCGGTTGCAGGCCGGCCGCCGTCATCGCGGAGACGGCCTCGCCGGCCGCCGTCAGGGTCGGGAAGAAGGCGACCAGCGTGGATCGCGGTGGCGGCATCGGCCGCAGCCGGAGGGTCGCCTCCGTGATGAGCCCGAGGGTGCCCTGCGAGCCGACGAACAGCTGGGTGAGGGCGTATCCGGCCACGTCCTTGATGTTGCGGCCGCCCGTCCGGATGACGGTTCCGTCCGCCAGCACGACCTCCAGCCCGAGGACCGAGTCACGGGTCTGGCCGTATTTCACGCAGCACAGCCCGCCGGCGTTGGTGCCCAGGTTGCCGCCGATGGAGCACTGCTCATAGCTCGCCGGGTCCGGCGCATAGAACAGCCCATGCTCGGCGACAGCGGCCTTGAACGCTGCGTTGACGATCCCCGGCTGCACGACGGCAACCAGGTTCTGGGCGTCGATCTCCAGGATCCGGTCCATCTTCGTGAAGGCGATCGTGAGCGCACCCTCGATGCCCGCCGCGCCGCCACTCAGGCCGGTGCCGGCGCCGCGGGGAACGACGGGCACGCGATGCAGGGCGGCCAAGCGCATGAGCTCGGCCACCTCGGCGGTCGCGGTCGGCAGCGCGACAGCCAGCGGCAACCCAGGCCGCAGGTAGGCGGTTTCGTCGTGGCGATACGACTCGCGATCGACCGGATCCGTCAGCAGGCGCAGGTCCGGCAGCCCTTCTCGGATGGCGTCCAGGAAGGCGGCCCGGCCCGGCGTCGGCGACGAGGCCGGAGCCGCGGAGGTCATGGCGGTCAGTATGCCGTGCCCGATGAACTCTGACCGTCGGGAGGAGGCCCTGAAGCACCCAATACATGTATTCCCCGGTTGTTTGGTGAACAACACTGCACCAATCGACCGTCGGGTGACTGTTCGCCGGTCGCTTGGGTCCCAGCCGCACCACGACGCGGCGGGTTGGAGACCACCCCTGGAGTGGTCCAACGCCGACCTCGTCCCGAGCGACGTCGCCCCGAAACCAGCAGTGCAGCGAAGCAACGACCGGTACTTTTGGCCTATAGGGGTCGGACGGGGCCGGACCTAACGTCCGGATCGGCGCAGCCAGATGGGCTGTCGCGGGATCCGGTCTGAAACAGGGCAAACCCGCCGAGAGACGGGGACGCAAAGCCAGGGATCTTCCGAGTCTCGGCAAGACCGCCCGGTTGCCAGGCGCCGCATCAGCAAGCCCTCCTCAACGAGGACTTCGATGTTGCAGCCAGAACGGACAGTCCTGGACGAACCAGAGCAGGCGCGCCCCCTGGGATCGGCCGACCTCACCGGCCGTTGGATCCGACTCGCGATCCGACCAGCGAGCGCGGCCCGATGACGCCGACGTTCGGCTGGAGCCTCGACTTCACGGGTCGCGGCCGCCGGATCGTCGCCGTCCTTCCAGTGGTTCTCGTCAGCGTGGCCTTCGGGGCCACGGGCGTTCAGGCGGCGGGCTA
>WNGE01006498.1_pt1 | contig 12979 bp, 9 predicted proteins | sample 5400651 | NCBI WGS metagenome assembly WNGE01 (sample SAMN13153370, study PRJNA577476) | soil metagenome | isolation source: 60 cm soil or saprolite under grassland replicate 2 | place: USA:California | collected 2016-06-15 | reverse complement strand
TGTTAAACATGACGCTTACTCGTTCGCCAACTTTAACTATTGGCTCTCCGATGCGTCTTAATAAGTGACAGGGATATTGCAACTGAGAAATGGGCGACACAGGTGTGATAAACCTGTTCCCTATCCTTTCGTGTCAGGCAGCATGGAGCGTTGTGGTTCTGGCATTCTGATTATCAGTATTGCCACAATCGCAACCGTTCCTGCTGCAATATCAAGCAAGAGTAGAGCATTCCTCAAAATCCTATTACCCGATGCACAGAAGGAATTTATACACGCCGCTCACGATCCTGGTTGATATCAACTACGGGAATACTCATATACGTCCCGGTTTGTAGAGTAATCATCGCGGTCGTAGACTCTATCGAAGTCGTTGCGGTTGCCTTCATATCATTGATCAACTGCTGCGCAGTCACCAGTTGCAAACCACGTTGCTGAAGAGACTGGATAATCGTGGGCAGCGCGTCTACTGTCTGCGAACGATCACCACCACCGTCGTGCATCAGGATAATAGCGCCATTTTCAGCCTGATCCAACACAGTTTTGACGATAGCATCACTGCCGGGCATCTGCCAATCCTCAGTATCAACGCTCCATAGTACAGAAGTCATCCCCCGGTCAGCAATCTGGTCCTTTACACTCTCGCTAATAGCCCCATAAGGAGGACGGAAGAGCGTCGGCAGTACACCCATTGCCTGCTGAATGGCCGCAGATGTTTTACCGAGTTGCGTCTGTACATCCGAAGGTGAGAGTGTCGTAAGATCAGGATGGCTCCAGCTATGATTGCCCACTATATGACCAGCGCTGTACTCTTGCTGCACGAGATCAGGCTCATCTTGCACCTGCTCACCGATACAGAAGAACGTTGCATGCACGTTCTTCTGTTGCAGGATGCTCAGTACCTGCGGCGTATACGCATCGCTGGGACCATCGTCAAATGTCAATGCAACCTCTGGCAGGTTGCTATCTCCCTGTGAGATGACGCTATTCTTTAGCTGTGGCTCGACCGTCGCTGGAGTATCAGCAATCGTCTGCTGAGTAGGCTCCGCCGTTGGAGTCGGCTGCACCATCGTCGTGTGGGGAGAACTGGCATAGGTAACAACTACCGATCCCCACGCCACTACACCCATGATCAACACAATGAGCATAAACGTAATCTTTTTCATAATCATACCCCATATTTCTTGCATATATAAGATAAGAGATTTATTTATTCGCCAGCGAACCCGGTACCCCATCGGCCTGACTGTTCATTTTCTTTCTAAATGAAGCATACACTGTAGAGTTGTATTGAAATATGCAATAGATCACTTTTTAGCGTCACAGTAATGTGATGAGACGAAGTTCACAGAATGGTTGTATCATAGAAGACATATATGAGAGGTTTCCACCAATATTTTTCATGAGCTTTCTTCTATTCATCTATGTTTCAAAAATAAAGTTAAGCGAAGACACGATACAACAAAGCTTATCGCGATTATAACAGGCAAAGACAATGACACATAATATCCTCCAACGCCACACCATACAGCACCTAATATGGCAGTAAACAGGACACTAAATGCATTATTTCTCTTGGAACATAAGCCTAATAGAAATATCAATGCAGTACCTACAGCAGGAATCCAGAAATGTACGCAGGCATAAAGTCCCCATGACAATGCAACAATGTCAAATACAAAAAATACAAGTAGCATAAGTGAGGAAAATCCTGTTCGACAAATCTTCCGGACCTCATCCAAAGAAAAGTTATAACGCATAAATTTAATAAAACTGCGTATAATATCAGCTAGCAGAGGAAATAAACCAATTGAATTAGTCATCATGCCCACTGGATGCATACGTGGAAGAGGTTTAACAAATTTTGATGATGAAGTTTGTTTCATTGACGCAGCCGCCTGTGTGTTAGCGCTTTTTGACCTTCTTCCTCCACTAGCTCTGGCACTCCTCCTCACACTCATGTTATCAACAAGAGGTTTCTTCCTCGGGCTCAAATGTAACGGCCCAATATTAGAAAAACTATACACGTCATAGATACTTCGAGCCTTTCTTAAGCCTTCCCTGGCCTGTATCTCCTGTTCAATTTTCGAGAGAGCCTCGCGTCTCATACCAGACCACAGAGAATCACCAGGCACTAATTGCAATGCTACCTCACAATAATGAACCACATAGCTCCATTGCTCATGTATGGCGTGTGCACGTACATACGTTTCTAATAGCCTGAGTGCCATAACACTATCTTCTGCATCGATTGCATCTTGTATTTCCGGCACCATCACCATTTCACGTGCACGGACTTTATTCGCATTCTCAAGAATACGTCTAATTTCACTTATCTCCTTTTCCAGTGGAGGTTCTAAAGCTTTGAGTAGATCTCTCAACGACTCTTCATAGATCTTCGGTGGCAGAAATGAGACATGCTGGACCGTTCCAAGATATTCGAGTACATCGCCAGCACATCGACGATACCATACAGGAACAATTGTCTTTCCCCTTTTCGTGTTTTTTTGTTGCCATGCCATAGCAATCTCATCCTTAACCCACTTTGACTTCAATGCATCAGGCGACAAGATCACAATAAATATTGGAGCTTCCTTCAATTTCTTCGTAATTGAGCGCCACCAATGATCACCACCTCTCAAACCATCTGCATGATCATACCAGACAGCGTCTTTATCATTCAGAATACAGCGTAAATCTTGTGCCAATTTGATCCCAAACTCATCATCTTTAGCGCTATGGCTGATAAAAATGCGGTAACTACAAGGCGGTTTTGTAGCCATGAGTACACATCTCCAGAATGCTTAACAAACAAAACTAAGATGGTAGAACTACAGATTTCAGGGGTTACTTGTATTAATACATTAAGGAGATTGTAAATTCAGCAGCTAAATTATATAATCACGAAAAAATGCGTGTCAAGCTTCTTTATGTGAAAAAAGCACTCACCACTTTTAGCATGTCTTGATAATAAAACGCATGCCTGACCATTTTTTAAAAAGAAACAGAGAAGGGACAATCCACCAGAAATATGCTAAAGCAATTTTTGGCTGAAAGGTTCCTTTCCTATCGGTCAGGCACACCACATTCAGAGAGCCATTACTCTGCCAGTTTATTCGCTCGCTCCAGATCAGCGGGGTCTCCAGTGACTTCATAGCGCTTCATCAAAGCGCTGCTCAGGCTTTTTGAGAAGTCAGAAAGTTCAGAGGAATCGCGCGGTGCTTGCTCTACAGCGCGTTCTATCAATTGGATAGCGCGTTCCAGATCGGCAAAGTCGTTTGTGTCGGCATAGCGAGTTCTGAGAACGTTCGACAGGTTGTTGAGGCTTTGCAAATGATTTCTCGAGCCGATAGGTGCGAGACGCAGAGCCTCTTCCTGTAGCAAGATTGCACGTTCCAGGTCGGCCATATGCCTGCTATGATCGTAGCGCATGCTCAGCCCATAGGCCAGGAAGTTCAGGCGTACCGGGCGATCAGCGGAAGCGGTTGTTGTTTGTTTGACGTGTTGCTCCCATACCTGAATGGCTGTTTCAAGATCATCAAGGTTCTCCGTATGCGCATAACGCATCAATAGAGCGTGGCTGAGCCGATTCAAATATTCTGGGCGCTCTGGAGCGTCTGGAGCGGTTTCTTGTACCAGGATACTCAAAACTTCTATGGCACGTTCCAGGTCGGCAATACTCTCAGTAAGCGTGTAGCGCATGCGGAGTCCATTATCCATGTTGCCCAGGTACATTGAACGATACGGCGTAGTCGCAGATGTGATGGAGAGAATCTCTTCCCAGGCACGAATAGCGCGATCAAGATCGGCTATATTTTTTATGCGCACAAAGCGCCCCAGTAGACACGAACAGAGATTATGCAGGTGCTGTGGCAAGTCCGGCGAATCTAACGGCGTATGTTCTGCCGCCTGCCCGTATAACTGAATTGCACGATCCTGATCAGATGCATCCGCTGTGTGCTCATAGCGCATACACAGTGTATTCCCCAGGTTATTTAACGTTTGCACATAAATAGACGAACCGACCTCTGCTATACTGATGCCCAGTTCTAACAGATGTGTAGCTTCATCTAAATCAGCCAGTTTGTGCGTATGCTCGTAACGCGCACCAAGTGCGTAGCTCACCATATTCAGACATAGTGGTAATTCTGGAGCATCGCGCGCCATCTCACCAATTGACCCCTGCCAGATCTCTAAAGCACGTTCAAGGTGGGCCACCTTCCCTGAACTCTGATATAGATGGAAATAAATCCCACCACCAGCAAAGCCCATCTCACGTTCCATATCAGCAAATAGATCACTCATAAATTTTTCCTCCAGACACCAAAAACCATCTTACACATGTTATAGTATAACATAGAACACCAGAATAGAAAAGAGAGTTAAAAGATGCATTTTCTTCTATATAGAGAAGCCCCGTAGAGGCAGGCCTTGCGTCTGCCGGACGAGCGGGCGTAGCTCGCGAGGAGTCTGTTATGGGGGGGACCCGGCAGACGCAAGGCCTGCCTCTACGGGGCTTCTTTTACCAACCCGGTCTCAGCGACAGAATATGCGATTAAAGGTAGGATAACTGAGAAAATACTCCCGTCGTCGGGTATGCTCTGTACTTCGATACGGCCAGCATGGCATTCAACAATCCGCTTCGAGATGTACAGGCCCAATCCCAGGCCGACGCTGGAACCTGTCTGGACCTCAATCCCGGGCACACGATAGAAACGTTCAAAAATGTGCGGGAGTAGTTCCGCGGGGATGCCAACACCGCTATCATGCACTGAGATAATACACTCGTCACCCCCATGCTTCAGTGTTACATGGATTGGGGAATCGGCAGGAGAATATTTGCGCGCATTCGATAATAGATTGATAAGAACCTGCCCAAGACGATCGACATCAACATCAACCTCCAGCGCCTCCTCGGGTAGATCTAAGACAACCATGGGATGAGGATTTGTGCCAGCAATAAACTCATCTACCAGGCGTTGGCATAGTTCGTTCACATTGCAACGTTCGCAATGCAAGGTAAACATACCTTTTTCTATGAACGAAATGTTGAGTAGATCATTCACCAGCACTTCCATACGCCTGATGGAGTTTTCCATATTCCCAAGGTACGAGGCTTCAGCAGAACCAGCGCGTTCAAGGCGCCGCCTCAGAAGTTGCGTCATACCTTTCAGGCCTGATAATGGCGTCTTGAGTTCATGGGAGGCCATGCTGAGAAACTCGTCTTTGGCGGCATTTGCCTCCACCAGCTCACGTGTGCGTTCCTGCACCGTTTGCTCAAGAGATTTCGCATATTCCTCCAGAACGTGCTGCTGCTCAGCTACCTGTTGGCTCAACTGGTGCGTCTGAATAGCTCTGCGCAGGGCAGCCGCAAAGTAATCGCGGTCAATCGGTTTCTGAATAAAATCATACGCACCCCCGCGCAGAGCTTGAATAGCGAGATTGTGATCACCGTGGCCAGTTATGAGCAGCGTCGGCGTAGCAGGTCGCAATTCCTGTATCTTCGCCAGCAGCGCCAGACCATCCATGCCGGGCATCTTGATATCGCTCACGATGGCATCATACTCGTGCGCCTGTACCAGACCAAGTGCACTCAATGCCGAGTCGGATGTATCTACCTTCACATCGCTCATCCGCAGATGGATGGCCTGAGGGAGAGCCTGCAACAACGCCGTATCGTCATCAACGATCAGAATATGAGCCTGGTTCATACTATATTTACCCCACCTTACTCTTCGTCCTGATGTAGCGGGAGCTGAATCGAAAAGCTCGCCCCTGCACCCGGTCGATTCTCCACCGTAATAGTACCCTGGTGCTCCTTAATGATGCCATACGCAATGGATAATCCAAGACCGGTTCCCGCGCCTACCTCTTTTGTGGTAAAAAACGGATCAAAGATTCGTTTTTCAAGTCCCACAGGTATGCCGGGACCTGTATCATACAGATTGATATCCACCACCTGAGCAGCCATAGTACATGTCATAGTAATGACTTTGCGCTGCGAGTTGACCATCGCGTCCCTTGCATTGGTCAGTAGATTGATAAAAACCTGCTCCAGTTGAATAGCATTGCCGATAACAACCACATCTTCCGCGGGAAACTGAATATCGATATCGATCTGGCGCAGGCGCAGTTGCTCACGCATGAGTGAGATCGCACGTATAACAACCTGGTTGATCACTACAGGTTCACGACTGACAGAGGCTGCACGGCCAAAAGTACGCAGATGAGAGATAATCTCGGTTGCTTTGCGCACCTGCTGCATGGCATTGTGCAATTCTTGCAAAATGCGCTCAGAATCACTATCAGCCATACCTAGTTCGATTAGATCGATAGCGTTACCAACGAACAGGCCAATATTATTGAGCGGATTATTCAGTTCATGAGCAACGCCTGTCGTAAGTTCACCCAGGGTCGCCAGCTTGCCAGCCTGTACCAGTTGCTCTTGCTTTTCGCGCAACTCTAGCTCACGGCGCTGAACCTGTGCCGTAGTCTCTTTCAGATCGCTCATGATATGAATCATGGCTTTACGGCTATTTTCCAGGCGCAGATTAGACTGATGCGAGTCTTGCAGGATATGCATCAGAGCACGACGCGAATTATCCAGGCCCTCCGTCTGCTTTTCGAGGCGACTGCGATCCTGTTCATAGTCGGCCAGGATGTGGATCATCGCCTTACGCTGATCGTTCAACTTACGATTGACATTATTTAGATCACTGAGGATATGCATAAAAGCGCGTCGCCGCTCTTCGCTCTTAAGCACACGCGTCTCCAGGGCGCTTTTCTGCTCCAGCACTTGCTCGTACTCCTGCTGGAGTTGCTCCAACGTCATCTCTTTATATGATACTGGAGCTTTTGACCGGACTATGTCCATCTACCGTGTCCTCGATTAACCTTTTCCAGTTCACGCTTGAGATTCTCAATCTCTTTCTCCAGCGCGATCATCTTCAATTCACGTCCAACCACCACTTCCTCAAACTTCTCTAGATCTAGAATTTTTTCCTGCAACTCAGTCTTCGATTCTTGCAGGTCGCGCACGACTTTCTCATATGCCCGCATATCACGCAGGATACCAATCGCCCCAATCACCTTGCCATCCGTATCGCGCAGAGCCGAAGCATTCAGGCTGGTGGGAATGACCTCGCCGGATGCACTGCGCGGATTCAACCTGGCATTCCGCGTCACTCCACGCTCGATCACTTCACGCAGCGCCGCCGTGAACTCGCGCGTTTCCTCCGGACTGATAAAGCGTGAGAGCGACTGCTCCAACACCTCATCGGTCCTGAACCCCAATAACTCATAGACCGCATCATTGGCCGAAAGAATCTTCCCTTCCAGATCCGAGACAAACACCGGGTCCGGCGCATTCTTAATCAGACTATCCGAGTAGGCCAGCGCTTTATCCAGTTCGCGCATATCACGCAAAATCCCAATTGCACCAATCACCTTGCCATCAGAATCGCGCAAGGCTGAAGCATTCAGACTGGTAGGAATGACCTCGCCAGATGCACTGCGAGGATTGAGGCGCGTATTGCGAATGACGCCGCGCTCGATCACTTCACGCAAGGCCGCCGTGAACTCGCGCGTTTCCTCCGGGCTGATAAAGCGCGAGAGCGACTGCTCCAACACCTCATCGGTCCTGAACCCTAATAACTCATAGACTGCATCATTGGCCGAAAGTATCTTCCCTTCCAGGTCCGAGACAAACACCGGGTCCGGCGCATTCTTAATCAGGCTGTCAGCATAAGCGCGGGCTTTATCCAGTTCGCGCATATCACGCAAAATCCCAATTGCACCAATCACCTTGCCTTCCGCATCGCGCAGAGCCGAAGCATTCAAGCTGGTGGGAATGACCTCGCCGGATGCACTGCGCGGGTTCAACCTGGCATTCTGCGTCGCCCCGCGCTCGATCCCGTCACGCAAGGCTGCCGTGAACTCGCGCGTTTCCTCCGGGCTGATAAAGCGCGAGAGCGACTGCTCCAACACCTCATCGGTCCTGAACCCCAGTAATTCATAGACCGCATCATTGGCTGAAAGAATCTTCCCCTCCAGATCCGAGACAAACACCGGGTCCGGCGCATTCTTGATAATGATATCAGCATCAAGCGAACCATGTGACTTCGTACTATTGTGCTGCACACGGGCAGATGCAGTGGGAATTGGCGCAACGTTCTCAAGCATGAAAACCTCCAAGTATAATCTTTATCAGCACTAAACCCTGTCAAACCCTGCGTTATATCGCAAGACCGTGCATGTATTGCCCATAATACCAATTAAGCACAACTATTAAGCTTAGGAGCAATTATTGTCAGTATAGCAGAATTTTTTCACACTACGCAAGACAATGGAACTATTTTCATTTGGCCTACTCCCCATTTTATAGATTATAATGAAGAGATATAGGATGTATGGACCATATTTTTTGAGAAAGGTGGAACACAATGGGAGAGAAAGTTTATCGCACCGATCTGACACCGGTGAGTTTCTTGCAACGTAGCGCCTTCGTGTTTCCTGATAAGATTGCGGTAGTCCATGGTGAGCGACAATATACCTACCGCGAGTTTGCGGAGCGTGTCTATCGCCTGGCATCCAATTTGCGCGCCAGCGGTTTGCAGAAGCATGACCGGGTTGCTTTCTTGAGCCCGAATACTCCGGCATTGCTGGAGGCTCATTACGCCGTTCCTGCAGCTGGCGGCATCCTGGTCGCAGTCAATACGCGTTTGAATACGCAAGAGATCGACTTCATTCTGCACCACTCTGGTGTGAAGTTCCTCTTTGTCGATACCGAACTCTATCCTCTGGTAGAGTCGCTGCCCCTGGAAGGTATTCAGGTTGTGCGCATCGAGGATACGGCTGCCCCCGATGATCCCTACGAGGCATTTCTTGCTCAGGGCTCGCCCGAACCTATGGTGAGCTGGCTAGAGGACGAGGAAGAAACGATCTCCATTAATTACACGTCAGGCACTACAGGCAATCCAAAAGGCGTTATGTATACCTATCGTGGCGCTTATCTCAACGCGCTTTCGGAGGTGATTGAGACTGGATTAAATAGCAGCAGTGTGTATTTGTGGACGCTTCCCATGTTTCACTGCAACGGCTGGTGCTTCACATGGGCCGTAACAGCCGTGGGAGCAACGCACGTCTGCCTGCGCAAACTCGATCCTGCAGTGATCTGGGAGCTACTTGAAAGCGAGGGCGTGACGCACTTCAACGGTGCACCCACGGTACACATCTTCCTGGTGAACTATCCCGGCGCTCATCGCCTGGAAAAGCAGCTTACGGTAACGGTTGCAGGAGCACCACCTTCTCCTACGTTGCTTGGACAGATGAAGCAACTCAATATGCGCCCCATCCATGTTTACGGGCTCACGGAAACCTATGGCCCTTACACAGTAAATGAATGGCATAGCGCATGGAATGAGCTTCCCGAGGCGGAGCAGGCACGACTGCTAGCTCGCCAGGGACAGGGCTATATCACAGCGGAACGCGCTCGTATCGTCGATATCAATATGAACGATGTTCCGTATGACGGCCAGACGATGGGCGAGGTCATTATGCACGGCAACAACGTCGCCAAGGGCTATTATGCTAATCCTGAAGCAACCGAAAAGTCTTTTGAGGGTGGCTGGTTCCACTCCGGCGACATCGGGGTATGGCATCCCGACGGCTATATCGAATTGCGCGACCGTGCGAAGGATGTGATTATATCGGGGGGTGAAAATATCTCAACCATCGAGGTCGAACAGGTCGTGGCACAACACCCCGCCGTACTGGAATGCGCAGTAGTCGCTATCCCTGACGAGACCTGGGGCGAACGGCCAAAGGCCTTCGTCACCTTAAAGTCCGGTCAGAGCGCTACAGAACAAGAGATCCTGACATTCTGCCGCGAACGCCTTGCGCACTTCAAATGTCCTGTCAACATCGATTTCGGAGAATTACCAAAAACGTCTACCGGGAAGATACAGAAATACGTCCTGCGCGACAAAGAGTGGGCTGGACATGCAAAACGCATCAACTAGTCCCTGCCACCGTAGTGGCACCCCTTGCGGGTGCCGAGTGGCATCGCCAGTGTGTGCCGGGCGAGTGGGCGAAGCTCGCGAGGAGTCAGCGAGATAACTCGTTATCTGAAACGTATTGTCCCATGCAGGTACCGGGTCGTTGGGTAGGAATCCCCATCCGCTCAGCCATGTTCATCGCCAGCGACCCGGCACCCGCAAGGGATGCCTCTACGGGTCTACTTGCGGAGATAATAGATATGCTATATCATGTTGAGGCAGGGCAAGAATCGAAGAGAGGAAATATTGATGGATGGATCTATTCAAGAGCTCTCGCCGCGTATCAGTGACTGCTTGAAGGTCATTTATGCGATGCAAGAGCGGGGGCAGAAGGTATCGACTTCCGCTGTGAGTGAGCGGTTGGGGGTGAGTGATGCAACCGTAACGATGTTGTTTAAGGATTTCGCGGCGGTGGGCTGGGTAGAACATGTACCATATCGAGGTGTGCGCCTGACAGAACTGGGTGAGCGCAAGGCAATGGAGGTGATCCGTCACCATCGCTTGCTCGAACTCTATCTGGCACGCCAGTTGGGCTATAGCTGGGATAAGGTACACGAAGAGGCCGATAAGCTAGAACATGTCATCTCTGAAGAGTTTGAAGATAAAATTGATAGTCTGCTTGGTTATCCAACCGTTGATCCTCATGGCGACCCTATCCCTAGCAAAGAAGGCACTATCTCCTCGCGTAGAGGACGTTCGCTGTTGGATTTGCAGAATGGAGAACACGCACGTATTCTGCGCGTCAATGATCAGGATGCTGAAAAGCTACGCTACCTGGGTCAGCTTGGATTATATCCAGAAGCCTGTGTGCAGTTGATTGAACGCGCGCCATTCGAAGGTCCACTACGCATCCTGGTAGGCAATGCTCCCAACCAGGTTGAACACCAGTTGGGAGTCGGTCTGGCCAAACATATCGTAGTCACTCCGTGACAAGGACATCAGTCTGACTTTTCGCTCCAGCTGTTTGTGCGCGTACCAGTAGCAGGGGACGACCAACCTTCCCGGCAATGCGCGGTGCCACACTACCCGCAAGTAGAGCGTCCAGCCCCGCCCGCCCATGACTCGCCATCACGATCAGGTCAATGTCCAGGCGCTCAGCCAGCCCAAGCACCACAGGTACAGCATCACCACGCAGGACCTCAGCGGTCACGTTTACACCTGCCGCACGACACTGCTCAATAATGTGTTCCAGGTACTCTGTCGCCCCTTGCTGAGCCAGGTCAAGCACTGCCTTCATCGTAGTTGGCAGAAGCATACCAGATACAGCCTGCTCCCCTGAGAGCGTTGACAGCGTGGGAATGACCAGGACCAGGTGGATTGTAGCAGCGAAGGTTCGGGCCAGCGAGATAGCTGCTGGCAGAGCTGGTTCGTGGACGACAGTACCATCAAGGGGCACAAGAATACGCTGCAGATTGAATTGCGGCGCGCTGCCATCTTCACGCGGAAATATCAGTAAAATCGACTGCGTGCCGCGCTGGAGCGCCTGCTGTGCAATACTCCCAAAGAGGAAGCCGCGCAGCCCGCTATGACCGTGGGTACACATAATCACAAGATCAATGCTCAATTCCTGCGCATGCTCGAAGATACTTTGCGCGACACTCTGCTCCTTATCTTCATGCACATGGCTTTCGACCGTTACGCCAGCATCACGTAAGCTAGATGCTACCTTTTCGAGATAACGATGTGCCTCTGCGACGTTCGTCAGATGCCGATCACCATGTATAGTCGATGGAGGATGCTGTTCCATAACGTGCAATAATATGATCTGTGCATGCGAACGACTGGCGAGCGTCGCCGCCGCCGGGAGCACCGCTTCTGCCAGATGGGAACCATCGAGAGGAACCAGAAAACACATCCTTTTTGTAGACTGAGCCATCGCAAGTACCTCCTAACCGCCAAAGAACGTCTGGTAGAGCAAAAAGAGATTCAGACCGATAATTAATGCAGCCACGATGCTGGCGAGAAATGTTGTCACACGATGATTCACCAGCACACCCATTATATCCCGTCGTACTGTAAACATGATCAGCGGCACGAGCGCAAATGGAATGCCAAAACTGAGCACCACCTGGCTCAAAACAAGTACACGTGTCGGCTCAAGTCCGAGCGCAATCACGATCAATGATGGCAGCATAGTGATTCCACGCCGGAGCCAAACCGGAATCTGGCGATGCAAAAACCCTTGCATGATGACCTGTCCTGACATGGTCCCAACCGTCGAAGATGAGAGCCCCGAAGCCAGGAGCGAAATAGCAAAAACCCAGCTCGATGCAGGCCCAAGCAACGGAACAAGCGTCTTGTACGCCTCCTCGATCGTGCCAACATTATTTATACCTGCCTGGAAGAATGTGGATGCCGCCATAATCAACATAGCCGCATTGACAAAACCGGCCAGCCCCATCGCGATCAACACATCAATGACCTCAAAATGCAACAATTTCTTGAGCAATTGCGGACTACGGGTCACAATGCGCCCCTGAGTTAGCGCCGAATGAAGGAAGATGACATGCGGCATCACCGTCGCCCCCAGAATTCCCGAAGCCAGCAGGATACTCTCGGTCCCACTGAACTGCGGCACCACAGCGTGGAAAGCAATCATTTTCCAGTCAGGACGGTCCAGGAACGTTTCGACCACGTAACAGATTGCAATGACACCAACCAGGGCCGTAATGACCGCCTCCATAGGTCGAAAGCCGTAACGTTCCAGGCCCAGAATAATAAATGTTACTATACAGGTTAAGATTCCGCCCCAGAGTAAAGGAATGTGGAAGAGTAATTGAAAACCAATGGCCGCACCCAGAAATTCTGCCAGATCGGTTGCCATCGCGACAATCTCGGATAATACCCACATACCCCAGACCACAGGTTGTGGAAAGCGCTCACGGCACATCTCAGCGAGGTTGAAGCCCGTAGCAATTCCCAGTTTT
>WNGE01017522.1_pt1 | contig 12980 bp, 9 predicted proteins | sample 5400651 | NCBI WGS metagenome assembly WNGE01 (sample SAMN13153370, study PRJNA577476) | soil metagenome | isolation source: 60 cm soil or saprolite under grassland replicate 2 | place: USA:California | collected 2016-06-15 | reverse complement strand
GGCGAAATTTCCCCCGGCGGCTTCGCGGCCTGCGAGTTGCACAACCAGACGATGACACTGACGACGATCCGTGAAATCGTTGCATAACCTGTTGCGTCGGCAGTTGCGCCGGCTGGGGCTTGCCCCCGGCCGTGCACCGCCAACGGACGGCTGGAGCGCGTTGCTCGAGCAGGTGAGCCACGCCTACGGCGATGCCGATCAGGAGCGCTACCTTCTCGAGCGCTCGCAGGATATCTCGTCGCGCGAAATGCAGGAGCTCTACGACGCGCTTCAGCACGAACGCGATCGACTCGAGTCGCGCGTGAGCGAGCGAACCGCGGCGCTCGCGGCAAGCGAAGCACGCTTTCGCAGCTTCACCTCGCTCGGCTCCGACTGGTACTGGGAGCAGGACGCGGCGTTTCGCTTCACGGCGATCAGCGGCAACTTCGCCGAGGTCACGGGCTTCGGCGTCGAGGAGCATCTCGGCCACACGCTATGGGAGCTTGCGGGCGCCGAGGCGCCGGACGGCGGCTGGGCGCTGCATCGTGCGCGGCTCGAATCGCACGAGACGTTCTTCGACGTCGTGCTGCGGCGGGCGCATCCGATCCGCGGCTACGGCTATGCCGCGATCAGCGGCGAGCCGGTGTTCGACGCGGACGGTCAGTTCGCAGGCTATCGCGGCATCGGGCGCGAGATCACGCAACAGAAGCTCGCCGAAGAGAACATCAATCGCCTTGCCCATTACGACACGTTGACGAGCCTCTTCAACCGGGCCGCGTTCTTCGAGCGGATGAACCATGCGCTGTCGCTCGCACGCCGTCATGGCCGCGCGCTCGCCGTGTTGTTCATCGATCTCGACCGGTTCAAGGACGTCAACGATGCATTCGGGCACGTCAGCGGCGACGAAGTGCTCAAGATCATGGCGCAGCGACTCGCCGACGCGATCCGTGCCTCGGACACCGCCGCGCGGCTCGGCGGCGACGAATTCATCGTGCTGGCCGAGGACGTCACCCGCGAAGTCGACGTAAGCGAGTTCGCGCAGCGGCTGCTCGACGCGTTGTCCGAGCCTTTCATGCTGCACGGGCAGGAGTGCCGGCTTGGCGCGAGTGTCGGGATCGCGATGTGTCCCCACGATGGCGACGACGCGGCGACGCTCTTGAAGAAGGCCGACATCGCGATGTATCGGGCGAAGGAATCCGGCCGCAATGGTCTCGCGTTCTTCTCCGAAGTCGACAGCCGGCCCGCTGAAGACCGGATCGTCATGGGTGCGGGAATCCGGCGCGCACTCGATACCGACCAGTTGCAGCTTCTCTATCAACCGAAGGTTTCCGTGCGCACTGGCGCGATGACCGGGGTCGAGGCGCTTGTCCGCTGGCAGCATCCCGAGCGCGGGCTGCTCCTGCCGGATGCTTTCATTCCTCTCGCCGAGGATTCAGGGCTCATCCGCCACATCGGACGCTGGGTCCTGCACACTGCCTGCGCGCAGGCACTGGCGTGGCAGGCGGACGGCGCAGATCCGATCCGCGTGGCCGTCAATCTTTCGGCGCGCCAGTTCAGCGACGAGCGTCTGGTGATCGAGATCGCGCATGCGCTCGCGCAGACGGAACTGCCGGCCCATCTGCTCGAGCTCGAGATCACCGAGAGCATGATGATGGAGCACCCGGAGCGCGCCGCCGAGACGCTGCTCGAGATCAAGGAAATGGGCGTGCACGTGTCGATCGACGATTTCGGAACCGGCTATTCCTCGCTTGCCCGGCTGAAGAAATTTCCGATCGAAAGCGTCAAGATCGACCGCTCGTTCATCCGCGACATCGCCTTCGACCCCGACGACGCGGCGATCGTGTCCGCCGTCATCGCGATGGCGCACAGCTTGCGCCTCAACGTCATCGCCGAAGGCGTCGAGTCGCAGGACCAGGTGCGCTTTTTGCGCGAGCGAAGCTGCGACGAGATCCAGGGCTTCTACTTCAGCCGGCCGGTCGCGCCGGACGAAATCCGCACTTTCGCGCTGCGGCACAGCGCCAATCGGCTGGGCGTGGTCGGCGCGGACTGAGGAAGGGCCCCGTCGCCCCCGCGCAGAGCCTGCCCCCGACCTGATCGGGGGCGGGGCCCAGTGTCTTTCAAGGAAGACCAAACGACACTGGGTTCCCGCGTTCGCGGGAACGACGGACAAACGCCGAATCGCGGCGCACGGGCTCAGCGGTTAAAGCCGTGCAGGTGTGGCGCGGCGAGCCGCAGATAGTGGAACATCGACCACAGCGTGAGGATCGCCGCGACCCACAGCGCCACGGTGCCGAGAAGCGGCGTCGAGACCCCCGGGATCAGCGGCTCGTGCAGCAGGAGCGCGACGATCGCCGTCATTTGCGCGACGGTCTTGAGCTTGCCGATGAACGCGACGGCGACGCTTTTCGTCTGCCCGAGCTGCGCCATCCACTCGCGCAGCGCGGAGATGGCGATTTCGCGGCCGATGATGATGATCGCGAGATAGGATTCGGCGCGGTCGAGCCACACCAGCACGATCAGCGCGGCGGCAACCATCAGCTTGTCGGCGACCGGATCGAGGAAGGCGCCGAATGCCGTTGTCAGGCCCCAGCGCCGCGCAACCCACCCGTCGAGCCAATCGGTGATCGACGCCACCGCGAAGATCCACATCGCGGTCCAGTTCCTCGTCGCCGGCGCCATCCACGCGTCCGGCAGGTAATAGATGGCGACAAAGACCGGGATCAGGACGATCCGCAGCCAGGTGAGCAAGATGGGGACGTTGATCGGCATGGATGCTCTGCAGCGAACTGCAATTCTACCGCTCCGTTGCTGCTGCCTCACCCCTGTCCCTCTGCCAGCGCGGGAAAGGGGAAGGAATCGCGACTTCGCTCATGATGCATTGAGACGCACGAGCCCCTCACCCCTTCCCCCTCTCCCAGCGCGGGAGAGGGGAAATGGAATGGTGCAAGCGTTGGTCACCGCTTCCATCAAAAACTAATGCAGGGTCGCGAAAATCTTCTCCGCCAGCGCACGACTGATCCCGGGAACGCGCGCGAGGTCATCGATGCTCGCCGCCTCGACGCCTCTGAGGCCGCCGAAGTGCGAGAGCAGCGCCTGGCGCTTGCGCACGCCGATCCCCGCGATCTCCTGCAGCTTGGACGTCATTCGCGCCTTGGCGCGCCGCGCGCGGTGACCCTGGATCGCGAAGCGGTGCGCTTCATCGCGAATCTGCTGCAGCAGGTGCAGCCCCGGGTGATCCGGCGGCAGGTTCAGCACGTCTTCGTGATCGGGAAAGACGATGTCCTCCTCGCCTGCCTTGCGCTCGGGGCCTTTGGCAACGCCGATCAGCCGCGTGTCATGCAATCCCTGCTCTGCCAGCACTTCGGTCGCGACGCCGACCTGACCCTTGCCGCCGTCGATGACGAGCAGATCGGGTACGGGATACTCGCCCGCGACAATCCGCGCGCAGCGTCGCGTCAGGGCTTCGCGCATCGCCGCATAATCGTCTCCGCCGACGAGGGGCGCAACGTTGAAGCGGCGGTATTCGCCGGTCTGCATCGCGAGGCGGTCGAAGATCACACACGAGGCCACGGCGCGCTCGCCCATCGTGTGCGAAACGTCGAAGCATTCGATGCGCTGCGCGGACGCTGGCAAGCCGAGGGCCGCCTGCAGCGCCGCGAGCCGGTCTTCCTGCGTCGCCTTTTGCGCGAGCTTCTGGCGAATCGCGAACCCGGCATTCTCGACGGCCATCGTGAGCCATACGCGGCGCTCTCCCCCGGGGTGGGTGACGATGTCCACGCGCTGGCCGGCTTGCGTGGAAAGCACTTCCGCCAGCGCTTCCTGGTCGCCGGCGTCGGGCGCGACGATCGTCGGCGGCACGGGCTGGTCGACATAATGCTGCTCGAGAAACGCGGGGACGACTTCGGGCAGCAGGTCGGCGTCCGCATGGTGAGGAAAGTACGTGCGGTCGCCGACATGGCGGCCGCCACGGATCATCACGACGTTGACCGCGACCAGCCCCCGCTCGGTTGCCGCGGCGACTACGTCGATGTCGCCCGCAGTCGCGCTCTCGACGAACTGGCGCGCCTGCAGTTGCGTCAGGCGCGTGATCTTGTCGCGCAGTCGCGCCGCCCGTTCGAAGGCGAGTGCCGCGCTCGCCTCCTCCATTTGCGCCTTGAGCTGCGCGAGCACGATGCCCGTCTTTCCCTGCAGGAACAGGACGGCGCTTTGCACGTCCTCGTGGTAATCGGCTTCGGAGACGAAGCCCACGCACGGCGCGCTGCAGCGCTGGATCTGATAGAGCATGCACGGCCGCGACCGGTTGGCGAACACGATGTTCTCGCAGGTGCGCAGCTGGAACACCTTCTGCAGGAGCGCCATGCCTTCGCGGACCGCGCCCGCGCTCGGGAAAGGGCCGAAATAGCGGTTCTGGCGGTCGAGCTTGCCGCGGTGAAAGCGCAGCTGCGGAAATTGCTCTCCGGTCAGGCAGACGTACGGATAGCTCTTGTCGTCGCGAAACAGGATGTTGTAGCGCGGCTCCGCGGCCTTGATGAAGTTGTTCTCGAGCAGCAGCGCCTCGCCTTCCGACCGCGTCACCGTCGTCTCGACACGCGCCACCTGCGCCAGCATCAGCACGATACGCGTCTCGTGTGCGCTTTTCTGGAAGTAGCTCGACACCCGCTTCTTAAGGTCGCGCGCCTTGCCGACGTAGAGCGTATCGCCCGCTGCGTCGAACATCCGGTAGACGCCCGGCCGATGCGGCAACGAGGCGATCAGCTCGCGCGCGTCGAACTCGGGCGCCGCCTCGTCGCGCTGCGGCGCGGGTACGGCCGGCGTCGTCACCCCGGCGAGACGTGGAACCTTAGACACGGCGAGGACCCGGCTGTCGGCGCAAATGATCGGCGATCGCATCGAACACGGCGCGGAACATTTGCGGCGTCAATCGCCCGGTATTGGTGTTGTAGCGGCTGCAATGATAGCTGTCGAAAAGTGCGACGCCGCGGGCAAGCGGATGCCGCGCGCCGTGCGCGAAGGGGAATCCCGCAGACTTGTGCCCGAGCGCCCTCAGCGTTGCGTCGTGCGCGATGCGGCCCAGCGCCAGGATCGCGCCGCCGGGAGGCACCGTCGCGAGGTCGGCCGCCAGATACCCGTTGCACTCCCGCGCTTCCGCCGGTGTCGGCTTGTTGTCGGGTGGGAGGCATTTGACGGCGTTGGTAATGCGGCAGCCGGCGAGCGCGAGGCCGTCGTCACGTGACACGGCGACGGATTGCGATGCAAAGCCCCAGGCGTGGAGCGTCTCGTAGAGCAGGATGCCCGCATGGTCGCCGGTGAAAGGGCGTCCGCTCGCATTCGCGCCATGCATGCCGGGCGCGAGGCCGATGATGACGAGCGCGGCGTCCGGCGCACCGAACGGGGGAACGGGGCGGCAGAAATAGTCGGGATGATCGGCGCGCACCGTCGCCAGGAAGTCGGCGAGCCGCGCGCAGCGCGTGCACGCCGGGTCGTACACGGCCGAAGCTCCGACTTCTGGCAGAATGTGCGACTTTGTCATGACGGCACGCATGGGGCGCGCATCGTAGCATGCGCCCGTCGCACCCCTCGCGACCGGGGATTCATCGCGCAGAGCACCGTTCTGTCCTCTGATCCCTGACCTCTGATCCCTGATACCGATGCTCCCACCCGAATTCGATCTCGAATTGCGCTCGCGCACGCCGCCGCGCGGCAATGGGAGAAACGGCAGCAAGCCGCCGCTTTTGTTCATCCATGGGGGTTACTGCGACGGCTGGTGTTGGGACCCGTATTTTCTCCCTTGGTTCGCCGAGCGTGGCTACGCCGCGCACGCGCTGTCGCTGCGCGGCCACGGCGCGTCGGGCGGGCACGAGACGCTGTTCATCGCCGGGCTCGACGATTACGCCGCCGACGTCGAGCACGTCGCCTCCAGGCTGCCTGCGGCGCCCGTGCTGATCGGCCATTCGATGGGGGCGGCGATCGTCGAGCGCATGATGGCGACTCGACCGGTGCGCGCGGCCGCGCTCCTTTCCCCGGTGCCGCCTGCCGGTCTCCTGACGCTGGCGGCGCGCCTCGCCACCGAACGCCCCGACTACCTGCTGCAGATGAGCCAGTTCGATCCGACGCGGCTTTCCGCGCATGTGCTCGACACGCTGCGGCCGTATTATTTCAGCGACGACGTCGATCCGGCGATTCTCGCCGAGGCGACGCGCCATCTCGGCATCGAGTCGCCGCGTGCGCTCATCGACCTGTCATTGCGCCTGCATTGGCAACTTCCCGAGCGCGGCGGTGCGCCGGTGCTGGTGCTGGGCGCCGAGGGTGATCGCATCTGCACGCCCGACGAGGTCCGCGCTACCGCCCATCACCACGGCGTCGACGCGGCGATCCTGCCGGGTCTTGCGCATATGCTGATGCTCGATCGGCAGTGGGAAGCCCCGGCGCGCGCGCTGCTGCGTTGGCTCGGATCGCTTTAGGCAGCGCTCCGTCATTTCCGCGAACGCGCGAATCCAGCGTCGTTCGCCGAAAGTCACTGGGTCCCCGCCTCCGCGGGGACGACGATCAAAGTCAGAGCGGCTTGTTGCTCATCGCGGCGACGAACGTCGCGAATTCGGCGATCGGCAAAGGCTTGCTGATCCAGAAGCCCTGGAAGCAGTGGCAGCCGCGGACCCGCAGGAACTCGAGCTGCGCCTTCGTGCCCACCCCCTCGGCGACGACCCTTAAGCCCAGGCCGCGCGCGAGCCCGATAATCGCTTCGGTGATCGCCGCGTCACCGGGATCGGTCTCGAGGTCGGCGATGAACGAAATGTCGATCTTCAGGGTGTCGATCGGGAAGTGCTTCAAGTGGGTGAGCGACGAGTAGCCGGTGCCGACGTCTCGGTCACTTCGAGCTCGATCCACGCCGGCTCGCAACCGACGCTTTTCACGATATCGGAAATGCGTTGCGCGAGGTCGTCGCGATAGAACTGTCGCGCCGACAGGTTGACGGACACCTTGAGCGGCATCCCGCCATTGCGCCACGCCACACATTGCGCGGCCGCGGATTTGAGCACCCATTCGCCGAGCGCGTGGATCAGGCCTGATTCCTCGGCCAGCGGAATGAACACCTGCGGCGGAACGTGGCCGTGCTCGGCGTCGTCCCACCGCAACAGCGCCTCGGCGCCGACGACGGCGTGGTCCTCGATCCGCACGACCGGCTGATAGTGAAGCTGCAGCAAGTCGTCCTTTAACGCAGCGCGCAGCGCGCTTTCGAGCGTGTGCTGCTTGAGGCGTCGCTGCGCGAGGTCGGCATCGAGGAACTGGTACGTGTTGCGACCGAGCTCCTTCGACCGGTACATCGCGACGTCGGCGTGCTTCAGCAGCTCCTCGGGGTCGTCGGAATCGTCGGGGTAGACGGCGATCCCGATCGAGGAGGTCACGTAGATGTCGTGCTCTTCGACTTTGAACGGCTGCGCGATCGCATCGAGCAGCTTTTGCGCAATGCGCCCCAGCACCGCCGGATCGTCGAAATCCTCGACGATCACCATGAACTCGTCACCGCCGAGTCGCGCGAGCAGATCGGTTTCGCGCAGCGCGGTCGACAAGGCCTTGGTCACGCCTTTGAGGAGCTCGTCGCCGATGCGGTGCCCCAGCGTGTCGTTGACGTTCTTGAACCGGTCGAGGTCGATGAACAGCACGCCGACCCGCCGGCCGCCGCGCTTCGCCTGCGCGATGGCCTGCGTCAGCCGCTCGTGCAACAGCAGCCGGTTGGGGAGCCCCGTCAGCGCGTCGCGCGTCGCCATGTATTGCAGGCGCTCTTCCGCCTGGATCCGCGACGAAACATCCTGCACGAACGACAGGATCGACGTGATCTTGCCGTCGTCGTCGAGCAGCGCCGAGTGGTACCACTCGCACCAGATCGTGTCGCCGTCCTTGCGGTTGTTGCGGGTAAGCCCCGTCGCGCGCGGTTCCTCGCCGCTCGTCAAACCCGTGAGCAACGCGACGACCGCCGTGCGATCGGAATCGTGCAAGAGCGGGTTGTCGTCGATCGGCATCCCAAGCACTTCGTCGGTGGCCCAGCCGAAGATGTGCTCGGCCTGCGGCGACCAGCGCACGAGCCGGAAATCGCGGTCCCACTCGAGGACCGCGAGCGGCGTATTGCCGATGTGCGAGGACAGCATCCAGTTCGCGCGGCGCAGCGCGTCTTCGTTGCGCTTCTGGTCGTGAACGTCCGTATGCACGGCGTAGATGCCGACCACGTTGCCATCGCCATCGCGATTCGGCGCATAGTGGATCGCTTCCCAGCGCGGCTCGCCGGTCGGCTGCACCAGCATCTGCTCGGTCGCGACGACTTCGCCGTTCAGCACCCGTTTCAGGAGCGGCTGCATCTGCGCGAAGCGCGCGTCACCGACGACCTCGGCCACCCGCCGCCCGGTCAGGTCCTTCCGGTTTTCGCCCAGCCATTCCTCGTTGTGGCGATTGAGAAAGCGGAAGCGGTATTCGCGGTCGATGTAGGCGACGCGCGCGGGCACGTTGTCCATGATGAGCCGAAGCTCGGCCTCGGACGCACGCAACGCCTCCTGCGCCTGCTTCAACCCGTGGATGTCGTTCATCAGCACGAAGGCGCCGTGCACTTCGCCCGACGGCGCGGCATCCGGCACCACGCGGATCGTCATCCAGCGGCGCACGCCATTCGCGCCGCCGACCAGCCGGTCGAACGCCGTCGATTCGCCTTCGAGCGCGCGCGAGAGCATCGCCTGCGCGCTCTGGTAGATGCCATGGCCGACGACGTCACGCAGGCGCAATTCCGCCACCTGTTCCGCCGTCAGGCCAAAAAACTGAAGGAATGTCCGGTTGACGTAATGACAGCGCTCATCGCGGTCGATGTACGCGACAGGCGCGGGCACGCCGTCCATGATGACGCGAAGCTGCGACTCGCGCGCCGCAAGCGCGTCCTGCGCCTCCTTCAAGTCGGTGATGTCGTGGCCGACGACATAGACGCCCTGGATCGTGCCGTCGAATCGATGGTCGGGCACCATGCGGCCGCGGATCCATCGGTTGCGTCCATTCGCATCGATCAGCGCCCGCTCGTAGATCAGCGTCTCACCGGCAAAGGCACGGTCGTGGAAGGGCGCGAGCGCCCGCGCCGCTTCGGTGCCGATGACTTCTTCGGAGGTCTTGCCGATCACGGCATCGCGGTTCAAACCGTTCAACTGCAGGAATGATTCGTTGACGAACGCATAGCGCCGCTCGTCATCGAGGTAGACGACAGGCTCCGGGATGTTGTCGGTGAAAAGACGCAGCTGCTCTTCGCGCGCCGCCAGCGCCCGCTCGGTCTCCTTGAGATCGTGAATGTCGTACTCGGTGCAATAGAGGCCGCGCACCTTGCCGGTCGAATCGAGGTCCGGCGCGACGCGTCCGTGCATCCAGCGCCGCTCGCCGTTGGCGTTCTTGCCGATGCGCTCGTAGTCGACGTGCTCGCCCAACTGTGCGCGCTTGAGGATCGGCCGCAGGAACGACGAGACGTCGTTGGCGAGCACTTCGTTCGGCGACTTGCCGTAGATCTCATCCTGCGGGCGGCACACCCAATTCGCGAACGCCTGATTGACGAACGTGTACTTGAGCGAACGGTCGAGGTAGGCGATCGGCCCCGGAATGTTGTCGGCGAACAGGCGGAGCTGGACTTCCTGGGACTTGAGCGCATCGCGGACTTGGACGTCGTCCTCGATGTCGGTCATCACCGCGAACGCGCCGCCGATGCGTCCACCGAGCTCGCGGTCCGGGAAGAGGGTAATGCGCACCCAGCGGAGCTCGCCGCTCGCCTTGCGATCGCGCCGTTCGTAGGAGACCGTTGCACCGGCGAAGGCGCGCTCGATGTAGCCTTGCATCTCGGCGAAGGCATCGCCCGCGAGCACGTCGCGCACCGCATGTCCGAGCAGGTCGTCCGGTGTCGCATCGATCCAGTCGCCGAACGGCTTGTTCGCGAAACGCAGCTTCAGCTGGCGGTCGAAATAGAGAATCGGCGAGCCGACGCTGTCGGTGACCAGACGCAGCCGGTGCTCGCGCTGGCCGGCCTCGAGCTCGAGCCGCTTGAGGTTGTCGACATCGGCATAGGTGACGAGGAACCCGCGGACGTGGCCCTGTAGCGTCCGGTCGGGGTAATAATCGACGCGGATCCAGATCGCCGGGCGGCCCGGTGCGACCAGCTGGCGCTCGTAGCCCGTCCGCTCGCCGTCGAGCGCGGCATCGATGTAGGCGTTGAAAAGCTGGTAGACGTCGCGGCCGACGACTTCGATATCCTCGTGGCCGATGACTTCGTCCTGGCGCTTGGCGGTCCACTCGAGGAACGCCTTGTTGGTGAAGCGATAGCGCTGATTGCGGTCGACGTAGGCGAGCGGCAGGCCGAGCGCGTTGAGCTTGCGCTGCGACAACGCAGTCAAGCCTTCGCGCTCCAGCACCTCGCTGGCCGTTTGCTGGACGGTGGCGAGCTCGAGCCTGTTCAGCGAACGGGGCAAAGCCATGACGGTGACCGGATTGGGAAGTTCATGCGCAGGGGCGACACGGCATGGCCGGCCCGGGACCCCGGATCATGCCACCGGAGGGGCCCACGTCGCGCCGCGCGCATGCTGAACTCTCATTCTGTAATGGACAAGCAAGGATCGGGCCTGATTGTCCTGTTTTGACCGTGCCGAGGTTGCCTTGGCCGCCCCGACAACCGATCTGCGGCGGGACATGGCGGTCGTCGTTGCCGATGCCCCGTGTCGAGATCGCCATCGGACCCTTCGTCGATCCGTTGGCCCGCCATCCCTATCGTACCGCGAACGCAGCTCGCACCCAATCCGGCCGCCGCGGTCCAAATCCGGAGGTGTTCCCCATGCGCGAAGCGGGCGCAGCGACCGAATGGGCTAAACTTTCCGCGGTCCCGTTGTTTCGCCCCCGTGTGTCGCAACCGTCAAGGAGAACAATCATGAAGATGTTGCCGGCAAGGCTTCTCCTTCTCTGCGTGTTCGCCGTCGCGGGCATCGCCAGTGCAGCCGAGATCACGTTCTGGGAGGGGCCCGGCTTTCGCGGCCGCACTTATTCTTCGAACCAAACGATCGCCAACTTCGCCGACGTCGGCTTCAACGACCGTGCGTCGTCGGTCGTGATCCGCAGCGGCTCGTGGCAGCTTTGCGGCGACGCGTATTTCCGGGGCAGGTGCGTCACGCTCGGCCCGGGCGAATACCCATCGCTTGCAAGCATGGGGCTCGAGAATTCGGTCTCGTCGGTGCGCGAGCTCGGGGGCTGGTCGGGAGGCGGAGGCGGGGGTGGAGGGGGCGGCGGAAACCGCGCCCGTGTCGTTCTTTTCGACGGCGGGAATTTCTCCGGGCGAAACTATGATGTTAACGGGACGGTCCCGAACTTCGAGCCCCTCGGCTACAACGACCGGGCCAACTCGATGATCGTTCACGAGGGCACGTGGGAATTGTGCGGAGACGCGCAATTCGGCGGGTATTGCCAAAGGTTCGGCCCCGGGCGGTACGCGACGCTGGGTCCTCTGTCAGGCCAGGTGAGCTCGATGCGCCCTGCGGGTGGTGGCGGCGGAGGCGGCGGCGGAGGATGGGGCGGAGGACCGCGCGCGGTTCTCTACGAAGGGCAAGGGATGAGCGGGCGCTCGTTCGTGATCGGCAACCAGGTCGTGGCGAATCTCGACGGCACCGGCTTCAACGATCGCGCGTCGTCGCTGCGCGTCGAGGGCGGCTATTTCGTCTTCTGCACCGATTCGAATTTCGGCGGCGAGTGCAAGACTTTCGGGCCCGGCGACTATCCGACGCTGCCGCGCGGCATGAACAACGCGATTTCGTCGGGTCGCCGGATCAACGAATCGTATCCGTACAACGCCGCGCCGAACTGGTCGGCCCCGGCGCAGGCGCCCGCACAGGTGCCGGATCTGGGCATCGGCGGGCGATGACGTGAGGGTACATCCATGAGCGCAGTCGACGACATCGGCGGCCTGCGTCGCATCCTCGCCACGTCCCGCGTGATCGCCGTCGTGGGTCTGTCGGGTAACTGGTATCGGCCGAGCTATTTCGCCGCCAAATACATGCAGGAGCACGGGTACAAAATCATCCCGGTCAATCCGAATTACACCGAGGTGCTGGGCGAGAAGTGTTATCCGGATGTCGCGTCCATTCCCGAACGCATCGACGTCGTCGATTGTTTCCGCAAGCCTGACGAGATGCCGCCGCTGGCGCGTGAAGCGGTGGCCAAGGGTGCGAAGGTGCTGTGGATGCAGCTCGGCATCCGCAACGACGAAGCAGCGAAGATCGCGAACGCGGCTGGCCTCGCCGTCGTGCAAAACCGCTGCGTGAAAATCGAGCACGCGCGGATCATGGGCGGCTTGAACTGGGCGGGCGTCAACACGGGCGTGATTTCGGCGCGTCGAGCAAGAGCAAGTTCAAGATCCTGAACCACGAAGAACACGAAGAGCACGAAGAAAATCCTTCATGATAAATCCGTGGTCCGGGTCAAGTAGCCATTGCCCTTCTTCGTGTTCTTCGTGCCCTTCGTGGTTCAAGATTTGCCTTTTTTACCCAGATGCCTGACCGCAAGTTCGGTTTCGAGACGTTGTGCCTGCACGCGGGCCAGATTCCGGACGCCGCGACCGGCGCGCGCGCGCTGCCCATCTACCAGACGACGTCGTTCGTGTTCGATTCGGCAGACCACGCGGCGTCGCTTTTCAACCTGCAGACGTTCGGCAACGTCTATTCGCGGATCAGCAATCCGACCGTCGCGGCGCTCGAGGAGCGTGTCGCGGCGCTGGAGGGCGGTCGCGCTGCGCTCGCCGCGGCCACCGGAATGGCGGCGCAGACCGTCGCGCTCCTGACGCTCGCCCGCCATGGCGATCATATCGTCGCGGCGCGCACGTTGTATGGCGGCACGTTTTCCCAGCTCGCCGTCACGTTCCCGCAATTCGGCATCGAGGCGACGTTCGTCGACGCCGACGATCCCGCCGCGTTCAAGGCTGCGCTCAAGCCGAACACCAAAGCGCTCTACGC
>WNGE01009735.1_pt1 | contig 12981 bp, 10 predicted proteins | sample 5400651 | NCBI WGS metagenome assembly WNGE01 (sample SAMN13153370, study PRJNA577476) | soil metagenome | isolation source: 60 cm soil or saprolite under grassland replicate 2 | place: USA:California | collected 2016-06-15 | reverse complement strand
TCATGGTGAACAGATGGCTCAAACCCAGCAATATCGGCGCTATCAGCACGGCGGCGGCGGACAAGAACATCGACCAGCGCCGTCCTCCCAGATCGCGAGCAAGCCGAGCCGTCATCAGGATCGCGCTTGCGTGGCCGAGCATAGGCAACAATCGCAGAGCGTAGAGAGAAGTGCCGATCGAATGTTGCAGGAGCCACGCCATCCAGGCAATCATCGGCGGCTGATCCACATACCCCCACGCCGGATGCTCTCCGCACGCAAGGTAATAGAGCTCGTCGCGAAAATATCCATAATGCGGTGCGGCAATGAAATAGAGCACGACCCGCACCAACACCACGCCCCACACCAGCGCCGTGCCGGATGCGAGGGATGATGTAGGGCTTGGGGAGGACATTTCAGCGAGTCCTGCTGGCTTGGTCACCATCTATGGCGAATGCTCCTTTTGTGCAGTCGGGTTCGGCGGAGTAACGATAGCTGGTGCCGTAATTTCTGGATGATACGAAAAGGAGCGATGTCCGGTTCAGAGTAACTGGACGAGGTCAGGGAAAGGAAATGCCGCTTCATGGAGCCTCTTTATGCCTGGAGTTGTGGCTTCGATCCAGGTTCAGCTGGGCTCGCCCTGGAGCTTTCGGCCGCTCGGTCGTAATGACCAGGACACGAGAGCAACCGATCCAATCAGGAGCGGCACAACGATCATCAGTGCTCCGTCTCCCACAGCCGCGCGTGAGGCGGCGGCTCCGGAAAGATCGAAGATCATTCCGGCATAGGCCCATTCCTTTAGCCTCGGTAATCCCGGGACGAGAATGGCGATAGCGCCAAGTACCTTCCAGCAGCCCAAGATGGAGAGAAAATAAGAAGGGTAACCTAAATGCGCCATGTCTGACGCAATGTGGGAAGCGTGAATGATGTTTCCCACGCCCGGCACCAGGAAAGCAGCGGCCAGAAGAGCCGTGGTGATCCAATAGAGTGCAGAACCTCGTGTCATTGAAGAACTCCTCGCGCGCGAAGTCCCTGCTCCATCATTTTCTTCATCATCTTTCTCGACAGTTTCGACGGAACGAAAGAATTCATGGCACGGTTTACGCGCCCGTTGATGAAGCTCGGTCGGTTTCGCTTGAGAGCTTCGAGCCCTTCGAAGACACAACGTTCAGCTGGCATGGGTTTCATAGACATGGTTTTTGGATCGAGACCGAATTTCTCGATAATGGCGGTTTGGGTGGGACCAACGACAAGCACGGTTACGTGTATCCCTAACGGAGAGAGCTCGAAATTCAAGGATTCTCCCAGGGTGAGGACGAAGGATTTGCTGGCGCTCTCATGTGCCAGATAAGGAACGCCTCGCGCGGCTCCCATCGCACCTACAAGTAGCAGTCCTCCACGCCTTCTGGCGGCGAGACGTTTGCCAAAATAGTGGGAGAGTTCCAGATGGGCCTGGGCGTTTAACTTGAAAAGGTCAAGCATGGACGAGCGGTCGTGCTTTAGGAACTCACCGGGAGAAGCCGTTCCGGCGTTGGATACCACCAGCCCGATGTCCAGGTCCCGTGTTGCGGACTCAATCTTTTCGAGAAACCCATCCTGGGATAGATCCGCCTGCACCACCAGGCATTGAACTCCATAGTCCTTCTCAAAATGCACCCGTGCTTCTTCGAGAAGCTGTATCCTACGGGCAACTAAAACCACATGGATGCCGTTTGATGCGATCTGCCGAGCAAATTCTCGCCCGATCCCTGACGAAGCCCCAGTAACGATGGCCCACGGGCCGAACTTACGCTTATCGAGCTCTTGTTCCATGTGTAGCTCCTTCACAACGGGAGACGACCGCGATTGTTGAGTTCGGCATGAAATGCAGCATTATGTCAGTTGGCTGACTTGTTACGCGGACTAAAAACCCAACCTCTTCTTGCGATCACGTCGTTTACCGCTATGGGAGTCATAAGCCATTGATCCACTCCTTGAGCGAAGCCGCTTCAGAGACGACGAGTTTGGGGTCGTGAAAAGCATGGGCGAGTACGGATATCCCTTGAAGGGCAGACAAAAGATGCACCGCTAACGGTCTCGCATTCTTTCTTCTGCCGCATTCCCGGAATTGGGCTTCAATCCAGCTCAGGTGTTCGGCAAAGAGCACCGAAGCCTCTCGAGCCAGGCTGCCGTCATTCTTATGAAGTTCGGTGCAAAGCGTCCCAATCGGACATCCTCCTTGTGCAAGGACATCTCGATTCGCCAACACGGCGTCAACACAGGCACAGAGCCGCTCCTTCGGAGACCCAGCGGCGTTCCATGATTCGCAGCTACTTCTCACTTGTGCGAGTCGCCGGTCAACTATGGCCTGACCGATTTCGTCCTTCGTTTTGAAATAGTAGTAAACGTTGCCAACAGGGACTCTCGCCTCCTTCGCTATGTCCGCGAGAGTAGTCTGGCGGAAGCCCTGAAGGTAAGCCATTTTTGCCGCCGCCTGTATGAGCCGAGTTCGGTTGTCTGCTTTTGCCGCTAGCATCTCGTGTAGTCAGTTACCTGACTGACAGGTTATAACAAGTTCATGCATTCTGCAAGCATGGTGAAAGACGCCTCGAACGGGCTTTTTACATCTGACAATTTCGGATCGCGCCTTTGTTCACCAGCACGAGCTCCGCAAAGAACATCTGTGATTAACCTCAATTCCCCAAAGCCTTGTTCAAGGCAAACAACTTAAGGAAAAGGCCTGCACAGGGGTTTTTGGCGGATCGAAGATCTTGAGAGAGGCTCATAGTCCTTGCGGTTTCGGACAACTCGGTCTAAATTCGGTTTCTCATATACAGATTACGTTGGAGTACCTTTCAAAACACTATGGCAAAACTCGGGGCCCAGACAGAATCTCATTAGAAATCGCATCTGGCCAGATCGTATCCCTGCTGGGGCCCAACCTTCATACGGGGACTTTATGACCACGCGCCGAGAATTTCTGTTGCAAACAACCGCTGCCGGGGTCGACACGATCATCGATCTCACCCCTGCTGACGCCTGCCGCGACGTGCGCTTCGGTCAGAGGTCGCAAGCCGGTCTGGGATGCAAATCGTGGTCTGCACCGGCTTTCGTTTTGCTCCTGAGTGTGCCGATTGACTGATAACCTAAAATGGCGGGGGGTATTAGAGGACAGCGTCAATGAACGTTCGTATTCGTTCCGCATTGCCATCTGACGCCGCTGCGATCGCGGGTATCTATAACTACTACATCGAGAACACTGTCATCACCTTCGAGGAAGAGCTCGTCTCAACAGAGGCGATGGCGACCCGGATCGCCGATGTCCAGCGAGCCTCATTACCGTGGCTTGTGGCGGAACTCGACAGCGCTCTCCTCGGCTACGCGTACGCGGGCAAATGGAAAGTGCGTAGTGCCTACCGCTACTCGGTTGAAACCACCATCTACCTGGAGCAAGGTCGAGAAGGACAGGGTATCGGCAAGCGTCTGTATGCAGAGCTTTTGAGTCTGCTGCGAGTGCGGGGCGTGCACGTCGCGATCGGCGGAGCCGCGCTGCCGAATGAAGCGAGTGTCGCACTTCACGAAAAGCTAGGCTTTGAGCGCGTGGCTACATTTCGGCAGGTCGGCTTCAAACATGGTCGGTGGATCGATGTAGCTTATTGGCAAATCCTGCTGTAAGGCACGAGCCACGTCTGTATAGGCGCTCATCCTTTCTCGCAAGCGCAAGCCTACCTTCCCAATCGCGCCAGTTGAACCGCTCAACGTACAATTGCATGACTCGTTTCAACTCTGGGCCACCGCAGAACAAAGTTTTCCAGATCCCAGCAGCCGTCACCGGCACCGGGATGTCCCGAGCCATCTGCACGGTACCAACAGTCAATTTAAGGGAGATGGCAGCACGCATCCGCCTGTGTGGCCTACGAACTCCTTAGTTCCGGCACTGAGGGTCGAGGCTGTGCCGGCTTGGCCGAAATTCGCAAGGTGGCTGAGGTCAGGTCTGGACCTTCCCAACCGTCCTTTTGTGCCTCAATGTGAATCTCGCCTGGCCTCTTCGTACTTTGAACGATGACCTGGGCGAGACCGTTGAAGAGAGAACGCCGAGGCTCCTTGTCGCTCTCATGGCAATTAGGATCTCCGTTGCCAACGCCGATTAACTTGCCGGGCCCGGAAACGCTGAAGGCGATCTTGTTGTTCGCTGTCGGCACAGGCCGACCTTCTTTATCCAGAGCCTCCACTTTCACAATGGTTACATCTTCGCCGTTCGCATCGATTTCGGTGCGATCCGCTGTGAGCCTAATAGAAGTGGTCGGACCTGTGGTTTCACGTTTCTCGGTCAAAACAACTTTGCCGTCTTTCGAGCCGCGCGCTTCGATGGCACCCGACTCGTATTTCACCTTCCACTCCAAATGTCCAAGATGGGGGACTTTCTGACTGCCCAGGCTCTTACCGTTCACAAACAACTCCACTTCATCGAGGTTGGAATAGACCCATACTGGAATTTCGTCTCCTTCCCGGCCATGCCAATTCCAATGCGGAAACAGATGGAGTGATGGCTCGTTGCGCCACCATGCTTTGTAATAGAAGAAGTAGTCCTTAGGAAAGCCGCACATATCCACGATTCCGAACTGCGAGTTGATGGAGGGCCAGCCGTAGGGCGTCGGTTCTCCGCGATAGTCGAAGCCTGTCCACGCGAACCCGCCCGCTTCCCATTCCTTGGTTCCGTAGAAGCTCCACCATGCTTCCGGGGTCTCGCCCCACGGCACCACGCCGTCATAACAGTTGACCGTATTCCGTAGCGGATCGGTGGCGTATTCTCCGCGCGTGCAGATGGCGCTCGAGGTCTCGGATCCGTAGACCGGGCGTTTGGGATATTTCTTGTGGAACGGCTCCGGATTCTTTTGCGTGTTGTAGTTGAAACCTATGATGTCGAGCGGTTCGGAGACGCCCTTTTCGTTGTCTCCGTTGATCGCGGATGACGCGACCCGCGTCGGGTCCAGTTCGTGGCAGCGGCGCACCATGCTGCCGGCAATCTTGGCGCCTTGTTCGGCCATTGCATCCTGCAACAGCCATTCCTCATTCCCGATGGACCAGATGATGATGGAAGGAGAATTTCGATAACGCTTGATCATCGCCTCGAGCTGCTGCATGCCCTCGGGATTCGAACTCAGCTGGCGCGTCTCGCACATCATCATTACACCCATCCGGTCGCAAGCCTCGACCCACTCAGGCGTGGGCGCGTTGTGCGAGGTCCTGACCGCATTACATCCCATTTCGCGCAGCACGGCGAGACGGAACGACTGCAAACGGTCGGGCACAGCCGCGCCAACGCCAGCGTGGTCCTGGTGATTACACGTGCCCTGGATCTTTAACGGCTTGCCGTTTAGAAAGAAGCCTTTGTCCGAATCGAAGACGGCAGTGCGGATACCGAATGTCACGCTCTCGGCGTCGCGGGTCTTACCTTCCGATTCGACGGTGAGAACAGCGGAATAGAGGTTGGGAGTTTCGACCGACCAGAGTGCGGCATTGGCAATGCGGGCGCTGGCTGCGAAGGGGGCTGAGCCATCAGCGCCGATTGTCTGCGCGGGCAATTGGGCGGTCGCAACCGTTGCGCCCTGCTGGTCAATAATTTTCCAACTCACCCTGGCGGAAACGTCTTTTGCACCTTCATTCACCACAATGGTTGAGAGGGCCAGCGTGGCGGAACTCCCGCTCACCTTCGTTCGAACCATGCTGTCCCACTTACCCAGATGAACGGCGTCCATCTTCGTCAACCAGACGTGGCGGTATACGCCCGCGCCCTCATAGAACCAACCGTCGCCGAAACTGGCGTCCACTCGCAGGACGATGTAGTTCTTGCCGCCGTAATTCAGGAAATCGGTGAGATCGAAACGAAAAGGAGCGTAGCCATTGTTGTTGCGCCCGACAAAGCATCCGTTGACAAACACGAGCACATCGCGGAAGGCGCCGTCGAACTCGACCCAGATACGGCGGCCGAGGTCGCTCGCTGGAATTTCGAACTCGCGCCTGTACCAGCCCACGCTGGTTTCAGGATAGCGGCGGCCCAGCGGCTTATACCCGTGGGAGCGCAATTGATTGTCCCCGCTGCCCGCGTCATCACGAATGAATGGCAGTTCTACGGCCCAGTCGTGCGGAAGGCTTAGCGTGCGCCACTGAGAATCGTCGAAGCCGGACTTGGAAAACTTGAATTCCCCAGTCTTGGTAAAGTCACTTTGGCCGAATCCGAATCCCAGATCTTTTGCGGGATCGGTGCCATGGCCAAAAATGAACTTCCAGCCAAAATCGAACAGGAGCTGCTCGCGAGGTTCCATACCTGGAACGGCTGTGGCGACATCCGCACCTGTTCCCGCACTCACCGAGGCTGCACTGCGGGCAAGGGCGGATGGAGTCAATAACGAAGAGGCGGAAACAGCGAGTCCAGAAACCAGCAAATCGCGGCGCGTAATGTCGGACATTCAGTTCTCCCTTGTGCGGTTGAACTACGTTGAAAGTTGGGCCGTTCTGTTAATCGAGCATTTTGCATCTTACTGCTTCAAATACATCATCGGTCACCGTCGCCTGATGCGGGCAGCACCGAAATCTCCGCTGCGCTGGTCAAGCCTTTCGTGCCAAGCTCCTGTACTACCGTCAATCGAAAGAATCGAGCGTTAACTGGAGCAAATGGAACTTCCTGAAGCACGGGGTTGTTTTTGACATTTCCAAAACTGCCCGAGTCAACATCGGTTGTCCAGTCATGTCCATCGACACTGGTTTCAAAACGGTAAGTGGTGACAACGCCCTCATGACTCCGGTCCTGGCGCGGAAGATAAGTGAATCCGGCAATGCGATGCAAACTCCCCATATCAATAGTGAGTTGGTGGGGCAACGTCGAATTTGCATTCCAATGTGTTTCCCAGATCGTGTTCGGATTTCCGTCGATGGCGTTGACCGCAGAATTATCGGTTTGATCAGATTCCTGTGTGGGGCTTACCACCTTCCAACCAGTGGGCGCCAAACCCGCGAAGTATTTTGACGTCATCATGCCAAGCCGCCCATTCCGCGCAAGAGAGGCGGCCTGCACGCTGCCGCCGCGTGAAAGCTCTATGGGCGCATCGTAAACAGCAGACCTTGAAGTCGGCGCGGTGCCATCGGTCGTGTAAACCACCGGAAGCCCCTTCGAACCGGAGATGGTCACGGAACCGTTGACGTCGCGCTCCGAGATTACAGGTGCTTGAACGAACTCCGCCTGCTTGAACAGCCCTATCCGCGAGGGTGGGTTCAAGGCGTGACCCATTGATCCGAATCCGTACACGGTCAGTGCTAACAGGCGAGTTCCACCGGAGCAGCCGCTTGTGACCGACCGTTGTCTGCTCGTCCATTTGTTTCCACTTCGCGCCGTCCCAAATGTCGATGCAAAAAGACTCAACGCGTTGACTCCGATGGTCGACCGCTTCCTGCAATGAGACCACGTCGAAGGTAACAGTGGTGGGCAATGTCAGCGTAAAGGTTGCTGCCGCCTTTCCAGGAGCGGCTTCCCACCAGGTGGCGAGATTCCGATCGAGAGCGAGCGACGGCTTATGCGCCGGGTTGGAGGTGTCTGCGGTGAGTTTGCCGCCAGCAGCGAGATTCCTGGCGAAGGTTTCATTGACGACCTGCGCCATCAATCGCAGGTGCGCGAGCTGGTCGTCCGGTATGAGCCCGCGGCTGTCTGGCGAGAGGTTCAACAGCCAGTTGCCATTGCGACCCACCGATGTGTAGTAGAGATCAATCAGCTCGGCAGCGGTTCGAACCCGCTTCCGAGGCGCCCAGAACCAGCCGTGGAGGATCGGAACATTGACTTGCGCTGGATACCACCAGAGATACGAACCCGGCGTCAGCTTGGAGCGACTACCGAGGTCTTGCGCGGTCATATCCGGCCATCGGAATGTGTCGGGCGGAGCGGGTAGGGAGACAACACTCCATTCCGTGGTACGTCCGATACCACTCTCGTTTCCCACCCAGCGAATATCCGGCGCTTTCACTGAAATGACCGCATGCGGCTGCAATTTCCGAATCATGTCGTACCAGGCGGAATAATCGTACGTTTCAGAAACACTCGGGTCCGGATTTGCGCCATCGAACCAGACCTCGCGAATCGCGCCATACTCAGTCAGCAGTTCGTAAAGCTGGTTCAGGAAATAGCGATTGTAGTCGTCGACCTCGTAAGTGAAGCTTCCAAAACCCGGCGCCGCCTTGCGACCCTTGGACGGATCGGTTTTGAAAGTGGCAGGATCGGTGGGAATCACCGATCGGACCTTCTCACTTCCATCTCCGTAGTAGCCTTTGGGATTTGTTGGATTGGTCCGCAACTGATAAAGATCGGCGGGTGATAGATAGACTCCCAATTCAATCCCGTACTTACGAGCGGCATCAGCAACATCACGGACCACGCTGCCTTTCCCGTCCCGCCACGGACTGGCTGCGACGGAATGATTGGAGTAGCGGGTGGGCCACAAGCTCAACCCATCATGGTGCTTGCATACCAGGATCGCTTCCCTTCCGCCGGCATCCCCGATCGCACGCATCCATTGATCGGCATCGAAGCCCGAAGGATTGAATACAGATGGGTCTTCGCGGCCGTTGCCCCACTCGACACCTCTGAACGTGTTTGGGCCAAAGTGGATGAAGAATGTCCGCTCCAGCCGCATCCAGTCTGTCTGATTGGGACGGGGCAGAACCTTCGCGGCCTTTTCCGCAATCACTTCACTGGAATCGTCGCGGGAAATGTGTTGCAGCGTGGAATACTCAACAGGAACTGGCGCCGTCGATTGGCCGCGTGCCAGAGAAAACGCGAGAAACAAACCTATCGAGAAAATCGTTCGGACCCTCATCAGGTTCCTTTCCACTGCTCCGCAAACACAAAGAGATCGCCCTCTGCGACCCCGACACAGCTTTTCATGCCCTTTGCTGGTATCGAGGAATCGCCCTTTCAACTCGCCAGCACTCGAAACGAAAACGCATACTTGCACGGCGGAACATTGGGTACTTGAATTTCAAGGCCCTCTGTTCCCCGCCTCCATTTGACTTCGGACTTCGCCCCAAGCAGTTCGACTTTTCGAATTTGTCGAGGAAAGTTTTCCGAATTCTCTGCGAGCGACCGGATGAGAATCTTCCCGTCCGTTGGCCAGCCCAAGGCGATGGCATAGAGCGCTTCGCCTTTGGTGGTGAATCGAATGTCTGTATGGTCGAACTTGAGTTGAGTGAACTGGTAACTCAGCTTCTTGTTTGCTTCTGTCGAAGGGCCTTCGCCAAAGATCTTCCAGGGACGCGTGCCCTTGATTGCCTCAGTGTTCACCTGCTGCCATTCCGCAAATTCATTCAAGAAGGAAAGCTCGTCACTATCCGGCTCTCCATGACCAGGCAGCGGGATACTAAGCAGGAGATTCCCATTCTTGCTGACGATGTCCACGAAAAGCGGAATAATGGAAGAAGCCTTCTGGTACGAATGGTTTTCAAAGAGACGCAGGTTGTAGTGCCAATTTCCGATGCACATTTCTGTCTGCCAAGGCTTTTCCTGCAACCCTTCTGCCATGCCAAACTCAAAGTCGCGAGTGAGGGTGCCCCACACCGGCTCCGGAACTTCCTTGAGGTCGACCACTCCTTCTAAGTGGCCGCCATGCGCCTGAATGTTCTTGTTGTAGTAATAAGCCATGATTTGCGGCGCAAGATCGGGAATGCCAAGCCACACTTTTAGGTCAGGCGCATACACGCCGCCATCATCGAAAACGAACTGGGCTCCATCATCAAAGTTCAAGATGTCGGGACTGTAGCTGTCGACAACATCCTGGACGCGAAGAAGGAACTGCTGCACGAATTCCGGACATGGCGTGTTCTTGGCATGAGGTTTGCCGTTGAGCAACTGAGGATCCTTGCCCTCCCACCATTTTCCTTTGCCGTCAGCGGCCGTCATTATGCCGTCGTAAGGAACTCCTGCAAGCGGTCCGGTTTTGTCATTCTTGTATCGAACAGGAAGGAACTCATCCCAGGTGCGGTGTGGCGTTCCGTGATAGCTCACGCCAAATCGCAAGCCATTGACACGATGTCGCGCTTGGGGCCAATGTTTACGCAGTTCCACGGCTGATGTTTCGAATTCCAGCAGTCGAAGTTGTCGTGGTGAGTAGCAAGAGCCACGAGATACTCCGCTCCCGCGCGTTTATACAGATTGATAAGGGTCTCTGGCTGCCATCTTTCCGCGTTCCAGAGATGGCAAATGTCTTTGTATCCGAACTGCGAGGGGTGTCCGTAATGCTTTACGTGATACTCATACTGAGGCTGTCCCTGGATGTACATATTTCGCGCATACCAGTCCCCTTGCTCGGGCACACATTGTGGGCTCCAGTGCGCCCAGATTCCGAATTTCGCGTCACGAAACCAATCCGGGCAGCGGTACGACTTCAGGGATTCCCAGAATGGCAGGAACGGGCCATCTGGAACCTCTCCGCGAAAGAAGGGCGAGTCTCCTGCTGCCCTGGCGATCGCGGACAATGCAAGCGCACTTGCTCCACTCAGTAGAAACGATCGACGGTTCAAGATTGCGTACCTCCTTCAATCACCCCACAGGTTCCACTTCTTGATAGTGCTCCACGGCAACACTCCTAAACGTCGCTGCTGTGCGCCGGCTGCGATAACTGCAGTACTTAATCGACGCTCCTCTTACGGAGACGCTTCCAGCTTTTTCTGTATCGCTCGTAAGCTCGCGTCCCCGGGAAAAGTATCGAGGCCGTTTTTCAGCACTTCTCTGGCCTTCGCAATGTCTCCCACGGAGATGTAGCACACCGAGAGATTCTGATATGCGGTAGGCAGGTAAGGGAAAAGTGCGACGGCTCGGCGCAATGTGGCGATTGCGTCTTGCTTGCGACCTCCGCGGTACAGTAGCTCCGACAAAAGCATGTAGTCCTGCGGAGATTTGGATTTCAATTCGACCGCTTTTGAGAGGTAGCTTTCGGCAGCGGCATTCCCTTCCGGAGACTTCTTGTTCAACTCTCTTTTCGCCAGCGCACTCAGTACCGTCAGGTTATGCGGATGCGATTTGGCTAGACCATCGAGCGCCAGATCATAGCGCGTGCTTAGATCAGCGCGTTGTGGATTTCGCGCAAGCACGCCCTGGTATGCCTGCAAAAGTACTAATGGAGAAAGCCTGGTCTTAGGCGATCCTGGAATCTTGTTCACAAGGATCAGGCCGGTGGCCGGATCGGGCGCCTGCTCTTCTTGCACCTGCGCGGGAAGAGGCTCGCCTTCGTGTTTCACGATTCGGTGCGATGTGCCTTGCGTGCCCAGCATTACAAAGCGCGGAGCAACATGTTTCGGCATATGACATGAAGCGCAATTATCAGCGGGCGTGGTGCTTCGACGTTTTTGAAGCGTCTCGCGGCAACTCGTTTCTTGATGGCAGCTCAGACATTTGCTTCGATAGAACGCCGGCGCCTCTTGCGCAGTCGGCGAGAAATGGGGATCGTGACAGCTATTGCAGTTGAGACGACCGCCTGTGGCGCGATAGCACTTGCTTTGCACCATCTCGTCCGACCACTCCATCATGTTCCAGCCCATGATGGGGCGAGTCTTGAAAATCGCCATCGTGCTGAGCAGCGGCGTGCCGGGGCGAAAGTCTTCAAACTTTCTTCCTGGCTGCGGAATCCTCGCCTCGCCAAATTCGTGGCAGTAGATGCACGTGTCATCATTGATTCGGGGGGATGAGTGGGCAGTATTGACGATAGAGGTATCGATCTTTCCTGAGATCGCTACGTGCTTTCGTTGCTCATCCACATGTAAACCGCCGGGCCCATGGCAGCTCTCACAGCCAACCTTGAGTTCGCCAATTGGCAAGTTCGGGTAGAGATTGCTCGCATCGTCAATCACAAGCGAGCGCCCCACGTGGCAGTACATACACGAGCCCACCACTGGACGAGCAAACCCGTAGGCGTTCTTCTCGTAGCCGGGCGAAAGTCCCCATCCTTGTGGATGCATATCCTGGCTGCCGGCGTAGTACGAGAGCGGAGCTTCAAAAAGATAATTCCCTCTACGAATGACGTATCCCACGCCTGCCATCGGCGCTCCGAGAGCATAGGCAATCTTTTGGGTGTCTTTCGCGAGCTCGGCGTTATTCGGGCCAGGCTCGAACTGACTCATGTAGTACTCGCTATTCTCCCGAAACACTTTGAAGCAATGGGAGCCGTCCTGCCCACAAACGGAAACTCCCTCGGCAGGCAGATCACGAAGCTCAGGACGCTGGCTGGGCAGCGTGGCTGCCTGCCCATGAGGCGTCCGCATGAAATCCTTATAGATTTTCAGGTGGCACGGAGCGCACTCCTCGGACCCAACAAATCGAACTCCGCCGGTGAGATTTCGAAAAACAACGTTGCTTTCGCTTCCCGTTTCGGTTGTCGTAGGTTGTTGAGCCGGGGCAATCGGATTCGCTTTTTCTTGCGTCGAACTCGTAGTGACTTCTTTGCTTGCTGTGGCGACAGGGTTTCCCTTGCAAGCACCTGATATCAGAATCAACGTCAGGCACGTGGCCAACCTCAGGCCCATTCGGCGCTCGATTGACGACAGACCAGCTTTTGCTGGCAGACTCATTGAGAAACCTGTTCCTCGAATCAGGTGGCTCTCCCCTTTTTCAATTCTTTTCACTCCGCGGCAAAAGCCCGCATATTTGCTTCTCGAAATCCTTGAGCCTACCGGGTTGCGCCCCTATCGGTGTCGTCGGACTCGAAGATCGCCATCGCCTCCATTTCGATGAGGAGGTCGGGGCGGCACAAAATCGCTTGAATGCCGGTTGATGCGGGTAATGGATCCAGGCTCTGCTGCCGGAAGAATTCGGTTCGGATTTCATTGAAAGCCACATAGTCACGCTCGATGTCGCGAAGATAGCAGGTGGTCCGAACGACATTTTTCCATGATGCCCCCTCGGACTCGAGCAGCGCGGTTATGTTCTGATAGGTTCGCCAGGTTTGAGCCCGAAAATCGCCCTCATGAATCGTACGGCCATGTTCA
>WNGE01009473.1_pt1 | contig 12981 bp, 14 predicted proteins | sample 5400651 | NCBI WGS metagenome assembly WNGE01 (sample SAMN13153370, study PRJNA577476) | soil metagenome | isolation source: 60 cm soil or saprolite under grassland replicate 2 | place: USA:California | collected 2016-06-15 | reverse complement strand
GAACCAGCGCACGTTCACCGTGCAGCCGTGGTGCACGCCTGCGTGCCGGAGTGCCTCGTGCACCGAGAGATAGGCGTCGCGCAGCTTCACGTACTTGCCGACGAGCGCGATCTCGACCTCGCCCTCACGCGCAGCTCGGATGCGCTCCGTCAGCTCGTGCCACTCGCCGAGGTCGGCTTCACCCATCGGCAGCCCGAGCCTCTCGCAGACGAGCGCATCGAAACCTTCCTGCTGAAGCGCCGACGGCACGAGGTAGAGGTCGGCGACGTCGGCGTTCGCGACGACCGCCCGCGTGTCGAGGTCGGCGAACAGCGCGATCTTGTCGCGGATGTCGTCCGAGATCGGGTCATGCGAACGCGCAACGATCACGTCCGGGTGGATGCCGATGCGGCGCAGCTCGTTGACCGAGTGCTGGGTCGGCTTCGTCTTCAGCTCGCCCGCGGTCTCGACGAACGGCACGAGCGTGACGTGGACGTAGCAAACGTTCTCCGCCCCCGCGTCCCGCCGGAACTGGCGGATCGCCTCGAGGAACGGCAGCGACTCGATGTCGCCGACGGTGCCGCCGATCTCGCTGACGACGACGTCGCAGTCGGTGGCCTCGCTGGCGCTGCGGATCCGCTCCTTGATCTCGTTGGTGATATGCGGGATCACCTGCACCGTCGAGCCGAGGTACTCCCCCTTCCGCTCCTTGCGGATAACGCGGTCCCAGATCGAGCCGGAGGTGTGGTTCGCGGTGCGCGAGAGGTTCTCGTCAACGAAGCGCTCGTAGTGGCCGATGTCGAGATCGGTCTCGGCGCCGTCCTCGGTGACGAACACCTCGCCGTGCTGGAACGGGCTCATCGTCCCCGGGTCGACGTTGATGTACGGGTCGAACTTCTGCATCTGCACCTTTAGGCCGCGCGCCTTCAGCAGGCGGCCCAGCGAAGCGGCGGAGATGCCCTTGCCGAGAGACGAGACGACGCCCCCGGTGACGAAGACGTACTTCGTCGGGCGGCGGGCCACTACGCGCGCCCGATCTGGTCGAAGCGCGAGAGCCAGGGCGTACGCTCGATCAACTCACCGAGGGAGCGCGTTTCGCCGAGGAGGTTCAGGCCCGCGAGCGCTGCAATCGCCAGCCTGCGGCCCCTGCCCGTGAAACGATCCACGGAACTCAAGCCTAGCATCGCGCCCAGCGCGTTCGAGCCCGCGTCTCCGAGCATCGCCATCTCGCGGAGATCGTAAGGAGCGATGAGGACGGCAGGCACGAGCGGCGCGCCGACGAGCGGCGCGACCGCGAGGTAGGCCTTGAGCGTGCGGCCCGGGCGAGTGTCGAGCTGGTTCAGAAAGTTCGCCGAGAGCGCGACGAGCAGCGCGCCGGAGAGGCTGCGCGTGCGCGCGAGGCCGTAGAGCGGGATCGCCAACGCCTTCAGCGTGCCGGTCGTCATTCCAGCCCGGAGATGCCCGCGGATGCCGCGCGCAGGCCCCGAGACCAGGTCGTCGGCGAGGCCGATCGCGGTCACGACCGGCTCGCGCGTCGCGAAGACCCAGCCCACGAGCGGGAGGCGGAGTCCACGGTGGTTCTCGGCCAGCGGGCCGCAGGCGAGGAGAGCGTCGAGGAGCTGGCAGGCCCGGTGGGCGAAGCCGCGCGCATCGCGGCCTGTCGGCCGGTGGCTCAGTGGGAGCTCCATCTCCTCGATTTCGAGCCCCTCCCTGGCCGCGTCGATCGTCATCCGCACCTCGCAGCCGAACCCGGGCGCGGTCGGAAAGCAGGCGGCGCGGGCAGCCGGGGAAAGCGCGCGCTGGCCGGAGAGCGGCTCGCGCGCCTCGAAGCCGGAGCAGGCGCGGACGAGCGCGCGAGCAGCCCGCTTGGCGATCCCGAAGCCTCCGTCCTGGCGCTCTCGGAACGCGGCGACGGTGAGATCCGCGTCGGTCTCGACGAGCGGCGCGAGGTCGCCCTCGAGGTCGGCGTCGCAGAGGAGCAGCGTCCCCGGCCCGGCCTCGCGCTCGGCGAGGGCGAGCGCCTGACCCTTCCCGAGCCGCGGCAGCCGGATCACCCGCGCGCCGGCTTCCTCGGCGACGGGGGCCGTCCGATCGCGGGAGCCGTCGTCGGCTACGAGCACGTCGGCATCCGGAAATGCAGCGCGCAGCGCGGCCACCGTCCGTCCGATCGAGCCCTCCTCGTCCCGCGCGGCGACGAGGACTGTCAGGTCAGCCACGCGCGAAGGGCGGCAGGACGTCGTCGGCGCTGCGCTTGAAGCCGTAATGGCCGTTCGGCGAGCCCGCAAGAAGCAGCACGAGCGCGAGGCGGCCGGCAGGTGTGTCGACGTCGTCCACGCTGGAGAGGTCGGCGCTCCGGAAGATGGGCACGGCCGAGCTGGCGGCGTCGCTCGCCTCCACGCCGACCGCGGGTGGCCCGCCTGAGCTCAGGCCCTGGTAGAGGCCGAGCAGGAATCGGCTGGTGCCGTCGCGCTGGGGCGGAACCGTCCTCGCGACGACGACGCCGTCCACGGGCTGCTTGCTGCCGCCGGCCTGGTAGTCGACGAGGGATTCGTTGAGGATGTTCCAGAGCGGCGTGTCGCCGCCGGTGACCAGTTCCACGCCGAGGGCGTTCCAGAGCTGCTCGAGCTTCGCCTTCCCCACGTACTGCTGATCGGCGGGCTGGGTGGACAGCTTGGCGTCGAGCTGCTTGTCGTCTACCGGCATCTTGAGCGCGCGGAGACGGATCTGCACCGCGCCTGAATCGTCCAGCGCGCCCTTGAGGCGGTTGCGAGCCAGCACGGGATACGTCTCGCTGATGTACTTTTGCGCCGCCTTCTGCTCGCGCGCGGAGACCTGAGAGCGCTTGGATGCCTGGTCGAGCTGGTTGCGCAGCTGCGCGACGCGGTGCTCGAGGAGGCGGGTGTTGGCCTTGTCGACGAGCCCCCGGTCGGCGATCCCGACTCCCACCAGAATCCCGATCACGAGTGCCAGGAAAACCGCTGCGAGCGAGGCGACGTGGTAGCGAAGATCGAACATCTCAGAGGTCGGCAGCAGTCTGGCACAGGTCGTGAAGCCGGTTCAGCGCGCGCCGGGGCAGGGAGCGGTTGACGCGAAGCCAAGGCCCTTCGATCGCAAGCGTCGCCCGCGTGCGGCTGTCGAGGGCCGGCTCGAGCTGCAGCTCCGCCTCGATCCGGTCGTCTGTGAAGAGGAGTCGGACGAGCTCGTTGGGGCGGACGTCGAGGACGACGAGCATGCCTGCCGCCTCGGGACTGCGGAAGAACGCGCCCATCAGGCCGCCGGTTTGCGGTCCGGCCGTGAGCTGCCAGCGCGCACCGGGCGCAAGGCCGCGCCGGTTCGGCCGGACGCCGCGAACGCCCGGCCACCAGTCCGGCAGATGATGTGGCTCGGCGAGGAACCGCCAGACCTCCTCGCGCGGGGCGAGCAGCTCGCGGCTTGCAACGACGCGCGGCATGCTCTGAAGTGTTGCGGAAGAAAGCTAAGGCGCCGACTCGGCGGCGCCGACCAGGGAGGCCGGGCGGGCTTTGCCCGCACGGCCTCCCAACACACGTTCTAGGTACACAGCGCGTCGCCCTCAGCCTGGCGAGCGTGTCTAACCGAGGCCGAGCAGGTCCCGGATCCGCTGGCTGAGGAGCCCGATGAAGTGGCGCAGGCCGGGCGAGGCGACGATCGCGACGACAACCGCGCTCAAGCCGGCCGCAGCAAAGGCCACCAGCGGCCAGACGCCGACCTGACGGCTGGCCAGCCGGGAGACGCCCTTCGCGTCGATCAGGATCTCCCCCACCTTCAGCCGCGTCACGAACGTCGAGGACATGCCGGCCCGGTCGCGCTCGAGGAACTCGATCAGGTTGAAGTGCGTCCCCACGGCGATGATCAGCTCCGCCCCTTTCTCGTAGGCGAGCAGGAGCGCGACGTCCTCGCTGATCCCGGGCGCGGAGACGAGGCTGGGCTCGAGGCCGAGGTGCTCGAGGCGCGGTGCACCGGGCGCCGTCCCGTCCGCGTACGCGTGCACGACGAGCTCCGCACCGCAGCGGAGCGCGTGGTCCGAGACCGAGTCCATGTCGCCGACGATCACATCGGGCCGCATCCCGGCCTGAAGGAGCGCGTCGGCGCCGCCGTCGACGCCCACGAGCACCGGCTTGAAGTCGCGCACGTACGGGCGCACCATCGCGAGGTCGCGCTTGTAGCCGGGCCCGCGCGCGACCACCAGCGCATGCCGTTCCCGGAAGCGCGTCTGCAGGGGTGGGAAGTTGATCCCCTCGGCGAGCAGGCGGCCTTCCGCGCGCAAGTACTGGAGCGTGTTCTCCGCGAAGACCTCGAGCGCGTCGGTCACCCGCGCGCGCTGCTCTGCGAGCGACGCCTCGAGCCGGGCGGCCTCAAGGGTTCGCCCGTTGGCGAGGCACGTGCCGTTCCGGAAGACGCTCGCGCCGCGGACGGTCACGGGCTCACCGTCACCGACCTCGTCGAAGAGCTCCGCGCCGGGCGCGTCGATCAGCCGGACGCCGCCGCGAACGAGGAGCAACGGGCCGGGATTCGGGAAGCGGCCGGTCTGCGAGCGGGCCACGTTCACGACGACGCGCACGCCCGATTCGAGCAGCTCCTCGGCCGAGACGCGGTCGATGTCCTCGTGGTCGATGATCGCGACGTCCCCGGGGCCGAGCCGCCTGACGAGGCTCTTCGTCCGCCGGTCGAGGCGCGCGGTGCCCGTGAACTCGATGAAGCTCATCAGTCGTCCTGGGCCGCTGCGATGAAGGCCTCGCCGCCGAGCATCCGCCGGATCTCCTCCCGCCGCTCGGCTTCGTCGAGGAGCTCGATCCGGGTGTGGGTCGGGTCGCCCGGGACTTTCTCGACTCGGAAGTGACGGTCGGCCAGGCTCGCGATCTGCGGGAGGTGCGTGATCGTGATCACCTGGGCGCGCTGGGCGAGCCGCTTCAGCGTCTCGCCCACGGCATGCGCGGTTTGCCCGCCGATGCCGGCATCGATCTCGTCGAAGACCATCGTCTCGCCGCCGCCGACGGCCGCGATCGCGAGCGCGATCCGGGAGAGCTCTCCGCCGGATGCGGTCTCGGCGGCCGGTGCGAACGGCAGGCCGGCGTTCGGGCGGATCAGGAAGCTCGCCTCGTCGGCACCGGCCGGGCCCGGTGTGGCCGGTTGGAGCTCGACTCGGAACTCGCCTTCGCCGAGCCCGATTCCGCGGAGCTCCTCCGCGACCGCCTCTGCGAAGGGGGCCTGCACGTGCGCGCGGGTCTTGCCGAGCACCGAGGAGAGCCGGTCGACGCGCTTCTGCGCCGCGGCCAGCGCCTCGGCCGCAGCGTGCAGCGGGTCCGCCCCGCCTTCGACCGCGGCCAACTCGTTCCTTGCTTCGGCCGCGCGCGCGAGCAGCTCCTCATAGCTCGAGCAGCGGAACCGGCGCTTCGCCTCGGCGATCCGGTCGAGCTCGCCCTCGATTTGGTCGAGCCGGTCAGGCTCGGACTCGAGTGACGTGAGGAAGGCGCGGAGCTCAGACGCCGCTTCGCGAAGGCGCAGCTCGACATCGCGCAGCTCGTTGCCGGTGCGCTCCAGCTCGGGCGCCAGGTGCTCGAGCGGCGCTATGGATCGCTCGGCGACAGCGACCAGGCCCGCGGCGCCCTCGGAGTCCTCGGGTGCGAGCGCCTCGCCGGCCGCCGCGACGCCGGCCGCGAGCTCGGTCACATGCCGCAGCCGTTCCCGTTCCCTGCGCAACGTCTGCTCGGCGCCCGGGTCGAGCCCTTCGGTGTCCTCGACGAGCGCGCGCAGCTCGTCGAGCCTGGCCTCGGCGGTTGCCGCGCCCTGCTCGAGCTCCTCGTGGCGGCGCCGCGCCGCGGCGAGCTCGCGCCACGCGGCCCGCAGCTGGGCCCGACGGGCCGCCTGTTCCTCGCCCGCGAACGCGTCGAGCACATCGAGCTGGTACGACCGGCGCGCGAGGCGGCGCTGCTCGAACTGGCCCGACATCGCGATCAGCCGCTCGCCGGCGGCCGCGAGGTCCTCGCGGGCGGCGCTCCGGCCCCACGCGTAGGCGCGCGTGCGGCCGTCGGCAAAAACCCGGCGGGCGAGGACGAGGCCTTCCTCGTCCTCGGGACGCAGCTCGGCGAGAGTCGTCGAGCTTTCGTCGTCGAGAAACTCCGGAGGGGCCGCAAGCTCTGCCTCGACGTAGGCCTCGTCTGCGTCGGGACCGACATAGGAGACGTCGCCGCGCGCGCCGAGCAGGAGGCCGATCGCCTGGGCGAAGATCGTCTTCCCCGCACCGGTCTCGCCCGTGACAGCGTTCAGTCCCGGCGCGAAGGCGAGCTCCGCCCCGCGGATGAGGACGAGGTTCTCGATCCGAAGGCGCCGGAGCACGGCCTGGATGCTACGCCGAGAGCGCCCGTGGGGCGATCCGCTCAAACAGCCGGTTCCGCACTCGCCCTGGCGTCTCTACTCATGTTCACGCGCGCGCGCCCCTGGGTGGGTGGGGGATTGGGATGGTACCGGGGCCTGGCGCACGCAAATGTGCCGATTGTGTGTCAATTTCGCCCGTAGCGGGGCGCGGCGCCCAACCGGCGGGTGCTACGCGGCGAAGATGCGGCGGTAGCGGCTGAAGAACGTGTTGTCCGGCAACGTGGCCAGCAGGCTGTGCTGCTCCCCGAGCCGGGTCGTCACCTCCCCGCCGGGCGGAAGCTCGTCCACGGCGTGCCCATCGACGAGAACCGTCGCCGAGACGTCCTGGGTGCGATTCACGACGGTCAGCTCACGCCCACGCGGCACGACCAGCGGCCGCGCGTGCAGCGAGTGCGGCGCCACGAACGTGACCGCCATCGCCTCGAGCCCCCAGACGAGCACCGGCCCGCCGTTCGAGAGGTTGTACGCGGTCGAGCCCGACGGCGTCGAGCAGATCAGCCCGTCGCACGGCAGCACGCCGAGATCCTCGCCGCCCACGGCCCAGCCGAGCTCGATCATCCGGCCGAGGGACGAGCTGGTCACGACGAGGTCGTTGACCGCTGCCCATCGCTCGCCGGCAGTTTCCGCATCGAGGGCCGGCAGGTCGACCACGCGGTAGTCGCCCGCGAACGCGCGCCGCAAGCCCTCCTCGAGCCCATCCGCCTCGATCCCCGCCAGGAACCCGACCCGCCCGAAGTTGACGCCGAGCACCGGCACTCCGGTGCCGAGGAAGCGCCGCAGCCCGCGCAGCATCGTGCCGTCGCCGCCGAGAACGACGGCCAGGTCGGCGCCCTCGTCGCCGTCGCCCGCCTCGGCGAGCCCGTGCTTTTCGACTTCCTCGTCCGAGAAGAGCAGCTCCACGCCCACCTCCGCGGCCACCGCCTGCAGCCGCCGCAGCGCAGCCCCTATCGTCTCGGGCTTGCCGTGCGTGATGACGGCGGCTCGCCTCACTTCAGTGGATTGCGTAGTCGATCCAGCGCTCGAGCTCATCGGGAAGCTCCGGCCGCTCGCGGTGCACGAGGTGGAGAAAGAACTCGCGGTTTCCCTTCGGGCCGGGCAGCCCGGAGTCTACGACCCCGGCGACCTGCGCCTTCCAGCCGAGCGCCGCCTCGGCCGCCTCCCGCAGCACCCGCCGGCGCACCTCGGGGTCCCGGACGACCCCGCGCGGCGCCTCCGCCCGCCCCGCCTCGAACTGCGGCTTGACGAGGACGACGGCCTGCCAACCGGGTACGGCGAGCCGGAGCGCGGGCGGCAGCGCCTTGGCCAGGCCGATGAAGGAGACGTCGCAGGTGATCAGCTCCGGCGCGAACGGCAGCTCGCGCAGGGCGCGGACATTCGTCCGCTCGAGCACGGTCACGCGCGGATCGCCGCGGAGCCGCGGGTGCAGCTGTCCCCGGCCGACGTCCAACGCGATCACGCGGGCGGCCCCCCGCTGCAGCAGCACGTCGGTGAAACCGCCGGTGGACGCGCCGACGTCGAGACAGTCGAGCCCGGCAGGGTCTACGCCGAACGCATCCAGAGCATGCGCCAGCTTCTGCCCTCCGCGCGAGACGTACGGCGGCGGCGAGTCGACCGTCAGCTCGGCCGATTCGTCGACCTGCTGCCCCGCCTTCTCGTACCCCGGCACGAGTCCCGCCAGGACGAGCGCCTGCGCCTGCGCCCGGCTTTCGGCAAGCCCGCGCTCGACGAGCAGCACGTCCAGGCGCTTCTTCACCGCGCGAGGGAGAGGACGGCGTCCCAGGCGAGCTCCGAGGCGACGACGCCGAGCGCGGTCGTGTCGAGCAAGGGATCGCTCTCGACCGCCCCGGTCGAGACGGCGAAGAGGACATCGCCGTCCTCGAGCGCGTGGAACGGCTGGATCGCGCGCGCCATCGACGCGTGCACCTGGCGCCCGAGCGTGCGGAGCTGCCGCGGATCGAGCTGCAGGTCGGTGACGACGACGGTCAGCGTCGTGTTCCCCGGCGGCGGCCGGATGGGCCTCCCCTCGGCGAGCCGCTCCTCGACGGTCGGGACGAGCGCGCGCCGCAAGCCGGTCTCGCGGTCGTAGTGGCCGCGCACCACGTTGCCCTCGCGGTCGACGATCGCGCCGACGGCGTTGACGACCGTGAAAACCGCCACGTGCGTCCCGCCTGCCTGTCGGAACGCTCCGCCCTGCCCCGCCGGCTCGCCCTCCTCGTAGGCGAACAGCTTCCCGGCCGTGGCCGAACTGCCGACTCCCCGCGCTCCGAGCGGGAACACCCCCGGCGCCGCCGCCCGCAGCGCCGCCCGTCCGAGCTCCTTGTCCGGGTAGACGGCGTTGTCACGCGGGCCCCAGTCGAAGATGATCGCGCCCGCGACGAGCGGGATCTGGAGCCAGTCGGTGCTGTAGTCGCGGCGCGCGAGCAGCTCGGCCGCTACCCCGGCCGCCGCCTCGAGCCCGTAGAGCGAGCCGCCTGCGAGGCAGATCGCGTCGACGAGCTCGACCCCGGCGCCGCTGACGGCAGGCGAGCCGCCGCGAATGTCCGTCGAGCACGCGACCGGGCCGCCCGGGAAGTGGAAGACCGTGCAGCCGGTCGGACCCTCCTCGTACTCCGCGACGCCGATCTCGAGCCCCGGAAAGTCGAAGCGCAGCTCCGGCCCGTCGAAGCTCATGCGGGGAACGAGCTCGGCCGTGTCGTTCGAGAGGCGCGCCATCGGCGCGTGGAATCAGGAGGTGCGGGCGGCCAGGCCGGCCACGATCTCGGAGAGCACAGAGGTGTCCGCGGAGACCTCGCCAAGACGAGCCTGCGCGCGCTCAGCCGTCTCGTCCGCGAGCGCCCGCGCGCCCTCGGCTCCACGCTCGAGCAGGTAGCCGTCCTCGTCGAGGATGTCGTCGACGATCTGGAAGAGCAGGCCAACGTCGTCTGCGAACGCGCGCCACGGTGCCTGCTCGCGCTCCGGTACCTCTGCGACCCACAGCGCGCACGCGATCGAGGCCGCGAAGAGCCGGCCCGTCTTCAGGCGGTGCAGCGAGGCGAGATCGGTCTCGCCACCGGTGATGTCGAGGTACTGGCCGCCGATCATGCCGAGCGTCGCCTGGACGAGCTCGCGCGCCACATCCGGCGTTGTGTACGTCAGAGCGAGCCGGAGCGCCTCCGCGAGCAGCGCGTCGCCCGCCAGGATCCCGACGCCCTCCCCGAACTCCGCCCACGTGCTGGGCCGCCCGCGCCGCACCTCGTCGTTGTCCAGCGCGGGGAGATCGTCGTGGACGAGCGAGAAGTTGTGGACGAGCTCCAACGCGGCGGCTGCAGGCAGGGCCGCTTCGGGCTCGGCGCCGGCGGCCTCGGCCGTCGCGAGGCAGAGCAGCGGCCGGACGCGCTTGCCCCCGCCTGCGACCGCGTAGCGCATCGAGCGCTCCAGCTCGCCGAGCTCGGGGGTCAGCGCCAGCTCGTCGAGATAGGGCTCGATCAGCTCGAGCAGCTCTTCGCGCGTGCTCAACTCTCTGCCTCCCGCTTCGCCTGCTGGAGCTGCGACTCTACTTCCTTCGCGATCTCGGCCAGCTCCTGGAGCACCTCGATCGCCTCGTCGGGGTCGGTCGTCCGCTCGAGGCGCGACCGGGTCTGCTCGAGCCGGTCGAGCAGCGTCTCGGCGTTCTTGAGCCGGTCCTCGGCGCTCACGCTGTTTTCTCCTGCACGATTCGACCGAGTATGCCGTTCACCAGGCGGCCAGCGTCCTCCGAGGAGTAGCGCTTCGCCAGGCTCACGGCCTCGTCGATCGCGACCTCGAGCGGCACCTCGCCGCGGTCGAGCTCCAGCAGCGCGAGGCGCAGGATGTTGCGCTCGAGCGCGCCGAGCCGGTCGGCCGGCCACTCGTCCGATGCCTCGGTGACGCGCCGGTCGAGCTCCTCGTGCCGCTCGATGACGGCCTCCGCGAGCTCGCGCGAGTACTCGTCGATCTCGCCCTCGAAGAGCGAGGCCAGCTCCTGGCCGGTCACGTCCCACTGGTAGAGGAGGATGAGGGCGGTCCGGCGCGCGGCGCGGCGGCCGGCCATCAGCCCGCAAGTGCCGGGAGCGCGGCGGCCGCCTCGGTGAGGTACTCCGTCGAGTAGCGCCCGCTCGCGAAACCTTCGCTGCGCAGGACGTCGATCGCGAGCGCGCGCGTCGTCGGGACGCCGTCGAGCTGGAGCTCGCCGAGGGCGCGCAGAGCGCGGGCGATCGCCTCCGGCCGCGACTCGTCCCAGACGATCAGCTTGCCGAGCAGCGAGTCATAGTGCGGCGGCACGGCCGTTCCTTCCTCGACGTATGTGTCGAGGCGGATACCGGGGCCGGCCGGCGGACGAAAGCGCGTGATCCGCCCGGGGCTCGGCACGAAGCCGCGCGCAGGGTCCTCCGCGTTCAGCCGGACCTCGATCGCGTGGCCGCGCCGATCGGCGCGTCCGGTTCGCGCCAGGCGCTCCCCCGATGCGATGCGCAGCTGCTCGCGCACGATGTCGATCCCGGTGACGAGCTCGGTGACCGGGTGCTCGACCTGGAGCCGCGCGTTGAGCTCGATGAAGTAGAAGGCGCCGTCCGGGCCGAGCAGGAACTCGAAGGTGCCCGCGTTTCGGTAGCCGATCGTCTCGCAGGCTCGCTCGGCAGCGGCCTCCATCTCCTCGCGCCTGTCCGGGCTGAGCGCCGGCGAAGGCGACTCCTCGATCAGCTTCTGGTGCCGCCGCTGGATCGAGCACTCGCGCTCGCCGAGCGTCAGCACGCCCCCCTCGCCGTCGGCGAGCACCTGGATCTCGACGTGACGCGCCGGAGAGACGGCCTTCTCGAGATAGAGGCTGCCGTCGCCGAAGGCGGCCTCGGCCTCCAGCGCCGCGGTCGTGAACGCTGCGTCCAGGTCGCTGCGCTCGCCGACGAGCCGCATCCCCTTGCCGCCGCCGCCCGCCGCCGCCTTGAGCAGCACCGGATAGCCGGCCTCCTCCGCGGCATCGCGCGCCTCGTCCAGCGTCGTCGTCCCCTCCGTGCCCGGGACGACCGGGACGTCCGCCGCGCGCATCTCGGCCTTCGCCTGGACCTTGTCGCCCATGCGCGCCATCACGTCGGCGCTCGGGCCGATGAACACCAGGTCGTTGTCGGCGCACGCCGCCACGAAGGCCGGGTTCTCGGCGAGGAATCCCCAGCCCGGGTGGACGGCCTCGCAGCCGGTCGTGGTCGCCGCCGCGATCAGCGACGGGATGCGGAGGTAGCTTTCCGTCGCCTGCGGCGGCCCGATGCAGACGGCCCGGTCCGCGAGCCTCACGTGGAGCGCGTCCTCATCCGTCGTCGAGTAGACGGCGACGGCCTCGACGTCAAGCTCGTGCAGCGTGCGAATGACGCGCACGGCGACCTCGCCTCGGTTCGCGACGAGAACGCGCTTGAACACGGCTAGAGGCTACGCCAAGGCGAGCTGCCAAGGCATCGCTTGCGATGCCGACCTAGAGCGCGTGCCGGCTTTGCCGGCACGCGCGTCTAAAGGCTCGCCCTGGCGCGGAGGCTCAGTGGATGACGTCGACGTCCGCCGCCTTCACGAACGCGATGCGGTGGTTGAACGAGATCTCGTAAAACTGCGTCGGGCCGGTGAAGACGTGGTACGTGTCCAGCGCGTCGAACGTCGTCGCGTCGTAGTAGTCGGCACCGACGAGGTCCTTCGCGACGTACACCTGCCCCGCGGGAATCTCGTACCCGAGCGTGCTGCCGGAGATGTCCTCGGGGTACGCGCGCCCGTAGACCGGGATCGACGCGAGACCGGCCTTCGGGGTCACGAGCGTCCCGCTGCCGGCGACGGTGTTCCCGCCAACGGGATCCTCGAGCCAGGCCCGCCGGCCGCCGTACCAGATCGCGATCCAGTCGCCGGAGCGACCCGCGACCGCGAAGGTCTGGCCCGTGACGGCCTTGTCGCCCCAGTCATTTGCCTGCGTCGTGCCGACGCCGTCCGGTTCGAGGCCGGTGCCACTCAACAGCGGGTCGGACACGAGTGGGGCGCTCTCGCTCGGCGCCGTGTGCAGGTAGAGGAAGTTCGTCGGCTGCGGCGGCAGGGTTCTACAGGAGCCGCTCTCGCAGTAGGTCACCACCGGCCGGTTCGTCGCGAAGTTGGGGTCGATCGTGACGATGCGGCCCGTGCGGTCGCCGCCGCTCCCGTTGATCGGGGCACCGACGAGGGCCATGAACTGCCCTCAGTCGAAGTACGGTCCCGGATCCCAGTGCATCCCGGGCTGGTATGCGGCCGTCGGCCCGGGAACCTGGTCGTGGCCGATGAGGTGCTCGCGGTCGAGCGGGATGCCGTTCCGGTCCGCGAGGTAGCGCGTCAGCCGGGCGAGCGAGCGGTAAGCCGCGGCGTGTACCACGTGTTGCCCTCGGTCGCGAAGCCCTCGTTCTCGATCCCGATCGCGTGGCTGTTCACCCACCAGTTGCCGGCGTGCCACGCGACGTCCTGCGTCGGCACCATCTGGATGACCTGTCCATCGGCGGAGCGCAGGACATAGTGCGAGCTGACGTAGGCAAGCGGGTTCTGGAACAGCGCGATCGTCGGGTCGTAGCCGTACTCGGTGTCGTGGATCACGACGTAGCGGATCGCGAGCCCGTCGTCCGG
>WNGE01013850.1_pt1 | contig 12982 bp, 12 predicted proteins | sample 5400651 | NCBI WGS metagenome assembly WNGE01 (sample SAMN13153370, study PRJNA577476) | soil metagenome | isolation source: 60 cm soil or saprolite under grassland replicate 2 | place: USA:California | collected 2016-06-15 | reverse complement strand
ACGCCATCGTAAGAGCGATTGAAACCGTGCTCGTAGAGGGACCGCGCACGCGGGATATTGGCGGAAACGCCAGTACCTCTGAGGTGGGACAAGCGATCGCGAATGCGATTTGATTGCATCGATCCTCATCAAACTTTGACAAGTCAACAAAAATAGTGGAGTCGTAGAACTTTGAACTCGCCGCCACAAGCCATAGACGCGGTCGAGCAATCGAAAACAACGCAAAGGAGATAAAATGCGTGAGATCCTGACAAGTATTTACACTTGGCCGTGGTTTTCCGAACCACACGGTTACAATTTTAACGGGCACTTCATTCGGCACGCGGATGGGAATCTTTGTGTCGATCCGGTGGAACCCGGTGAGGAAGATTTGGCGGAGCTAGCGCGGCAGGGCGTCGCGCGGATTCTCATCACCAATCGCAATCACTCGCGTGCCGCGAACAAGATTCGTGCGCGCACGGGGGCGCGGACGGCGATCCATCCAGCGGACGCGCCCCACGCGCGGAAGGAAGGGGCGGAGGTCGATGATGAATTGAACCCAGGCGACAAGGTCGGTCCGTTCGTGGTGATCGACTCGCCGGGGAAATCGCTGGGAGAAGTGGTGCTTCACTGGCCGGAGCGAAAAATCCTGCTTGTCGGCGACGCTGTGGTCGGCGATCCGCCTGGAAAGTGCAAGCTCTTACCGGACAAGGTGGTGGACGATCCGCCGCGCCTACGCGACAGCGCGCGTGAACTGCTAGCCCTCGACTTCGATATTTTACTGGTTGGCGATGGCGAGCCGATTCTAAAGTCTGCCAAGGACCGGCTGCGGGAACTGGTCGAGACGTTTTAGCGTCCGGTAAGGTTCCAATCGTTCCAGCCGTTCAAAACGTTCCAATCGTTCAAGAGATCAAGTCCTGAACATCGCTCGAACCGTTCGCGCCGTTCAAATAGATCCAGGTAGAAACATGCGAGAATAAGGGACCTGAGAGACCACGGATTAACTGTTACGCAGAGCTGCGGAATCAAAGCCGCAGTGATTGAAGTCGAGTCGACCGGAGGGCTCATTTGCCACGCCGTTACTTTTGCGGCTTCTTTGGCTTTTCCGGAGTGGGCGCTTTGCGCGGATCATCTGCTTCGGGCAAGCAAACATAGCTCATTGTCGTGTTGTTGCTGGTAAAGGTGACGGTATCGGGCCCGAACTTGGCATCCTTGAATTGCTTCCAGGTATCCAGTTTGTCTTTGATGCTGGCCTGACATTTCGCTTGAGAGCCGAGCCCGGGCGCCGCAATCCAGGTATCGGAAGTCGGGGTTTGGGTTCGGGTCCACAATGTCCAAAGTAGGACGAGGACAAAGCCGCATTTTTTCATATCGACCCGCTACTCCTTCCTGTTACTTTCGAGACAACTACTCACTTAGACGACCCCCGAACAAAGATCATTAAATTCATCAACAGAGCCGTTGTCGCCCGGGAAAGCCCAAGGGTTAGGGACCTCGATCCGGTTTTGCCATTTGGTCCGGGCGCGCCGGTCAATTCCCCCTCATTGATGCGCGCGGCCCTTCTCGATGCGCTTTTCGGGTCAAGGGCTGCTTGACATGGGAACGGACTTGCATCGCTTCGTTACCATCTTTCTCTTGAATTTCTCAAGTATTTTTTTTGCTAGGTTGGCTCATACACGACGTCATCGCCTCCCTTGACACAGCGCTCCCATGAGGCGTACACGAGGATCAAGAGGCGAGCACAGAGGAGGGAAGCAATTATGGCAAACCATTTCGAAGTCATAGATGCCGACGGTCACATCACGGAAGAGGACAGCCAGCTGAAAAAATATATGGAAGCCCGCTACCGAGACCGAGCGGCGACGCTCACGCCAAGAGACAGCTGGGACCGATCGTTGAGTGGAACATTAGGCACCCGCGCGCGGGACGCCAAGAGCTGGCTCGACGCGATGGACAGAGGCGGCGTATCGACCGCGGTGCTTTATCCGACGAACGGTCTGAGCGTCGGCTGGATACGCGAGCCTGACGTCGCGGTGGCGTATTCGAAAGCGTGGAATAATTTCTGTGCCGAAGAATTTCAAAAAGTCAGCCCGCGCCTGAAGGCGGTGGCGCTGGTGCCCTTCCAAGACGTGCCAGAAGCCGTCAAAGAACTGCGCCGCGCGGTGCAAGAATTGAAGCTCGTCGGCGTGATGCTGCCCGCAGTTGGGTTACGCCTGCCGTTGGGGCACGAGAGCTTTTGGCCGATTTACGAAGAAGCGGAAAAGCTCGACTGCATGGTGGGCGTGCACGCCACGGTGCGCGGGCCGCATTATTTTGCCGGCGATTTGTTCGACCAGTTCATCGAAGTTCACACGCTGTCCCACTCGTTTGCCCAGATGATGCAATGTTGCAGTTTCATGTTCCGCGGTGTCTTCGATCGCTTTCCTAAATTGCGTGTTGCGTTCATGGAAGCGGGTTGCAGTTGGGCGCCCTATTGGTTCGGCAGGATGAACGAGGAATGGGAAAAACGCGGCGCGGTGGAAGCACCCAATTGCAAGAAAAAACCCAGCGACTACCTGAAAGACGGGCGCATCTACTTACACGCCGAAGACTATGAGCCGCTGATCGGCGCCACCGCCGGCCTACTCACGCATAAAGTGATCTATTACGCCTCGGACTATCCGCATTGGGACACCGAATTTCCGGAAAATATCGAGCATCTCGGCCGACGCGAAGATTTAAACGACGAAGCCAAGAAGTGGCTCTTCGCCGAATCGGCGAAGAAACTTTACAATCTGCAGTGAACCGACCTATGGCAACTAAGCGCAAAATTTGTTTTACCGGCCCGATGCGGACCACGGTTGCCGACAATATCCTGCGCGACGCGGGTTGCGAGCTCGTGTTGGGGAAACCGCAAGACGATTTTCGAACGTTTCGCTACGAGCGCAAAGAGCTGGTCAACCTGATCGGCGACTGTCCAATCGTATATCCTTCGGGGCGCGATTTCATCGGCGCAGATATTCTCGACTCCTGTCCGGATCTCCAAGCCGTGGTGAAATCGAGCATCGGCATCGAAACCGTCGATGTCGACGCGGCGACGGACTTGGGTATTCTGTGCTGTAACAGCCCAACCCCGGAAAACTACATGGGTGTGGCCGAAGCGACGCTGGGGCTGATGGTGGCGCTGTTCAAGCGTCTCAAGTTCAATGAGGCGTTCATGCGCAACGGCGGTTGGAAAGAGCTGCAGAATCGGGGCACGCTCATGTTGGGGAAAACAGTTGGCATTATCGGCGTTGGCCGTATCGGCCAAAACGTCGCCAAACGTCTCGGCGCATGGGGTATGAAGATCCTCGGTTACGATCCCTACGTGACCCAGGAAACCGTTGTATCCTTGGGCATCAAGATGGGTTCGCTGGATCAGCTCCTGAAGGAATCCGATCTAGTCACATTGCATGTAGTATTGACTAGAGAGACGCGCGGCATGATCGGCATGCGCGAGCTCAAGCTCATGAAGCCGACAGCATTTATTGTCAACACTTCCCGCGGACCCGCAATCAAAGAAGCCGACATTGTCCAAGCTTTGAATGAAAAAATCATCGCCGGCGCCGCACTCGATGTATTCGATGAGGAGCCGATGCCGATGGAAAACCCGCTCCGTCAAATCGATCCATATCGGTTGATTCTCACACCGCATAATATCGGCGCCAACCCCGGCTCGTCGGAGGCAGGTCAAAGAATGGCGGCACAAAGCATGCTCGCGATCCTCGACGGCAAGGTTCCCGATACGGTCGTTAACCCGTTGGCCATTCCACGCTGGAAAGAACGATTCTGGGCATAATATCGACTGAACCACGCTCGGCTTCGAGCCGAGAGGGTTCTGAATTGGTCGACTGGAAGTCGACTCTTGTTCCCGTCATTCCGGCGGAAGCCGGAAGGGAATCCAGGCGGTTCTTGATCGTGAAGTGAAAACAAACCTGGGTGCCGGCGGTCGCCGGCATGACGAACTTTCACTTCGGCCGAAGGCGAAAGATTTAGACGATCCCCGGGAGGGACATTAAGGCGTCTGACAACTTAAGCCAAATGTAGGGGCGGGTTTGAAACCCGCCCCTACCGTATATGATCAGTGCGATGAAGCGCATATCGAAGGTCCTTTGTTTTTTCGTTGTTGAATTCGGATTTTTCTATTCCGTGTTTGGCGCGGCGGCAGCGGTCGGTGTGCGCATGGGTTATCCGCAGCCGAGCGGCGCGATGCTGCCGATTTGGGTCATGACCGAGGCCAGGCTCGACCACAAATATGGTTTTGAGCTGCAGAATATTTATATCTCCGGCGGTGCCAGATTGACGCAGACGCTGGTTTCCGGCGACATCGACATGGCAAGCTCCGGCGGAGCCGTCGTCAACGCGGTCCTCAGCGGCGCCGACATCGTCGGCATCGCCGCCAGTGTGCCGACCTACGGCTTTTCGCTTTATGCTCGTCCCGAGATTAAAGACGTTTCGAGCCTGAAAGGAAAAATGCTAGGAGTCATGACGAAGGGCGCTTCGTCCGATCACGCGGCCGTGGCGCTTCTCAGGCGAAACAACTTGCAGCCTGGACAAGACGTAAAATTTCTTTATCTCGGCGGCGTGCGGGAAGTTTTGGCCGCGCTCGAACGCGGCATCGTGTCCGCCGGCGTGCTATCGGCGCCGACGACAGTGCTGGCGCGCCGGCTCGGCCTCAAAGAAATTATCAATATCGCCGATCTAAAATTGCCCTATGTTCATAGCGGCGTGGTTACACGCCGCGCTCTCATGCGGCAGAGTCCCGATCGCGTGCGCGCCTTTCTCAAGGCCTACGTGGCGAGTATCAAGATGACCAACGAGAATCCGGAAATCAGTAAGCGCGCCTTGGCGCGTTATCTGGCGACCAACGATGGTCCGGTTATCGATGAAGCCTATAACTCTTTTCGCGGCGTATTTCCCAAGCTGCCCTATTTTACCGAAGAGCATATCAAGTCGGTCCTCCTGGTTACGGATCATCCCAGGGCCGCTGCCGCCGACCCCAAGGACTTCTTTGACAATCGTTTCTTAAAGGAGTTAGAAGATAGTGGATTTGTGAGAGAACTTTATGGACAACATTGAGGCGGGTAACTTCGATGCCACAGGGTGTTAAAGGAAAATGTGGCTTTTGGCTGGCGCTGGCAATCGCTTCGGTTGTCTCCCGAACCGACGGCGCCGCGGCGCCCGACAAATTAGTCGGCATTCATTCCGCCCGCGTCATGTCGCAGTCGATGCCGTGGATGGCGACGGAAGCGGGACTATTCAAAAAATACAATATCGATTTTAATCTGGTCTTTATCTCATCGTCGGGTATCGTGACCGCGGCGTTACTGGGCGGTGATGCGGAGATGACCGTCACCGGCGGCATCGGCAACGTCGCCGCGTATCTGCGCGGCTCCACCGACGTGGTATTTATCGGCGGCGTTAAGAACACCATGACCCAGACCCTGGTTGCTGGCGGCAACATAAAGAAGCCGGAAGATTTGAAAGGCAAGAAGATCGGCGTGAGCCGGATCGGCGGCAACTCGCACTATTTCACGATCCAGGCGCTTCGCCGTTACGGCATGGACGCTAATAAGGACGTTCAATTCATTCAAACCGGCGGAGATCCCGAGACCTTTGCCGCCTTCGTCAGCGGCCAGATTGACGTCGCCAACCTCACTCCGCCGACGGACGCCCAAGCGATCGCCAAGGGTTATCACTATGTAATTTACGGCCCCGATTTGAAAATCCCCTACGCCGCAACCGCGTTCGTGACCAAGCGCTCGGTGATGGCAAAGCGCCCGCAAGTCATGGCTAATTTCATGCGCGCGATGGCCGAGACCGCCAAGCTCATGCACACTGATCGCGAATTTGTTTACAAAGTGCTGGGGAAATATCTTCGCGTCACCGACCGTAGCGTGCTCGACTCGGCGTACAATTCTGAAATCAAAGTCTTGGAACCGCGCCTGGTCATCAAGCCGGAATCTCTACAAGCTATCTTGGACGAGCTCTCAGCAACCGATCCCCGCGCCAAAAAGGTCAAACCGCAGGAAATGATCGATACTCGTTACTTGGATGAAATGGAAAAGAGTGGATTTTTCGATCAACTTTGGGCTAAAAAGTAGCCTGGGAGGTGAATGCTATGGAACAAACCATTATCTCGTCGGATTCTCACGTGATCGAAGTGCCGGATCTATGGGAGAAGGGGATGCCGCAGTCGTTCAAGGAGCGCGCGCCCAAGATGTTCTTCGACGACAAGCGCGACGCATGGATGTTCGGTTCGCCCGAAGTTCAAATCCAAGCCGTGGGCGGATTGTTCATGGCCGGACAGCAACCGGAGAATTTGGAAAAGTTTCGGAGAGCGGGCTTCGCCGTAGCGCGCCCCGGCGGCTGGGACCCGATCGTGCGCCAGGACGACATGGTCGTCGACGGCGTGGCGGCAGAAGTGCTTTATCCGAGCCTCGGTCTCGGCTTGTATTGCGTCAAAGACGCGGCGCTCCAAGAAAGTCTGTTCCGAACTTACAACGACTGGATCATCGAGTACTGCAATAAAGTTCCGGATCGCCTCTACGGCATCGCGTTGCTTTCCATGTACGACATTGACCATGCCATCGCCGAAATGGAGCGCTGCAAAAAGGCGGGGGGAATCGTCGGCACGATGATCTGGCAAGTGCCGGACCCGAAGCTGCCTTTTACCTCGGATCATTATGAGCGCTTTTGGGCGGCATCGCAGGATCTCGGTTTGCCGGTTCACCTGCACATCCTGACCGGATTCGGCGAAAGCATGAACCGTCAAACCAGCCACGGCATCAACCGCTATCGCATCGGCGTGCAGCAGACCCGAGAAATCGAGGACGCGCTGTTTGACATGATTTTCTCCGGCGTGTTGGAGCGTTATCCGAAATTAAAAATCGTCTCCGTGGAAAACGAAATCGGTTGGATGCCGTTCTGGTTGGAGAAGTGCGATAAAGGCTACAAACGGCACCGCCACTCGGAAAAGGTGCCGATGACCAAGTTGCCAAGTGAGTACTTTGCCGAGCAAATTTACGCGACCTTTTTTAATGATCGGGTCGGCGGCCAGCTCTTCTCCTGGTGGGGCGTAGACAACTGCATGTGGTCCAATGACTATCCGCACCAGAATTCAACTTGGCCGAACTCGCGCGCCGTTATCGAGCGCGATATGGCGCATCTTTCAGCGGCGGACCGGGAAAAGCTTCTTAATACCAACGTGCGAAGGCTTTATAACTTGAAAGCGCCGGCGTCATTGCCGAAAGCGGCCTAACGAGAACGACGAGCGTACAAATTTAGGCAAAGCTTCAACTCATACTTGAGGAGATATTTATGCAATTACGCGATGCCATAAAAGTTCTGGATTCCGACGCGCACGCGCGCGATCTCGATAATGAAATCAGACCCTACTTGCCGGAGCCCTATCGCAATCAAAAAGCGGCATTCATCCCGGGCGAGCACTATGACCGCAATCTCGGCGGCACGCTCGGCCGTCCTGCGTCGAAAGTGGAAGAGCGGCTGGCGGCGATGGACACCCAGGAAATCGATACTGCGGTCATGTTTCCGACTACCGGGTTGGGCATCGGCCGGGTGCGCGATCCGCAATATCAAACCGCGCTCTGCCGGGCCTACAACGATTACATTTCCGATTACTGCAAGGCGTCGCCGCGTTTGAAAGCCGTGGCGAATTTGCCGGTGAACAATCCCGCGGAATGCAGCAAGGAGCTCAACCGCGCAGTCACCGAGCTCGGGCTTTGCGGCGGCATGCTGGCGGCGCAAGCGCATCGAAAGAATCTCGGCAGCCCGGAGTTCTATCCGCTCTACGAAGAAGCGCAACCCGGTATTACGCCAGCTTACCGCGATGGTGTTTGGCGGCATTCCGGAAATGTTTCCAAAATTGAGAGTCGGCTATTTGGAAGTCGGCTGTGGCTGGCTGCCGTATTGGGCCGAGCGCATGGATGAGGAATGGGAGAAGCGCGGCAAGGTCGAGGCGCCGCTTTGCAAGAAGAAACCAAGTGAATATCTGTACAGCGAAAACAGCTATTACGGCTGCGAGCCGGAGGAAAAAATGATCAGCTTCGTGGTTAACGAGATCGGCTCCAAGACGCTGATGTACGCGTCTGACTACCCCCACTGGGATATGAGCTGGCCGGAATCAGGCAGCATTCTCTGGGCGCGGGAAGATATCTCTCTCGACGCGAAAAAGGATATTCTACAGAATAACGCCAAACGCTTTTACAATTTGTCATAGCGCTCAGAACCGGCCGCCAGCATTCGCCAATTCGTTTCGATGCGCGAAGCTGGCGGCTGTTCATTTAAACAAACCCGAAAGGACAAAACATGATTCAAACCAAAGGATTAACCGGCGCACAAACGATGTTGCGTGTGCTCGCTAAAATGGGCGTGGAAAAGATCTTCGCCTCGCCAGGATCCGAGTGGTCGCCGGTGTGGGAAGCTTTGGCGGAACCGGGCGTGGAAGGCATGCCGCAGTATTTGAGCACGCGCCACGAGGAAGTTGCCGTCGGTATGGCCAGCGGATACGCCAAGGCAACCGGCAAGCTGCCCGCCGTTATGATCCATACGACCGTCGGCTCGCTGCACGCGACGATGGGCATGCGCGCGGCGGTGCGCGAGCAGGTGCCCATGGTGGTTTTAACCGGTGAGTCTGTAGGTTTCGGCGAAGATGAAGGGCCCGACCCAGGCGGCCAGTGGCTGGGTCATCTCTCCAACATCGGCGGCCCGGCGAAGTTGGTTGACCAAACCGTAAAATGGAGTTTCGGTATCAACAACAAAGCGATTTTACCGGCGACCATTCAGCGCGCTTGCCAGCTTGCCATGGCCGCGCCTAAAGGGCCGACTTTTGTTTCACTCCCGATGGAATATCTGTTCGCCAAAATGATCAGAGACGTTCCAGGGGATCACGGTTTTGCGCCGGGCGCGACCGCCGATGCGAAGGGCATCGAGGAACTCGCCAACTTGTTGGCCGGTGCGAAAAGCCCCGTGATCGTCGCCGAAGACTCGGGCCGCACGGAGAAATCGGTACACTGTCTCGTCGAAATCGCCGAGCTCTTGGGCTGCGCGGTTTGCGAGACTCGGAGCACGGGCGCGCTCAACTTCCCGCGCACGCATCCTCTGCACAGTGGTTACGACGCCAAAAGGGCCTCTGCCGGCGCGGACGTCATCGTTTTATTGGCGGTTATTGCACCGTGGCATCCGGCGTCGGTCACGCCCGCGCCAGGAGCAACGGTAGCGATACTCGATGAAAATCCATTGCGCCATGATATGCCGTACTACGGCTACCAGGCGGACCTGTGTTTAACCGGTGAGATCGAAAGCTCGTTGGAGAGTTTACTGGCGGCGCTTAAGAAAAAAGTTTCTGCTAATGACGCCTCGCGCAGGCAGCGGGCGGAGGAACTCGGCAAGAAAAATAACGCCCAGAGAAAGGCGTGGCGCGACGAGGCGATCGGCCTTGCGAATCAAAAACCAATGGATACTCGCTGGGTCGCTCATGAGATCAGTCAGGTTCTGCCGGCCGACGTCATGATCGTTGAAGAGACAATCACTCACCGTTTGGCCATCCATCGTTACTTGGACGGAGTTAAGCCCGGATCTTACTTCGCCGGCTGCATCGGCGGGTTGGGTACTGGTCTATCGACGGCGCTAGGAGTTAAAGCCGCTAACCCGAAACGACCCGTCGTTTGCATGATCGGTGACGGCTCGTTTAATTATGATCCCGTCCCTGGTGTTTACGGGGCTGCGCAGGAGCACAATCTGCCGTTTTTAACGATCATGTTTAATAACCAGGGTTACCTGTCACAAAAATCGGGTATTCCCAGATACTATCCGGACGGGTGGGCGGTTCAGTCCAAGAATTTTTCCGGATTACACATCGCGCCGTGTCCTGAATACTCGCAGCTGCTGAAGGCGTTCGACGGCTACGGCGAAAAGGTCGAAGAGCCCGGCGAAGTGCGCAAGGCGGTGGAGCGCGGTTTGCGCGCGGTGGCTGGCGGACAATCGGCGTTGCTGGATGTGCGGTTGAAACCGGTCGAACAAATCGTCGATCGGGGCGAGGGATAGTTGCGGGTTCGTCGCAGATATCTATAGACCCTCTCCTCGATCCTCCGTCGCACGCGAGGGTCGGGGAGAAGTCGCTCCAACGCCGGCCCGGAATCCCTGATCCTGGACCGGCGTTGTTGTCTCAGAACCCAAATCGTAGAGGGAAAAGCTATGGACAGTAATTTTCACGATCTTCTGGTCGCCACGCGCGATAAGAATCACAGCAAGAACCATCCCTTTTTCGAGCTCTGGGTGAAGGGCAAACTCACCAAGGAGCAAACCGCTTTCTACTGTACGCAGCACTTTCACTACGTCGTGGAGTATCTGAATTGGCTAGCCTATGAGGCCTCACAGATTCCACAGCGCGACGTGAAGGAGTATTTATTTGAAAATCTGGGCGACGAGGAAAACCCCGACGACCGCCATCTTGATATGTTGAAGGATTATGTCGCCGCGAGCGGCGTCGATCGCAACAGCGTCGAGACGTCGATCGTCCTGCCGGGCACGGATCAGCTGCAAAACTGGGGTTGGCGTATGGTTTACGAAAAACCGTGGCAGGCGGCGGTGGCGGGCATGTTCATCGGTTTGGAATCGCAGTTCCTGGACATCTGCAAGAAAGTCGTTCCAGCGTTGCACAAACACTACGGTTACAAGCCGCATGCCCGCGAAATACGCTTCTTCGAAGAGCATGTCTACGCAGACGAAATCCACGGCGCCAAGGGATTCGCGATCGTCGAGAAATACTGTAGTACGCCGGAGCTACAAGCGCTCGCGGTAAGGCAGGTCGAAGAAGCAACGGTCAGGCGCTGGCGCTACATGAACAGCATTTATTGGTATGCGCTGCACGGCAAAATGGACGATACGCCAACGCTGAACGCGTAACCGTCATTTTCTTAAACCCTCTCCCGCTTCAGCCTGAGACTGACCCGCCTGTGGAGAATGCGGGAGAGGGAAGGGTGAGGGTTCAAACTCTTTTAGTTATCAAACAGTCGGTAAGGAAAATACGCAATGAGCATTCGCATCGACGGAGGGGTCGTCGTCGGCTGGTCCGGCTCAAGTCACGAAATCATTCCGAACGGTTCCGTCCTGATCGACGGCGATACCATCAAATCCGTCGGCACCGACAATTCCCAATCCGCCGACAAGGTGATCAACGCCGCTGGCAAAATTGTCTGTCCCGGATTTATCAATCTCCACGTTCACTCGCAGTTGAACATCGGCGACTATCTGCTCTCTGACGTGACCAAGAAAGACTATCTTGCCGCCAACTGGTTCGTCTTCGGCGCGCCATTCAAGGAAAAAGTCGAGGCTCCGCCGGCGCCCGCGGTTGCGATTGGCAGAAAATACGCGCTCTATAGCGCGCTGCGAAACGGTGCGACGACTGTCTTGGATCCTGGGGGCGGACCTGGTGCCTTGGATGATTACGTCGCCATTGTTGGGCAAACGGGCGGGCGGGTTTTCTTTAGCCCACCGTTTCGTAGCCACGACATCTTTACCGATGTGCAAGGCCGCCACTATTATGAAGAGCGCGCCGACAAAGGGCGCCCGGGCCTAAAAGTCGCGGTGGACTTCATCAAGAAATTTCACGGAGCACACAACGGCTGTCTGCAAGGTATTTTGAATCCCGCACAGGCGGAGACCTGTGAACCGTCCCTTCTCAAGGAGAGCGTCGCGGCAGCGAAAGAATTGGACGTGCCGATACACATCCACGCCGGTGGAAATTTGCGCGAGTTTCTGCAGATTCTCAACACGTACCGCAAGCCCGTGGCCGAGTATCTCGCTGACACCGGTATCCTCGGACCGCGCACGACGCTCGGACACATGGCGGTTACCGGCGGCCACTCGCGGGTCGATTATCCGCGCGGCGATGAATTAAAAATTCTCGCCGAAAGCGGAGCCACCGTCGGTCACTGTCCGCACAAGTGCGCCAAGATGGCATTCGCCATGGAATCCTTTGATCAGTATCTCGAGGCGGGCGTTCGCATTGGCTTAGGCACCGACACCTATCCTCTCGATATCGTTTCCGAGATGCGTTACGCCTCGCTGAATATCTTCAATGCCGCCACCATCGGCGGCGCCGATGCGCTCGGTCGAAAGGACTTGGGTAGGCTTGCGGTTGGAGCGAAAGCTGATGCGGTGATCATCAATCTGCGCACGACTCGTTATGGTCCGGTGCGTGATCCGATCAACGCGCTCGTCGAGTACGGCAGTGGCGCGGACGTGGAAACCGTCATCGTCGACGGCGAGGTCGTCATCGAAAATGGTCGATCGACACGCATCAACGATGACGACCTGTTCGCCCAAGCAGAAGCGGGCGCAAACCGCGCGTGGGACAATTGGGCCGGTCGCGATTGGAATGGGCGAACTGTCGAGCAGATCAACCCTCCGGCGTTTCCGACGCGAAAGAACTGAACAAAACAAATCGGAATAAGAATTGGCCGCAAAGAACGCAAAGGTCGCAAAAAAGGAAAGATCCTTTGCCTGTCCCGCATCTTGGGGGCGCAACGAATTGTGCCCATCCCTTTCGTATAGATCGTCTGATATAAAAAATTCGGGCGCGATGAATCGCGCCCCTACGTGGCGATAAACCCTTCGTCTTTCTAGTCTCATCACGGAGGCGTCGGTTTGGTAAGGGCCAGCGCTCGGGTAGCGATGACTAAAATCAATAGAAAAGTTTTATCAATTACACCGGGTCTGGTTCCCCACAGCTTGCTGTACAAACTGATCCGAACAAAAGTCCGTCATTCCCGCATGCTTCTAGCGGGAATCCAGGCGAGACCGGGCCTGGACCCCCGATTAAAGCATTCGGGGGTGACGCCTTTGGGGATAAATTCTCATGGCTATGTTCTGATACCCCGCAGCTTCCTGTGGGGTCGTTCATTCCAATTTGACCGAGCCTGATTATTCCTGTTATCAGAGTGCAAACTTTTGATGGGGATAG
>WNGE01008085.1_pt1 | contig 12985 bp, 12 predicted proteins | sample 5400651 | NCBI WGS metagenome assembly WNGE01 (sample SAMN13153370, study PRJNA577476) | soil metagenome | isolation source: 60 cm soil or saprolite under grassland replicate 2 | place: USA:California | collected 2016-06-15 | reverse complement strand
TTTACAACGTCACCTACGTAACACAGAGCACGAATCCCGACGGTACCGTTCAAGCCAGTTACACAGCGGGGTATTTAGGCGCGTTCGTCCTGGGTGCCGCTACTGGAGCAATCATCGCTAACAACACTGGATACTACTACCCGCCTTACGTCTATCGGCCCGCTTACGGCTATGCGCGCTACTATCCCTACGCTACACCGTACGGCGGAGCGTATTATGGAACAGCCCACTACAATTCGGCGACCGGAGCCTACGGCTGGTCACAGACTGCCTACGGCCCATACGGATCGGCGACTAGAGGAGCCGCGTATAACCCGTACACCGGCACCGCCGCGCGAGGGGCCACGGTCTCGACTCCTTACGGCAGCCGAAGTGCGGCACAGGCCTATAATCCGTACACCGGAACCTATGCTCAGACCAGACAAGGCTCGAGTCCAACCGCTCAATGGGGCAGCTCCTACGTGTCGAACGGAAACAAGAGCGCCTACACGCAACATTACTCGACGGCAAACGGAACGGTTGCGACCGCCCAGGGGTCACAAGGCGGAAAGGCCGCGGCGTCAAGCACGGCCTGGGGGAACACTGCGGCCGCTAAAACCGCCAACGGCAATATGTACGCCGGACACGATGGTAACGTTTACAAGAACACTGGTGATGGTTGGCAGAAGTACGACAACGGAAGCTGGAATTCTGTAAACCAGTCTAAGCCAAACTGGCAGCAGGCGGAAAGTAGCCAGCAACGGTCGTCAACGCAAAGTTCCCAGGCACGTTCGTCAGCACAGAGCAGCTACAACCGTTCCAGTGCAACAAGCAGTTACAATGGATCCGGTGAAGGCAGCTACAATCGTTCCGGCGGAGGTTCGTCCTCCGAAATGCAAAACATGCAACGCGAGGCTCAGAATCGGCAACGCGGCGCCTCGGAAAGCCAGCGCTTCCAGCAAGCTTCCCGTGGCGGAGGCGGCGGGGGTGGTCGCTATGGCGGCGGTGGCGGACGCGGCGGTGGTGGCGGGCGGCGTCGCTAAGAGATATCAACCAGGATGGATGCACCTACCTTTTCAAATGACTCCATTAAATGGCTGATTCGAGTCCAAGCGAAGGCCGGCGGCGTTGGTTTGAGCCTGCGTCTGCGATTCTCATGGCGCTAGCCACGCTCAGCACAGCCTGGTGTTCATATCAATCCTCGAAATGGAGCGGACAGAGCAGTGGCTTCGCCGTTGAAGCCGGCCGCCTTAACCAGAAAGCCGCGCTGCTGCATTTGGAGGGAAACCAGGTGACCGGCGTGCAGCTGAAAATGTTCACGGAGTTCATCGATGCGCAGCTGAACGGGAACGACAAGATGGCTCAATTTTATCTGGAGCGTTTCCCGCCGGAACTGCGCAAGGCCTTCGATGCCTGGTTGAAGGAAAAGCCTTTTCAGAATCCAAACGCCGACCCGCATCCTTTTGTCCCGAAGCTGTATAAACCCCGCTTCGTCGAAGACGCACAAGTAGCCAATGCCGAAGCTGGGCGAAATGACGCCGAGGCAAAACGGACAGGTAATGTTGCGGCGCAATATCTTAGCAACACCGTGTTGCTTGCAGCCGTTCTGTTTTTCGCCGGCACTTCCGCAAGATTCGATCAGCGGCACGTGCGACAAAGCAGTTTTTTCTTCGCCGTCGCAGCCTTTCTCTTCGCCATTGCGCGGATGCTCATGCTCCCCGCCATCGTCTGACCATTCTATTATGAAAACTCATTACTCCATAACTGCATCAGTCATCGCGTTTGTAGTAGCCGGCTGCGCGCAAATCGCCGTAGTGTCAGAAAAACGTCCTGCCCCATTGGCGCCCGGCTCGGGCCCGGATCGGGTCGCAACCCAAACAATCAATCGTGCGCTGACCGAAGAGAAGAAGCAGCCAACCGTCGCGCTCGGCCCGTTCATAGCTGCCGCACGAGACTCATTACGCCAGCTTGATCGTAATCCAGCGAATGCTGAAGCACGGCGCGAATATAACTTTGCCGTCGCACGCATCTTCACTGTCATTCGTGACGCGAAATTGGATCCGTGGACCAAGCCGATGCGAGTCGGAGCGAACGGCGAATTTACTCTCACCTGGAAGGGCGATCCGAACCCGGAGCGAAACCTGGCGCTCTATGACTTGATTCCGGCCGATGAGCTCGATTTCAAAGGCACCTATGTCAAGGATCACGAGAAGAAGGATGGAATCGGCGCGCCGCTCGTGGCGAAGCGAGAACTCACCCCGCGAGAAGCCAGTGCGTTGTTCTGTCCGCCAGCCATTTATTACAGCGTTACTGCGATAGTGCAGTTCGAAGGTTCGCGCTGCGTGATCTCGATCAACGATCCGTTAGCTGGGGAATCGGTTCGCGTTGCCGGACATAGCTATCCCCTCGCCGCAGACTTCACGGCATCGTATGCCCTGCTGCTTGCCCGTGAAAAGCCCCAGAAGCTTGGATTCGCCCGTATGCTCCGGCCGCAAGAATACGCCGCGACCGCCCGGGTCGCGCGCCTGGAACCTTACAACCCTAACAAGATCGTCCTGCTCGTTATTCACGGTCTCATGGATACACCGGCCACTTGGGTGCCGATGCTGAACGATCTGCGCGGCGACAAAGATATCCGGCGCAATTACCAGTTTTGGTTCTTCAGCTATCCCAGCGGGTATCCCTACCCGTACTCGGCCGCTATCCTGCGAAAGGAGCTCGACGTCATCGAAAAGAGATTTCCGCTGCGCAAGCCGATGGTGGTTATCGGCCACAGCATGGGTGGATGCATCACCAGAACGCTCATTACCGACACTGGAACAAAACTCTGGACTGAGGCGTTCGGCCATTCCCCAGCACAAACACAGATGCCGGCTGACAGTAAACGCCTCCTCGAGAAGGCGATCATCTTCAAGCATCGACGAGAAATAGGGCGCGTGGTCTTCATGTCCACTCCGCACCGCGGTGCGAATCTCGCCAGCAACTGGATCGGGCGCATCGGCTCGATGTTGGTGAAAGCGCCAACCACGCTGCTCCAAGTCAACCAGACCCTGCAGAAATCGCTTATGGCCGACCCCGCCGCTCTGCAATTGAAGCGTCTTCCCAACAGCATCGACACTATGGCGCCGAATAATCGTTTCGTGTTGGGGATTAACACTATTCCGATTTCGCCGGGAATTCCATATCACTCGATCATTGGTGACCGCGGTCGTGGCGATACTCCAAATAGCAGCGACGGCGTTGTTCCGTATTGGAGCAGCCATCTCAATGGGGCTGCGAGTGAACGCATTGTTCCATCAGATCACGGTTCGCCGCACAATGCCCAAGCTATCGCCGAGGTTCATCGCATCCTCCAACTCAACGCCCAATCCAATTGAAATCATCTGCATCATCGTCGTGCTCAAATTAGATCATCACCGTGGAAGTTCACCGTCGATGGAAGCCTTCACTCCGACGCAGCAGAAATTGAAAGACGCAATCTAATGCGAGTCATTCGCTGGGTAGGTAGGCTGCTCGTCCTGCTCGCAGTCATCATTGCTGCTGCCTGGGCATTTGGCGCCGTCTGGTTCGACGGGCCGTTCGGGACGGGCAACCGGATGGCGGCCGCACTGCTCGCGACCACGTTTGCGATCGCGCTCCTGTTCGTTAGGCCGTTTTGGCGAAAGCTGGGCATCTTCGTCGTGCTCTTTGCCGGCGTGCTCATCTGGTGGTTGACCCTTTCTCCGACCAACGATAGCGACTGGCAGCCAGACGTGGCCCAGAAAGCGTGGGCCGACATTCAAGGCGACGAAGTAACGTTGCACAACGTACGCAACTGCGACTACCGGACCGCGACCGATTATACCCCGCATTGGGAGACACGCACTGTGCGCATCTCGGAGATCACCGGCATCGACCTCGCGGTCAATTACTGGGGCTCGCCCTGGATCGCACATCCCATCGTCAGCTTTCAATTCGCGGACGCGCCGCCGCTCTGCTTTTCCATCGAGACGCGCAAGAAACTTGGCCAAAGCTACTCGACTATCGGCGGGCTCTACCGGCAGTTCGAACTCATCTACATCGTGGCCGATGAGCGCGACGTGATCCGCGTGCGCACAAACTATCGCAAGGAGGATATTTATCTTTATCGCACCACCATCTCGCCAGCGCACGCGCGCGAACGTTTCCTTGAATACATCCACTCGCTCAACGCTCTGCGGAACAAACCGCGCTGGTATAACGCCATCACCACCAACTGCACTACGAGCATCCGTACCCAGCATCCACCCCACGAGCGCGTGCCATGGGATTGGCGCATCCTGCTCAACGGCAAAGGCGACGAACTGTTGTACGAGCGCCACTTCATCGTTACCGGCGGACTTCCCTTTGCCGAGCTAAAAGCGCGAAGCCTGATCGACGCCCGCGCCCGCGCCGCCAACGACTCTCCTGATTTCTCACAGCTGATTCGCGTTGGGCTACCCTCTTCTACCTCAACCAGAGTCGCGCAATGAATAGCATTTTGCTTCAACCCGAGACGGAGCTATCATAGTCTTAGCGGCAAACAACCCTTTGAACCAAGCAACGATGAACGAAGAGCGCTTTTCTACCACCTATTCGTGACGGTGCTGGCCCGATAACTAATGATTATAACTGTTATCGCCCTTATTTTGTTCATAAGCCTAGTCGCCGTCGTGTTGCTGGGCGGGCGTCTGCGTCGGCTCCTTCCCGCGGAGCACCTGAGCGCTGAATCTAAAGACGCGGTGAAACTCGCGCTGGGGCTCGTGGCGACTATGACCGCTATACTCCTTGGGCTGCTCGTCAGTTCAGCCAAAGGCGCCTTCGACACCGCGCGAACTGAAGTGATGCAGATGGCCGCGAAAGTCACTTTGCTCGATCGAATGCTAAAGCTTTACGGACCCGAGGCAATGGACGCGCGCCTTGCCCTTCGCGACGCCATCGCCGATGGAGTTCGGCGCACGTGGCCAGCGGGGCGAACCCGTCCGATCCAATTAGATCCCAACCAGCAGATTGGTGACGCCGTTTACGCGGCCATTAGTCGTCTCGCCCCGCACGACGAGGCGCAACGCGCCCTTAAGACGCAAGCGGCGACTCTCATGGTGCAACTCGCCGAGGTTCGTGCGCTGATCCAAGCGCAGGCAGTTTCGTCCGTTTCGAAGCCGTTGCTGATCGCGCTGGTAATCTGGCTTGTGGTAATCTTCCTTGGCTTTAGCCTGCTGGCACCGACGAACGCTACAACCACTCTTGCTCTGGTCGCCGGCGCGTTTTCGGTGGCCTGCGCCGTTTTGATAATCCTGGAACTGGACTACCCATTTGCCGGCATTATCCGAATTCCCAGCGATCCGATGATAAAGACGCTGGCCCATCTCGCTAAAGATACGACCTAAACGCGGCCCGCGTCGAAGTTCTCATTATTGTCGTAGCTCGTGCGTGCCAACAAGCTTCATTGGGCTCTTGTGTGCTGTTTTCCTGTGTTCTCGAAATTCTTTAGGGCATTCCTGCTGGTTACGCTAGTGTTACTTGCATCGAGTAGCTTATCGGCAGTCGAACGCCCCACGGATCCGGTCGCGGCAGACCAATTAAAGCAGCTAAACGATCAGACTATCATCGGCAACCGCGTCTCGCTGGGCTCAGATTGGAGCCAATACAGAGACGGTGCCGAAAAGGCGACTTGGACGTTAGCGGGACTCTGGGGCTGGCCTATTAGTGACTGGCAAGACTGGGGCGTACGTTTCAAGTTGCCCTTTGTCTATCAGCGAAGTGATGAAGCGTCAGACCACGCTGAGGTAGGCGGTGTGGGCGACTTTGAGATTGGGACAGGTCCCGCGTTTCGTTTGAACGACACGTGGCGCACTGCTGGCGGCATCGAGTTGCATGGCGACACCGCTTCGGATCGCGCTCTTGCTGAAAGCGTGTGGCGCGTAAAGACGGGTTGGGGAGTTTCGCATGACATCACCGACTGGCTCACGTTAACATTCAATGCCGATTATAGCCGGTCCATTGTCGAAAAACATGATGTTCAGCCGCAGAGTTATTTTGAGCTGGCGTTACCGGCGACGTTGATTCTTCCGAACGATTGGTCGATAGGCGCGAGATACAAAGCGACCGTCGATTTTGAAAATGGCGACCGGTGGAGCCACACAGTCAACGCAGGGGTTGCCAAGCGTCTTTCAAAGGTTCCGGTTGTCCTCAGCGCCAGCCTGGAAAAGCCGCTCGCTGGCAGCGGGAAGGAGTTTCAAGTCAGTATTACCGTCGTTTATTATTTCGAGCGCTATCATTCACCGAAATAGCACGAACGGGAACGAGATCGTGGGCTCCGGCTTCATGGTATCATAACTCTCAATCTCCACGACTCGGATCTAACGCCAAAGCCTGTTCGAGGCGACGCAGAAAAGCCAACTGCCGGCCGACTTCCTGGCAAAAGCGAAAGAAGTGCTCATCCCGGGCACGACGATCATTTTCACCGGCAAGCCGGTCGATCCGACGACGCAAAGTGCTCCCGGCTTCCAGATCCTCGTCGCGCAAAAAGACAAACCCGCCGGGACGACCGAATAAGGTCAATATAGCCTGGCAATTCTCGGGCAAACCCCCACGCCGACGTATGGGACCAAGGTCTTATATGCAGAGCCCACGAAGGCTGCCAAAGTTCCTGCGCGATTCTCTTTTGCCGATGAAATCATCTCCAAGAAAAACGCAACCTAAAAGGAACCCAAAAACATGAAACAGATACGAGTCTCATTCAAAATGATCAGTGCCTTCGCTCTGTTGGCGCTGATGGTCGGATGCGCCACCACTCAGACCAGCACGCAGAGTAAAGAGAGCATGCTGGTGGCCGCCGGCTTTAAGACGATCACGCCCAAAACGGCCGCGCAGCAGCAAAAACTCCAAAAGCTCCCGCCAGGCAAGATCGCGATGATCAAGAAAGCCGGGAAGACCTACTACGTTTTCCCGGACGTGGCTCATAACCAGGCCTACGTCGGTGGACCGAAGCAGTACCAGGAATACCAACAACTCCGCACCGAAAATAAACTCGCGCAAGAGAATCTTGAAACCGCTGAGATGTACCAGGATGAGGAGATGAACTGGGGAGCATGGGGCGGATGGGGAGCAGGCTGGGGACCAATGGGAATGGGGATGGGTGTAGGACCAGGGCGGTTTTAGAGCAGCAAGATAATTCAACTTAATCTAACGATTCTTCGGCGACCCAAAAAACACAGATCAATTCGATAACAAAAAACAATGAAATCAAAACCAAGGATACTAAAACAATGGGCCGTGGCCCTGTGCGTCGCGTTCATCGTGACGGGAGCGCAGGCGGCGGATAACAAACCTAACATCGTCGTTATCATGGGAGATGACGTCGGCATGTGGAACATCGGCGCCTACCATCGCGGCATGATGGCGGGGCGAACGCCGAACCTCGACAAGATGGCCAAGGAGGGAATGTTGTTCACCGACTACTACGCTGAGGCGAGTTGCACGGCGGGTCGCGCGAACTTCATCATGGGCGAGTTGCCCATCCGCACGGGCATGACCACGGTGGGCCAGGCGGGAGCCAAAATCGGCATCCCGGCACAGGCTTGCACTATTGCTACCGCGCTCAAGGCGCAAGGCTATGCCACCGGCCAGTTCGGCAAGAACCACCTCGGAGATCTGAATGAATTCCTGCCCACCGTCCACGGATTCGATGAGTTCTTTGGCTACCTGTATCACTTGGACGCGATGGAAGACCCGGCGCATCCCAATTATCCGCAGGACCTTTTGAATGTAGTCGGCCCGCGCAACATGGTTCACAGTTGGGCGACCACTACGGATGACACCACCGAGATGCCCCGCTGGGGCAAAGTCGGCAAGCAAAAGATCGAGGACGCCGGCACGCTTTATCCCGAACGGATGAAGACAGTGGATAACGAGATTCGCGATCTCGCCTTGAAGTTCGTGGAGAAGGCCAAGGCGGACAACAAGCCGTTCTTTTGCTGGCTTAACCCGACGCGGATGCACATCGTAACGCATCTTTCCGATAAGTATGAAAAGATGCGCAACTCGGAGAATGGCTGGTCCGAAGAAGAAGCAGGCATGGCTCAACTCGATGACGACATCGGCTTGGTGATGCAGAAGCTCAAAGACCTTGGCTTGGACGACAACACCATTGTCGTCTTCACCACCGATAATGGCACCGAACTCTTCACCTGGCCCGATGGCGGCACCACGCCGTTCGCGCAGTGCAAGGGGACGGTTATGGAAGGCGGCTTTCGCGTGCCGGCTATTCTGCGCTGGCCCGGCCACGTCCCGGCGGACTCGGTTCAGAACGGCATCTTCTCCGGCTTGGACTGGTTTCCGACTTTCGTGGCTGCCGCCGGCAACCCGGACATTACTAACCAGTTGCTCAAGGGTGTAAAACTCGGCGACCGGACCTACAAGAACCACCTGGACGGCTACAATCAGATGGACCTGATCACCGGTAAAGGGCCGTCTGCGCGTCACGAGATCTTCTACCTCGGCGAAAGCACCGTCGGCGCGATTCGCATTGACGACTACAAGTACCGGTTCATCGATCAACCTCAGGGTTGGCTGGGTGAAAAGACTAAACCGGATGTGCCCTACCTGATCAATCTGCGTCTCGATCCTTTCGAGCGGCAAGGCTGGCCAAACAACGGGACGAAAGAAGGTGGACAGCAATACTTCGATTGGTTCAAGTTCCAATTCTGGCGCTTTGTCTTTGTCCAGCAGGTGATGGGCAAGGAACTCCAGACCTTCCTCAATTACCCGCCAATGCAGCTGGGTGCGAGCTTCAATCTTGACGCCGTGAAAGCGGAGATGGGGAAAAAGATGCAACAGGCGGAGGCGGCCAGCAAAGGCCCCAGCCAGTAATAGGTGACATAAATGACCTTTACGGCGGGCGGCTCGCAAGGGCCGCCCGCTTTCCAATTGACGAAACTGGTGAAACAATCTCCGTCAAATTTCGTTGTCGCACTTTTGCTGACAAGCTTCGGACTGCTCAGCGAGACCGAAGTACAGGGAGCGGATGCGAAATGCGGACAGTGCAAAGCGCCGTCACGCATTGCGCAGCTCCTGGCAGCAAATCAATCCGCCGCGAGTAGGCTTACTGCGCCGGCTGTTTCCGGCAAGCAGCCTTCCTCAGCGGTTACTAACGGCCCATCGGGCATGGTCTGGATCCCCGGTGGCGAGTTCACCATGGGCACCGATGAAGCGGAGAGCTATCCCCCAGAGCGGCCGGCCCATCGCGTCGGGGTAAGTGGCTTTTGGATGGATGCGACCGAGGTCACCAATGCGGAGTTTGCGAAGTTCGTTAAGGCGACGGGATACGTGACCGTGGCAGAGCGAAAGCCCGATTGGGAGGAGTTGAAAAAACAACTGCCGCCCGGCACTGAGAAACCCGCGGAAGAGATACTCGTCCCGGGCGCGCTCGTTTTCACGAAGCCGGTAGGCCAAGTCTCGTTGAACGACGTCCGCAATTGGTGGCGCTGGACACCGGGCGCCAATTGGCGCTCACCCGATGGACCAGGGAGCAATATCAAGGGGCGCGAGCAATATCCGGTGGTCCAGGTCTCCTGGGATGATGCCGCGGCTTATGCCAAATGGGCGGGCAAACGGTTGCCCACGGAAGCGGAATGGGAGTTTGCCGCGCGCGGCGGGTTGGAGGGGAAGCGCTACGCCTGGGGGGACGAACTAAAGCCTAACGGAAAGTGGCTGGCCAATATTTTCGAGGGTGAATTTCCATACAAAGACACTGGGGAAGACGGCTTCGCCGGCCTGGCACCCGTGCAGAGCTTTCCGCCTAACGGTTACGGCCTTTACGATATGATCGGCAACGCCTGGGAATGGTGCAGCGATTGGTATCGCGCCGACTACTACCCGACGCTCGCCGGCCAAGCCAGCGCGATGATCAACCCACCAGGTCCAACTGATAGCCTGGATCCGGAAGAACCGGACCAACCCAAGCGTGTGACCAAGGGCGGTTCGTTCTTATGCAGCGATCAGTACTGTCTCAACTACCGGCCGTCCGCCCGTCGCGGAAGTGCTACGGATACCGGCATGTCACACGTGGGTTTTCGGTGCGTGACGACAAAAGAAACGAGTGAAGCCGCGCACAGAACAACCGCCGCGAAATGAGTCGGATATTTTCTTAGCCAAACAACTTTAGCTCAACCCAAACCTCGATCTCAACACACACGTCAAATTAGACAAACAAAAAAGAATGAAACCAAAAATAGTCAGACAATGGGCCGCCACCCTGTTGATCGCGTTCATCGCGACGGCAGCGCAGGCGGCAGACAAACCCAACATCCTTTTCATCGTTTCCGATGACACCGGCTACGGCGATCTTGGTCCTTGGGGTGGCGGCGTAGGACGCGGCATGCCCACGCCGAACATCGATAAAATGGCGAAGCAAGGAATGATGTTCTACTCCTTCTACGCGCAGCCGAGCTGCACTCCCGGTCGGGCGGCTATGCAAACTGGCCGCATCCCGAACCGCAGCGGCATGACGACCGTGGCCTTTCAGGGCCAGGGCGGTGGACTACCCAAGGCCGAATGGACTTTGGGCTCAGTGATGAAGACTGCCGGCTACAAGACTTACTTCACCGGTAAGTGGCATCTCGGTGAAGCCGACTATGCGCTTCCGAATGCGCAGGGCTACGACGTCATGAAGAATGCCTTCCTCTACCACTGCAATGCCTACACCTATGGCGATGAGTCGTGGTTTCCGGACATGGATCCGAAGCTGCGCGCCATGTTCAACAAGGTGACCAAAGGTTCGATGTCCGGCAATGCAGGCCAGCCGGCCAAGGAAGACTTCAAAGTCAACGGCCAGTACGTGGACACGCCTGACAAGGGCGTCATCGGAATTCCGTTCATGGACAAGTATGTTGTGAATTCCGGGCTGGAGTTCCTGGAAGATGCGGCGAAGACTCCGGACAAACCGTTCTTCATCAACGTGAACTTCATGAAGGTCCACCAGCCGAACATGCCGGCGCCCGAGTTCATCCATAAATCCATGTCCAAGAGCAAATATGCCGATTCCGTTGTCGAGCTCGACGCGCATATCGGGATGCTCATGGACAAGCTCCATGAACTGGGTTTGGACAAGAACACGCTGGTGTTCTACACGACCGACAACGGCGCCTGGCAGGATGTTTACCCTGACGCCGGCTACACGCCCTTCCGCGGCACCAAGGGAACGGTGCGCGAGGGCGGCAGCCGCGTCCCCGCGATTGCCATTTGGCCCGGCAAGATCGCGCCCGATTCAGTCAGCCACTCGCGAGAATAAGCCGATCATCTTTGATAGTTACGACATGTCGGCCTTGCTGTTCGGCACGGGCAAGTGTGCGCGCAACGAGTGGTTCTACTTTACCGAAGACGAACTGACGCCCGGTGCTGCCCGGGTGGGCAACTACAAGGCCTGCTTCAATCTGCGAGGAGACGATGGCGCGCACACTGGCGGCCTCGCCGTGGACTCCAACCTCGGTTGGAAAGGCCCACAGTCATACGTCGCCACTGTGCCGCAGGTGTTCGATCTATGGCAGGATCCGCAGGAGCGCTACGACATCTTCATGAACAACTACACGGAGCGGACCTGGACGATGGTGTCGATCAGCGCGGCCATCGAAACGCTGATGAAGACCTACGTGCAGTACCCACCGCGCAAGCTGCAGAGCATGAGCTACTCGGGTCCGATGACCCTGTCCGGTTATCAGAAGTTCCAGTGGATGCGGGACCAACTGGGCAAGGAAGGCGTCCACATTCCACTGCCCACCGGCAACTAGCCGGCCAGTTCGGTTGTGAAACACGCGGGCCGTCTCACACGAGGCGGCTCGCGAATTCACCAGTGAACCAACTAACTAGTAGGTCAACCTAACCAAATACCAAAACCATGAAACCGATAAGACTCATCGCAATTTAACTCCATGACCAAACTATCCACCACGCTTAAGAAGGAGTTCTTTGAGCTGCTCCCACCAACAATCTTTTTTTTCGTGGCTTTACATATCGTGGCGTTTGTTCGCGTGCTGATGGCCAGGGGCTCGCATTTCGTGCCTCTGTCTTCGATGTCGGTTGCGGTCGCCGCCCTCATTCTGGGCAAAGCAGTGCTACTCGCGGACATGCTGCCGGTGATCAATCGTTTTCCCAATAAACCGCTGATCTACAACATTACGTGGAAGACGTTAATTTATCTGGTTATGTCAGCGCTCATTCACTACCTCGAGCGCCTCATCGATTTCTGGCGGCAAGCTGGCAGTTTTCTTGCCGGGAACGAGAAGCTAATGTCTGAAATGGTCTGGCCGCATTTCTGGGCCATCCAGATCATTCTGTTCGTGATGATTGCCATGTACTGCACGATGCATGAACTGGTGCGCGTGATTGGGAAGGAAAAGGTGCTGCGGATATTCTTCGGCCCAATGCCCGCGCCGGAAGTTTAACAAGTGACGGCCCAAGACTTAACAGGAGCAAACAGAGATAACTCTCCCCAAGACTCCATTTCCGCAGTTTACCCGCCGCGGACGGTTATCTCTTGTTAGTCTTATCCCGGCTTGGTTTTCCGAACTGTAACTCCGTTGTCTCTGTTGCCTTTCTGTTCAAAAATTAAGACGCCGTCAAATGAAGGACGAAATTAGAAACACACTTATTATTGCCGCTGTCATCTGCTCGTTGCTGGGCAATGAGGCGCATGCCTGCACAGGAATCCGACTCATCGCTGAAGACGGCACGGTCGTTCACGCGCGAACGATGGAATTTGCCATTGATATTCACTCCGACGTGATCATGGTTCCGCGCGGCTATGCGCGGATAGGAACTACGCCCGACGGAAAGGAAGGGCTTAAGTGGAAGGCGAAGTACGCGAGCGTCGGCGCCAATGGTGTGGGCCTACCGGTCCTATTCGACGGGTTAAATGAGAAAGGCCTGGCCGCCGGGACGTTCTACTTCCCTACGTCCGCCGGATACATGCCTTACACCGCAGCCGATGCGGGCAAGACCATTGCGCAGTGGG
>WNGE01006491.1_pt1 | contig 12985 bp, 10 predicted proteins | sample 5400651 | NCBI WGS metagenome assembly WNGE01 (sample SAMN13153370, study PRJNA577476) | soil metagenome | isolation source: 60 cm soil or saprolite under grassland replicate 2 | place: USA:California | collected 2016-06-15 | reverse complement strand
GATTCGCTCGCTCAAGGCTGTGCCGATTCCATGTCCGGAACTGATGCTGGTCCGCAGCAAGATCGGGTTGCTCGATTTGTTGGCTTCGTCCAGCCGCGCCACCATTTTGCGCGAATGATAAGGCGCAACGCGCCCGTCGTTCGCGCCGGTCATGAACAAGATGGAGGGGTATGTCGTGCCGTCGGCGACGTGATGATAAGGCGAGTAGGCATAAAGGGCCTTGAACTGTTCCGGGTCCTTGACTGTTCCGAATTCGGTAACGTTGAACGCGCCGTTAGGAGCGAGCTCGACCCGTAGCATGTCGTAAATCCCCACCGCCGATACCACCGCTCGCACCAAATCCGGGTGTTGCGTGATCATTGCTCCCATGAGCAGGCCGCCATTACTGCCACCGAGGATCGCCAGCTTTTCTGGTCGCGTCCACTTCTCGTTAATTAAATATTGAGCGGCAGCCGCGAAATCATCGAAGACGTTTTGCTTCTTGGTCAGGTTCCCCGCCTTGTGCCACTCCTCGCCGAACTCGCCGCCCCCGCGGATATTCGCGACCACCCAAACGCCGCCGCGATCGAACCAGAGCCGCCGTGTAAACTCAAAGCCCGGCTGCATGCTGGCGCCGTACCCACCGTACCCGTAAAGCAGCACCGGATTATTCCCATCGCGCTTCGTTCCCTTCTTGCGAATGATGTTCAACGGAACTTTCGTGCCATCCTTTGAAGTCGCCATTTCGCGACTCACTTCGATGTCTGCAAATGAAACTGGTGAGGTATCGACCAACGCCGTCTTTTTCGGTGGAGCATTTCCGGTGAGATGGAACCAGGCTGCCGGTTCGGTGTAACTGACATCGCGGAAAAGAAGCGAGTTGTCTTCCAATGACTCCATCTCCGTGACGGCGGAGATATTTGGAATGGGCACAATCGTCTCTCCTTTGCCCTCCAGGGCAAAGCGCCGAATCTGCGAAGGTCCGCCGAGCAGATCGCCGACATATATTGCGTCGGCGGTCGGTTCCATGAACCGAATTACGGCGTCGCTGGGCGGAACGATCACCGTCGCATTCGCGAGCTCCGGTTTATCCAGCGGTGCCCGCAAAATTTTCCCGCGTGGCGCGTCGGCCCGCGAAAGCAGATAAAGCGCGTCATCGCGACCGATCCGCGCCGCTTTAATTTGGTCGCTGAATTGTGTTAGCCGCTTCCAGTTACCCTCCGGTCCGAGCAGGTAATGCGCGAAATCGCCGCCATCGCCGTTCGCGACGGTGGCGAGGATGTATTTTCCATCGTGGGACGCTTCGAGCTGGATCTCGGCGATACGGGGAAAGTCTTTGCCGATAGAATAGGTGTCCTCGGAATCGGCCGTCCCGATTTTATGAAAATAAACCTGCTGATAAAAATTCAGGTCCGCATCTGGTCGTTCGCCTTTGCGGGGAAATCGCGTGTAATAAATTCCGGTTCCATCGGCGTTCCAAGCCGCGCTGCCACCGGCGGTGGGATATTGCACGTGCGCAATTGAATCCTTCAGCGGTTTGCCGGTCACGGTCTCATAAACATGCAACGTTCCATCTTCGCTTCCGCCTTGCGAAATCGACATCGCCACATATTTGCCGTCGCGCGACGGAACGAACCAATCGATCGCGGTCTTACCCGATGGGTCGAGCTTGTTGGGATCGAGCACGATCTTCTCCGATTTCAAATCCTCCGCCGAGGCCAGCGTCACCAGCATTTGCTGTTGCTTTGGTGGTTGAAACTTGCGCGCGAACAAAATGCCCGGCCGCGAAACAATTGCGGAATAGTTCGGCGAAGTTTTCGCGTACCAATCGGTCAATTGTTTCTCGATCGCGGCACGGTCCGGCAACTTGTCGAGGTACTGGCGCGTCCGCCGACTCTGCGCATCCGACCAGGCCTTAACCGCGGGATCATTATCCTGCTCCAGCCATTGATAATTGTCTTCAACCTTCACCCCCTGGTATTCATCGGTAACCGGTTTCTTCGGCGTCTGCGGGACCGGTTCTGCGCCGGACAAATTCAAGGAAGCCACGACGCAAATGGCGCCGGCGAGAACGAGCGAAAGATGGAACCTCATCAGGTAAGGAATGCGTAATTGTCGTCGCGTTCAACGACAATCCATCAGAACCATTTCTGTCTTAGCGTTCGGCCGACTCTGGCACGGCCTTTTCCGCCGCTTGAAACCCAATTTTCGAATGCGTGCCGTCGCAAAACGGCTTGGTGGTGGACGCGCCGCAACGACAAAGTGCCATCCGTTTTTCTACCGGAAACGCGTTTCCATCCGCGTCGATGAGCTCAACCGCTCCCTTCACAATGTAAGGGCCGTTCTTAATCGTCTCGATAGTTACTTCAGCCATGATGGAAGGTAATCTAAAGGAGGAATTCGTCCCGCGTCCACTGTATCAAAATCGCGCGGTATGAGTTCCTTTCATTAACACCGGACTTTAGGCCGGTGCACACATCGCGCCCTCATCGCACTAAAGCCGTTTTCAACGGCTTTCGCATTCTGCCGGCGAAAACCATGGTCTTCGATGAATCCCGAACCTCACCGGCGAACGCGAGCACACAACCGAAAGGAAGCCGTTAAAACGGCTCGCGTCCACCCGTCGTGAAGGATCACGGGCTGAAGGCCGGTGTCAATAAGAGTGGACCGACACGGGGACGCTAGCTGCCGGTCCCGGCGAACACTCAGGCATTTCTGCGAGAAGTTACCTTAAAACTTCCGTCACGGCATCCCTCGGTCCGAGCCGGACTGGCGGTGTCGCTCGGCATGACAAAAGGGCTAATTACTCGCCGCCGAATACGTTTTTCAACCACTCACCAAATTGGCGGAGCAAAAGTCCTAGTGCTGCGCCCGGATTTTCCTTGAGCACTTCCATGATACGCGGACTTAAGTCCTGCTGCGGCGCGTCGGTCGTTCCGGCCAAATGCACCGTTGTCCAAAGGTAGCCATCGTGTTCGTGTGGAAAAACTTCTTCCGGCTTCGGCAGCCAATCCAGCAAATGGCGCGCAACTCCAAGCTCAAACGCACCGCTTAATGCTTTCTTTTCGACCTGGATCGCACCTTCTGCGCGAAATTTTCCCTTCTCTTCGATTGCGATGTTTTTGATTTCCGCCCTCGGATAATTCCACGTCAGCGCGAAGGAACAATCATTTAGCGTCAACCGCTCAAGCGCTTTCTCGTTTGTGATCTTTGCGATGTTTTCCAAAAACGGCAGTTCGATGATACGCCCGCCATCCACGCGCAACGTTGCTTCGCCAGTGGAACTCTCCAGCTTCGGATTTCTCCCGCGGCACAGAATTTTCCCCGAAGCCTTGCCCGTGACGTGTTCGTGCCATTGCCTCGGCAGCCATTCTTCGACCGAGACGCGCTCAAAGCTAAAATTGAAATCGACGCTCCGATCCTCACCTGTGCCCGCGGTTCCTTCAGCGTGAATGCTGCCGGTCGCGTCGCTGCCCGACTGCAGATCGAGATTGTAAAGCGTGAGCAATTTCCTGGTGATGAGCAGATGCGTATCGCGCAATTGAAAATTCGGAATCAGCGCCATCTTTAAAGTTCCGCCGCTCGCTTGATAGTTGAAGTCTCGGCCGTGCGGCGTGATCGCGAGGCGCGTGCTGAAGAATCCGCCTTTCTCGCCCCGAAAACGCCAGGTCACATCAGCCGGATTCGCTTCGACTTGCTTAAGGTAAACGCGCCGCGGGAGGAAAACGTGGAACCAGGGTTTGGCCGGGCTCGGCTCCGGGCTGGGGGTGTAGGTTTGGATTTCGACTTCGCCTGAATCGATATGGACCTCGTCGAGCTGCCAGCGCCTGAAGAATACTCCCCATGGATTAAACCTGGCGGTGATGCCATGCGCATCGATCGCGCGGAGCGCCTTGCAGCCGCTGTCCGCTTGAAAGCGGTCCGCCCCCGCGGTGAGAAATCCGTTGCGATGAATCGGCGCGTAATGTCCCTCTGGGAAATGCAAACCTTTGGCCGTCTGTTTTTCCAATTCCGCGCGAAAATGATCGCTCTCGATGTAGTGAGTCAACTGTGGATTGAGCCAGGCGATTCCAATCGCGCCAAGAATCAGCAGAATTGCAACCGCTGCGACCGCCCAGCCTTTGCGCCGCATGATTGCGCTAGGGAGCAGGCGCGGTCAGAAGAGTATTCGCGGAATAAAGCACACCATTTTTCATCACACTCTCAATATCCGAGGCGTGGGCGATGTCATCGGCCGGATTCGAGTTCAGAACAACGAGATCGGCGAAATATCCCTTCTCGATTCTGCCGATGTGCGCGCCGGCTTCGCCGCCGAACAATTGCGCGGCGTTCGAAGTAGCACATTGCAAAATCTGCATCGGCGTCAGCCCGGCTTCCTTCATCAATTGAAACTCGCGGAACAAGGCCGGACCATGAATGGTGCCGATGTTTCCCGCGTCGGTGCCGGCCGCGATCGGAACTCCAGCCTCCTCCAGTGTTTTCAAATTCTTGAGCGCGACATCGTAGGTTTTCTTGATGCGCTCGAGCGCCTCGTCCGGCTTGGCCAGGGCCGTCTTGATCCGCTCGGGCAGCTTGGTCGGCGGGATTTTCGTCACATCGAGCGACGCGATCACTTCCGGGTTGCCCCACGCTTTCTCTTCGGGCGTAAGGTTGAGTTTGTTGGCGAAGGTGCGGCCATAGCGCTCGAAGACGACGAGCGTCGGGCACAAAATCGTATGCCGATCCTTCAGTAACTTCACGAACGTGTCATCGACGAGTTTGTCGATGACGCTGTGCACAAGGACGTCGGCCCCTTCCTCAACCGCGGCGCGCGCTGTTTCCAATTCAGTCGCATGAACGGCTACGCGAATTTTATGCGCGTGACTTTCTTCGATCGTGGCTCGCGCAATCGGCCGGAACGAATCAACCGGATGATCCTGGTCGACGATGTACCAGATTTTAACCAAGTCTGGGTTTTGCGCGGCGAGTTTGCGCACGAACTCGCGCGCTTGATCGGGAGTATCGATCTTCACAATCGGCGGATCGCCAAGATCGAGTTTCTCGCGCGAGACGCTGGAAATTAACGGCCCGGCCACAGCCACGCGCGGCGCTTTAGCGGTCGAATCCGCAGTTTTCCGCACCTCGAAATTCCACATTGGCCCTCCGACATCGACGACGCTGGTAATGCCGCAGCGCAAATAGCGCGCAAAAGTGTCAGCTAAATGCGATTTGATCCAGCCCACTTCCTCTTTGTACGGCCGCACACTATTGAGATCTGCGCCGTCCGGCCGGGTGAAAAGATCACCCGACTGGAAGAAATGCACATGAGTATCGATATAACCAGGAAGGATGAATTTTCCGTCGCACTCGACCCAGCGGGAACCGACTGGGACACCGCTTTCTTTGCGGCTGGCGATGCTTTCTATTTTGCCGCCATTAATTACGACAACGGCGTTCTGGACAATCTTGCCGTCCGCCGGGTTAATTACGGTGCCGCCGACCAAAGAGATTTTCTGAGCGAGCGCGCTGGTCGCAAGCGCGGATCCGATAAGGAAAGCAGCAATTCGATTCATAAAGGAAGAGTATCGTGAGCTGATTCGCTGCGGACAATTCGATCGGCCTCGCGTTCCAGCGGAGCATAATCGACCTCTCGCGGGCGGAGATAAAATTCTTCGATGACAATTTTGGTCAGCGCAGCCGCGGGCAAAGCCAGAATGGCGCCGGCCAGCCCAAAGAGCCAGCCCATCGCGACGGTGAAAAACAAGATAAGGACCGGGTTTAGTCGCATTTCTTTTCCAAGAATGTAAGGCACGAGGAAATTCACCTCGATCTGTTGCACGAACAAGATCGCCGCCAGCGCGAGCCAGAATTTCGTCACGCTGATACTTAAGGCGACGAATAGTATCGGGAAGGCAACCAGCACCGGCCCAATGTTTGGCAAGAATTCGCCGAAAAACGCGAGCACTCCGAAAACGAACGCCGGCTGCACTCCCACTGCCCACAATAAAATGCCAGTGGACGTACCGGTGATTACGCCATTGATGGCCACGCCACGCGCCCACGCCGTCATTTGTTCCATCATCCGGATGAGAGTGCGCCGCGCTTTTTCGCGATGACGATCTGGTATTACCGCCAGATAACCAACGATTAGCGGCCGCGGATTCGAAAGCACGAAAATCAGAAGCAGGACGGCAAAAACGAAAATAAAAACCCCGCCGACCACACCGATGGTTGAACGCAGGAGCACGTTCGCCATTGTCCCGGCCTGGTTGCCGACCGTGGCGGCAATTTGGTCGGCCTGCGGCAAGGCGTTTTGCAATGCGGGATAGCGCTCGGTGAAATCGGCGATATGAGCACGAATCGACTGCCAAGCGTTAGGAGCGCGTTGTATCAACAATTGCAATTCATCCGTAAAAGTCGGCACTGCCACCGCCACGACCAAGACCACGATTGTGGCCAGCGCGATCAGGACCAGAGCAACCCCGGCTGGTCGAGGAACGCGTCGGCGCTCGAGAAAAACGACGAGCGGGTTCAACACCATCGCCAACAGGACCACGATCCCGAAAAGCAACAGCACTGGCACGAGTGCGCGCAGAAGGAGCCAGGCAACGATCAGGAGAACGATCAGGATGAGGAGGCGGCGCCCGTCCCGGTAAGCGAAGGGACCGAGTTCGTCGTGTTTCTCCTGCGGTGTTGAATTTGTCATGAATGGAATCCAATGCGGCGCTTCGGCTTTTCGGGTGGCGTCATTAATTCGCGGATGGCATCGAAAACGATCTTGAATTGGGCATCGTATTTTTTCTCGAGAGCGTTGAGTTTGCGGGCAAGCTCGGCATTGGATAGAAGCATTTTGCGTAAACGCACAAAAGTGCGCATGATCGCGATGTTTACCTGCACTGCGCGAGGACTCCGCAAGACACTGGAGAGCATAGCGACGCCTTGTTCAGTGAAAGCCATGGGACGTGCGCCGCCAAATTTTCCGCGGCTAGGTATCACATTTTGTGATACCAGGCTCCCCATCTCATTTGCGTTGAGTTTGAACATGAAATCGCCCGGAAAGCGGTCCGCATTCCTTCGCACCGCTTGTTTCAGGGCTCGTGTTTCTACGCGATAGAGCTCAGCCAGGTCGAAGTCGAGCATCACCTTCTCGCCACGAATCAAATAGATGCGCCGTTCTACCTGGATTGCGAGCGCGTTGTCCCTCATGCTGCCGTTCTACCACCGTGCTACCTGATTGAACAGCGGCGAAGCTCCCATTGATAGATCGCGGCGCTACTTGCGAATCGGCATTCTTCATCTACAATAGGCGCTTCGTTTATGGCTGAGAATGCGGAAGCGGTGGATCTTAAGGAGTTCCAATTGCATGAGAAGGATACGGGCAGCGCTGACGTTCAAGTGGCGTTGCTGACGCAACGGATCACGCAATTGACCGAACACCTCAAGACCAACGCGAAGGACCATTCTTCGCGGCGCGGCCTTTTGAAAATGGTCGCGCAGCGCCGCAGCCTGCTCGATTACCTCAACCGCTCGAAAAGCGAGCGCTACAAGAAGGTAATCGACAAGCTGAATCTGCGGAAGTAACCGCAGTTTCCGCATCGAAGCCGGACGAAAACAAAAACTGCAAGGCCCAGGCCGATAAGGCACCTTGGGTTTTAGGTTTCAGGACCGAACAGAGTTTCGGAATTGACACCTACAATCAGGGTGACCGGCCTGGACTCTCGCACATCCAGGAAAGTAAAAATGCAACACAAGGTCACGGCGCAAATAGGCGCCAATTCTATCTCTATTGAAACAGGCAAGATTGCGAAACTGGCCGACGGCTCGGTCGTAGTTTCGTGCGGTGAAACCATGGTGATGGCGAGCGCGGTCTCAGCCACCACCATTAAGGAAGGTCAGGACTTTTTTCCTCTGACGGTTGATTACCGCGAGAAAGCGGCAGCCGCGGGAAAATTCCCCGGCGGTTATTTCAAGCGCGAAGGAAGGCCGACGGAAAAGGAAACGCTGACCTCGCGCATGACCGACCGGCCGCTGCGCCCGCTCTTCCCGCAAGGTTATTTCTACGACACCCAGGTCATTTCCATTCTGCTCAGCGCCGATGGCGAAAATGATCCCGATATTTTGTCGATGAACGGAGCGTCGGCCGCGCTGACCGTGTCCGATATTCCATTCAAAGGGCCAATCGGCGCGGTCCGGGTTGGCCGAGTGAACGGCGAGTTCGTTGCGAATCCGACGCACGCCATGCGGGTCCAAAGCGATCTCGATTTGATTTACGTCGGTACGGAAAACGACGTCATCATGATCGAAGGTGCCGCCAATGAATTGCCGGAAGCGGAGTTCGTGAAAGCACTGGAGTTCGCCCACGGACACGCGCGCGAGATGATTCGAGCGCAAAAGGAGCTGGCGGCGCAAGTCGGCAAACCGAAACGCGAGATGCCGCTGCTGAACGTCAAACCGGAGCTGCTCGAGATTGCCTATCAAGTCGCTGGCGATCGCATTGAAGGCGCGCTCTATACTCAGGGCAAGGTTGGGCGGTCAAAGGCGGTGGAAGCGTTGCGTGAAGAAGTAAAAACAACGGTGCTGCAAAAATATCCCGAAGCCGACGATTTCGCCATTTCCCAGGCCTTCGATTACGTCCAGAAGAAGGCCTTCCGTGTCAGTGTGCTGGAAAAACAGAAGCGGATGGATGGACGCGGCTATCAGGATCTGCGGCAAATCACATGCGAAGTTGGGGTGCTGCCACGCGCACACGGCTCAGCCATTTTTCAGCGCGGCGAAACCCAGGCCCTCGCCCTCGCCACCCTCGCCCCGATCGAGGAAGCGCAAATGATCGATGCCTACGGCGGGGGGGAACAATCGAAACGCTTTTTGCTGCATTACAATTTCCCGCCGTTCTCAGTCGGCGAAACCGGAAGGTTTGGCGGCGCCAGCCGGCGCGAGATCGGCCACGGCGCGTTGGCGGAACGTTCCCTCGAGCCGGTGGTGCCGAGTGAAAATGATTTTCGCTACGCCATCCGCATATCCAGCGAAGTAATGGAATCGAATGGCTCGACTTCGATGGCGAGCGTGTGTGGCGGAATGCTCGCTCTGATGGACGCGGGCGTACCGGTGAAAGACGTGGTTGCGGGAATTTCCGTCGGTCTCGTTACCGAATACGACGGCGATCAGCTGAAACGTTACGAATTGCTCACCGACATCATCGGTTCCGAAGACCATTTCGGTGACATGGACTTCAAACTCTGCGGCACGGGCAAAGGCGTGACCGGTTACCAGCTCGATCTGAAATTGCCGGGCATCAGTTTGAAGATTCTGAGCGAAGCGATTCAGCGGGCGAAGGAAGCGCGAACTAAAATTCTCGAGATCATGCGTGGCGCGATCGACAAACCGCGCACCGAACTTTCGAAATACGCGCCTCGCATCGAAACGATCAAAATCAATCCCGAGAAAATCGGCGCGCTCATTGGGCCGGGCGGCAAAACGATCAAGGGAATTGTGGCCGAGACCGGCGCCGAAATTAACATCGAGGACGACGGCTCGGTCCACATCTACGCGACCAGCGGCGAATCGATGGCGCGCGCGAAAGAAATTATTGGCGGGATGACGCGCGAGATTGAGATCGGGCAGACGTATCAGGGGCGCGTCGTTTCAGTAAAAGAGTTCGGCGCATTCGTCGAAGTATTCCCAGGCAGGGACGGGCTGGTGCACATTTCCGAGCTGGCCGATTTCCGGGTAAAACGAACGGAAGACGTAGCCAAGGTAGGCGACGTTATTTGGGTGAAATGCATCGGGATCGACGACAAAGGACGGGTCAAGCTTTCGCGCAAAGCCGCGTTGAAAGAACGCGCTGAAGCCGAGACCGGCCAGGTCCCTGAGCCCGCGCACGACGGCGCGGGGCGCTGACGCCTGCGAAACGCGATTGTAGCCGCGGTCGTCGGCCGCGGCTTTTGCCGAATTTAGTTAATCGAGCAAAGCCAGCGACTCGCGGACGGCATTCGCGGCTGTTGCAGAGATTGTTAGAAACGAAGCGCCTCAATTTCTCCAGCGAATGGCCATTCGGCGGCGCTTTGCGCCAGGTTGGCCCGGACTGGATTATCGCGAACATAGTTCCATTTTTGGTCGTAGCTTTCTTCGGAACGCAAGAGATGATCGAAAAATTCCCGCTGCCGAATCGCGCCTGTAGCCGTGGACGCTGTCCGCGGCATTTTGGAAATTCGCCGACTACTCCAACGTTTCCATGCTCCGACAAAATCCGATAATGACGCGGCGTTGGGATCCGGAGCGCAAAACAGGTGCACGTGATCGGGCATGATGACGTATCTTCCAACATGCCAGCCATGCCGCCGCGCATTTTGCCATTCGTCAATTAGGATTTCTGCTACTTGCTCCGAAGCCAAGACGGCCTTTCGATTTCGCGTGCAAGCGGTGACAAAAAAAATCGCGGGATCCGGCCAGACTCGATCCAGTCGACGAAGATGCAGGTGCATTTCGGAATATTTATGGACCATTAATCCGTTCGGCGAGTCTTTAGCAAACGACCGCGGACGGCGTCCGCGGCTACAATGGCCATGAAAGCCGGCTTTCTCGAAAAACTGATCGGACGGCTCGGCAAAATAGGGCCCGAGGAGGTGCAGAATTATTTGCTGCGCCTGGCCCAGGAGAAGGGATTTCTTGAGACGGTTTTTAATGCCATTCAGGAGGGGATTATTGTCACCGATTCATCTGGGCGAATCACCTACCTCAATGACGCCGCCTGCGAGCTTTTCGGCCTCGATGGCGAAGGTTCCATTGGCAAACAGCTCGACGAACGAGTGCGTGGCCTCGATTGGAACGCGCTCACCCACAGCGGTGGTCCCGTTACCCGCGACCTCGAGATTTTTTATCCGCGAAACCGGTTCATCAACTTTTACATCGTGCCGCTGGTGATCGAATCACGGGTGGACCGAAATGAAAATGCCGCGGCTGACGACCGCGGCTACAGCGAGCAGGTCGGATACGCCATTATCATGCGCGATATAACCGAGAGCCGGCGCACGGCGGAGAAAACGATCGAGAGCGAGCGGTTAAACGCGCTCACTTTGCTAGCCGCGGGCGTCGCTCATGAGCTGGGCAACCCCCTGAATTCATTGAATATTCACTTGCAGTTGATGGAACGGCAGGCGCGCAAGTTGAAAGGCAAAGACCGCGACGAACTCCAGCAGTCCATCGAAATTTGTCGAGGCGAAATCAATCGGCTCGATTCCATCGTCACCCAATTCCTGCGCGCGATCCGGCCGTCGCGTCCGCAGGTTCAGCCGGAAAATATCAACGCCATCGTGGAGGAAGCGGTGCGCTTTTTCTCGGCCGAGATCGAAGCGCGTGACATCGTGGTAGAAACGGAATTGCGCTCCGATTTGCCATTGCTCCAGCTCGATCGCGACCAAATGAAGCAGGCCTTTTACAACGTCATCAAAAACAGTTTCGAAGCGATGAAACGTCGCGGCATTTTGCTGATTCGCACAGACATGGATGAATCGCATGTGCGGGTCAGTTTCATCGACACCGGTGGAGGAATGTCGGCGGAAACGTTAAGCCATGTCTTCGAGCCTTATTATACGACCAAAGCAAGCGGCACCGGGCTCGGGTTGCTCATCGTGCGACGGATCGTGCGCGAACACGGCGGCGAGCTCGCGATCGAAAGCACCGAGGGCAAAGGGTTGACATTGACCATTCGCCTCCCGTTTAAGGAACAACGAGTCCGAATGTTGGAAGCGGGCGATCGGAAGGGCGAACAATGAGTGACTCTGGGCTTGGAGGGGCGGGCTCCGCGAGCCCTTCTCTTGGAGGGCGGAGCTATGCGACGCCGGGTTCGCAAGTCCGTCTCGGACCGGGCTCGCAGAGCTCGCCCCTCCAAAGGTTGAAGGCGGGACGACCTGAAAAGAAGACGCCCGCGCATTTCCCTCCAATTGAATCCGGATTTCGATCCGTCATTGTTTATCTAACGGTTTGTGTAGAACGAAAGAGACCGTTGCTTGCGAATGATGCAGCAGCGCGACTAATCATCGAAGCATGGAGAGCGGCCACTTTTTGGTGCGTGGGCCGTTATGTCATCATGCCTGATCATATTCATTTGTTTTGCGCGCCTAATACGTTCCCAGCGCAGCCGCTTAAAAACTGGATCGCGTGTTGGAAAAATCATGCGACACGCGACTGGACGAACCGCTCGCAGATTCCAATTTGGCAGCGCGAATTTTGGGACAGGCAATTCCGGCGCGCAGAATCGTACGACGAAAAATGGCAATACGTGAGAAACAATCCAGTACGTCATGGCTATGTCTCTCGTGTCGAAGACTGGCCGTACCAAGGGGAACTCAATGTCCTCGAGTGGCACGACCGGTAACATGGAGGGCGGAGCTCTGCGACGCCGGATCCGCCGATCCGTCTCGGACCGGGCTCGCAAAGCTCGCCCCTCCAAAACACTCTTCCACCGCAAATTGTCGTCTTCGCGAAACTCGGCCACCTTGTTAGTAACGAATGCAGCCTACAATTTTGATCGTCGATGACGAAAAGCATACCCGCGACGGGTTGCGGCGTTTGCTCGAAGACGAATACGACGTCTATGTCGCCGAAGACATCGGCGGCGCCCTCAGCGTGCTCGAACGCGAAACGGTCGATTTGCTGCTGACCGACCTGCGGCTGGCGAGGGAAGACGGAATGCAACTAATCGAGCGTGCACTGAAAATGCCGCACCCGCCCATCTGCATCATGATGACGGCTTACGGTTCGGTCGATACCGCGGTGGAAGCGATGAAACGCGGGGCCTACGATTTCGTGACCAAGCCGCTCAATCTCGACAAAGTCGAAATCCTGATTGCGCGCGCGCTGCAATCGCGGCGGATGGAGCAGGAGAACCGCATTCTGCGTCAGCAAATCGATGAACGCTTTGGGCTGGAAAATATTTTGGGCGAATCGCTGGCGCTACGGGAAGTGCTGGACACGATCCGGCAGGTCGCGCCCTCTTCGGCGAATGTTTTGCTCGAAGGCGAGAGCGGCA
>WNGE01007590.1_pt1 | contig 12986 bp, 11 predicted proteins | sample 5400651 | NCBI WGS metagenome assembly WNGE01 (sample SAMN13153370, study PRJNA577476) | soil metagenome | isolation source: 60 cm soil or saprolite under grassland replicate 2 | place: USA:California | collected 2016-06-15 | reverse complement strand
TGAGAGAGGCTGAGGAATCTAAAATAAGTTCAAGATGAAAGGTCAATCTGAGGGCCCGTTCAGAATGATTGATGCCCTCGCCGGCATTGCCAGCTGAAATCTGGGGAGACTTTCAGACGCCCTGAAAGCTCAAACAAAGCAAAGGCAACCATGGGCAATTTCGCTAAACGAACCGTTACACTAAAAAAGAGCCCTGCTATCAATTACCGAAGTAAATAAACCTCACGTCTCGGGCGCGGCGCGAGTTACGGCACACAAAGAATGGACCACATCAGACAAGCCGTTTTATCGTGATGGAGTTTCGGGGGCTCGGGCGTCGAAGATCATCGACCATCGATAAACAAGTACGTAGTTGCCACATGTTAGTGTTTCCTTTGATCGATCTCGAAAACGAAATCTTTAGCATACTCAACCAGCTCTTTCGTGTCGCTCCACGTTGGGAATTTGCGAGCGGATGGGTCAATCTCTTCGTTGTGTGCAAGCACCTTGTTGCGTGATTCACGAACAGCTGCTAATGACGCCGAAAGTTTATAATGTAACCTGCTTTGATCAGGAAAGGTGTTTGCGTAGTGCATCACTAGCATAGAGATCAATTGTTCGTCCGTAAAACTTTTAACGGTCGTTTGGTTACATCCATGATCCATTAGGAGATCTTCTAACGCTATCCTTTCGCGCAAATGCCAGATCGCTAGATTTTCTTTAATCAACGAAAGCACTGCCGGAATAATCGTCAAGCTTCGCTTCAGCTTCTGATATGTTCATGTTGATTCTTTTCAGCAACGTATAAGGCTCGGTCATTTGCGTATTCCACAAGCCCGGCGACTTGAAAGCCTCAAGAGCGGCCACCGCCCTCTCGTAGTCATCCGGCTTGACGTAGATCACGTATCTGTAACTGCCTCTGCCATCAGCCACTCCACTCGACGCATAGACGTTAACGTTAGCCTCGTAGAGCAGCACTGCATATGTCGCATTTGATCGATCACCGAACCGAGGTTCCCTCGATTGAAAGGGTTAGGCTTCATCGCTGTAGAATTCCAGGCCACTCGAGGTCATCGCGTTTCAGTTGGGTGACAGGCGCAGACGGAATAAGTTGTGAGGAGAGTTCACGTACAGCACTCGCGTCGGCCTTCGTCGTCATGCACCCGAGCACAATCTCGCATATTTCAACGGGCACATATCGCTGGGTCGTGAATACGCGCTGCTCTTGCTCGTGACTCCAAAACGACTTGCAGTGGTTCCGCGCTTCTATAGCGTGTGGTGACCCTGTCATCGAAAAGATAAAGTAATCCCTCCATCGGGTCATTTAGCGTCCGAAAGGGTGCCGCGCAAAGGCGACGTTTTACGAGGATGTCAGCGAAGAATCGCCAGTTCGAAAGCGACCGATACTTGTAGAGCATAGGGGGATGTCATAGCGCCTCGGAGATGCCCTTCATGGTTAGGAATCTCCGATGGTGTGGGATTGTAGATCGGTTGTGGCTTATATCACCGATCTACACGTGAGACAAAATGGGAGCATTTAGATTTCAATCAAGAATGGTGAGGAAGATCGGGGTCAGGCCTGCGTTTTTTGTCATTTCGGATCATCATTGGCCTCAGTGCCTTCATTATCAACAAGACGCGCTGCGGCGGCGATGGAGAATCGCACAAATCGGAGGCCTGACCCCTGAACTTAAAAAGACAGTCCAGATGCAGGATGTCCGGGTCGCGTCGCAGGTAACCGAAGTACTGCATTACCACGAAGGCCTGGTTGTAATATTTCTGATAGACCTCGTTGCTCTCTGCGATCTGTCGGAGCACCCGCGCGCGTGTTTGCGTGAGGAAGATCGGGGTCAGGCCTGCGTTTTTTGTCATTTCGGATCATCATTGGCCTCAGTGCCTTCATGATCAACAAGACGCGCTGCGGCGGCGATGGAGAATCGCACAAATCGGAGGCCTGACCCCTGAACTTAAAAAGACCTGAACTTAAAAAGAAATCTGGATGCGGCGAGCTGTTCTTATGCCACAAGTTTTCTCAGTATGTTGGCGTCCCGTACGGGAATCGAACCCGTGTTACCGCCGTGAAAGAGAAGCGACCTATTGTAATTCAATGTAACTTCGCGGCATGGATAGCACTTTACCGCATTTGAAGGACTCACGGGAACGCTTATTGGACCTTTAATGGACGCGCGACGCCATGCAATGCCCGCCGTTGCTTTCCGTTACCGCGCAACGGATTTCAAGACCTCAAAGTGGCCTTGAACCTACCCCTACGTCTTTGAATTTACCAATATAAACCAGGGTGAGCAGCCATCAAAGTGATCCACGTCAGGGTAGGTAAATTTCTATCACCGCGCCATCTAAGCGCCAACTTCACGCCGGTTTTGCCTTGGACGGATGTGACACGGCAAAGGCGCGCCAGACAGCAGTATCTCCTCGAGGGTTTGGCCGAATTGACCAACCTGAGATCGGCCGTGTCCGGAATCCGGCTCGCCGAGAGACAGAGACAAGTCTCAAGGAGCTTTCGGCTTAAATAAGAACGAGTTATTGTTCCAATTCTCTTCTTTCACAGATTCCTCTCCGACTGCGCCGAAGCGAGGATTTATTTCGAGCCTCAGATTCCCGCTAATATCTCTGCCGTCGTAGCTGATGTAATTGCCTGAATTTGGATCGAAATCCTCAAAGTTGACCCACGCTGTGAGTTTTAGAAGTCGATGCGAATAGAAGGCGTCGAATCGGCGGTTTTTTACAGAAGTGGATGCGAATATGTACAAGAGTCGCTGCTAATGATTTCGGATTTCACAGAAGTCGTTGCGAACAGTTCCAAAAACCCTAGGCGACGGCGAGCGTGACCTAAATCGATTAAAGCAAAGGAGTTTCAGTCACTCCCGGAACAAGTTGCCAAGGTCATTCGCATCCTCTTCTGTATGTGATTCGCAGCGTCTTCTAGACATTCGCATCGTCTTCTAGAACTCACACACGCGTCCTGGCCAGAATTGAGCGGGCCAACCTTCATCGACCTCAGCACGACCCAACCGAGAATATCCTTGTCGCCGGGATAACCGGTGTGGCTGAGCGTCAAAATAGTTGGCCCGGTGTTTCCCGAACCTTCGTTCGCGACATGCACTCTTAACAGTTTGGACTTAGCACTGGCGACACCGAGATCTGTCTTCACGTCAACGATCTGAATCTCCTTAATCAGCAGATCCGGCAAAGCCCTCTCCACCAGCGCCGGGTTCATGTCGAACGGCTTTGGGTCGGCCCTCGGCACTGTCTTACGGTCCGGCATCTCCGCTTCGTCAGGTCTTGGGGTGGCTATCGGTCTGGGATTTTGCGGCAGGTGCGTCATGCGCGGCGCGCGGCGCGCCGCCAGGACAATAAACTGCCCATCGCTATTTTTAGCAATGTCGAAAACCCAGTAGTTGTCCGAATTGTCCAGGTCCTTAGTCCACTTGTATTCGGCGTCGCTCAGACTCATTCCTTCTTTGACCTTATGAAAGAAGATGTCAGGCTCGCCGTCACGCATTCCTCGATCGGACCAGGAACATTCGCCCGGAGCCAGACCGGAACTCGCCGGATCCGCACCGGAATCCGCCTTAGCAGTTCCTTTCTTGAATCTGAACGACATTCTGCCTCCGGTCTCGAATCCGATCTCAGCATCTTTCACTCCTCGACACATGAGCGGATAACTCTCCTGCGCTGCGACGCCCCCCGAAAAGAGCTGCACGGCGGCAACGATCAAGGCCGCGTAGATGAGACGATGCCGTGAATCATTCTTCATATCTCCACTCCCTTCATAATGGATAGCTGATTCAGCGAATGGCTCGTAACTTTCATCCGCCGCACTCTTATTTATAGAAAACCTCGAAGCGGCCCGACACGACGAAATTCAAAACTTCCTTGCCGGTATCCAGTTGGAACTCTCTTGTAAATGCCTCTGGCGGGCCGCTCGCGCTGATGTTGTATTTCGCTTCCGCACTAGCCCACTGGTAATCGCCATCATCACCAGTATCTGTCCCTTCAGTCGGATCAAAGAAATCATGCCCAGCTAGTGTGTAATGGCCACACAGACCAGCCAAAGCACTTATGAAATTGAGGCCGCAACCCGAGTCGTCATCCCAACCTCTGACTTTGAGCACCAGTTGGTCGGGCGGGTCATCAATAGTGGCCTCTATGTTCACAGGTTTCTCCTCTTTTGTCCCGAGGCCGTTCTTTCCATAATCTATTTCCAGGATCTTGCCGTTCGGCTTAGGGTCGCCATTGATAGCGAAGCGCAAGAGAACGTCACCTTTGCTCAAGTCGTCGCTGTCGTCATAACAGTAGATGCTCTGGAACTTTACCTGCACATGCCGTCGTAGCGTAGTGAAGCTGCCCTTCAACTTCTTTTCGCCATACTCTTTGGTTTGCGCAGTCACGATGTAGAAATAAAGTGTGTTCGGCTCGAGGTCTTTGACGCGCACCTCGTGATCGGTCTTCTTACCATCAAGAAATGGCACTGCAAAGCTATCCGCGGGCTTGCTCTTAAAAACGAGACCGGGATCGGGCGCCTTTGTGCTCACCTGAACAAGGGGGACTAACGGTTCCGTCGTCGTGAAGGCAAAATCCACAAAGGTGCCATGCACGTTCAGACTCGCGCCTCCCTTGAAGGCTTCGTAAGGAGCTGCACGATCCCCCACATCGCTCACGATAATCGGCGAGTTGCCTTTATCCGAAGCGAAAGCTGTCATGGGAAGCCTTTCGATGCGAGGATCAATCCAGCAAATCCAATCTTGAGTCGCTTCCGGGTTGCAAAATGCTTCTAAGAGAAAAGTGCCGCTTTGACCGGCGTAAGGGCTCAGATCGATCTCCAAATCTCTTAACGTCCCATCGTATTTCTTGGTGACTTCAATGAGCTGTGTTCCTTTAAAAGAGACCGTCAGCTTGACGCTGCCGGCCCGCGCACCATTCAAGAATCCGATCTTCGCTCGGAATACATCTGTAGCTTCCAGAACCGCCGTGACATTGTACTTACCGGAGATGCTGCCGCTCGTAATCCACTGCGGATGCGTCTCAACTACTTTCAATTCCGTATGACCGTCTTCAAGGGGAAAGCCGGTAACATCTCTCACAAAACCTCGATTGTCATCCTGCGAGCCCCCGAACGATAGATTTTCTGTCGCATTGGACCAAAGAGCGGAGGGCGCGTTGTCCGCGAAGCTGTACACAATCGTTGGCTTCGGCTCGGGGACCGGCATGAGATTAGCCAACACTCGAGCCTCTTCTGTGGTTGCAGATGCAGACATAAATCGAGGTTGCACAAAAGACGTGGCGAGAAAAGCCAACACCGCGATAGCTGCCAGTTTGGAGTACATAGTCCACCTCCTAGTGAACAACATTGAAGCTTATAGTGAGAAGATACGAGCACATCTCAAGAAGCTTTCGGGCTAAAGAAGATGCCTTCGACGACTCTCGGACATCCAGCAGCCGGTGGCTGATGAAATTGATCCCCTTCAGAGACCTCCCTTGAAGTCTCACCAGCTTTACGCTCAACTACTTCCCTGGGCGCGAACGCGTCACAATCAGCTCTCCATCTCTGCTGTTGTAAACATCGAAGGTCCAGTAGTTGTTTGGATCATTGAGATCAGAGATCCATTTGTATTGCGGATCACCATCGCCGCCTTCTCTGACCTGTTGCACAAGAATGTCCGGCTCCCCTTCGCGCATCCCACGATCCAGCCAGGAGCATTCACCGGGAGAGAGACCGGAACCTGCCGGAGCGGTTCCTTTCTTGAATCTGAGGACAAGTTTCCTTTCCGGCTTGAACCAAATCGTCGGTTTCCTGAAGCCGCGGCAGACGAGCGGGTAACTCTGCGGCGTCTGCGTTCCGTCATTCGCTGACCCGCTCTCTAGTCGTGACGGATCAGTGCCGGGATCGCTCTCTGTGCTCAGGCTGATGGATTCGTGATTACGAACGCTGGGCTCTTTGCCCGTTGCAATGAGATTAGTCAGAGGCCACTGGTCGTCTTTTACGACTTGCACCCCGGCGGGAATAAATTCAACTCTTGCCCATGTCAAAGTTTCGGCAGCGGAGTTTGCCGGTCTCTCGCGGCCATCATAGAAGACCGCGCATCCGGCCTGGATTTGCCCTCCACGCTTCGTGACTCCCAGGTCAACGTAGCCGCATTCAAACCGCGTAACTCGGTACATGGAGGAGTCCGAAGGAACCGTTATAACTGCGTCGACACGCTCCCTGAGTCGATCCCGTGGCAAGATACCCTGAACCGTCTGCGTGACCTTGTATGCTGGCCAATCAACATCAAAGCCGACCGGCTCACGATCAGCAGCAAACCACACTGCGATTTTCGAACCACTGCCAACAACAGGAATACCATCCACTTCGCGGCCAAAGATCGCAATGTTCGCGATCACCTGGTCACGTGCGTTGCCGCGCTCATCCCCTCCACCATGCATGAGATGGCGTGTGCCCAGAAAGGTGATTGCTTCCCCAGCACCGACCTTCACCAAACTGGCTAGCGCCTCAGTAATGAAACGGCGCCCAAGAGACTCAAGTTCAGATTGACCCAGCTTTCCTCGTGTGCCGATCCGCTCAATCTCTTTCGGGTCGTCAAGATATCCGCGGAACCGAAACTTGGTGCCGTCGGTGTAGACCTCTAAATAAGAATCTTCGCCCACATAAGATAGGATTCGGCGGTCGCTCTGAGCTTCTTTGAGATCGGTGGCTCTGAGCCGATGGCCAAACCGGCCTCCTGATTGTGCCAGCAAGGTGCGCAGCCTGCTTGCGGTGACCTCCCGGCCAGGTCCGGGCTCTGAAGCTAATAACATTACGCTCTCCCTTCCAAAGCCCTGTTGCATCACTAGACGGGTTAAGGACAGAAGGTAGTCTGAGTGTCCGTTTCTTTCAGACCCTTGCTGAGACACAAGCTGCATCTCTCCGCGCGGCGAGTTGTAGTCTCTCTCTGTGCGCAGATGCCTTGCCTGGACAAGAACAAGGGCCACGATTGAAAACAGCACAACGGCTAAAAGGGTTAGCAGCCTGAAGCGAGCCTTTATGAGTCTGGGTTTGTTTTCTCTCTTATTCATACCTAAATATCCTTCCGTCGAAGGTGCTCATCTTAGCCAGAGAATGTTTTCGTTGGGGGGGTGGCCGATGGCTGCCTTGGTCAAAGTCAAAGCTGGCTTTCTGATCAGAGACCCGCTGAACGCGGGCCGCTAATCATCGATATAAGCCCAGCACATCCAACCGATTTGACTGTCACGCCATTTCGCATAGCTGCCGAAGTTTTGCCATTTGACATTGTCACGCCGGTAGTTGCAGTCAGCCTCGGCACTCTTCGCGCCCGTTAAGCTACTTCCGGTGGCGAACACGGCCACGTCTTGATCGCAGTACCAATCACTGTTGCCATCGAACCACGCCCACTTGACCTTCTTGCGCTTCTGTAGGCCGTCGGCAAAATCCTCTCCTGTTTCATCTGTGGTCAAGCCGTCGCACAGCGTGTCGTGGCTCCCCAAAGCCATGATGAGACCGCCGCGAAATGTGTTCAGCCAACGATTGACTTGCTTACCATCGAGCTTCAACGTCTTGCAGGCATACTGCGCAAAGAAGGCGCATTGTGTGCCTCCGTCTCCAAACCGCCACTTGTCCGTGTTGGACGCGGCAAGCACGCTCTTCGTCCACATCGCCAATGCCGCGTCCGTGCCCGACGTTCCGCCGTGCGTGCCAACGTAAAAGAGGTGCACATCGTCAACGCCAGTTCCGCAGCTATCGCATGTGGAGAACCTGCTTCTGGCAGGACCCTGAAGATTGAAATAGAAAACTTTAGTATCAGTGTCGTCTAGCTCGTTGTTGAAGCCGGCGCATCTTTTCCATTGATAAGGAAGGGACTCCTGCCAGCTATTTTGATAGTCCGACTGGCAACGAGTCCCGAAGCGGGCTGCAGCGTAACTTTTCGTCGTGACGAACATGGAGCTGAGCATGATCACGACGAGCAAAAAGAGCCAGGCGTAGCGTAGTCGAGGATGTTCCGACTGCCATAAGGCCAAGCCTGTTTCCTTATCAGCAATTGTCTCAGACACCATCGTACCGTCTTTTTGTTTGCTTGCTTCTGATCGCATTTACATTCCCTCTTTCTTAAGCCATGCCTACATCGAAGAGCTAGCCGGCCCATTGCTGTGTATCCCACTGTACAATTACTGGTCGGGTGCGCTCTCAAGCTCGAATCTGTCTATGCCGACCATGTAACCATTGGAACGTTCATCCTTGCCCATGATTTCCAACCAGAAGGTATTTTCTCCCGCTCGGAGATACGCCGTTCCCAACACGACTTTGCCACCATGCATCACTGTGTCCGCGTAACCATTGAAAGCTCGTCCCATTTGTTGCTCGTTCACGAAAAAGCGGAAGATGCCCTCGTCGGGCGCTTGCGTAAAATAACCTGCGATGGCATAGCGCCCTGCAGCCGGCACATTCATTATGAAAACTAAGCGATCGCCGGGCTGAGCGCTGATCCACCCTAACTGTGTCCCTCCGCTCCACGCTTCCCCGAAATTTCGCATGTCCTGGATCATCACCTGCCCCGCCGTTGGACGCGCGGTGGCAACCAGTTCTTCACCCTCCATCGTGCTCTGAACTTTGCGCGGTTTGGGTTGGCTCGGGTCGTCTGGCTGAGGTGCTTGATCCGGGTTCTGCGAAACCCCCTGCAAAATATCCTTCACCCTGGACCTTTTCTTGCGCCGTTGATCTTTCTGTTGAGATGATTGATCTGGTTTCTGGAAGACGTCCTGCAAAACGTCCGTGACGACCTGCTTTTTGCGTGGGTTATCTTGGTTAGGCTGTGGAGCAGTCTTCTGCTGCTCACTCCGCAAAAGAACTGCGACTTCGGGCGGAAGTTCTGGAGGCGAAAACTTGCGACCCATATTCTGCTGCAGGATGATTTTATCCTGCTGGTCAATCACGCCGTCGTTGTTGAAATCCGCCGCCGCATTGAAATCTCTTTGTCCGACTTTCTTTCCTCGAGCCTGACGCAGTAGCTCCGCATCTCGCTGGTCTACCACACGGTCAAGGTTGACATCTCCTGATAACGCGCGAGACTCCGCCGAAGATGCGATAGAAGAGATGGCGCCCGGCAGCACGGTCTTCCACCAGTAAACAGGAACCAGCTTTTCATATTCTGTCGGAGAGGCGATCAGTGTCACCTTCGGTTCCATGAGCGTATCGTCGCCATGAACTGCCGGTTGCAGTTCAACCGAGGTGCGTATGGAGAACACTGTCCAGGGATTAGCGGGATTACTAGCTACCGTCACTTCCACTTGCGTCTGTCCTGGATGGACACCGCTGCGAAGTATTAGAAAGGCGTCGCCTTTCGAGTTCGTGACGACCTCGACCGGTTCGGTCTTCTCCGGTATAACCAATCCTGGCCCAGTCACCAGTCGGGCTTGAATTTTCGCGCCAGCGACGGGACCTCCTAACATGGGTGGGCCTGACGTTTTATGTGGTGTGCCGTAGAAGTCTGTGGCGATGATCGTTGAACGGGCTACTTCATCACGAGACTTGGCGGGATTGCCGCTTTTATCGAGCACGCTTTCGAGATGGAAGCTCAAGGTGAATCTCCGCGGTAATTCCACCAAAGGGTCTTCGTCTTCCTTGCCGCCATCCAGAGCTTTCGCGTCAGGACCGACCATCTGATGGGGCGCGGCCACGCGCAGGGCGTATGCCGAGACAACATCCATCACCGCGTCATAGTCTGAAGACGAAAGCGACTTGCCTTTGTTCTCTGATGAAATGTCCTTCAGGTCAGCGAGGTCTGATAGGCTAGAATTTGAAGTGCCGCTGAAATTGGTTTCGACGGTCTCGCCGGATTTAACATAGACCGTTTTTGGGACAGCTTTGAAATTGTAGCCGCTGGCCGCCGGGCGGATCATGTAACCTGATTCTTTGACCTTGACGGAATAGTACCCGTCGGCATCAACCGGCAGAGTACCCCACGGCCCTCTGCCTCCACCCAAAGCTAATTCCAAAAAATTGGCCGAGCGGAAATAGAGTTTCGCGCCTGGGATCGCCTTGCCCTTGGCATTGGCGATGCGGCCCTTTAGGAGAGCCAGCGGTCTATAGACAAAGAATGCAGGGCCAAACTTAAATGGTTGTGCCATCCACTTGATGGCGTTGGGGTGCGTCACCCCTTCATACTTAAGCCCGCCAGCGAAGGGCTTGAAACTCCATGCCTTCTCACCCGGATAGCCGTCTGTGTCCAGATCGTCAATAAAATATTTTGCTTCTGGTAGGTCGCTCCTAAATACCAGCACTGCTGTGAACCCACTTGGTTCGGCAGTATCAAGGTAGTAGCCGGGCTTGGGCTTTTCCCAAATTCGAAGCCGTTCGTAACTATGCAATTCCGGCTCGCCGGCGTTGTTCGGTCGCTTGTCAGCGAGGGGCGAGATCAAATCGGGCCATATCCGTGCCCCAGCGCCGTTGACATTCTCATTGCAGCCCCATTCGCTGTAGAGGGAATCTTCGCCGTCGTAGGACGTATCGAGATAGGTATGGTGCTTGTGCGCCGACATGTAGATGACGGGATGATTTTCTCTCTCTCCTTCCTTTTGTTTCACCCACTGCACCGCCGAGGCTGGACTTTCCCAGTCAAGGATATGAGCGGAGATCGGTCTCCAATTCTGTCCATCATCCGATTCCAGTTGTACATCAGCCTGTTCGTTATCGCCGTTGTGAGCATTGACACAATCGGAGGCGGGTCCATAACCTCCATCCCTTTGAAAGAGGAAAAGGTAGCGTATGCGAACACTCCAGGGCGCTTCGCATCCTTTGCCTATGCAGCCGTCATCATCTTTGAAGCCACTGCCATAGACTTGGGTGCTCAGTCCAGCCACTATGCTGATGCAGCGCTTTTCAAGGCTGATGCGGGCTTCAAGAAAACCAATGCAGCCCTCATCGGCTTTAAGGCCTCCGGGACGCACCTGAAACAAGGTGCGTGGCTCGTCGGTGCGTCGGTTCTTTTCATGACTGTCGAATACCAGCAACGGCTTGAACGCCTCGGCGAGTTTGTATTCCAGATCATCTCTCAAGCCATCGCCGTCGTGGTCGAACTTCGCGTCGTCAACGAACAAGATTTCACCAAGATCGAACGAGCGTGGCGGCCCTGGCGAGTTTGCTCTCCCGGTCGCTTCCGGGAACAACAACAACGTCACAGCAAAAAGCGATGCAAGCACAGTCCTCTTTAACACCTGATGGTCCTCCTCAGCACGATGCTGATCTCGCGTCAAGATGCTTGGGCTGACTGGGAAATTTCATCTGCGTCATACCTGTCAATCACTCTCTGGGCCAGGGCCTTGGCCGCCGCGATTCGCTCGGCATCGTTCATCTTTTTACCAATCAGGATGATGAAGAAGTCGTCTTTGTAGCGGACTATGAATTGGTCGCCGTTGAAGACGGCCTGGTCGCCAACGCCGGTCACGGTTTGGGCCTTTGTCTTGAAAGCTGCTTCCGCATTCTTCACGTAAGAGTCGAAAGAACTCCCGCTGCCGAAATGAAATTGCAGCGTTACGCTCTCGCCCGCCTGGGCCATCGTTTCAGCTTTTTCCCGAAGGTACTGGCAGGTCGCTGCCGTGCTGAGCCCCTGCGATTTACCTTGCTTGACGGCTGTACCCAGGACGGCCTCGGCGTCTTCTTTCGTCAACAGCGAACAAGGATCAACCACACCCTTCGCCAGGTTCTTTTTCGCGTCAGCCGGCGACGTCGTATTCGTGTTTGTCTTGATTGCTTGGCTGGCTCCCGCGCAGGCGGTCAGAAACAACAGAGCTGCGATTAGCGTCGATTGAAGAATCATGCGCTGAGCGCGTGCTCCATTCGTTCCTCCAGGCCAAACCTCATGTGTCGTTTGCATTTGCTCGTGCTCCTTTTTCACCTTGCGCCTACGTAAAGTCGAAGCAGTTATTATTTAATCGCTAACGCCCTGACCCTGGATTAACATCCGCTTTGCCTCTGCTGGTGTCAGGGTTTGAAATCTCAGCCCATTGATCAGGAAGGAACCTTCGAACTGAGAGTAGTTTTTGACGTAGTAAAGCCGGCCGCGGGCGACGATGCATCGGCAAGCCTTCACGAGCTTCTCTAACATCGCGATTCTGGAATTACGCTTACTTGTGGATCTCGCCGCAGGGCGGTTGCCGAGATTCGGGCGTGGCGTGGTTTCGGTGATCACAAACAGATCGTCGTCTTCAAGTCTCGCCGAGATGCGTCGGAAGTCTTCAGTGGAGAGGTCGCCGCAACCTGTGTTCTCGCCGGATCGGTCGTACCAATAGCCGTGAAGGACCGTGCCCGGGCCGCGAAATTGCCCGCGTTGCAGGCCAAACAATTCACATTTCGGGAAATAACGGAGCGGCGCCCCAGGCAACTGCGGTTTTCTCTCTGTATTCGCGGTTTCCATTCTCGGTTTCCTCCTTCCTGTCCTACTTGCTGAAACGAGAACGGCGGGCAAAAGTGCTCATGCCTGAAGGGATTTTCAGAGCGCCGAATTGCCTTCCGTGGAAACAACCAGGCTTACTAAGGTGATACAATCAGCCCGTCCCGACGCACACTTTGAATCCCCGCGAATAGAGAGGTTGAGGTGAGACCACCCTCGCCACATGAAGTGACCGGGTTGCTTGATGCCTGGAGTCAGGGGGATAAGGCTGCGCTCGACAAGTTGACGCCGCTTGTTTATGAGGATCTGCGCCGGCGCGCGCACAGCTACATGAAGCGCCAAAGTCCTGAACATACACTGCAAACCACCGCGTTGGTCAATGAAGCCTACCTCAAGCTGGTGAGCCAGGATCATCCGCCGCACTGGCGAAACCGCGCCCACTTCTTCGCCGTGGCCGCGCAGGCGATGCGCCAGATTCTGGTCGATCATGCGCGACGTAAACACTATGCCAAGCGCGGCGGCGACGCGCGCAAAGTAACTCTCGACGAAGCCGCAATAGTGTCGCAGGAACGCGCCGCGGAAATAATCGCCCTCGATGAAGCG
>WNGE01006490.1_pt1 | contig 12987 bp, 13 predicted proteins | sample 5400651 | NCBI WGS metagenome assembly WNGE01 (sample SAMN13153370, study PRJNA577476) | soil metagenome | isolation source: 60 cm soil or saprolite under grassland replicate 2 | place: USA:California | collected 2016-06-15 | reverse complement strand
GTTGAGCGCCTTAGCTCAGGCTGTGACAAGCTTCACCTGACCAGACTCAGTTCTTGAGAACGGGAAGCCGAGCAAGCGTGCGTCTTGCCGTTCGGGGAGAGAGCTACGATAGCAGGAAGCGGTCAAGCACCTACCTTGGGATGCTGCCTTAGTTCCAGGCTCTAGAAGTTCTTCTTTAACCAGTAGTGGAGGGTAGCTACAGTGAGGAGAACATGTCCCGCCTGCTATCTTTGTCGAAGGGAACGCTTTTACCCACGCAAGTGGTGTGTTACGGTTGGAGTGTCCGTTCCAAAACACTCCCGCCTTCGGGCGGCGTTGTTTCCTCCCAATCCCCTCGAAGGAGATGGGTTCCCACAACGAGGTTCTTATGGAATTTGAAGGTACCTCGTCTGATCAACGACAGGGTCATGTAGAGCCTGGTGCCATCAAAACACGTTCACGCAAGCGCAATATCACACTTTTTGTTGTGATCAGTGCCGTGAATGTTGGCTTATTGATCTTGCTCTGGACGCAACTCCTGACGCCAGTTGGCAATCAATCTAATGCAAATACGAGTGATACAACTACCCTGGGTGATATTAATAGTCCGCTCATCGGGAAGCCTGCTCCAGATTTCACGTTGTCTACCTTGAATGGGAGTACTGCAAAGCTGCACCTGGCGGATTTTAAAGGGAAAGCTGTAGTACTGAACTTCTGGTCGTCGTCATGTGAACCCTGCCAGGCGGAGATGCCTTTCTTGCAGAAATCGTGGACAGACATGCAGTCAAAAGGGATGGTTTTTATTGGCATCGATACACCTGAAGGTGTCAGGTTTGCAAAAGGGTTTCTACAAAAATATGGCATTACCTATCCGAATGTACAGGACACTTTGAATAGTACAACGATTACTGATTACGGAGTAACGGGCACCCCTGAGACCATTTTCATTAATAAGGATGGTATCGTTGTGGCGAAGTGGGCCTCTCCACTGACCGATCGGGGCTGGCAGCTTGAAATATCTAAGCTGTCACGACCGCTGAAGAGCTGATGCAGGCAAAAAGATGCTGGAGATTCGCTTGATTATGCGTGCCACTCATATGCTGGCTGCTGCAACCTGGGTGGGTGGAAATGTATTTTATTTAGTAGTGGTGGTTCCTGCGCTGAAGAGTGGAGGTTCTGCTCCCGCGCTCGCTGCCAGAGTAGCGGAATTGTTCAAGCGGATGGTGAATATCTGTGTAGGTGTGCTGCTACTGAGTGGAGGATATCTCGTCTTCGATCGCCTGACACAGACGACCCTTGGCTTGCCTTACCTGGTTGTGTTGGGATTGAAGATCGCTGCAGCCCTTGTCATGTTTGTCCTGGCTGCATATATGGCGCAAAGCAATATTCGTCGCCTGGCAAAGCGCTCGACGCGCTTTTCTAAGGCTGCTCCACAGTTGATGTTAGCTCTGGGCATATTTGTATTCATACTGGGCGCTCTGCTTAACGGTTTGTTTGAGGCTACTATCGTGCCTCATTAGAAATAATTATCGCGTTGTATTTTCATGCATATGGAGGTCGTTATCGTGCAGGCTGCTGCTACTATGCCGGAGAAGAAGCGACGGCTCCCGCTCAGCTTTATTCTGGCTGGCATCGCTATTCTTGGGGCCGTGCTCTACCTGGTGTTTGCCAATACACAGGCAAATGCTGTCTATTATATGACCGTCCCTGAGCTAAGGCATTGTACGACCTGCAGTGCGCAATCAGTACGTGTTGCTGGTATTGTACAGGCCGGGTCGGTTGCGCGTAACGACTCACAACAACTGATCACTTTTACTATCTCGGATGGTAATCAGACTCTACCCGTTACCTATACCGGCGTAGTGCCTGATATCTTTCGTCCCGGTATCCAGGTTGTCGTAGAGGGACATTACACGGGCCAGGGACCGTTCAATGCGCAAACGCTGCTTGCTAAATGTCCGTCTAAATTCCAGTCTGCGACTCCTACGTCGAAATAGGGAAAAATTGTGTATTTTTCAGATCTAGGCATTATCGCTCTTATTCTTGCGGCGGGGTTTGCCCTGTATACTATCTTTGCTGCGGTGTTCGGGGCGCAGCGCAATATGCCACTGCTTGTCGCCAGTGCGTTACGCAGTACTCTGGTCGTGACCTTTTTCCTGCTGCTGGCCTCGGCTGCACTGGTTGTCTCATTTCTGATCCATGACTTCGGCGTACGCTACGTAGCTGAGCAATCGAGCCTGAGCATGCCCTGGTACTACATTACGGCTGCGTTTTATGGCGGCCAGGAGGGATCGCTACTCTACTGGTCGCTGATGCTTTCGGTCTTCTCGGCGATTTTCGTTTTCACGGCGAAGCGCGCTCCTGCCGCCCTGGTTCCATACGCCCTGGCGACTCTGATGGGCATTCAAGTCTTCTTCTTGCTCTTGCTCACGACCGCCTCCAATCCCTTTGCGCGGGTGCCGATTGCTCCACTCGACGGTAATGGTCTGAACCCTTTGCTGATGGATCCTGGAATGCTGGTACATCCACCGATGTTGTTGATGGGTTATATGAGCTTTTCGCTGCCCTTTGCCTTTGCTATTGCTGCACTGATTACGGGGTATTTGAATAGCGACTGGTTGCGTGCTATCCGTCGCTGGACTCTGGCAGCATGGGCGATTCAGACGACAGGTCTGATTCTAGGGGCGTGGTGGGCCTATCATGTTCTGGGCTGGGGCGGCTACTGGGGCTGGGACCCGGTGGAGAATGCTGCGCTTCTGCCCTGGCTAACCGCAACTGCGTTCCTGCATTCGACGATGGTACAGGAGCGCCGGGGCATGCTCAAGGTCTGGAACCTGTTTCTCGTGATTGCGTCTTTTGCGCTCTCTATCTTCGGTACCTTCGAGGTACGCAGCGGAGTTATCAGCTCCGTCCACTCGTTTGCCTATTCTGATATCGGCGGCTTTTTCCTGACCTTCCTGCTGATTGTGGTCGTCTTCTCAAGTGGACTTTTCCTGTTCCGTCTACCGAAATTGCGCCCGGAGCAGGATTTCGACTCGGTGGTTTCGCGCGAGGGGGTCTTTCTGTTCAACAATCTGCTGCTGCTGGGTATCGCTTTTGCAACGCTCTGGGGCACGATCTTCCCGCTTATTTCGGCTGCAATCCGTCGTCAGACAATGACTGTCGGACCTCCGTTTTATACGCAGGTGATCAGTCCCTTGTTTGCTGTGTTAATCCTGGCTATGGGGGTCGGACCTCTGCTCGCCTGGCGTCGCACCTCAATACGGGCTCTATAGCGTAATCTGAGTGTTCCAGCAGTTGGTGCGGCCCTGTGTGCGATTATATTACCACTCCTGGGGATCACCGATGTCGCGGCGAACATCGGCTTTGCCGTCTGTGCCTTTACCGCCATTGCCATTCTATACGAACTGTGGCGCGGTATGCGTGTACGCCATAGCCACGGCGAACCCTATATCTTTGCTCTCTATATGCTCTTTCAGCGTTATCGACAGCGCTACGGCGGGTACCTTGTTCACCTGGGTATGGTCTTTCTGACTGTCGGCGTGATTGGCTCGCACTTTTTCCAGCTCCAGCAGGATAGAGTCCTCAAGTCCGGGCAGGAGATGAACGTTGCTGGCTACCGCTTCGTCTACTTTGGCAATCTCGATATCAATGAGAGCGATCATGAGACGGTTGTGTCACAGGTGCAGATCTGGCATGATGGTCAATTGCAGCGCTACATCTACCCGGGCCGTACGATCTACCACAATTTTGGCAATCAGCCCGCTAGCCTGATCCCAATTACGACTTTTGGCCTGACCGATGTGTACGTTTACCTGGATGATTGGACTGGTAATTCGCAGGCAACGATTAATGTCTTTATTAATCCGCTGGTGCCGCTTGTCTGGTATGGTGGTTTGCTGATGCTCCTGGGAGGTATAATATGCTGGTGGCCGCAACGAAGACGAGCTGCATCAGTATCCGCGGCAGTTTCCGCTGTTGCTCCTGCTTTGAAGCCGCAGAAGGATGAAGAGGTGGTCGTATGAGGCAGAGAAGAGCACTATTCCTGCTGCTTACTGTCGTTGTACTTGTAGCAGCGATCTGGTCTTTTATGTCACTGACTGCCTCAGCGCACAAGACACTGGATCAGCGTGTGCAGGAGGTTGGCTCACAGTTAAAGTGTCCTGTGTGCCAGAGCGAATCGGTTGCTGATTCTACTTCTCTGATAGCTCAGCAGATGCGTGCCTCTATTCGTGCACAGTTGCAGGCTGGTAAATCTGAGCAAGAGATTATCCAATATTTTGTCAATAGCTATGGTGAGGGGATTGTATGGTCACCGCCCTGGCAAGGTTTTACGCTTCTGGCATGGCTGATTCCGATCGCTCTCTTGCTGGGAGGAGTTGGTCTCCTGTTTTTTACTTTGCGTGAGTGGCGCGCCTTTGCTCCTGCAACTGTAAGCGCGGATGAGAAGGCGGATATCGATGACGCTGAACTGGAACGTTATCGTGCACAACTTGAACAGGAGCTCGCTTCTGAAGATTCGCTGTTCAGGCATCTGGGTACGGAGGGGCGCTGATGTATCTATCTATTGCTGTTGCCCTTGCCTTAGGCATACTTGCGCTGGCCTTTGTACTCTATCCCCTGTTTCGCCGCAAGCCTGCTGAGCCAGCAAACGCGGTTGTTCAGTTGTCGTCTGGAGATGGAGCCACTACACTCATTGAACGTGAGCAAGCTGCCCGCAATGCCTTGCAGGAAGTTGAACTTGATTTTCAGCTTGGCAATATCGCTGAACCGGACTACCGGGCACTGCGCGAACGCTATATGCGCCGTGCGCTGCTCTCATTAAGATCGCGTTATGAGCACGAGCAAGAACTTGATGATGAGATTGAAGAACAGTTGCGTAAGTTGAAGGAACAGAAGCATGACGCGGCACAGTAAACATAATTCGTTGGAAAGGCAATTACAGGGGAACCTGTGTCGTTTCTTTGTAGGGGCGTACCCTTGCGGTCGCCCTGGGTGGATGATGCGCAACCTTCCTTACGAGCGCCCTGGTCTGGCGGCACGCTACGTTCCTCTTGTAGCCATCCTTGTCCTGGTTCTCGTCGCGCTGCTGTTCCCTTTTTCCCATGCCTCTGCTCACGCCAGCGCGACTGGTAATGGCCGTATCAGTGGACAACTTTTGAACGGTTCCCACAAAAATGCGCCTATCGCAGGGCAGACTGTGACTTTGCAGATGTCGCAAGATAGTAGTGCACGCGACCTGGCCAAAACTACCACCGATGCTCATGGCGCATACACTTTCGCTAACCTGACAACCGATAGCGCTATTAGTTATGCTGTCTACATTAATTTCCAGGGTGCACAGTATATCTCCGCTGTTGTCACGCTCGATAAAAAACCTGTGCAGCAAGTGAACCTGACAGTCTATGACGCGACTACAAGTACCAAAAATCTTGCAATCTTACGCTCTACCGTACTTGTAGGGGCACCAGATACCAGAAGCTCAACATTCTCCGTCTCTGAACTATTCGATTTCAGCAACCTGGGTTTACAATCGTTCGTTGGCTCATTAGATGCCAGTCAGGGCAAGCCCAATGCGCTATTCTTCTCGTTGCCAAAGAATGCGCGCAACGTCAAACTCGATACGGGCTTTACCGGTTATCAAGCGATCCAGGAGACGGGCGGATTTGCGACCAATGCCGCTGTTCTGCCTGGCGAGAACGCATTTTCGCTCTCGTTTGACGTTCCTTATACCTCGTCGGTCTACGATTTCAGCTATGACGCGATGTATCCGACCGTGGATCTTTCATTTATGGTTGCTCCATCTATACATGCCAGCTCAGGTGCTTTAAGCGCGCAGGGTCTCATGACCGCGAATCAGCACACTTATCAGCTCTTTAAGGGCAACCAGCTCTTGACGAACCAGGAAGTACATGTAAGCTTCGAGGGATTACCTTCGCCTGCCAGTTCATCGTCTCCGCTTGACCTCAAATACATCTGGCTCATCGTGGGCGTCCTGATCCTGCTGGCAATCATTGTTGTTGCATCGACCCTTTCCCGCTTGCAGGATGGTAAGAAGAAACGCCGTAGAGGTGGCAAATCCGCCAGTAGTAAAGGCCGTCGCGAGGAAAAGAGACCTGCCGCTGCATCCAGCCCTACAGATCGCAAGCAAGAGCTTATGCATGAACTCCTTGAACTAGACAAAGCATACGAAGCTGGCAAACTGAGTAAAACCACTTATCAAGAGCGCCGAGCCAGGACAAAAGCCCGCCTGCGTACCCTTATGAGCGAGCAGGAGGCGTCCAGATGATGAACGGTCAACCCCCACCATCAATCACAGTAGGGACCCGATTTATCGCGTCCGGCGATTCATCGCCCGAAATGGTACAGAAAAGCTTGCTGGGGTCCGTTATAGGGCGGCAAGGCGATTCATCGCCCAAAATGGTACAGAAAAGCCTGTTGGGGTCCGTTATAGGGCAGCAAGGCGATTCATCGCCGGACGCGATAAATCGGGTCCCTACGCTGAATCGCGCGATTCATGTGCCAAAGAACATTACCGCACCTGTGGAGATCAGGGATCTCAAGAAGAGCTTCGTTTTGAAACCTGTCCTGCGTGGAATTAACCTGGACGTAAGGCAGGGTGAATGCGTTGCTCTCCTGGGAGCCAATGGTACAGGCAAGACCACATTGTTGCGTATCATGGCCGGACTGACGAAGCCGGGCACTGGAACAGTCTCTATTGCAGGTTTCGATAGTGTACGGGATGCTCAGCAGGTACGTGGCCTGATAGGATTGGTTGCTCACCAGCCCTACCTCTACGAGGAGCTGACCGCGCTGGAAAATCTGCTCTTCTTCGCTCGCATGTATGCCGTAAAACATGCGCAGGAGCGCGCTCACTCTCTTTTGCAGCGTGTGGGCCTGGAGCGGCGTATGCGAGAGCGTGTCAATACTTTTTCGCGTGGGCAGGTGCAGCGCCTTGCCTGGGCACGTGCGTTATTGCACTCTCCCCGCGTGCTCCTGCTCGACGAACCTGATACAGGTCTGGATCAGCAAGGACATGAACTTATCGATGCTCTACTGAACGAACATACGCTGCAAGGAGGCTGTACACTGTTCACTACACACCAGCTTGAGCGCGCTTTGCGCCTCGCTGATCGCGTAGTTATCTTGAGCGCCGGTCGTATCGTTTTCGAACGCGAGACGACGAAACTGGACCCGGACACGTTGCAGAATATCTACCAGAGGATAACGCAATGAGTACAGCGCGCAACTTTTTTACTCAGATGGGTGCGATTCTGGAGAAGGATATACGCTGTGAGCTGCGCAGCAAACAGACCTGGATCAGCATGGGTCTGTTTGCACTGCTGGTATTGGTGATTTTTAATTTCGCTTTTGATCTGCGTGTGGATAACAAAGCCGCAGTCGCTCCTGGTGCACTCTGGGTCTCCTTTATCTTTGCCAGCCTGCTAGGTCTGGGCCGCACGATAGCTGCTGAGCAAGATCATGGCTCGTTGGATCGCTTGCTGCTCTGCCCGGTCGATCGCAAAGCTATCTATCTTGCGAAATTACTAGGAAATTTGCTATTTATCGGAGTAGTAGAAATTGTAGCTCTGCCCATTTTTGCCGCGCTATTCAATGTGCCGCTCTTTTTGGGCCCGCTTATTCCCATTGTGCTGCTCGGTACGCTGGGCATTGCTACAATCGGGACAATATTTTCAGCGATGGCAGCCGCGACACGTGCACGCGAGTTACTGCTCCCGCTGCTGGTATTTCCTTTAATCGTACCCATCGTCATCGGCGCGGTACGTGCCACCGGCTCCTTGCTCATTCCGGCAGCGAACGAGCCGCCGTGGTTAGGACTCATTATCGCGTTTGATGTGATTTTCCTGAGCCTCTCGATGCTCTTGTTTCAATATGTTATCGAGGAATGATTTCTCCCGTAGGGGTTGGCCTTGCGCCCACCCGGTTCATCGATAGATACTTTCACGTCTCACTTGGTTGACCGGGTGGGCGCAAGGCCGACCCCTACGAGAGATCAACAGAGGATTAAAGAGGAGAATGTGTTATGGCCCTGGTGAAGCGCGAAACGCGCATCGAACTGCAACCCGCTGGCACTAACGCAGCCCCGCGTACAAGATTGCCGCTTGCATCGTTGATATTGGGCGTGCTTTCATTTACAGGCATGATGATCTCTCTGTGGATGATTTTCTTGTATGCGCCGACCGAGGCTGTACAGGGGGATGCACAGCGTATCTTCTACTTTCATGTTCCGATGGCCTGGATCGGCATGCTTGCCTTTATCGTGCTTGCCGTGGCCAGTATCGCCTACTTGATCAGCAAAAAAGAGCACTGGGATTGGCTTGCGCGCTCTGCAGCAGAGTCGGGAGCTGTTTTTATCACTCTGGCAACCATCCTGGGTTCTATCTGGGGCAAAACTACCTGGGGCACATGGTGGACATGGGACCCCAAATTAACAGCCGTGCTGGTACTATGGTTTATGTACATTGCCTACATTATGTTGCGTAGCTACATGGGGCGCACTACCACCAGCGCCTATTCTGGTGCTGTACTGGCCATTATCGGGGTCATCGATGTACCCATTATCTACCTGTCAGTGCAATGGTGGCGCACACTCCATCCCGGTCCCGAGGTAGCTTCAGGAGACCTTCCCGCATCTGTCGTGCTGACCCTGATGGTTTCTCTGGTCACCTTTACCCTGCTCTACGGCTTCCTGATGATACAGCTTTATAATTTGCAAAAGTTGCAGGCCCGGGCTCAGCGCCTGCGTGCCAGCGTGGAATATGGACTCGATGAATAACAGAAAAGGATAGATCTATGCAAGGAGTTACCTATCTTGTCGCAGCCTATGCTATTGCATGGGTCGGCCTGTTTGCCTATCTCGCGTTTCTTACTATGCGCATCCGTGGCGTACATACCGAGCTTGCTGCTGTGACCGAACTGGTACGCGAGCAGCAGGAGCATAGCAAAGCGCAGAACAACGGACTTTCCACATGGGAAGCAGAGAAGCAGGCAGAAACATATAGTAATCATAATGAGGAAAAATGAATACTACATTACATTCGGGTGAGTCGAAGACTAGATGCACTTCCTTTCAGTGGCATGAGCGAGAGCTAGCGACGAAGTAGCGTTTGCCACTGAATACAAAGCTAAGAGCATCGTTCCCGAATGCATAAGGAGAACACATGGATATCAGAGAACGAACATCTGCTCCTGGCTCAACTCCGGAAACACCGGAAGAACAATATAGATCAGGAGCGGGCCGCATCGCGCTACTTGCTCTTGGTGATGTGCTGGTTTTCATTATCTTTGCAGCCATTGGCATGCGCAGTCACAAGGAGTCATTGACCTTGCCATCGGTGCTGGTGACTGCCGCGCCTTTTGCTGTCGGCTGGTTCCTTGTCTCTCCCTTTATCGGTGTATTTCGCCGTAACATTACCGGGCAAGCAGGCAAAATGTCGCTGCGTACCCTGTTCGCATGGCTGGCAGCGTGGCCCATTGGATTATTCCTGCGCGGCATCACTAAGCAAGAAATTCCGCCCGTGACCTTCGCCCTCATAACGTTGGTCACGAACGCTATCTTTCTCCAGATCTGGCGCGTCCCATTCGCATGGTTCGCTGGTCGCAACAAATACTAGTGCAAAAATATCTTCTTGTCTCCGTTGATATTTAGATGTGGAAGTATCTCAGGCTTCTCTTCGATAATAGGACGCACAGATACAACTACATGAACGAGCGATAGTGTATTTGAGCTGCGTTGGACTACCTTTTTTGCTTATCGATGATCAACCACTTTAGCCGTCGTCTCCTCTGCTAAAAGAGGATGAAATAGGAGGAGAGGATTGGCCCTCCTCACCGATCGTGTGTTAGTGATGTTCCCATCTTCGAGGAAGAGGTGAATATGCCATGACTGTATCATCCCCTCCATTTTTCATCTTTCTCTCCTATTCACGGGATGACAGCGAGTTTGTCTCACGGCTCAGAGCGGATCTGCAAGCGAAAGCGATCGCGTTCTGGATTGATAAAGAAGGCATCCAGCCCGGCACTCCTGATTGGGAAGATGCCATACGGCAGGCTATCCGCACGTCACAAGCAGTGCTCCTTATTGCTTCCCCTTACGCACGCAGTTCCCGGTACGTGAAAGATGAATTGCGTATTGCAGAGATGTATAACCGCCCTGTATATCCTCTCTGGATTGGGGGCATCAACTGGATGGAAGCTGTGCCGCTTGGCTGGGGTGGAACGCAATATATAGACGCGCGAGGGTCTTGCTACGAAGCGGCACTTCAAATGATTGTGACCTTGCAGCACGAAGTTCCACGTGAACAACACCAGATTGTTCCTGCACCTTCTCCTGTCAAAGTAGATATACTTCAACGCAACCCCTACAAGGGCTTGCGCGCTTTCACCAGTGCCGATGCTCGCGATTTCTTTGGGCGAGAGGCTCTCGTTACAGAAATGACTGAAGCACTCAAAGCAATGCTGGCGAAAGAGCAGCAGAACGTTGAGCATGCACGACTTCTAGCCGTGGTTGGACCAAGTGGATCTGGAAAATCAAGTGTCGTCATGGCTGGTCTTCTTCCCCATCTACAGCAAGACAGGATACCGGGAAGCAGTCAGTGGCTGTACCTGGACCCCATTGTTCCAGGCGTTCACCCCGTTGAATCCCTCACGCTCGCACTTTCAGAGCTTTTATCTGAGAAAAGTCTGAAGAGCATTCGCGAGGATCTAGAAGACGAGGGAGCGCGTGGACTTCATATGCATGCTCTGGCTCTCACCAAGTTACAGAAAAGGCCAGGATCCCGCGTTGTCCTTCTTGTGGACCAGTTTGAGGAACTCTTCACGCTCACGGCACTGGAGGCCGAGCGTCGTCACTTCATCGACCTCCTTACGACTGCCGCAACCGAGCCACGCGGACTGGTGCTTGTTGTTCTGACGCTACGTGCCGATTTCTATGACCGTCCAATGGCCTATCCTTTGCTGAGCCGAATCATCCAGCAGCACCTGGTATCAGTGCTGCCGATGGAGGTACGCGACCTGCGAGCCGTCATCGAGCAGCCTGCGCGGTTACCCGATGTGAACGTGACCTTTGAAGGCGATCTCGTCGGCGACCTCCTCTTCGAGATGCGAGGGCAGATAGGGGCCCTCCCTCTCCTGGAGTTCACACTTGATCAATTGTTCGAGCGACAGCGTGAACGGCACTTGACACTACAAGCCTATGATGAGATAGGGGGTGTGAAAGGAGCACTCACTAAGCACGCTGAAGCAACATACCAGGCCTTGCCATCAGAGCAGCACCGCAAGCTGGCCCGCACGCTCTTTTTACGGCTCATTGACCCGGGTGCAACAGAACAAGATACGACGCGTCGCCGCGCAACTCTGAACGAATTTGTCCTGTCAGATGCCGCACAAACCGCTCTGCTGCAAGAAACGATGAACGCTTTCATCGCGGCGCGCCTACTCACTACCAACGAGATGGCTCACACAACCATGGTTGAAGTGAGTCATGAGGCATTGATTCGTGAATGGCCACGTCTTTTCGACTGGATCCGCGAAGCGCGCCAGGATATCCCTCTTCAGCAAGCCATTAGTGAGGACACGGCAGCATGGGAGCAATCGGACAAGCCTTCTGATCGCCTCTACCGGGGTTCTCAACTGAAGGAAGCCTTTGCCTGGACCAGTCGCAATGTAGTCAGCAAGAAGGAGGATACCTTTCTTCAAACCAGTAGAGCTTATCAGGTACGTTCCCGCTTAAGTCTAGTTGCTCTGGCCCTCCTGCTTATCCTTGTCACCGGCTTCATTGTCCAGTTCATCGTTCGCGAGAGTCTTCCCGACCCGACTAAAGTAACGAACTTGCAAGATGCCGGACCAGGATCGCTGCGCCAGGCCATAGATCTGGCGAATCCAGGAAGCACCATCACTTTTAGCTCCAACCTTCGTGGAACTATCCAACTGAGGAGGAATTTGAATTTCGGGAAAAGCCTCACCCTCCTTGGTCCAGGGGCAAACAAACTCGCCATTAGCAGCGGCTCCCGCAACTTTGGCATCGGAATAGGTATTGACGCGTCCGTCTCATTTCTTGGCCTGGCATTCAGCGACAGTCATATTAAGAGCGTGAGTTCCAATGCATTTAGCAGTTTCATCAGCAACAGCGGCACGCTCACCTTGATCAACTGCCGGATTTCGGGCAACAGCGCTCAATCCCCCCCCGGCCTGGGCGGTGGCGCTGGTGGTGGGATCGTCAATAACGGCAAGCTTACCTTGACGAATAGCATCGTCTCGGGAAATACGGCCTTCGGAGGCCCTACTACGGACGGCCAAGGGAGGGGAGGTTATGGTGGTGGCATCTTCAATCCTGGGACGCTTATCCTCAACAATAGTGTGGTTTCCGGGAATACTGCTCAGGAAGGGAGAGGCGCTACTACGGGAAACAACTTTGGAGGGAGCGGCGGGGGCATCTCCAATTCAGGAAGGCTCATCCTCAATAACAGCGTCATCTCGGACAATATCGCTGGGGGCGGCAACAGCGGAGCCGGAATCGGTTCCTTTCCAGGAGACTCCGGTGGGAGCGGGGGAGGCATCTCCAACGGCAGTGGTCCCTATCCAGGAGATGGAACTGTCATCCTCAATAACAGTATCGTCTCAGACAATATCGCCTATGGCGGTAGAGGAACAGGCAACGGTGGCTACGGCGGGGGCATTGCCAGCACTGGCACTGGGTTTGCACAAACGCCACACATCACCCTCACCAACAGTACCATTTCAGGGAACATCGCTTCAGGAAGCGCTAAGGACAGTGGTGGCAGCGGTGGGGGCATCTTCAACCAGTCGGGCGATCTCACCATGATCAACAGTACGATCTCAAAGAATCAAGTCACAGGTGGACGGCTCGGTGATGATAGAGACAATAATGGCAATTCCAGTAATGGATATGGCTATTATAGCCAAGTCCCAATCGGTAGCGGGGGCGGGGGCATCGCCAATAGTAGTAGTAGCGATAACTTTACCAGC
>WNGE01007606.1_pt1 | contig 12990 bp, 14 predicted proteins | sample 5400651 | NCBI WGS metagenome assembly WNGE01 (sample SAMN13153370, study PRJNA577476) | soil metagenome | isolation source: 60 cm soil or saprolite under grassland replicate 2 | place: USA:California | collected 2016-06-15 | reverse complement strand
GAGTAGCTGGTTCGCGTACTTGTACCCTGCCTGCCGCGTCCGCTCGCCGGATGGCATCCAGGTCCAGATCAGGAGGAACAGTCCTACCAGGACCAGCCCTACGACGGAAGCTCCGCGCGAGAATGCCTGCGGGAAGAACAGGCCAACACCGAGCACGACGAGGCAAGCCGCGGCGATCGCTCTGCCAATTCTGCGAAATCCGTAGACGTTGCGCTGAAAGCCGTAACCCGCGTTGTGGGCCGCGACGATCGGCACACCGCCCTCGTGTCCGAGGTAGAGCACCAAGCCGACTGCGGCCCCGATTGCGTTGTCTGCGCCGGCGGGATCTTGTGCCTCTTCGCTTGCGTCAAAGAGGGAAAGACCAGTGACGGTCTGTATCGCTGTACGCCAGAGCTCCCTCTGGATTGGGTTGTCTGAACCGTCCCGCAGTCGTAGCAGTTGGGTCGTAGGCCAACCACCCCATGCCGTCAGTAGCTCTGGCTCAGCCGATTGCCCGAAAGATGCGACGATCGCAGCGAGCACGTACGCACCCCCACCAAGCGCAAGGAAGCTCATGATCGCCGTCACTGCGGGATAGTTCTTAAGACCGAGTGTTGCCACGCTGACGACGATCGGCGCGACACCGAGCGTCGCTGGGGCGAAACGGGCCTTCCGATCGTAAGCGCTCAGTAACGATAGGCCCTCGTTTGCACTAGCCACCTTCAGCCTCCGATGCCCCCACGGGGAACCCCAACTCGGTCATTGTGGTCATTCATGCGGACCGACGGAGCGATCCAACGATTGTGCACGCGCCCCGCCGGGATCTCTCGCGCCACGGCCGCGCGCATAACCGCGGCGCGAACGGCACTGAACCTCCAGTCCAGTGAGCGTATAGTCACCGATCCGCCGTACCCGATGGCGCAAGAGCACACGCCAGGGACCGGCGCCCGATCGTGCATTTGGTTGCGGCCGCGTACATGCATCTACCCCTTGGAGTGCACGACCATCAGCATGTGCGTGAAACTGTGAGCCGCAGGTTTGACGCGGGAGAGCGGTGTCTTGCGTCAAGTTCTTGGCACAGTTTGATCTTCGACTTGGTGCGTTACTCGGTGACGGTCAGTGGCTGGAGCGGCGTGTTGAGGGTGCGCCCGTCGCGCAGTTCGAGCGTGGCGAACAGGGCCCAGCGACCGGCGGGGACGGCGTAGCCCAATCCTGCGTCGTAGCTGGAGGTGCCGACCAAGAGCGGGATCCGCACGGTGTGGCCGGGGCCGTGAGCTGGCCGTTGGTGTGCACCGTGACGGTGTCGTCGGTGAGGTTGGTCAGCAGCAGCCCATGCGTTGTGGTGTGGCCGCTGGCGATGCTCAGTGGCCCGTCGAGTTCGATGCGGATCTGGCTCGGGTCAGCCAGCGGGTTCGCCGGCTGGTCCGAGCCCGAGGGAGCGGCCCGGTCAGGATCGAGTGGGTAGCTGAGTGCCCCGACCCGCAGCTCTACGAAGTCGCCGAGCCGCTCGTGCAGGTCCGCTGCGACGTCCACCGCCGACGGGGCCAGATCGATGCGGAACGGCGGCGGCTGGTAGTCCGAGTCCGGACCTGGATATGCCGTCAATGCCTCAGGGTGTTCGGTGCGTAGGCGCACCAGCTCGTGTCGGCACTGCTCCCAGGCCAGCAGTGCGGCCGGATCAGCGCGACGGGCTCGCACCCAGCCGTCGACGCCGCAGACGCGGGCGATCTCCTGCAGCGCGTCGTCATCGGCGTCGGTGAGATCCCTGACCGTGACCAGGATGTGCCCGTCGTGTTCGATCCGCACCTCACAAAACCGTTCACCCAAGACGGCCCGGGCGGCGTCGGCCACGTTCCCGGCATGGCCTTGCACGTAGATCATCTCGACAGCCGTCTCCAGCGGAAAGCCCTCCGCGTGTACGACGTATTGCACCGCCGGGTCGTTCGGGTCCGGCCGCTGTCGGTCCGAGGCTGGTCGTCGACCCGCGGCCTTCGGCACGGGAGATCCGGAATCGGTCACGAGATGTCCCTCCATCTGAGCCCTCGGCGGGTCCGTCGATCTACTCGTGTGCCCAACGGTATGCCCGCATCCGAGACGGCGAGCGTCTCGGCGAACCGTTCGAGGCTGGCCGGTGAAGCGGAACGCTCACCGCGATGAATCATCCAGGTAGGCAGTTCGTGGGGTTCGGTCGTGGAGGGCTTGGTGGGGACGGATGGTGTTGTAGATCTGTCGGAAACGCTGCACTTCGACGGCGAGCGCGTCGGCGTCGTTGATCGGGCCGCGGAACAAATGCTCGTACTTCAGGGTGCCGAAGAACCGCTCGATCACCCCGTTGGTCTGCGGGCTCTTGACGCGGGTGCGGACGTGGCGCAGCAGCGGATCCTCGCCGGTGAACGCCCCGGCGAACACCGCGCCGCGGAAGCACGGCCGGTTGTCACTGACGACCGCGATCGGCGCCGGCACGGTGCGCAGCAGTTCGCCGGTGGTCTCGTCGACCAGGTCGACCTCGCCGCGATCGGCCCGCAGATCCTCCAGCCGCAAGATCCGCTCCACATGTTGGACCGCGGCGATCAGACAGGCAAGGGCGTCCTGGCCGCAGGCGGTCGGGGTGATTGTCGCGGCGAGGCAGTATTTCGTGGCGTAGTCGATCACTGCGCAGATGCGCCAGATCCCGCCCCTGCTCGTTTCGAACTCGCTGAAGTCGGTTTGCCAGACCCTGTTCCGCTGCGTGGGTGGGTCCCGAAAGACCCGGCGGCGGATCACGGCCCAGGACTTGCGATCAGCCCGGTAACCGACCGGTAGCAGCAGACCTCGCCGGCGCAGCGCCCGCTCCACGGTCGAGGTCGACACGACGTGCCCGTCCACGCGCATCAGCGCGGCGATCTTGCGGTGTCCCCACGCCGGCCACGCCTCGGCGTACTTCGCGGCCACCGCCTCGACGCTGTCCACGATAGGCGCCGGCCACGGCCCCTTCACCGGATCGCCGTGACGCAACCTGGCGAGCCGGCGGCAGTAGCTGCGCCGCGGGATGCCCGCCAGGCGAGCGAACCTCGAAACCGGCAGACCCGCTGCCGCTCTTAGGGCCTCGAGGTCTGCGAAGGGACCGCCTCGACATACTCGGCGCCCTTCTGCCAGATCCGCAGCTGCACCGTCGCCTCAGCCAACGCCAGCTTGAGCTGACCGTTCTCCAACCGCAGCCGCCGCTCTACGGCAGACCCGGCGGTCTTGCTTGGCCCTCCGGGCACCCCGTCGACAAGCGATTGCCGGCCGGCGTCGAGGAACTTGTTCCGCCAGCTCAGCACGGCCGGCACGCTCACTCCGTGCCGTCGGGCAGCCTCCGAAGCCGTCATCTCACCGCCCAGCACGGCGAGCACCACCCGGACCTTCTCCTCGATCGGTAACCGCTTCGCAGGCTTGCGCACCCGTCAGACCTCCGGCTCGACCCGGGGATTCTATTGCCCGGGTGTGGCACAAATCTTGACGCAGTAGAGCGACTGGCCCTCGAACATACGTCTTGCATCTCTGCTTGAGTGCAGTAGGTCGGCGCGCAGGTCCCAGTCGCGAGAGACGCTCTGATCGGATCCGGCTGCTGCCGCTGCATCGCCGGGCAGCGGACTCCCGATGGCTACTACGAGCTGGATCGGATGCTGCGGAGCTTCGCCCGGCACGCCGGCCGGATCGCGTGCTGCGGCACCTGCCTGGACCTCGGGGGTTCACCAAGGAGCACCTGATCGCGGAGGCGGCGCAATCGGACGCTCGACGAGCTGACCGACTGGACAGTCGGGCCGACCGCGTCCTCACGTTCTGACGCGGGCTACCCGAGCCGACGCGCGAGCACGGAGATGCTCATGACGCCCCAGGTCGTCGTGGCGTTGACGGCCTGGTCGGACAGGAACCGGTAGTCGTCATTGCGGTGTACGACCTCGATGGCCAGCCCGACCTGCTCGATCGCCTCCTGGTACGCGTCGTTCTGCATGGCACCGCCGATGCAGGCCGCCCACAGTCCCGCGTTGCAGGTGACGCTGGCGGGCAGCGGCCGCTCGGTGACGATGTCGGAGAGCGCCAGGCGGCCGCCGGGCCGGAGCACGCGCGCCACCTGCGCGAACACCGCCGCCTTGTCGGCGGACAGGTTGAGGACGCCGTTTGAGATGACGACGTCGATGCTCGCTTCCGGCACCGGCGGGTCCTCGATGTAGCCGCGCCGGAACTCGATCTGGTCGAGCCCGGCCCGGGTGGCCAGCCGGCGCGACTTGTCCAACTGCTCGTCGGTCATGTCGACGCCGACGACGCGGCCCAGCGGCCCTACCTGCCGGGCGGCGAGCAGGCTGTCCATCCCCGAGCCGCTGCCCAGGTCGAGCACGCACTCGCCGCTGCCCAGATCGGCTAGGTCCAAGAAGTAGCCCACTCCCGCGAAGGATTCGACCGCCCCGGCCGGGATGGCGTCCAATTGGTCGGGCGGGTAGCCGAGTCGTTCGGCCAGGGCGCGCCCGGTCTCGAAGTGGTAGCCGCGCTCCGGGTGCAGTGCCACGTCGCGGTACATCTGCTTGACCCGCGCGGTCAGGTCGTCCACGTCGACCGTCGTCGTCTCCGTTGGCACCGTGTTCATCGTCGGCTCCTCTCCGCAGGTCGGGCCGTCAGACCCGCGTCGTGGTCACGGACACGGGGTGTCGCAGGATGTCCAGCACCGGCGAGGTCTTCTGAACGTGCTCCCACAGCGCTGCGACGCGGTCCTCGGGTGCGTCAGCGTCGAGGTGGCAGGTGACCCGGACGTTCTGGTAGCCGGGCCGGACTTCGGGAGCCAGGCCGAGGAAGCCGTGCAGGTCGAGCTCGCCCTCCAGGTCGAAGCGCAGGCTGCGGATCTCGATGCCCTGAGCGGCGGCGTTGTACGCCACCCCCACGGCCAGGCAGGAGGCGAGGGCGTGCAGCACCGCCTCGACTGCGTTCGGGCCGTGGTTGCTCCCGAGCAGGACCGGCGGTTCGTCGCCGTCGAGGACAAAGGGCTCGGTGCGGGACTCGTCCTCCTGGCCGGCCCCCCAGAACCCCTGCACCTGGGTCCGGGAGTGCCCACCGCCGAGCCAGTCGTTGGTGGCCCGGAACGTGAAGATTGCCAGGGTGGGGTCGTTCTGGATCGCCTCGACCGTCTGGCCGAGCTGAGTGACGTCCACGCCGTTGGGCGTCTCGTGGGTGATCGTGGTCATGACGGCCTCCTCGTGATTGCTGTGCGGCTGGGTCCACGCTCGCCCCGGCCCGGCCCGGGCACATCCGCGCCCACCACGGAGCCGCCACGGATTGACCACCCATCGGGGAACCTCGACCATCGATCACATGGCCGATCCCCCGGCACCGACCGACGCCGACGTCTCCGACCGCGAGGCGGAGGTGCTGGCCCTGGTCGGCGCCCGGCTCAGCAACGCGGAGATCGCCCGGCGCTTGTTCATCTCGGTGCGCACGGTCGAGAGCCACGTCTCGTCGCTGCTGCGCAAGCTGGGTGTGGCCAACCGGCGGGAACTGGCGAGCCTAGCCGCGTCATCCGGGCCGCCGACCGGCGAGTACCGCGCGGCGACGCTCGCCGCGGCGGAGGCTCCGGCACCGGTCAGGTACACCCAGCGCGACGGCCTCAACATCGCCTACCAGGTCACCGGCGCGGGTCCGGTCGACCTCGTCCTGGTGGCCGGCTTCGTCTCCCACCTGGCCCTGGACTGGACCGAACGACGGCACGCCCACTTCCTGCACCGCCTCGGCACGTTCTCCCGGCTGATCAGGTTCGACAAGCGGGGCACGGGCATGTCGGACCGCCCCGGAGCGCTCCCCGATCTCGAGACCCGGATGGGCGACGTGGCGGCGGTGATGGACGCCGTCGGGTCGGATCAGGCGGTCCTGTTCGGGTACTCCGAGGGCGGGCCGATGTCGATCCTCTACGCGGCCAGCCACCCCGGGCGGGTCAAGGGGCTGGTCATCTACTCCAGCTATGCGCGACGGCTTTGGGCCCCCGAGTACCCGTGGGGGGCCAGGCCCGAGGACCGAGCGCGTTATGCAGCACGGGTGGAACACGACTGGGAGTGGGAGGCCGACATGCGCCAGATGTGCCCCAACGCGGATGAGGAGCTCGCCCGGTGGTGGGGACAGCGGTGCCGGGCTGCGACGAGCCCGGGCGCCGCACGCGCCCTCATCGAGATGAACTCCCTCGTGGACGTGCGGGAGACGCTGTCCGCCGTACAGGCGCCGACCCTGGTGCTGCATCGGCGCCACGACGTCGACTCGCGCATCGAGGAGGGCCGCTACCTCGCCGAGCACATCCCGGGTGCGCGGTTCGTCGAGCTCGACGGCACCGACCACTTCGTCGCGGTCGACCCGGACCAGATCCTCGACCCGGTCGAGGAGTTCGTGCTCGGACTGGAGTCCTCGACACCCCCCGTGTCGTCCCTGACGACGCTGCTGGCCCTCAAGGTCGAGGAGCAGGTCGGGCCGGCGCGAGTGCGGGAGATCCTGCAGGGCGTGCTGGGCGAGTACCACGGCGTGCCCGCCCTCGCCGAGCAGGCCGCCGAGCAGGCCGCCGTGCTGGCCACCTTCGACGGTCCGGCTCGGGCGGTTCGCTGCGGCCTGGCGATCCTCGAGCGCGCGGCGGCCGCCGGGCTCCGTGTCTCGGTGGGGCTGCACACGGCCGAGGTGGCGCGCCACGGTGCCACCGTCTTCGGTGCCGGCGTGGCGATCGTGCAGTCTGTGGCGGATCGCGCTCCGCGCGGAGAGGTATGGGCCACCTCGACGCTGCGCGATCTCACCGCGGGATCAGGTGTGGCCTTCGAGACGCGGGCCACGATCGACGTACCGTCGCTCGGTCGGCGGGTCGAGCTGGTTGCGGCGGTACCCGAGTAGTCCGGGCAGGAGACCACGTAGGCCGCGGGCGCCCGGCGCGGTACCACGGGCAGGAGCAGGACCGCCACGAAGCCGCCGGAGAGAGACAACGTCGCGGAGCTGGGCGAGTCGACGACCATCCCCGAGAGCGCCCCGCCTGACGCGGCGGCGATAGGGGAGAGGCAGCTCCAGCCCACCGACCGTTACCTTGACGGAAGCGGACTCAGGTCGGCGGAATTGTCAAGGTAGCCCGCGGGAGCGTCGCCAATCTTTCCCGCATCTCGACAGCTCTTCCCGGGCTGCAGCAGTTTGGGGTTTCGCCGCGATCCGCATTCGCCGACGAAGCTCACCGGGCAACCAAAGCGTTAACTGCACTCAAGCTGTCTTGAGTCAAGAAATTGGCCGGTTTTGGGGTTCTCCCAGGACGTGAGGTCGTGCGGCGCAGGCGTCGGGTCGATGATCTAGTGATGGCTGATGCGGGCTTTGCGCGTGGTGCGTTGACGGGTGTCGTCAGTATCGAGTGGGTAGACGCCGCAGACCCAGACGATGTCACGGCGCCTCCAAATTTTGGCTGGTTCTCGGCGAAGTCCGTTCCATCACTGGACCGCGCTCGCTTCATCGCTCTGCTCCGCAAGGTCGCCGACTCGATGGAAGAGGATCCCGACGCCGAGGGATAGCCTCGGTTATTCGAGATAGGCCTGCCTCGGTGTGCGGTCGCCAAGGGCCTGGTGGGGTCGGATGGTGTTGTAGATCTGACGGAACCGCTGGATCTCCATCGCGAGGGCGTCGCCGTCGTCGATCGGGCCGCGATAGAGGTGTTCGTATTTCAGGGTGCCGAAGAACCGCTCGATGACGCCGTTGGTCTGCGGGCTCTTGACGCGGGTGCGGACGTGGCGCAGCAGCGGATCCTCGCCGGTGAGCGCCTCAGCGAAGACAGTGCCGCGAAAGCACGGCCCGTTGTCGCTGACCACCGCGATCGGGGCGGGGACCGTGCGCAGCAGCTCGCCGGTGGTCTCATCGACCAGGTCGAGGATGCCGCGGTCAGCGCGTAGATCGCCGAGGCGAAGAACGCGTTGCGCCTGGGCGACGGCGCGGTGCAAGCACGCCAACGCGTTGACGCCGCGGCTGGTCGGCGTGACGGTGGCGGCCAGGCAGTATTTGGTGGCGTAGTCGATCACGGCGCAGATCCGCCAGATCCCGCCGCTGGCAGTTTCGAACTCGGAGAAGTCGGTCTGCCAGACCCGGTTGCGTTCGGTCGGCGGATCGTGAAAGACGCGACGACGAAGAACAGCCCACGACTTGCGGTCAGCGCGGTAACCGACCGGCAACAGCAGACCCCGACGGCGCAACGCCCGCTGCACGGTCGAGGTCGACACGGCGTGGCCGTCGGCGCGCATCAACGCGGCGATCTTGCCGTGCCCCCACGCCGGCCAGGCCTCGGCGTACTTCGCGGCCAGCGCTTCGATCGCATCCACGGCCGGGGAGGGCCACGGGCCTTTCTCTGGTTGGCCGGCGCGGTGGCGGGCCAGTCGGTAGCGGAAGGTGCGTTCGGGAATGCCAGCCAACCGGGCGAACCTCGAAACCGGCAGACCCGCTGCCGCTCTCAGGGCTTCGAGGTGCCCGAAGGGACCTCCGGAATGTGCTCCGCGCCCTTGCGCCAGATCCGCAGCTGCACTGTCGCCTCCGCCAAGGCGAGTTTGAGCTGGCGTCAAGTAATTGGCACAGTTTGATCTTGAAAGCGATTGACGCTAGGGGCTCCGACGATATGTCCGCGCAGCAAGACCGGATGTACGCCGCCGTACCTGATCGCGGCATTTGCGGACGGATCGTGGCCGCCTCGCACGCGCAGCGCCTCGCGCTCGGTCGAGCCGCGCGGATGGACGACTTGTAGAAGGCGTCAGCCGGAGCTGGTGGTGGTGGGGCCGACATCCGTCGCGGAGGGTGTTGAGCCTCCGGCCGTTCGGGCCGGCTGGCAGCGCTACACGCTCTTGAACAGAGAGTTCTTCGTCGATGAGGCCGGCACGATCTCAAGCCGCTGCAGTTCAGCACCGACACGGGTGACATCACCGTCTGCCTGGTCGAGCATTTGCAGGCCCACCTCGACAGCACGCCAGTCAGCTGACGGGTCGAAGAACCCCAGCACGTCAACGACCGCAGCCACCCACTGTTTCGCGCCGCGCTTGTCACGTCGCAGCTGGGTGTAGTAGCTCTCCATGGCGTCGCTCACCGACTTCTTGCGCTGGCCCCACTTCTCGCCCTGCCGGGCCGCATCACAAGCCAGTCGCCACAGCTGCGCAACGTCAACGTGCCGATCCAGCACAGGTTCCCCCACGCGGGGCACAGTAGCGCTCCAACAGGACCCGTCATAACGGCTCGGTTAGCGTTCAGCGATCGCTCGCAGCGGCCAAATGAGGACGCCCGTCCGTTGATGCTCGTCGAGCGTGGCCTGCTCGCGCACGCGGACCCGTGCCAGGCGGCCGCATGTTCCCAAATGCCAAGGCCCGTCACACGACCGCGCCGCGCGGTGCTACCTCGAGGCCGGCGACGCCGCGGCCATACAGCACGACAAGCCGGTCACCATGTCGGGTACGAAGGACGCTCGCGTCCTGGGTAAGCGTGGCAATGGCGTGCTCGGTAACGGTGTCTGGGTCGACGGCGCCGGCCTCTTCGTAGGTGACGTCAACGTGGTCGCCACCAATCAGTCGGACGCGCAGCACAATCTCGGGCATGGCTAGGCGCACCTCCTTCCTCCAACCATTCTCGCGCGCGTGTAGGTCGCCCGGCCGAAGTGAGATCGATTTCGATCGCTTGCAGGGGCGCCCTACTCGCGGCTATGTGAGCGCGTTCATCGGTCTACTTCTCGTGTGGCCAGGACCTCTCAGATCGATACTTGGCCAACAGGCTGTACATCGGGTCCGTCTCGCTGATCCGAAACTGCTCGCCGATCGATCCGTCTTCGTCTGGACCAACAACGCGTCAATATCCCGTATTCATACAGCCGCCCTTGAACGAGATTCTCGGCCTCATCGAAGTCTCGATCCCAGCCGTGATGAGCGTTCTCGCGATACAGAGTTTCGCCCCGTAGAACGCCCGCTGGAGACCAGTCCCGGGCCCAACCCTCTTGTGCCCCATCGACGTATGCGATCTCGGACAGACCGTGGCTTGTCTGTTGGTAGCCGATGCCGGTGAACCTGACGCCCTTGTATGTGTAGACGAGGTTCCCGTCGTACTCAATCTCTTCATCAGGCACTCGCGCGATCTTGTCCACCATCACCGCCTCCCGCGCCAGAACTACCTCAGCATCTCGCGGATCGGCGATTCACGCACAGCGGCATGTGCGGATGTGTCTGGCGCCGGTCCCAGCCCCGCCGCTGAGTTACGGTCCGCCTACTCCTTCGGCATCATCGCGTTGGCCGCGCGGAGGACGCCGCGCTTCAGGCTGCGCGCGCTGACTCGGGTCATGGCCGCAGGGCGGGACGGCGAGGCAGGCCGGCGTACCACGATTTCGTCACCAACGCCGATGGTGCCCGGGCTGCTCACCGTCGCATAGATTCCGAGGCAGCGGTTCGCATGCTTTGCCACGGTGCGCATCACTTGGATGTCTGTCGGGAGCTCGCGCTGCGCGCGGGTAGGCATGACGCAACGCAGTGTGGGGATCTCGCCGTGCAGACCTGCGTTCGGCAGGTCGAGGTCGGCGTTGCACCAGCTGTTCTCGGGCAACTCGTCGCTCGGTTCGGTGTCGACGAGGAGGTTGGGCCGGAACCGGCGAACATCGAAGTCGGATCCCGGCGTGAGCGCGGCCATCGCTGCCAGACTGGCGCGAGTGATCAGGTGCACGGGATAGGCGTCGACCAGTGAACCGACTGGCGTGACGTAGCGAATCAAATCGGCGAGCTTGCGGAGCGGGAACACGCTGAGGTCAGGCAGCGGCTCGTCCTCGGCGAGCCCGAAGTGCGCGCGGATGTCGGCCTTGGTCTCTCGCGGCGCCCGGTATGCATCCTTATCGGAAGGAGGAGGGATCGGCTCGAGCCGGACATCGCTGCCGATCAGCTCCGAAAGCCGGGCATGCACCGCCGGATCGGCGCTCGAGATCTCCTCGCCGTCGGGCAACACGATGACGACTTCCGGGGCGGACCCAAACGGGTCGGCCGCGTAGCGGGCGCTACACCTCAGCAGCGCGGGCCGGCGTCGTGCGGTCGTTATTGAGCCAAGCTCCGGATCTCGAACCGCCCACATCCGATCGGCGACCATGCCGCGCTCATCCACGGCGACGTTGTCGAGGCGTTCACCGCCCATCGACTTCACCGGGTAGCGCCAGATCTCGGTTACCGTGACAGGCATTGTGTGGCGTCCCCCGTCGGTCATCGCCCCCGCATACCGCGCCCTGCGACGAGATGTTAACTCCGGGCTTCTGGGTTGTCGATTTACGCCCATCCCGTGCTGGACCGCGCCGGGCAATTGCTCCACGCCGCAACGAGTCGCCGATCGTCGGATGTGTATTGCGCCGGCTCGAGCCTGCCCACTCAACCCGGCACGACCGAGCGCGCCCGGCGGCATGCGCGGATGCGAGCAACCCGGAGCCCCAGCGACAGTGATGCTCTCGTTGCCTTATGGCGCAACATCAGCATCATCGTCGCGACCGCGAGCCGAACGCACTCAATTCGGCAGAATCGCGCCCGCAGCGGCAGATCCGGTTAATCGTGGCAGCCGCCGATCCATACGGTCGTGTCGTGTGGAAGGTTGTCGATCATGGCCTGTATCGCGACGTCTAGATCCCGAGTTACGGCGGAAAGTTCTGCAGCCGGTGCGTCCGACACCGTCCAAGTCGCCTGGACGACGTACTCACCATCCTTCGCTGCGATGCACGCGCAGTCCTCTGTGTACGGATACTCCGAGCACCGGCTGAAGCAGAGACGGTTCAAGCTTGTGAATGGGAACAAGCCACGGAGTTCGGACCTGGCGTTTGCAGCGGTAATGACGGGTCGGAGCGCGTCACCGACCCAGCTTTTGTCGTCGTCGTACCAATGCTTGGCCTCGTCCCAAGCCGCCCGGAGCCGTTGCGCGACGTCATCGGTCACGTGAGCCAGCCTGCCAGATTCCGCCTGGCCGGGACGTCTCGCGATGTGCTCAACACCGACGATGTGCCCCGTCGATAAGATCAACTGACGCGCACGGTCATCGGCACGATCGCACTGACGGCGGCAGATGCGGATGTTTGACGCCGGTGCAATCCGTGAATAGTCATGCGCTGCTCGGACCGGCAGTCTGCCTGGCGTGATTCAGCGCGGGTCCGCTCGGGGCGCGCCCTACCCGTCGTTCGGCGCGCCATCGGTGGTCGGACTCAGCTTGCGCAGACGGGACGTTCCCGAGCGCCGACGTTCTCGCAAACGAACGGTATGCGGGAGACCGCTGCGCGCCGGGTCGATACTGCGTGCCGCCGCGCCAGGCTCGCGCTAGGAAGCGCTAGGAAGTAGGGCTAGGCCGAGGTGTTGGCGAGTCGGTGATGTCGTCCGGTGGAGGACGGCGCGTGTCGGCCGGTGCGAGCTTGTTCAGCACCTCGGACCATTTTTCGTAGCCTTCGGGCCCGCCACGTTCGGATAAGAAGCGGTATTCGTCTCCGGCCGACGTCACAACGCAGAAGCAGTCACTACGCCCTTTGCCGGTCGAGTAAGTAATTTCGCTGATACTGCCCAGAGGGACGATAGTGGCTGATTTAGCACTAGTAGCGACCTTTTGCTTAAATCCCGCAGAGTAAGTCACGTCAAACCAGGCCCGCCCGACTGCCGGATTCGCGACACGCGCGGCCCAGGAGCGAACATGTACTAATCGATCCGGATAGAGGATCAGAAGCCCTGCGCGGTTGCGTGATCCGTCGGGATCCGTCAGGAACGCCCAAGCCTTGGTGACTGGGGTGCCTTCGGGGCGCGGAGGGCGCCCACCATTGACGAGCCACCAGAAGGCTGACGGAAGTGTGCACAAGACCACTATCGCGCCCAGGATGGCCGCGAATCGAATGAGCCAGAACAGGAACGACTCGCCGGCTTCAGCCCACGCCGACAGGGCGAGCAGTCCACAGGCGGCCACAAAAGCGACAGCCCATCCGAGGGGGCCCTCAGACGTAATGTCGCGCACGCGGGAGAAGAAGCCAACGCGCTTTGT